>Ga0181519_10003675_pt1 | contig 12570 bp, 11 predicted proteins | sample PEATcosm2014_Bin_26_FD_121102 | JGI IMG/M metagenome (GOLD analysis project Ga0181519, IMG submission 121102) | Peatland microbial communities from MTU Mesocosm Facility, Houghton, MI, USA - PEATcosm2014_Bin02_10_metaG | ecosystem: Environmental > Terrestrial > Soil > Wetlands > Peat | place... | reverse complement strand
GGACGGATGCTGAGCCTGGAGATTGTGGAAGTGAATCCGGTGATCGACGAACGCAACCAGACAGCGGATCTGGCGGTCGAACTGGCGCTGTCGGCGTTCGGGAAGAAGATCCTGTAAAGTCAAAAGTCAGAAGTCAGAAGTCAGATTGAAGAAGTTGAACCCTCAAAATGCCACGGGATTTACTTCTTAAATCTGACTTTTGACTTCTGATTTGACTTCACCGACTCACTGCACGTCGGAAACTTTTCCGTTCACAAATGTGACCTTGATGTCTTTGTAGACGTAGATCTGTTTTGTGCCGAGGTTGACGATTTTGTCGGGAACGCCGATGGCCGCTTTTACCTGATCGGGAGTCTGGCCTTTCTCAATCTGCGCCGGTTCGGGTGGAGGCGCTTGCTGCTGTGCTTGTCCGCCGCCCTGATTATTGCCCTGATTGTTTCCCTGATCGTTGCCATTGCCGTTACCGTTGCCAGCCTGCTGTCCGCCGCCCTGGTCGCCGCCTTCATCGATGGCTAGCAGTCCGGCGATGGCATCTTCGACCTGGGGAGCGCTCAGCGTGGCGAGGGCTCCTTTGCCGAACTGGAAGACGACATCTGCTTTGTAGAAACTGGTTGGGCTGGTGTTGTTGCAGGAATCGCAGGCGACGATGCTCATCACCACTTGATCCTTGTCGGCGTTCACCAGAATCTTTGATGGATACACTTTTGTTCCCACCTGGAAAAACTGCGTGGTCTGCTGCTTGCCGAGTTTCCCAAGCAGGCTTCCGCGCGCTTTCATTCCCAGGGCGTTCGGCGAGTGGACGGCTCCATCCTGATATTTGGTGGCGACGGCTTGATCGCCGTAAGGAACGCTGAGAATGCCACCCTTCTTGATGTTGAGAATCGTGCCCGCCTCGATGACGGCCGCGCCGTTCGAGTCCTGCCCCATTTTCACCATGTTGTATTGCGCCTTGAGCTGGTCCTCGAGAGGTACCTGCGCGCTTACCAGGGTCGGGGTAAAGACGGCAACGGCCAGGGCGATTAACAGGATGGCGATGCCAGATTTCTGCTGCATTGCAAACTCCTCCTCATAATGGTTGCTGATTCCGTCTTGCGGGCGCTCAAGGCGTCAATTCGATTGCCTGGCTTCGGCTTCGGCCTGATCGGCATCCTTCTGCGTTTTGTCCAGGTCGTCTTTGACGTTGGAATCGGGCGCTGGAGGCGGAACCTCGCCGGTCGTTGTTTTGGTGTCAGGAGCAGCCGGCAAGCCGTTCTTCCCGTTGTTGTCGGCCAGTTTCTTCAAGCCTTCGTCCATAGTCTGGCGCAGGCTGTTGTGCATATCCTGCAGGTCGGTGACCTCAATGGCGACGGCGACGCCGACGGGACATTCGCTCTTCTTGGCGCTCTTGACGGTGGCATCGACCATGTTGTCTTCGTCGGGCTTATCGCCCTTGCGGTAGACGACGTCGCCGGGAGTGAGTGCGCATTCGGTGCCATCGGCGGCCGTAAGATCTTCGTCGACGGAGACCACAAAGTAGCGGATTTTGGGATCGAGGGCGGAAGGCAACTGATCGCCGGTGGCGGTTGAGTCCTTGTCTTTATTCGCGGCCGCGTCTTTCTCGGCCGCGATCTCGTTTTTCATTTCGTCGGCGATGGCCTGCTTGACGTCGGCAGGCATCGCAGTGGCACCGCTACTGGGAGCGCCGGCGGCGGCCATCAGATAGGAACGGGAACTCGATCCATAGGCGGATGCGAGGCTGGCGGCCACCAGGGGGTCGGATGACCATAGGGACGCGATGACATCCGAGGACTCCTGCTGGAATTGGGGCTGCACCAGTTGGCCCTGTTCGGCCTCGGCTTGTGCGGCGTAGGCGGCCTGCAAATTAGCGGCGATGAGGTAGTCCGCGAGCCAGAGCGCGGCGAAGGGATACACGGGATAGGGCTGGTAGTAAACGCCGTAGTAGCCGTACCAGGGCGCGCCGCCCCAGCCCCAGTTGTAATAAACAGGCGCGGGCCAGGGGTTGTAGGCCCAGCCGTAGTAGGCAGGCCCGTAGTAGTAGCCGGGAGCGTATCCGTAGTAGGGATGACCACCCCAGTAGTAGCTGCGATATCCGTAGGCGTAGGCATGTCCGCCGCGCCAATAGGTGCGTTGTACGTATTCGCGTCCACCGTGCCGATAGTAAGCGCGCTGGCTGTAACCGCCATTGTGCCCGTAGGCGACAACCTGGCGTCCATTGTGCATGGCAACTACGCGGCGCTGGCCATTCATGCCGTGGTTGATGGTCATGCCGTGTGTCTGGATGGTGCGGACCTGGCCATTCTTGCGATAGGTGGCCGATCCGCCGTTTTTGAGCGCGACTGTCCGGGAGCCTGCGGGTTGGTGATGATTGCCGGCCGCGCCTGCCTCTCCTTTATTGCCCGCATTCCCTGCAGCATTGCCGCGGTTGCCGACTTGGCTGGCGCCGCCCGCCTTGTTGCCCTGGACATGGGTGGCATTTCCCCCAGCTGCGCCGCCCTTCGCATTCGGGTTGCTGGCGCCACGGTTCGCATTAGCGTTGCCGGTTGTGCCGCGATTGGTGGAGTTGGCATTTCCGCCGGTTCCGCGGTTCATTCCGTTGGCGCCGGTTCCACGATTGGTGTTGGCACCACCCGTTCCGCGGGTCGTACTTGCCGCGCCGCCGGGCCCACGATTACCAGCGGGCGCGCCGGAATGCTGACCGCCGGGAGCTCCAGCGGGATGAGCGGCCGGGGCGGCTGGATGCGCTGCCGGAGCGGACGGATGCGCCGCGGCTGCCGGCTTCGGCTTGTCGGCAGCCGCCGCGAATGCAGTTAACGTGAAGACAACCGATGCGACGCAGCAAATTGCGAGAGTGTTTCTTCCCGTATTCGAATTCATCACCGACTCCTGAGAAATGCGAAGTTGTTTGACCCGCTGAATTGCTACGTTTCTACAAGTGAATGCAGCATTCCACGAATTGCACGGCGTGGGTTCTGCGAATATGAACCACCGAGAACAGATATCCCGGATGAGGGCGCGCACAGGCCTTTGAGGTTCCGCCAATTTCACACCCGTTTCCCTCCAGTGTCAAGTAATGGGCGCACATCGGGGAACGGGACGAGCGGGTCGCCGACCGGTGGTGGGGTCGCGGGTAATTACGCGAGAGTTCGAGTGATCGTGGATCTACGTACCCATCCTGCGATTGACGGCAATGCCGTAGTGCGCCCAGACTGATTCTTTATGGCAAAACTTCGAGTGGGCATTCTTTTTGGCGGACGCAGCGGGGAGCATGAAGTGTCATTGTTGTCGGCGGCGTCGGTTCTCGACGCAATTGATAAGAGCAAATATGAAGTTGTGCCGATCGGCATCACCAGGGATGGTCGCTGGCTGACGGCAGAGCATGCCGAGCGGTTGCTGGAGGGCGGGTCTGATGCCAGCCGTCGGGCACTGGCCGGAGATAAGCATCTGCGCGCGGGCGATCCAGGCGCAACTCCCGGAGCCGAATTACTTGCGACTGGCGAGTCGGTAGTCGTTTCTCCCGAACCTGCGCGCCGCGGAGGCGGAGGCACATCATCGCAAACCGACTCCGCCGATTCACCGGATATCCATCTCCGGCGCGTGGCCGATCGCGCTATCAACGTGGATGTCATCTTCCCGGTCCTGCACGGAACGTTTGGCGAGGACGGCACGATTCAGGGATTGCTGGAGCTTGCGGACCTGCCCTATGTGGGGGCGGGCGTGCTGGGGTCGGCGGCGGGCATGGATAAAGACATCATGAAGTCTCTGTTTCGCACCGCCGGTTTGCCCATCGTGAAGCACGTGACCGTGCTGCGCTCCGCTTGGGAAAGTGCGCCCCGGAAAGTCGAGACACTGGTCGAGAGCAGGGTGAAGTATCCCGTTTTTGTGAAGCCCGCGAATCTGGGCTCGTCGGTAGGCATTTCGAAGGCGCATGACCGTAAGGAACTGGGTCCGTCGATCCGGGAGGCGGCGCGGTTCGACCGCAAAATTGTCATTGAAGAAGGCGTGGGCGGAAAGAAAAACAAGGCGCGCGAAATCGAATGCGCGGTGCTCGGCAACGATGATCCTAAAGCATCGGTTGCGGGCGAGATCGTTCCCTGCAAGGAATTCTATGACTATGACGCGAAGTACCTGGCCGAGGGATCAGACCTGGTGATTCCGGCAAAACTCACGAAGGCTGAAATGAAGAGGGTGCAGACCTTGGCGATCGAGGCCTTTCGGGCGGTCGATTGCACCGGCCTGGCGCGGGTCGATTTCCTGATGGAGCCGAAATCGCGCAAGCTGTACGTGAACGAGATCAACACCATGCCGGGCTTCACCGCGATCAGCATGTATCCCAAGCTGTGGGCCGCGAGCGGAGTGTCCTATCCGGAGCTGATCGACCGGTTGATTCAACTGGGCGTCGAGCGTTATCAGGATAAGAAGCGCAATCAATACTCACGTTAGCGTCCTGGACCGGGCAGGCCGTCAGCTACCCAGAGAACGCAGAAAAATGCCGCCGATCACGCTCTTGACGCGGCGTGGAATTCAAGGACGTATTCTTCCGAGCCTAACCGTACACCCAATTTCAACCAGACTGATGTCAAGCTCTCGGCCCGGAAGCCGATCCTATGTGTAGACGACCGTTGCTTGGAAACCCGGAAAATACAGCGGTTAAAAAGGGTTGGTCTCGGGAGAAAAAAATGAAAATAACGCTGGCCAAGAAATTGGGACTAGGCTTCGGAGCCGTTTTCGCATTAATGATCTTTGGTACCACGATGACCTACCTCAAGTCGGCCGATATTCAGCAAACCGAGGACTTCACATTCGAGGTTCGCATACCCCAGGGTGAAGTTGTCAGAAAGCTGATGGGAGATGTGAATCAGACCCAGAATAAAGGCCGCCAGGTCATCCTTGCGGGAGCGCAAACGGCCCGGCGGCAGGCCGCCCTGAAGACATTCGAGGAAGACTGGGCGGCGGTCGATGCGGACATTGCGAAGATGGATGAATTGGCGCCACGATGGACACTGCAGGTGAACCGGGACCGGCTGAAGTCGATCGAAATGGAGCTTCCCAAGTTGCGAGAAGTTCAGGAAACCGCGATGGGGCACGCAGCTAGCGTCGATCGCGATGCCTTCATGAATGCGGGAAACGAATTCGCCGACCGGGCCACGCCCTTCGCGGAGGCGATCAAGACGACAGTCGGAGAACTGCAGGATTCCATGGCCATGCTGCTGGGCAAAACCAAAGAGACCGCGCATGCGGAGAATCGCACCCTCAACGTGACGCTGGTGCTGACCACTCTTCTGGCCCTGGGGATTGGCATCTTCGTGGCCATTCTTCTTAGCCGCAGCATCTCCGGCAGCGCGCAATCCATCCTGGGGCGCGCGCAAACCATTGCCGCTGGCGACTTGAGCAGCGAGCAAATGAAGGCGGCGAGCGACGATGAACTCGGCGATCTGACCGTGGCCATCAATCATATGCAAGACAGCCTGCGCGAACTGATCCAGTCCATCGGGAGCACGGCCGAGCAGGTCGCGTCGTCGACCGAAGAACTCTCTGCCACCAGCCAGCAGATCACGGCCAACTCCGAAGAGACGACGGCACAGGCCCACGTGGTTTCGGAAGCGAGCGGTCAGGTTAACGCCAACCTCCAGACACTGGCCTCCGGCGCCGAGCAGATGAACTCCACCATCGGCGAGATCGCCAAGAATGCCACTGAAGCGGCGCGGGTGGCTGGTGCGGCCGTCGATGCCGCCGAATCGGCCAATCAGACCGTGTCTCGATTGGGCGATTCGAGCGTTGAAATCGGGAAGGTGATCGAGGTCATCACGTCCATCGCACAGCAGACGAACTTGCTCGCGTTGAACGCTACCATCGAAGCGGCGCGGGCAGGCGAGGCGGGAAAGGGATTTGCTGTCGTGGCGAACGAGGTGAAGGAACTGGCCAAACAGACGGCGAAGGCGACGGAGGAGATCGAACAAAAAATCACCGTGATCAGGGAAAACACCGGTGGGGCGGTGGAATCAATACGTGGCATCAAGGAAGTGATCGACAAGATCAGCCAAATATCGACTGAGATTGCGACGGCTGTTGAGGAGCAGAGTGCGACGACGGGCGAAATGGCGCGAAATGTGAGCGAGGCTGCGCGGGGAGCGGGCACGATCTCGAGCAACATCCTGGGGGTGGCACAAGCGGCGCAGGACACGTCAACCAACGTCAGGGAATCGCAAACCGCCACCGAGCAACTGGCAAAGATGGCGAGACAGTTACGGGACCTGGTCGGACGCTTCAAGACCGGGGGAAACCTGACGCGCGCGCATGCCGTGGCTGCGCCGAAAGCGTTCCGTCATGCGGCGGGTGCGCACTGACTGAGCGAGCGTGGCCGGTGATCTCGCGATGGTTCGCGGCGCAGCTTGACTAGCGATGCTTGAGCAAGATCGCAATAGCAGCACCCAGCGTAAGCCCCTCGATGAGAAGGGCATACGTAGTCAGTTTTTTTGCGCTATCAAAGCGGGCGAAGAACCGGCTGACGCCGATTCCGACGAGAATAAATGGCGACCACATTAGCCGATACAGACTAAGAAATCCCAACACGCGGGCTACATGGTTTTCGCCCCAGCAGAGGAGAACCAAGCAAACCGGGGCACTCAGGCTGAGAGCCAATAAGACTTGCGAGTAGGCTTTATAAAAGTGCTCGACACTGGCCATGAACCACACCGCAAAGAACGTGGGGATCATGAACAGGCTGGCGATGAAGAGCCAGAGCATCGCATCGCCGAAGGCATACATACCACCGGCGGCCGCCACGTCGGCCGGATGTGTTATTTCTACCAGGTATCGCACGAAGAGTAGGCCCGCCGACACCGTGATGACAGCGCCATACCCCAAGCCAATCAACCACAGTTGGGTTCGCCGGGAGACAGTTTTCACAATCGCATTCCGAGGTGCAGGATTCCACGTTCAGCCGAACAACCTACTGCCTGGGTGGGGATTGGATCATAACAGCAGATATGCTTCCAACTTCTATTGCATTCGACTCCTACATGGGCATCCGAAATTCCGAGGTTTGCAAACGCGAAGGCCTTCAGACCGTGGCGCGTTGGTGGAGTTCTCGAACGAAGATCCGGGGATCAAAACGAACGCCCTGCATCGTGATGTTTGCCGCTACCCGGAATACGGCTTCGTCCAGAGCGGCGCCGTGCTGCCATTCCGCGAGCAGTCCCTGACGTACCAGCGACCGGAGTTGGGTGTGACGCAACCACACGGCTGGCAGATTCGCGTCGCGGCTGCAGACACGAGCCATAAGGTCGATACTCAGCACTCCGTCTTTGCCGCAATAACGGCGCGTCATCTCCACGCAGGCGTCGTGCAGGGATTTGAGATCGTCTTCGCCAACAGGGGGAATGGTTGCGCCGTCTTCCGCCTCTTTGATGAAAGCGCGGAAGGATTGCAGGCGATCAATTTGTTCTTCTGCCATGGGAGTCACCCGTGAAGTGTTGGCCGAGGACGGCTGCCCCGTCTGCAACAACCAGTGAGAGCGGTTCGTTGCCGGGTACTGTGCCCGAGCCGTGTTCACCCGCGGCAATACTAATTATTGATATGCGGCCGAGTGCCGGGCAGTGACCGGCATCACACAAGCGAGGCGAAAAGGAGGGCGAGTGAATTGCACGGTTGCACCAATCGACACCACGTACCGGGATTTCCCCCTTGACAAAGGGCAGGCTGCCAAATATTATCAGTATCCAAGTTTGCTCTTAATCGAGCAAATCGGAATTTCATGCAGAGTGGCTGAGGGACGAGCCCTAGGACGCCACGGCAACCGGAACGGGATCATATATCCCGATTGACAGGTGCCAACTCTCGCCCGGTAACGGGGACCATGAGATTCGGGTACGCGAAACGTTATTCGCATTTCCCGAGCCTCTTTTCCCATTCGGAAAAGGGGTTTTGCTGTAGATGGGGATTTATTTCCCCGGCTCGTCCCACAGTCGCAGAAAGAAGTTTCACGATGTCGACGAGCAGCTACGAACTCCGCTGCCGCGAATGCGGCAAGACCTTCGAAAATCAACCACGTTCGATCTGCGAAGATTGCTTCTCGCCCCTCGAAGTCACTTACGATTACGACGCGATTCGGAAGCAGGTTTCGCGCGAGTTGTTCGCATCGCGCGCGCCCAACATCTGGCGCTACCGTGAACTGCTGCCGCTGCCCGCCGGGTATCAGCCGTCCCTCCCAGTGGGATTTACGCCATTGATCAGCGCGCCACGCCTGGGCGAGAAGATCGGCTCGCGCCAGCTCTATATCAAGAACGATGCCGTATGCCTGCCCACGCTGAGTTTCAAGGATCGCGTGGTCGCGGTCGCGCTCGCCAATGCGCGCGCCTTTGGGTTTGATACGGTGGCCTGCTCTTCCACCGGAAATCTGGCGAACGCCGTCGCCGCCCAAGCCGCTCGCGAAGGCTTCAAGGCATGGATTTTCATCCCCTCCGATCTCGAACCGGCCAAGATTCTCGGCACGCAGGTCTTCGGGGCGGAACTGGTCCGCGTCAACGGCAGCTACGACCACGTGAACCGCCTGTGCTCGCAGATCGCCGATGAGCATCCATGGGGATTCGTGAACGTGAACCTGCGACCTTATTACTCCGAGGGTTCTAAGACGGTGGGCTATGAAATCGCCGAGCAACTGGGATGGCGGCTGCCCGATAACGTCGTCGTGCCCATGGCCGGTGGTTCGCTGATCATCAAGATCAAGAAGGCGTTCGACGAACTGATACAGCTCGGACTGGTCGAGCCGAAGCATGTGAAATTCTTTGGCGCCCAGGCATCGGGTTGCTCGCCGATTTCGACGGCGGTCAAACAATACAGCGCCGAGATCGAACCGCAGCGTCCGAAGACGATTGCACGCTCGCTGGCCATTGGCAATCCGGCCGATGGACACTACGCGATCAAAACCATCACCAAGAGCGGCGGATGGTCGGAAGATGTTTCCGATCCGGAAGTTGTCAACTCAATCCAGTTGCTGGCCCAAACCGAAGGCGTCTTTACCGAGACCGCGGGCGGCGTGACGGTTGGGACCGCGCGCAAACTTTTCCAGCAGGACCGCATTCTGCCCGACGAGACAACGGTGCTTTGCATCACCGGCAACGGTCTGAAGACCACCGACGTGCTTGCGGACAAATACCAGGTCGAGCGTCCGATCGCGGCGAAGCTGGCGGAGTTTGAAGCGTACCTGGCGGCGAAGGCGTCACAGCTGCCAGAGACTGCTTTGCCGGCGACGGCCGCGTCGGCGTTTGCTTAGCGGCAATTTTCCACGGTAGTTCGCGGTTCTCGGTTGTCAGTCTCTCGGTCAGACGCTGCTGGCTCGAAATCATATGGAAGCTGGCAGCCGGGAACGGAATTCATCTCATACTGGAGGCCTAGTTATGAGTATCACAGTTGAAATCCCAACACCCCTGCGGCGACTTACAGGCGGAACGCCGCGTCTTACCTGCGAGGCCGCGAATCTTGGCGAGTTATTCAGCGCGCTGGACTCGAACTTCCCCGGCCTGAAATCGCACTTGCGGGATGAAGCGGGAGAAGTGCGGCGCTTCCTGAATATTTATGTGAACGAGGAAGACGTACGCTTTCTGGGCGGCCCGGCATACCGCTTCCGGGACGGCGATGAAGTGCTGCTGGTCCCGTCGATCGCCGGCGGAGCGATCTAGCACTCGACTGGAGACTCCGTCCGGCTTCGCAGGTGTGGTTCGCGGACCGGCGAGTCATCGAGCCACCTGGAATTCTGTTCTGGCCCAATTGATCCTGTAGCGCGCAGTCGCATCCCTACTTCACCTTCGGTGAATCGGCGTCCGCCGCTTTTTGATCGTCCCCGTGGATTACGCCATCTTCCTCGGCGTAAAACGACCGGTGGTCTGCGCCGAGCTGTTTCGGCGTCATGGTCAAAATGAAGCCTTCCTTGTCGCCGCCTTTTGCCCGGTGCGGCCGGAACGATGCCGTGTAGTCGCCGCGGTCGGTAGAATGCGCCATGCGCTTGGTGAAGGAAGCTGTGCCCGCCAGTTCCGCCAGCGATTCCGCGTACATGCCATGGCGTTTCTCGTAGGCTCGCTCGGCCCGCAGCACGACTCTCATGTAGCCGAGCGCCTGCGCCTCCGATTCCGAGCGCGCCGGATCCCCCGCGAACTTCGGCTGATAGGCCCCTGTCTGCGGCTGAATCTCGGTCCCAGCCTGTCCGACCGCCCATCCAGTTACTAGCATCCCGAGCAGGAGAATCCCTCCATAACTGCGCCATTGCCGCCCTTCAATCACTGGAAAAACCTCCGCTAGCCGCGCCTTTTGCGGGTTACCCCCGTAATTGGCTTCGGCCACCAATCATTTCAATTCTCGTCTGATTCAGGCAAGCTTAAACAGGATGCAATCCTAACAGGGAAACTTAATGAAAGCTGCTGTTGCCAGAAAGCCAATTATTCGTGTCGCCGTAGTGGAGAGTGATCCGCTACGGTTCGTTGGATTCCGGGCCCTTTTTGATTCTGAAACTGATCTGGAACTGGTTTCCGCCTCGCTCGCCGATCTCGGTCAGCTTACCGGAATTGATCTGGTCCTTCTGGGCAACCGCAATGGCCAAAATCTGTATGACATCATGGCCAGCATGAAAGCCATCCGGCCCGATCTCCGCATTATCGTGACCGGCTCCGGCATGGATGACGAAAGCGTTCTTAAAGCCATCGCCGCCGGCGCCAAGGGTTATGTGGATGAAGCCGCGGCGGCCAGCGAATTCATCCAGGCGTTGCGCATCGTCCATCAGGGCTCGGTCTGGGCGTCGCGCCGTGTGCTCTCGACTTTCATCGAGCGCGTCAGCTCTTCTCCGGGACGCATCTTTCCGGCGGGCCGCGTCACTTTCACCGACCGCGAAAAAGAAGTGCTGGAGATGCTGGTTGCCGGACGCTCCAACAAAGAGATTGGGTCCGCTCTCGGCATCGAAGAACGCACCGTCAAGGCTCATGTGGCAAAACTGATGCGAAAAGTAGGAGTCCAGAACCGCATTGCCCTGTCGGTGCACGCCATCACTCATTCCCTGGTGACGGCAAAATAAGCTACCCCTCGCTGACAGCGCTGGGTTGAACGCGCGAATTCGTCCTGCCAGACTTCGCTGAATCCACTGACCTCCGCTCATCCATTTTGCCATTTGTCTTAATCGATAAGCAGCACCTGCCTGTTCCAGGGATCCCTCGTTTCACTCGGGATTTCGGCAGGAGGCTCCCGCTTCGCTCGCGCGTCCCAAACGCCTCAAGTTACCTCCGGCCAATGACCTCGGTAATCTTGTCGACATCTCCCACCTGCCGCATACTCGATTCACCTACCACAGAACCTGGGAGACGGGGCTGGAAACGGAGATTAGGGTCGCCGTGATCAGCCCCGCATTTTTTTGTTCCTGACCTGACTCAAGCCCATCACTACTCCCAGCCCGCCGCCTGCATCGAATACAATTAGAATCAAAGTCAAGACAATTCAGATTTCAATCCCAGGTGACGCATCATGCGCAATCTCCTCGTGGTCTTCGCAGTGTTTTCCGTTCTCGCCCTTTGCATTCCGGCGCCGGTAGTTGCCGCCGACGAACCGGCCCGCGCCGAAATCGATAACAAGGCTACCGACCGCGTGCAATCCGCCGGCACCATTCTCAACGAAATTCAGGCTGCTCCCGACCAGCGCATTCCGGAAGAGATCCTCGGGTCCGCCGAATGCGTCGCCGTCGTCCCGTCGCTGCTCAACGGAGGCTTCGTCTTTGGCGGCCGTTATGGCAAAGGCGTGGCCAGTTGCCGCACCGAAAAAGGCTGGAGCGCGCCCGCCTTCTTCGTAATCGGAGGCGGAAGCTTCGGCTTGCAGATCGGCGGCCAGGCCACCGACGTCATCATGCTGATCATGAACAAGAACGGCATGGATAACCTGCTCTCCAGCAAGTTCAAGCTCGGTGGAGACGCCAGCGCCGCCGCCGGCCCCGTAGGCCGCCACGCCGCCGCCGACACCGACTGGAAGATGCGCGCGCAGGTCCTAACCTATTCGCGCTCCCGCGGCCTCTTCGCCGGACTCGAACTCAACGGCGCCGTCATCAAGCAGGACAAAGACAGCACCCGCGAATTCTACGGCCGCATGGTCCCCTTCAAGACCTCGCTGACCGGAGAAATCGACGCTCCCAAGGGCGCATATCCATTTTTGAGCACGCTGGCGAAATGGGCGCAGATCGCATCGAGGTAGTCTTAGTTCCCAGTTCCCAGTTCTCAGTTCCCAGTTTTTGGTTGCTGGTTCTCGGTTCCCAAAAGAGCTGGCAGCTTTCTGAATACGAGAAAACGAATGGCTTAACCGATTTCGCCCGTGCGATCCCGTGACCCCGTGGTAAGAACTTTGGGGGCTTGAACTGGCAACTGAGAACTGGGAACTGGCAACTGAGAACCGGCATCTCCTGCTAATATCTCCAGAGGAAATCCATGGCGCCCAATCATCCCCCGCGCTTCCTGAAAATTGTCGACGACGCCAAGAGCCGCGTCCGCGAGACCAATGCCGACGAAGTCAAGGCCCGCATGGATCGCGGCGACAAGTTCGTTCTGG
>Ga0181519_10003673_pt1 | contig 12575 bp, 9 predicted proteins | sample PEATcosm2014_Bin_26_FD_121102 | JGI IMG/M metagenome (GOLD analysis project Ga0181519, IMG submission 121102) | Peatland microbial communities from MTU Mesocosm Facility, Houghton, MI, USA - PEATcosm2014_Bin02_10_metaG | ecosystem: Environmental > Terrestrial > Soil > Wetlands > Peat | place... | reverse complement strand
GTGTCGATCCAGCCGCACGGATTGCTGCCGATCTCGCAGCACGCGCTGCGTTTTCACGAGCGTATCGGCTATCACGACTACGAAGGACTGGCGTTTTCGCCATCGGAGGGCGAGCGGCTCGTGGCGTCGCTGGGCGCGCATCCTGCCATGCTGTTGCGCAATCACGGCACGCTCACGACCGGACGCACGGTCGCCGAGGCCTTCGTGCTCATGGCCACCCTGATCAAGGCGTGCGAGATCCAGTTGCAGGCACTAGCCGGCGGCGCGGCACCTCATCTGCCCAGTGCGGCGGTGCAGGACAAGACGGCCTTGCAGCTCGAAGATGGCGGCGCCATCGAAGGTGTGCTGGAGTGGCCTGCGCTGCTACGCAAACTGGATAGAATAGACGCCTCGTTCCGCGATTGAGCGCCGTTCAGGCGCAAGGCCGTGAGCGTACGGCACGCCCGCACAGCAGATGCGGCGGCGCTGCCGATCTTGATAACAACACAAGGAGAGAGACTGCAATGCCAACGTTTCACGTCGAGATGTTCGAGGGGCGCTCGGTCGAGCAAAAGCGCGCGTTTGTCAAAGCCGTGACCGAAGCGGCGGTGAAGACGATCGGTTGCAAGCCGGAGTCCGTGGACATCATCATTACCGACGTCAAGCCCGAGAACTGGGCAACCGCAGGCGCGCTTTGGTCGGACCCGCGTCCGGAATAACACTGAGTGAACCGGTGGCCGCCTCAGGCGACGCCGGTAAGTCTTGGGCGGGGATTCTCACGGAGTCCCTGCCGTATCGATGAGGTTGTCATGTCGCAAGTCCCGTCCGTATCGAGTCTTCACGCTACCGATGCCCCCGGCAGTGAACCGGCCCAGACGCCGCAGCACTTTGCGTCGGACAACTACGCCGGGATTTGTCCCGAGGCGCTGCATTATCTGATTGAGGCGAACGCCAGCGGTCACGAGGTTGCCTATGGCGACGACACGTGGACGCAGCGCGTGTGCGACGGTATTCGCCGGCTGTTCGATACGGACTGTGAGGTCTTCTTCGTCTTCAACGGCACAGCGGCGAATTCGCTGGCGCTGGCCTCGCTGTCGCAGTCGTATCACTCCGTCATCTGCCACGAACTGGCGCACGTCGAAACCGACGAGTGCGGCGGCCCCGAATTCTTCTCCAACGGTGCGAAGCTGCTCACCGCGCGCGGGCGCGAGAACAACGGCAAGCTCACGCCGGATGCCATCGAGTCCGTCATCAACCGGCGCTCGGACATTCACTTCCCGAAACCCAAGGTCGTGACCCTCACGCAGGCGACTGAAGTTGGCACCGTCTATTCGGTCGACGAGGTCAAGGCGATCGCTACGGTGGCCAAGCGGCGCAATCTGCGCGTGCACATGGACGGCGCGCGCTTCGCCAATGCCGTCGCGACACTGGGCTGTCATCCGGGGGATGTGACCTGGCGGGCTGGCGTGGACGTGCTGTGTTTCGGCGGCACGAAGAATGGTCTGCCGGTGGGCGAGGCGGTCGTGTTCTTCAACCGCGCGCTGGCCGAAGATTTCGCCTATCGGGTGAAACAGGCGGGGCAATTGGCGTCGAAGATGCGCTTCATTTCCGCGCCGTGGCTTGGCATGCTCGAGAACGACACGTGGCTGCGTAACGCACGCCATGCCAATGCGATGGCGCAATTGCTTGCTCAGCGCATTCGCGACGTGCCCGGCGTGTCGTTGATGTTCGAGACGCAAGCCAATGCCGTGTTCGCGGAATTGCCGCTTCACGTGATCGAAGCACTGCGCGCGAAGGGCTGGCGCTTCTACACGTTCATCGGCGCCGGCGGTTGCCGTTTCATGTGTGCCTGGGATACCCGTGCGGAGACGGTAGAGCGCCTGGCCGCCGATATCCGTGAACTGAGCGGAGTGAAGGTCTGATCGTCCCTCAACCGATTTCCCGGCGCGGGTGGGTTGCGCGACTCACGCCTGTCGCGGCGCCGGCACCGTGGGGGTCAGGAAGCGGTGCGCCAGCGTGTGATAGAACGATGGCGCGATCGCCTTCGAGACCTGTGTCGAGAGCAGCGCAACGGCCATGAGAGGGATCACCATCTGATGGCCGTCGATCATCTCCATGACGATCACGAACGACGTAATCGGCGATTGCGTGACGGCGGCCAGATAACCGACCATGCACAGCGCGGCCATCGCCGGGAGCGGTATGACGGATGTGAGATGCGCCATCACATTGCCGAGCCCGGCCCCGATAGCGAGCGACGGCGCGAAAATGCCGCCCGGAATCCCCGACAAATACGACACGCACAGCGCAGCGAACTTCAGCACGGCGTAGAAGGGCGAAAGCGCCGCGTGCGATTCGAGCAGGCCGCGCGCTTCCGCGTAGCCACTGCCGAAGGTCATGCCGCCTGAGACCACGCCGATCACGGCGATGGCCAAGCCGCACAGGAACGCGAAGCGCACCGGGTGTGTCCGGCGCAAGTCCACGAGCGAGGCGGGCATCCAGCGCGGCACGTTGAGCATCAGCCAACTGAACAGGCCGCCCGTCACCCCCGTGAGCAGACTGGCGGCGACGAGCACGGGGATCAACACCCAGTGAAAGTCGGTGAGCGCTTTGATCTGTCCGAAATACAGGTAGTTGCCTTGCAGGCCGAGTGCCACGACACCGGAAAAGATGATGGCCGTGATGAGCGTGCCGCTGTTGCGCGCAACGAAACTCCGGCTCAGTTCCTCGATGGCGAATACCACGCCCGCGAGCGGTGTGTTGAACGCCGCTGCCAGACCGGCCGCCGCGCCTGCCAGTGTCAACTGACGTTCGATGTGGGCGCTGCTGCGGCGGTAGCCATGTCGCATCGCATACATGAGCGAGGCGCCGATCTGGACCGTCGGCCCTTCGCGGCCGATGGTGAAGCCGCAAAGAATGCCGAGAAACGAAATCGCGATCTTGCCGACCATGATGCGCAGCGACAGCAGCGATTTCGACAGCCGCGAGTCCTGCAACGTGGCGATCACCTGCGGAATGCCGCTGCCTTCCGAACCACGGAAGAACTTCTGCGTGAGCCAGATCGCCAGCGAGGCACCGAGCGGCGTGACGATCAGCGGCAGCCACGCGCCATGCGAGAGCATGCGCTGGAACAGTTCAAAACCGAAGTCGATGAGCTTGGCATACACCACCGAGACCAGACCGACGAGCACGGCACCCAGCCAGAACACGCCGTAGTTGTGCCAGAGGCGGCGCGATCGGTGTACCCCTCGTCTGGCCAGACGGGTCGATAGCGAAGGCGACGCAGGCGGAGGGGGCGGCGAAGTCGGTGAAGTCGGTGAAGCCGGCGAGGCAGACTCGGCGTTTGGCGGGGTGGCTGACACTTTGTCGTGGGCGAAGAGGGAAAGACGTTGACCGATTATACGCCCCGGCCCTCATGGGTTTGGTCCGCAGACGTCTCGGAATCTTCCGAATGTGCAGCGCGTCATGAGTTCATTTAAGATATTCCAATTCGCCGAAAAACGATCATGAACGAACTCATCTTCTGTCCCCGCTGTGCCTCCTCACTCGACTCGCGCGAGGTCGCCGGGCGTATTCGCCGCGCTTGTCCCGATTCGGCGTGCGGTTTCGTCCACTGGGACAATCCGCTGCCGGTCGTGGCCGGCCTCGTGGAGTATCGTGGTCAGATCCTGCTGGCGCGTAATGCCGCGTGGACCGAGGGCATGTTTGCGCTCATCACCGGTTTTCTGGAGCGCGACGAAACGCCCGAAGACGGCGTGCGACGCGAGATCAAAGAAGAGACCAATCTGGAGACCGACGCGATTTCGCTGCTCGGCGTCTACGAATTCATGCGCAAGAACGAGCTGATCATTGCGTATCACGCGGTCTGCGACGGCGATATCCGTCTCTCGGAAGAACTGGCCGAGTTCCGGCTGGTGCCGCCGGAGCGGGTGCGCCCGTGGCGTGCAGGCACCGGACACGCAGTAGCGGAGTGGCTGCGGCGGCGCAATCTGCCGGTCGAATACGTCGATTCGGCAAGGCTGTCGATCGCCGGCTGACGGGGCGGGGCGACGACTACGGTAGAATCGCGGTTTGCAGGGCGAACCCGGCACAAGATTCGAACGAGACTGACAAGACTTACAAGAGGGACATGAGCATGGAATTTCAGAAAGAAGTCGACGCGAGCGGTCTGAACTGTCCGCTGCCGATTCTGCGCGCCAAGAAGGCGCTGGCCGACATGCAGAGCGGCGAGGTGCTGCACATCATCGCGACCGATCCGGGTTCGGCGCGTGACTTCAGCGCGTTTGCCAAGCAGACCGGCAACGAACTCATCGAGTCGCGCGAAGAAGGCAAGACATTCCACTTCCTGATGCGCCGCCGCTGATCGCGCGTTGCCTCGGGCATAAAAAAAGCCGACGGACATGCCGTCGGCTTTTTCTTTGGCGCGACCGCGTCGGTATCCGACGCTTACACCAGATCGCCGTGCGACTCGCGCAGGTACTCGCGAAACGCGTCCTTCAGCTCCGGGTGACGCAGCGCAAACTCCACCGTCGCCTTGAGATAGCCGAGCTTGCTGCCGCAATCGAAGCGCTTGCCCTTGTAGCGATACGCCAGAACCACCTCATCCTGCATCAGCTTCTGGATGGCGTCGGTCAACTGGATCTCGCCACCTGAGCCCGGATCGATCTCGCGGATGCAATCGAAAATGCGCGGACGCAGCACATAGCGGCCAACGACCCCCAGATTCGACGGGGCATCTTCCGGCGCGGGCTTCTCGACGATATGCGTGAGCTTGACGATATCCTTCTCGCCCCACTCGTTGCCCGCGACAATCCCGTACGAACGGCTCTGCTCGATGGGGATCTCTTCCACGCCGATGATCGAGTTGTGATACTGGTTGTACAGATCGACCATCTGCTTGAGCACCGGCGGTTCGCCGTCGAGCAAGTCGTCGGCGAGAATGACCGCGAACGGCTCATCGCCCACGAGCTTTTCCGCGCACAGCACGGCGTGCCCCAGACCCAGTGCCTTGGGCTGACGCACGTAGAAGCAGTCGATGTGCGGCGGCTTGATCGAGTGCACGACGTCGAGCAGTGCCTGCTTGTTCTTGGCCTCGAGTTCCGCCTCGAGTTCGAAGGCCGTGTCGAAGTGATCTTCAATGGCGCGCTTGTTGCGGCCCGTCACGAAGATCATCTCCGTAATGCCGGCGGCCGCCGCTTCTTCCACCGCATACTGAATCAGCGGCTTGTCGACGATGGGCAGCATTTCCTTCGGGCTGGCCTTGGTCGCGGGGAGGAAGCGGGTGCCGAGGCCCGCAACGGGGAACACGGCTTTGGTCACAACGGTTTTCATTGGTATCTCCCTGATGGATGTCGAGCGTCTCAGGCCGGCAGGCGGGCAAGTTGAGCCTGCAATTTACCGACGGTGGCTTCAAAGTCGACCAATCGCTGCTTTTCGAGTTCCACGACGTTGGCGGGCGCACGTGCCACAAAGCTCTCGTTGGAGAGCTTGCCGTGGCATTTCGCGATCTCGCCTTCGAGACGTTTGACTTCCTTGCCGAGGCGCTCACGCTCTGCGGCGACATCGATCTCTACCTTCAATGCCAGTTTATTCGCACCCACCACGGCGAGCGGTGCGCCGGCAGCCTGCGCGTCGAGCGTGGCTTCGTCGGCCAGCACCTGCACCTCGGAGAGCTTTGCCAGCGTTTGCAGATACGGAGCGATCGACGTGAGGAATTCCACATCGCCTGCGACCAGCAGCGGCACGCGCAGGGCCGGCGACAGGTTCATCTCGCCGCGCAGGTTACGGCACGCGTCGACGGCAGTCTTCAATTGTTGCATCCAGGCTTCATCGCCTTCGTCGATCTTGCTCGCGTCCGCCACCGGGTACGGTTGCACCATGATACTGGCTTCGCCCGGGGCCTTGTCTGCCGGATAGCGGCCGGCCAACGGTGCCACCTTCTGCCACAGGGCTTCGGTGATGAACGGAATGATCGGGTGAGCCAGACGCAGCACCGTTTCCAGCACGCGCAGCAGCGTGCGGCGCGTGGCGCGCTGTTGCGCCGGGGTGCCGTTCTGAATCTGCCACTTGGCCAGTTCGACGTACCAGTCGCAGTACTCGTCCCACACGAACTTGTAGATCGTGCTGGCGATGTTGTCGAAGCGATAGTCCGCAAAGCCCTTCGCAACGTCGGCTTCCGCGCGCTGCAACAGCGACACGATCCAGCGGTCGGCGCGTGAGAAGTCCAGTTGGCCGTCAGGGCCGCAATCACCCACGCACGGCGCCATGCCGCAGTCCTGACCTTCGCAGTTCATCAGCACGAAGCGCGTGGCGTTCCACAGCTTGTTGCAGAAGTTGCGATAGCCTTCGCAGCGCGCGAGGTCGAAGTTGATGTTGCGCCCAAGCGTGGCCATCGACGCGAACGTGAAGCGCAGCGCGTCGGTGCCGAACGGCGCGATGCCGTCCGGGAATTCCTTGCGCGTCTTCTTCTCGATGCTCGCCGCTTGCTTCGGGTTCATCAGACCCGTCGTGCGTTTGGCGAGCAGGGCGTCGAGCGACACGCCGTCGACGATGTCGATCGGATCGAGCGTGTTGCCCTTCGACTTGGACATCTTCTGGCCTTCGGCGTCGCGCACGAGGCCGTGCACATACACGGTCTTGAACGGTACCTTGCCGGTGAAGTGCGTGGTCATCATGACCATGCGCGCCACCCAGAAGAAGATGATGTCGAAGCCGGTCACAAGCACCGACGACGGCAGGAAATGCTTCAGTTCGGGCGTCTCTTGCGGCCAGCCAAGCGACGAGAACGGCACCAGTGCCGACGAGAACCACGTGTCGAGCACGTCTTCGTCGCGCTTGAGCGCGCCGGTGTAGCCCTTTGCGCGGGCCTTCTCGGTGGCTTCCTCTTCCGTGCGGGCGACGTACACATTGCCCGCATCGTCGTACCAAGCGGGAATCTGGTGGCCCCACCAGAGTTGACGCGAGATACACCAGTCCTGAATGTTCTCGAGCCACTGGTTGTAGGTCGTCGTCCAGTTTTCCGGCACGAACTTGATCTCGCCGCTGCGCACGACATCGAGCGCGGTTTCGGTGATCGACTTGCCCGGATGAAACGTCCCTTCCGGTGCGGGTTTGCTCATCGCAACGAACCACTGGTCGGTGAGCATCGGCTCGATGACCGTGCCCGTGCGATCGCTGCGCGGCACCATCAGCTTGTGCGGCTTGACCGATTCGAGCAGACCCTGAGCGTCGAGGTCGGCCACGATCTGCTTGCGCGCGTCGAAACGATCCAGTCCACGGTACTTTTCCGGGGCGTTCTCGTTGATCTTGGCGTCGAGCGTGAGAATGTTGATCTGCGGCAGGTTATGGCGCTGGCCCACGGCGTAATCGTTGAAGTCGTGCGCCGGGGTGACTTTCACCACGCCCGTGCCGAATTCGCGATCGACGTAATCGTCGGCGATGATCGGGATTTCGCGATCGGACAGCGGCAGCTTGGCCATCTGGCCGATCAGGTGCTTGTAGCGCTCGTCTTCCGGATGGACCATCAGCGCCACGTCGCCAAGCATCGTCTCCGGACGCGTGGTGGCAACCGTGAGCGAACCCGAGCCGTCGGCCAGCGGGTAACGGATGTGCCACAGCGAGCCTTCTTCCTCCTCGCTGACCACTTCCAGATCGGACACGGCGGTGAGCAGGGTCGATTCCCAGTTCACGAGACGCTTGCCGCGATAGATCAGCCCTTGCTCGTACAGCGTGACGAACACGTCGCGCACGGCACGCGACATCTTGTCGTCCATCGTGAAGTATTCGCGGCTCCAGTCGATGGAGGCGCCCAGGCGGCGCACCTGGCGCGTGATCGTGCTGCCCGACTCTTCCTTCCAGTCCCACACGCGCTCGACGAACTTCTCGCGGCCGAGGTCATGGCGCGAGACTTTCTGCGCGTCGAGCTGGCGTTCGACGACGATCTGCGTGGCGATGCCCGCATGGTCGGTGCCCGGCACCCAGAGGGTGTTGGCGCCTTTCATGCGGTGATAGCGGGTGAGGCCATCCATGATCGTCTGGTTGAACGCGTGACCCATGTGCAGCGTGCCGGTAACATTCGGCGGCGGCAACTGGATGCTGAAATCTTCGCGGGCGTCGTCGAAAGTCGGCCGGGCATAGCCGCGGCGCTCCCATTCGGGGCCCCAGTGGGCTTCGACGTCCTGCGGCTCGAAGCTCTTGGCAAGCGTATTGTCGCTGTCGCTCATGGATTGATGGACCGTGTAATGCGTGAAACCCTGAATTATAAAAGATTCGGTGCCGTTTCCGCGCCGCAGCAGGATTTATAATCGGGCTTCACTCGAAATTCCCTCCCGACATGCCCGATCTGCTCGCCAATCTGAACCCCGAACAACTGGCCGCCGTGACTCTCCCGGACGAGCCGGCCCTCATTCTCGCGGGCGCAGGTTCCGGCAAGACACGCGTGCTGACCACGCGAATCGCCTGGCTGATCCAGCAAGGCCACGTGGGCCCGGCCGGGATTCTGGCGGTGACCTTTACCAACAAGGCCGCCAAGGAAATGCAGGCCCGTCTGGGCGCCATGCTGCCAATCAGCACACGCGCGATGTGGATCGGTACCTTCCACGGCCTGTGCAACCGCATGCTGCGCGCGCATTTCCGCGACGCCGGCCTGCCGCAGAGTTTCCAGATCCTCGATCAGGCCGACCAGCTCTCCGCCATCAAGCGGATGATGAAGGCGGCGAACGTCGACGATGAGAAGTATCCGCCCAAGAATTTGCAGTATTTCATCAATAACGCCAAAGAGCAGGGCCTGCGCCCGCATGAGGTCGAGGCCAACGACGCCTTCAACCAGAAATTCGTCGAACTGTACGCCGCCTATCAGGAGCAGTGCCAGCGCGAAGGCGTGGTCGATTTCGCGGAACTGCTGCTGCGCTGTTTCGAGTTGCTCAAGCACAACGAACCGCTGCGCGTACATTACCAGTCACGCTTTCGTCACATTCTCGTCGACGAGTTTCAGGATACGAACAAGCTCCAGTACGCCTGGCTCAAGATGCTCGCGGGAACGAACGCCGCGGTATTCGCCGTGGGTGATGACGATCAGAGCATCTACGCGTTTCGTGGTGCCAACGTCGGCAATATGGCCGACTTCGAGCGCGAATTCCGCGTTCGGCACATGATTAAGCTGGAGCAGAACTACCGTTCGCACGGCAACATCCTCGACGCCGCCAACGCGTTGATTTCGAATAACGCGCGACGTCTGGGCAAGAATCTGCGCACCGATGCGGGGCATGGCGAACTGATCCGCGTCTACGAGGCCGCGACCGACTTGCAGGAAGCGAGCTGGCTCGTCGAAGAGATCAAGGCGCTCGTCGCGCAGGGGCTGTCGCGGCAGGACATCGCCATTCTGTATCGCAGTAACGCGCAGTCGCGGGTGATGGAGCATGCGCTGGTGGGGGCTGGCATCGCGTATCGCGTGTACGGCGGCCTGCGCTTTTTCGAGCGTCAGGAAGTCAAGCATGCGCTCGCGTACCTGCGTCTGATCGAGAATCCGAACGACGATACGGCGTTTGTCCGGGTTGTCAACTTCCCGACGCGCGGGATCGGCGCACGTTCGCTGGAGCAACTGGCCGACGCGGCGCGTCTCTACAACTGCTCGATGTATGCCGCCGTGCCGTACATGACCGGTAAGGCGGGCACCAATCTGACGGCATTCGTTCGGATGATCGAGCAGATGCGTCAGGACACGTCGCGCCTTACGCTGCCGGAGGTCGTCACGCATGTCATCGACGCGAGCGGGCTGATCGCTCACTACCAGACCGAGAAGGAAGGTCAGGATCGCATCGAGAACTTGCAGGAACTGGTGCATGCGGCCACGGCGTTCATCGCCGAGGAAGGCTATGGGCTCGACGCGCCGGCGCGTCTGGTCGCCATGCGCCCTGCGCTGCCGGGCGCCCCGGATGTGCTGGCTTCGCCCGACGGCGTTGTCGACGCCGACACGCCGGTGGAGATGACGCCGCTCGCCGGCTTCCTGTCGCATGCCTCGCTCGAGGCCGGCGACAATCAGGCCGAGGCGGGGCAGGACGCCGTGCAACTGATGACGGTTCACGCGGCCAAGGGCCTGGAATTCACAGCAGTCTTCGTCACCGGTCTGGAAGAGGGGCTGTTCCCGCATGAGAACAGTGCGCTCGAGCTGGATGGGCTCGAAGAGGAGCGCCGGTTGATGTATGTGGCGATCACGCGCGCCAAGGAGCGGTTGTATCTCTCGTTCACGCAAAGCCGCATGCTGCACGGCCAGACGCGCTACAACGTGCGCTCGCGCTTCTTCGAGGAAATTCCCGAAGCGGTGTTGAAGTTCCTCACGCCGCGTGCACAACCGGGCGCGCGTCTGGCACAGGCCGAGCCGGCTTGGGGACGCGATTGGTTCTCGCGTGGGCAGGCGAGCGCGCCGAAGCAGGACGAGTGGGTGGCGACCAAGTCGGAGCAGGCGCTTGCCGACCGTTCGCGGTCCTCGCAGACGGGCTTCAAGCTGGGGCAGGGCGTGTTCCACACCAAATTCGGTGAGGGCAAGATCATCGGGCTGGAGGGAACGGGGGAGGAAGCCCGGGCCCATGTGAAGTTCGGTCGTCACGGCGAGAAGTGGCTCGCACTGGCCGTCGCGAAACTTCAGCCGATCGAGTAACGACGCTGTCGTCGCGAATGACAAAGGGCACCCGCGGGTGCCCTTTGTTTTGCCTGTCGATGTCTGCGGTGCGCCAGCGTCTGCGCTTATGCCTCCGGCGGCGCAACGTTCGGATCGATGGCACCGATCTCCTGCACGCCAAAGCAGCCGCGATAGCTCGCGTAGAACGAGCAATACAGCACGGCCGCGAACAGGATCGAGTACGGCATGAGCACGAGCATCGCGTATTGGAGGATGCCCATCGCAGCCATCGTGAGCGCCACGATCATCGGCAGCACCGTGGCGACGAACGCCGTGCACAGCCCGTAGACGGCGAAGGCGCGCAAGTTGCGCACGCAGGCCGTCCAACTGAAAAAGAGCGCCTTGATGGGGGGAACGTCGTGCCAGGCCACGAGCACCGGTGCGAACCAGAACATCATCGCGACCGGCACATAGGCCACGGCCGCCGCCAGCATCGCCTGTCCCATCGAGCCGTTCACGAGCGACTCTTCGCTGATGCGGCCGCCGAAGAGCATCTTGTTGAGCAGATCGCCGCCGTCGAACAGGGCTGAGAAGAGGAACACGACCGCCGTCGCCACAATGTAATAGCCACCAAGGATGAGCAGCCGGCGCGAGACCCCCTTGCCATGACCGCGAAAGCCGTCGAGCAGCACGTTCGGCAACACCTGCTTGCTCTTGATGATGTCGCGGCACGCCGCCATGAAGCCGACCGACAGGCCGGGGATGAACAGCAGCGGCAGAAACGCACCCACGACCGGCGGGATCGATAGCAGCATGACGCCAAACAAATAGGCGAAGAGCAGCGTCAGAATGGCGAGCGGGTTCTTGCGGAACAGCCAGATGCCCTGGCGCAGCCACACATAGCCACTTTTCGGCGGGACTTCAAGCAATTGCATAGGGTTCGAATGACTCCGATGGGACGTCAGGTTACAGCCAGGGAATGGAAACGGCTTCGATGCGCTGGCGCAGGATTCGTTCGAAATGCCCCGGATCGTGCGGCTTGAGCATCTCGGCCGCTCGCGGCAAGTGAAAATCATACAGGCGCGACACCCAGAAGCGCAGCGCGCCCGCCCGAAGCATGTCGCGCCAGTGCGACGCCTCGATGTCCGTGAGCGGGCGCACGGTCTCGTAGGCGCGCAGCATGGCGTGCGTGCGCGCCTCGTCCAGCACGCCGCTCGACAGGTCGCAACACCAGTCGTTGACCGTCACGGCCAGATCGAACAGCCATTTGTCGCAACCGGCGAAATAGAAATCGAAGAAGCCGCCCAAACGGGGCGAGCCGTCTTCGGCCTTGTCGAACAACACGTTGTCGCGGAACAGATCGCAGTGGCACGGTCCACCCTGCATGGCACGGTAGTCGCTCGAAGCGAAAAACGCTTCCTGATGCGCCATCTCGCTTTGCAGCAACGCACGCTCCGCATCGCTCAGGAACGGCATGACTTCCGGGGCCGCTTCGCGCCACCACGGCAGGCTGCGCAGGTTGGCCTGCTCCAGCGTGAAATCGCGTCCGGCCAGATGCATGCGTGCGAGCATGGCGCCGACATGGGCGCAGTGCTGCGGCGTGGGGGCCAGTTCGGAGCGTCCCGCCAGCTTGGTGACGATCGTCGTGGGCTTGCCGTTCAACTCGCTCAGAATTTCGCCCGTGCGATCGGGAACCGGATCGGGCACCGGCACGGCGTGATGGGCGAGATGGCCCATCAACTGGAGATAGAACGGCAACTGCGTCGCCGTGAGCTTCTCGAACAGCGTCAGTACGAACTCGCCGCGCTCGGTCGTCAGGAAGTAGTTGGTGTTTTCGATGCCGGAGCTGATACCCCGAAAATCGAGAACATTCCCCAAATCGTAGCGTTGCAGCCATTGCTGGAGCTGCTCGGGCGAGACGGAAGTGAAAACGGCCATGCTTGCGTTGAGTGGAGGTGCCTCAGACAAACGGCCCGTGCAC
>Ga0181519_10003671_pt1 | contig 12578 bp, 8 predicted proteins | sample PEATcosm2014_Bin_26_FD_121102 | JGI IMG/M metagenome (GOLD analysis project Ga0181519, IMG submission 121102) | Peatland microbial communities from MTU Mesocosm Facility, Houghton, MI, USA - PEATcosm2014_Bin02_10_metaG | ecosystem: Environmental > Terrestrial > Soil > Wetlands > Peat | place... | reverse complement strand
ATTCATTGCAGCGGTCATTGTTGCGTTCCTGTTGGGCATTGGAGCGCTGGGCTGGTGCTATAGCCTGCAAAACCGCATCGCTGCGGCCGAGCAGAACCTCACAGCCGCCGACAAGAAGAACGTCGACCTCGCAGACCGCCTCGATGCCACCAACGCCCGGCTGCGCGCTACCGCCGATACCCTCGGCCAGAACGTCGGCGCCACCCAGAAACAGATCGACGCCCGAACTGCGGTCATCATCGCGGCGCAAAAGTCGCAGAACGCCGAGACCGCAAAACTGGCGCAGCAGCAGCAGGCCTCTGAGCAGCAGATCGGCGCCGTCTCCAGCGACGTCGCCAGCGTCAAGACCGATGTCGGCGGCGTCAAGACCGACGTCGCAACCACGCGCAGCGACCTCGAGGCAACAAAGGCCCAGATGCAGAGCATGAAGGGTGACGAAGGGGTGATGAGCGGCCTGATCGCCACCAACCACGATCAGCTCGAAGTGCTGAAGCACAAGGGCGACCGCACCTACGTTGAGTTCACATTGCAGAAGGGCGCACAGCCGACATTGCTCTCCCCCATCAAGCTGAAACTTGAGAAGGTGGACAACAAGCACGCGCGCTTCAGCCTCGTCGTCAGCTCCGACGACCGCAATATCGAGAAGAAGGACAAGACCATCGACGAGCCCATCCAGTTCTACAGCGGCAAAGTCCCCGCCCTCTTCGAGCTGGTCGTTAATAGCATCGACAAGAACAAGGTCTCTGGCTATCTCTCCATGCCCAAGACCGCGCAATAGGCAACGCCGGTGCGGCCTTCGTAGCACAGGCAACGCACCAACGCAGAACGGGGGACGCTTATCGCGTCCCCCGTTCTGCGTTTGCCTTGGGTTGGATTACTTCTTCTTGGCTGCCTTCTTGGCTGCCTTCTTGACGACTTTCTTGGCTGCTTTCTTGGTTGCCATTTGTCTATTCTCCCTATTGATAAGACAACGATGCTGCAAGACATTAACATGCAGCTAACGAATGTATAGTTTTGATGAAATTCAGTGTCAAGAAAAATCGTTACTTCCGCGAATTTTTTTTACATCGGGAAACCACCTGGATGCACTCGCTCGATTACGAATGACACGTAATGTATCTCTCTGACACTCAGAATCATCTCGATTCATCGGCCTCGACACCATCGCTTGCGCGCAAAACGCATCCCTCCGCGCCACTTCCACGCGCGCTCGCGATGTCGAACTTTCCAACATATAAAATACTCGTAGCCCGTGAGATTGTTGTGCAAAACCATTGCTGGTGCGGATGAACTCAACTCTCAATCGTCGGGCTACTCCATTGCAAGTTCGTTTAGCACAAATGCATATGATGAACTATTGATCTCCCCTCTCTCATCGCTTTCTGCAAGATCATCGATGACACTAGCCGCTTCGCCGGCGGCCCATTCCAGTAGATCGACGCCTTCTCCAACCCTAATGGCAGTCAGATCCTCAAATTTGAAAACGACTCCGATCATCTGCTGGACGCAACCCTCCAGACCGGCGGCAAGCACTATCGCCTGCACGTTCCAGCAAAAACCATGAACACCGTCACACTGAGCGCGCAGAGCTTTACGCGCCGTTGAATTCGACTGAGTGCGGTACTCTTACCCGATGAGAAAAACTCTCTTCCGGCTTGTTGCCTCCCTGCCGTTGGCGTTATCGCTGTGTGTGTCATTGACCTGCCGTGCCGCCGACCTCGCATCTCCCGTGTCGATGCCATACCGCTTCCATAACGTTACCTTCATCGCAGGCGGGTTCATCACCGGCTTTGTGGCGCATCCATCCGAGCTCGGGCTCTACTACGTCAGGACAGACATCGGCGGCGCGTATCGCTGGGACAGCGCCGCCAAGCGCTGGTCCCCACTCGAGGACTGGCTGCCATTCTCCGACCGCAATCTGCTCGGCGCGGAGAGTATTGCCATCGACCCAACGGACGCAAAGAAGCTGTATATCGCTGCGGGCACATATGTGAACAATGGCACGCCCAACGGAGCGATTCTGCGTTCATGCGATCAGGGGCGGCACTTCACCATCGCGCGCGTACCGTTTAAGATAGGCGGCAACGAGGATGGCCGCTTCGCAGGCGAGCGGCTGCAGGTTGACCCAAACCATCCGCAAACATTGCTGATGGCCACGCGCCTCGCAGGCCTGTGGCGCTCCGACGACAGCGGACTGACCTGGGCGCGCGTTGTGGAGTTTTCTGCTCCACCATCCAACCGCATCGGTTTGACCTTTGTCGCGTTCGACAGATCAAGCGGCCACGCAGGGCAGCCCACACCCGTCATCTATGTAGGCGTCGATGATCCGATCAACAATCTGCTGCGCTCCGAGAATGCAGGCAAGACATGGAAGCCGGTCTCCGGTTCGCCGCAAGGACTCTTTCCCAATCACGGCGTCTTCAGCTCCGACGGAACGATGTACCTGAGCTTCACCGATCGACCCGGTCCCAACGGGACCGGCGATGGAGCGGTGTGGGCGTTCTCGCCCTCTGCAAACACCTGGAGAAACATCACGCCGCAGCGACCCGGCAGCGGCGGCGAACTGCGGGATCACGCCAACGATGCCAAAGCCGCACAGGACGTGCAAGGCTTCGGCTACGGCATCGTCACGGTTGACCCGCGCCATCCGCAGACTCTGCTTGCGTCCACCATCGACCGCTGGCACCCCGGTGATACCATCTTCCGCTCGGCGGATGGCGGTGCACACTGGCAGTCGCTGAAGGAAGGCGCGTCCCGCGATGCAAGCCTTGCGCCCTGGACCGATCATGTCGCCGGGGCACCCTTCGGACATTGGATTGGCGCGGTCATGATCGACCCATTCGATTCGGCTCATGTTCTCTATGGCACGGGCGAGACCATCTGGGAGTCGCATGATGTCAACGGCGGCGCATCCACTCACTGGACGGTCGGCGCGCCGGGCCTGGAGGAGACAGCAGACATCATGCTGCTGAGCCCATTATTGCCCACTGCAGCAGGGCCGCACCTCTTCACCGGCCTCGGAGACATCGGCTGCTTCCGCAACGACGATCTCACCCGCTCGCCCGTTGGCGGCGCAATGAAGAATCCCGAGCTATCCAACTGCGATACGATTGCGCTGGCGGCGCAGCGGCCCAACGAGATGGTGCGCGTGGGCCGTTCGTGGAACCCAGGGCCGCACGGAGCGGTCTCCCACGATGGCGGCATGCATTGGACGCCGTTCGCCACTGAGCCCGTGCATGGCGACCAGGGCGGCGACGCGGCAATCTCCGCCGATGGTTCACTGCTGCTGTGGGCAGTGCGCGGAGGCCCGCTGCAACTGAGCAAAGATAGCGGCACAAACTGGCAGCCGCTCTCGCTTCAGGCTGGAGGACGAGGCGGGCTACAGGTGCTGGCCGATCCCACCAGCACACAATCCTTCTGGGTCTACGACTCCGCAGGCGGCGTTCTCTCTTTGTTGAACAGCAACGGATTGGCGTCCGTTATCACTCAGAACGCGCCCAAGGGAGGCAGGCTGCGCATTCCCGCGAACACGCCCGATGTGCTCTGGATTGGCACCTCGTCCGGCCTCTGGCGTTCACCCGACCACGGCATCGGGTTTCGTCGACTGACCACAGTTGCGGCAACGTACGCGGTCGGCTTCGGCAAGGCAGCGCTAGGCGCGGCGTCACCGGCAATCTATCTGGCGGGTGTGATCGCAGGCACTCCCGAAGCTGCGACGCCCGCTGCGGAACAGGGGCGTGGAGGCGGCGTCTACCGCTCGCTGGACGACGGCGCGACCTGGCAGCGCATTGACGATCCTGAGCACAGATACGCGTGGATCGAGCAGATCACCGGTGACCCGCGCGTCTTCGGCAGGGTCTACATGGGCACCAACGGACGTGGCGTGCTGTGGGGAGATCCGGCCAAGTAGCGGCCCCTGCTCTTGCGCGAGCGCAGAGCAGATCAGCGGGCGTTCGATTCGTTGTGAAGAGTGGTGAAAACATGAAACAGAGGGCAGCATCCGGTTCTCCTGAGGTCATGTGTGGCTAAGGACGGAATCTCACAGTCCTTTGCCTTCTTCTTCACTACACCCCAAATAACCTTAGGGCTGAATCCGGTGCCCCACATCTGCACAGCCTCGGCGGCGACGAGATCCTCTCGAAGCCAAACCTAAACCGAGAAACTCCAGTTATAAATGGGTGAGACAAAGGGGGCAGGTCACACCCTTACCGACAAGATCGGCTATGACCCAGTGCTCTTCTCTCTGCTGTATGTCTTCAACACGCAACGCAGTCAATTCCGCCCGGCGCAGCCCGCACCCCAGCAGAATCGCTAAAGTAGCATAGTCACGCTTGCCTCGAAGGCTTGTACCTCTGTAGTCAACAACAAGCGCCTGCCTTGTTCTGCACTAAGCCAATTACCAACTCGCACTCCCAACCGTTTTGCACCCTTTACCCGGCGAATGCCAGCAGCTAGGTCTGCACTGAGTAGACCGCAATCGGCAGCCTCGTAGGCCAACCTCCGGATTGCAGCCAAACGCAGGTTTATCGTGGTTGAAGCGTAGTGCTGCTGTTCGAGGTTTATTCTGTACTGGGTGACCACCGTCTTATTGAAAGCGAGCCTCGGTTCCGAGCAATACCCTTCGATGAATTCTCTGATTGCGTGATCGTAGGTTCGTTGTGAACTTGGTGACGTCAGGCTGTTCAGAACTGCTGCCTTGGATTGCTCAAGATCGGGGAGCCTCAGAATCGATTTCGGTGTCCGTTTGCGCTTCATCTTGCTCTTTGCCATCGATACGGCCTCCAATCGCCGTGGCAAAAAGCATGCATCCCGATATCCATCTAGGTCTATCGCACCCTGCGCCGTTTCACGGTGGCTAATCCGGATTGGCTACATCTCGCCGGTCTCGGCTTGACGAGTGCGTTGGCCTGCTTTCACCAGTCGGCGATCATGGTTTTCGAGAAGCCGACTTTACAGACTCTTCAATTTAGCCGACGACTAGCACTCACGAAGGTTTAGAAATACCGGAGCCGATCAATGGCCGATTCAACATTATCTCTATCTTGGGCTGACTCTCTACAGGATGGCCCAAACTATTTGGCCGTTACATAGCGGGTATCGGTTGCATGTTGGACGGTTTGCATAAACGCAGGCAAGGGGCAGGAGAAATCCTTCTGGCCGCAACCGGGAATAAATACGGGAACGCGTTCGGGAGGACTGCTCAGGGTGAGAGTGGCAGATGACCGCATCTGCTCAAGCGTCTGTACCGTAAAGTAGGTCTGTACGGAGAATTGTCCTGTCTTCCGGTTCCGCCAAAGCTCGAAGATGAGCGCCCCGCCGGGAGGCGTGTCGTCGCGCCGCCCATCTGCTATCCAGGTCAGGTTCAACAGGCCTGCGACATTCGTCAGGTTAGTATCGTGGCCAATCAGGAAGAGAGCACGATCTCCTGGCTTGCCGGGGATTCCACGAATTGCCTTCTGGGTAACCGCCTGCTCTATCGACTTGTCGATTACGGTCAGAAGATTCGAGGCCCCGATCCGAGCTATGATCGGTGTGCGTTCGGTGAAGTCAGTGGCGGCAGAGTGCAGTTCCATCAATGACCGAAGCTTTGGACCATCCACGCATCCCCAACCGACACTTGATGCCTCCATCCCTTGCGTGTATTCCAACAAGAGGTTCTCAACCAGAGTCGATGCAGTGTTCAGCGGACTCCGCAACTCGGCAACATGGCCACCGCTCCCTGGTGCCAGTGTGACTGGAATGTCGAAGAGGGATACCCGCTTCTGTTGCGGAGAGTCTGCGGAGCCGCAGGTTGCAAGGATCGCGTCTAATGTCCCAAGTTGCGCATGATAGGCTTCCATAAGAGTGGCCGGATCGCCGCCGATGCGTCCAGCAATTGCAGCCGTAGCCTGAGCTGGTGTTTGAGTGCCAAGTTGGGCTTGAGTCGGGTGAAAGTGAAACAGCGGATTGTTGGTGCCTTCCGGCAGGAATTGCACGTTCGTGTGGCATCCCGGGAAGAGTCCCTCGGCGATGGCCTTGCCGGTTTCTCTGGTGCGCTGGTCGGAGTCCGCGTAAAAGGCGACTCTGCTTGCATCGTTGCAACCGTTCGCGCTCAAGAGTCCTTCCTGCGCCAACTCCATCCGGTCATACGCGCCAAACAACTTTATGAGCTGATAGCCATGCGCAGTGAGGTATCCGGGCGGCACATCCCAGACCGGCCATGGTGCGAGCGAATAGGTATTGTACTGCTCCGGCAGGCCTGTGGGGGAACGGACTCCATGACGGGTAAGGTATACAACGAACTTCAATTCAGCAGCCGTATCGTTCGATGAGGGAGCGACAGATTGTGCCGGTTTCACCGTCTGCGCTGCGGATGACACCAGGGCCAGCACGCACACACAGGTCAGCAGCATAGCCCTTGCAACAATCTTTCTCACACTCGCTCCTGAGATATTCTTGCCGATAATATAGTTGGCCCCGAGGAGCAGAGTATATGAGTCATCGTTTGCGCTGGAAGTTATAACGCAGGCCGGCTGTATAGGTGGGTTTGTAGTACTCGCGCTGATTGACGAACTGCGTGCTTCCCTGATAATAGCCGAAGACTTCGTTATTTAGGTTGAGGCCGTCGACCACTGCGCTGAGACCCTTATAGAACCGATAACTTACCTGCGCGTCAACCTGATAGTGCGCAAGCGTGTAGATGTCGCCCGAGGGTCCCTTCGTTCCCAGGCCACTTGGATCAGCTCCGGATACAAGCGTTGGCGAGACATACATGTACTGGAACAGGCTGTATCCGTTGTAGGCGAGGCCCACACGTGCTGAAACCCGCTTGGTGTCGTACGTTGGGCTGATGTTCCATGTGTTCGGAGCCTGATCGATCAGGGTGGGCTGATCGGTACGCAGCGGCAGTCCCTTTTCGCGCGAAGCGGTATAGCTGTAGTTGGCCGAGATGCCCAGCCCGCTCAACAATCCGGGCAGGTAGTTCAGGTGCTGCTGGAAGCTGAGCTCATAGCCATAGAGATATGCATTCTGACCGTTGACATACTGAGTGATTGCGTCGCCCGGATATTGCGCAAGGACTTGTTGAGTCGCCACCGGAAAGTAGCCTGCCGGGAAGTTCGAGAGACTAAGTCCTCCGGGGATGCTGGTTTCGATCTGAGGCGCGGTGAGCTGCTTGAAGAAGAATCCCGCCTGCACCATGCCGAGCGGGTTGAGGTAATGTTCGTAAAGCAGGTCGTAGTTATTGGCGTGCTCTGGACGCAAGGCGGGGTTGCCGATGGTGACGCTGACGGGGCTCGCCGTGCTGTCCTCGGTGATGTAAGGAATCAGTTGATACGGATCGGGCCGGGCGACACCGCGAGCCACAACCGCACGCAGCGCGGAGTTAGGCGTCAGTGCGTAGCGAGCCTGTACACTCGGCAGTACATCTACATAGGAAGGATTATTCGTGATGCCCGCAAAGCTATAGCAGTTGGTAACTGTTGTTCCACCGCAGACTGGCATCGTGGCGCTGGATTTTCCCAGGAAGGTGAGGTTATAGCCAAATGTCATCATTTGCGTGCCTTCGAATCGTAGCCCCGTCTGTAGATGCAGCTTGCCGAAGTCGATGGTGTTCATCAGATAGCCGGAGGTGATGCGTTCAACATAGTGGAAGAGGTTGGGATAGGTGTCGCTAGCCGTCTTATAGGTATCCAGATTGCCCGTGAGGTTGGCCAGCGTATAGTTCGCCGCCGAGGTGAAGTTTGAGACCTGACCGTACTGCCCGCCGAAATATTGCCCGTTGAAATAATCCGTGTTGTTGAAAGTGTCCAGGAGCTGCGTCATCAGCGGTGCCGTGCTGGGGAATCCGTCGTAGACGTTTTCGGTTGAGTCCGAGCTCTTGTGGCCATTGCTGATCTTGAAGCCCGTTTCAAAGACGCCAAAGTGACCGTTGGCATTGTAGTCTTTGGCAAACGAGGTTTGCGCAGCCAGATCGAGTTCCGCATCCAGCCCACGCGAAATGGTAATGTCCTTGAACTGCCAGTTGGCTGCGTTCAACAACGGCGATGTGTTCGTGTTGTCGCAGTTGCCGAAGTGAGGATGATAGAGGTCGGTCTGCGCGGAGGGAACGTAGTTGCAGAACACAGTAGGGCCAACCCAGGAGAAGTCCGCCTTCGGATTGCCGGCTGAATCGACCTCATAGGAACGCGATGCCGATATCTGATAGGTGAACAACGAATCCTGATGCACCGTGCGCCCGCCCAGAATGATGGTGCCCACGGATGCATTCGGTCGCTTGCTGGAGGTGTAGAACTTCGGGCTGGACGATTTGGTTGCGGGGTTGGGCAGAACGGGGTTGGCCGCTGTGCCTGAGATTGCCGTCGAAATCGGCGAGTAGTACCACTTATCGCCCCAATCCTTCAGGTCGGAATAGAAGCCGTGCGCGTAGATGCCTGTGTTGTTGTTGACGCGATAGTCCGCACTACCGTCAAAGCCGTAGCGCGTGCGGTAGTAGCGGTACTCGCGGATAGTGTTGTTGTCGTAGAACGGCATGGCAAAGGTCGAAAGCGGATCGAGCGCCGGTTGGAAGTTATCGATGCCGCGGCCGTTATAATCGAAGACCGCGTTGCCCAGCAGACCAAATCTCTTGTCCGCCCCAAAGCGCTTTCCGGCGGTCCCGCCGAACGCGTAGGAGCCGCGACCGTTCATGATATTGGTGTAGCCACCGTTGCCATACAGACTGACCGTCGGTTGCTCACTGGCTTCCTTGGTGCGCAGGTTGACCGATCCGCCGATACCGTTGCCATCCATATTCGCCGAGAGCGTCTTGTTCATCTCGATGGTATCCACCATGTCGGAAGGGATCACATCCAGGCGAATCTGCCTCACCGACGGCTCGGGCGCCGGGATCGTGATGCCATCCACGGTGACGTTGGTCAGGCGCGGCTCCGTGCCGCGCACCTGAATGTAAACGCCCTCGCCTTCGATCCGGTAGAGCGTAACGGATGGGAAGCGTCCGATTGCGTCGCCCACGTTCGCATTGGGCAGGCTGGTGATGACCTCGGCAGGAAGCACCTGCAATAAATTGTCGGCGGTGCGGGTCTCGTTAATGGCCTCCACCTCGCCGTGTGGACGCTCCGCTGTCACCATGATCTCCTCGCTCGCGGAGGCAACTTTAAGCGCCAGGGTTAGATTGAGGGCCTGCCCCGCGGCAATCTCCACGTCGGAGGTCTGCGGCTCGAATCCAACATAGGAGACCGTCAGCGTGTATTTGCCGGCGGGGACCTCGGGCAAACGAAATGCTCCCTGATCGTTGGAGACAACCGTGATCGCCAGAGGCGAAAGCTTCAATTGCGCGCCGGGAACAGCAGCTCCCTGCGAATCGACAACCGTACCTGAAATGAGTCCCTTGATTGATTGCGTCGATGCGGCGGCGCCTAACTCCGCTGCGCTGGACGCAGTAAAACTCGATTGTGCGATAGCCGGTATTGCGAGTACCGGCAGAGACAAAAGCAGGTAGGCCAAGGTCAGCAGCGTTCGTGCCGATCCAGTAATTCGTGAGAGGAAGACGAAGGAGGAGTTGGATCGATGGGCCGATGGATTTCTTTGCATAGGGTGCCTCGCAGGACCGAATCAGTGCTCGCTAACGTCGCAGAGCGGTTTTTGAAACTGGAACCGGATGTGTCGAAGGTAGGCGAACTGTGTGAATGCAGATTCATCTTCCTGTAAATAAGTCCTGAGATGGCAAAGTAGTACGAATTCACAGTGCCATAACAATCGGCGGCTAGCGTAAGAGTTTGAGCGCCTGTAAATGCAATGAAAGCACCTGTAAATATGCGCATTCTCGTTATTGAAGACGATCTGCGTATGGTTGAACTGCTGCGCACCGGCCTATGGGAACATGGCCACACCATCGTCACGGCCACCACGGCCGAGCAGGGCCAGCAGCTTGTAGACGCGGAGAACTTCGACGCCATTGTGCTCGACATTGGCCTTCCAGGTCGAAGCGGATACACCATCGCGCAGCATTTGCGCTCGCGCCCCAACCGCCCGGCCATCGTCATGCTCACGGCGCTCAATCAGGAGGACCAGGTGGTCTGCGGACTGGATGCCGGTGCGGACGACTACCTCACCAAGCCTTTCTCCTTCCCGGAGTTGCTTGCGCGTATCGGCTCCGCGGCCCGCCGCGCTCGTATCGCCGCGACCGACGACTTTTGCTTCGGTCCCTTTCGTCTCGACACTAGGTTGCGCCGCCTCCTCTGCAATCGGGTTGAGGTGCATATCACCCGTAGCGAGTACCTTCTGCTGCGCGCGCTAGCGATAGATCGCGGCGAGGTGATCTCGCGCCGACAATTGATGCAGGCCGTCTGGGGCACCACAATCATTAGTCACGGCGCTCTCGATACGCTGGTCAACACCCTGCGTGAGAAGCTCAACGTGAAACAGCATGGACTGATCTCCACCGCGCGCGGCATCGGCTACTCGATGGTGGAGGACGCTGATTTGTACTAGGCGGGTCGCCACAGAAACATGCAACACCATAAAGGAGCTCTCCCCAATCACATCTCGTCTTCCACTTCGTGTCCGGCTCACACTCTGGTACTCGCTGGTTTTCGCTGCCGCCCTCTTCTGCCTCGGCTTCGCTGCGCTCTGGATGGTGCATCACGCCATCGACGATCTTGAGAACAATGAGCTGCAGCAGCGCGTCCGGAGTGTTCGCCGATTTGTTGAAACGCGGCCCACTAATGAATCGCCCGACCAGCTACGCAACGCAATTACCGCTGCGTACGATGTCAGCCACGGAAATAAGTGGGAACAGATCATCGACGAGCATGGCAACTGGCTCTACCGCTCACCGCACGTCGCCGTTGCATATCCTCAGCTCGTCCTGCCGCAGCGGGCACCGCAGACTGGCGTCTATTTCACCTATACTGCGGAGTCTATTCACGTTCGAGCACTCATCGAGCCCATCACGGTCCACGGCACTCGCTACACAGTGCAAACCGGCCTCACTCTGAGTAAGACGCTGGCCATCCTCTCCAACTTCAGCATTCAGCTCTTTCTGCTTACCGCGCTTGGCCTGATTCTGTCCTCACTGGCCGGCTATTTTATGAGTCGCAAAGCCCTCACACCTATCGCCTCCATCGCATCCCAGGCACAACTCATCAATGACAAGAACCTCAACAATCGCCTGCCTGAGCTGCAGACCCACGACGAACTCGCCGCCCTTTCCAATACGCTGAACCAAATGCTCAGCCGCATCGAGGCCGGCTACCAGAGTGTCCGATCGTTTACCGCCAATGCGGCGCATGAACTTCGTTCTCCAGTGGCCCTGCTGCGCGCCGAGGCCGAGGTTGCCCTCGCCTTTCCGCGCGACGCCGGATACTACCGCGACACCTGCGAGCGGGTCCTGCACAACTCCGTTCAGATGACTCGGCTTATCGACCAGCTTCTATCGCTTGCCAGGGCAGACGCGGGTGTCGAGGTTCTCCGCATTGAGCCCGTCAACCTTCCCGATCTCATCGAAGAGGTCACAGAGGAGTGGGCCGAGCGCTTCACTGAAGCACAGATAGAATTCTTATGTACTGTAGACACATCAGAACTATGGGTTGAAGCCGACTATGTAGCGCTCAAGCGCCTGCTCAACATCCTGCTGGAGAACGCGTGGCGTTTCACGCCCTCCGGCCAGTCCGTCACCCTGGCAGTCCGCGTGCAGGCGCATAGCCTTGATAGCTGCGCCACGGAGATCAGCGTCAGCGACACAGGCATCGGCATCTCTGCCGAGAATCAGAGCAGAGTATTCCAGCGCTTCTGTCGCATCGCCCAGCCGCTGCACGGCGACTTCTCTGGTTCCGGCCTGGGGCTCGTCCTAGCTCAATGGATCGCCGAGCGCCACGGCTCTGCCATCCAACTACAGAGCTCTCAGGGCAACGGAAGCCGCTTCTCGCTGCTCCTGGCCAACCTTCCCGCAGATCAGAAACCGACCACCCATCCATCGATTCAAACGGACGAGGCAATCCATGCAGTACCGGGAGAATAAGTGCATGTGGGTCAGGATGCCAAGGAACGAGTGCAATCCGGCTGCATTGAACACGGGGTTTCCGGAAAGTTCGGTCCTATGGCTTGTTGATTGTTGCCAAAGCACCGAGCCACTTATTCGGAACTGATCGGTACCGATAAGTCGGCATGGCGACTGGTATCACATTATCTGAACCCAGTTGAAGATCGTCGTCGCAAAGGGCGTTGAAGAGGAGTGATCCTGAGCATCGCGCACAATCAATGCGCAAATTGGGTTTGGTACTGAAGTGAACTGAGAGGATGCCTAATTGTGATTCACGGGTTGGCGCTCAACCACGCCTCCAGCATCTTCGTCCTGACCGCGAAGGCTAGCTAATCATCACAGGAAACGAGAGGGCTTCCCGTAACGGGAAGCCCTTTTCAATGTCTATTGCCACACCAAACGAAAGGGGCTATTTTCTTATTGTGCCCTTTCTGTGCCCTTGTTTCTCTTCGCTAAACACCCCATAAGTCCTATGGAATGTATGGTAGGCACGAGGAGACTCGAACTCCTGACCTCTACCGTGTCAAGGTAGCGCTCTAACCAACTGAGCTACGCGCCT
>Ga0181519_10003668_pt1 | contig 12583 bp, 10 predicted proteins | sample PEATcosm2014_Bin_26_FD_121102 | JGI IMG/M metagenome (GOLD analysis project Ga0181519, IMG submission 121102) | Peatland microbial communities from MTU Mesocosm Facility, Houghton, MI, USA - PEATcosm2014_Bin02_10_metaG | ecosystem: Environmental > Terrestrial > Soil > Wetlands > Peat | place... | reverse complement strand
TAGATCATGTACGCCGATTTCCTGCTCGTGGCCATGGACCAGATCGTCAACCAGGTGGCGAACGCCCGCTATGTCTCGCGGGGCCGGTTGGTGCCGCGCCTTACGATCCGCACCCAACAAGGTGCCACCCCCGGCTCGTGCGCCCAGCACAGCCAGAGCCTGGAGGCTCTTTTCGCCCATGTGCCCGGGCTTCGCGTGTGCCTGCCCTCGAACGCCGCCGAGGCCTACGCGATGGTACGCACGGCCGTCGCGAGCGACGACCCGGTCATGGTCTTCGAGGCTCGGCGCCTCTACCCGTTAAAGGCCCCCGTGCAGCTCGACGCGCCGCTCGAAGAGGTCGGGGGCTCCCGCGTCGTGCTCGAGGGCGACGACCTCACCGTTGCCTGCTGGGGCACGGCGGTGGGCGACGTGCTCGCCGGCCGGAGCGCGCTCGAGGCGGCCGGCATCCGCCCCGAGGTCGTCGACTTGCGCTGGCTCTCGCCGCTCGACCTCGGTCCGGTGCTCGCGTCCGTGGAGCGGACGGGGCGCCTCGCCGTCGTGCACGAGGCGAACCGCACCGGAGGCTTCGGCGCCGAGGTCGTCGCCCGCGTCGCGGAAGCGGGCGGCCCGGGGGTGCCCAGCATCCGCATCGGCACCGAGGACACGAGGATCCCGGCCTCGTCGCAGTTGTCGCGCGCCGTCCTCCCCACGACCGAGCGGATCGTGGCGGGCCTGCAGGCCTTCATGGAGACCGCCGGATCGGGGGCCGGGCGCCGATGAGAACCCGTCTACAAAGGAGGCAGTCGACATGATCTGCAGGAGGCTCGAAGGGCGTTCGGTCGTCGTGACCGGCGGCGCCAGCGGCGTCGGCCGGGCGACGGCGAAGAGATTCGCGGAGGAGGGTGCGTCGACGGTCTGCATCTTCGACCTCCACGCCGGGAACCTCGCCCGGGTGGCGGGCGAGGTCCGCGAGCGGGGCGCGGAGGTGATCGAGTTCGTCGGTGACGTCACCTCGACCGCCGACTGCCAGCGCGCCGTCGAGGTGACGGTGGCTGCGGCCGGAGCCCTCGACGTGCTCGTGAGCAACGCGCCTGCGCACAGCGCGGCTCCTTTCTTGGAGATGTCCTTGGAGGAGTGGGAGCGTGTCTTGAAGGTCAACCTGACCGCTTCTTTCGTGCTCGGCCAGTGCGCCGCCCGCGCCATGGTCGCGGCCGGCCGGGGAGGCTCGATCCTCTACACGGCGTCTGTCTCCTCGCTCGGCGCCTCGACGTCGTATGCCCACTACGGCGCCTCCAAGGCCGGGATCGTCAACCTCGCGAAGACGATGGCGCTCGAGCTCGTCGACCACAACATCCGTGTGAACACGGTCAGTCCCGGGCCGCTCGATACGCCCCAGTCGCTCGCGGTGCTCGGGAGCGAGGAGGCGATGGAGCGGGCGCGCCAGCACTGGCCGCTGGTGCCGATGGGCCGTCTCGGCCTGCCGGAGGAGATCGCCGCCGCCTTCGCCTACCTGGCCTCGCCCGACGCCGCCTATGTGACCGGGCACAACCTTGTCGTCGACGGCGGCCTCACAGCCCATGCCTATTCCATCCCGAAGGAGCTGCTCGCAGAATGAAGATCAACGACCATCTCTACCTCGTCGGCGGCGGGGACTACGGCTTCAACCTCTCCGGCCGGCTGGACGCGAACAGCTACGTCATCGACACGGGCGAGGGCCTGTGGATGATCGACGCCGGCTTCGACGGCGGCGAGCAGGTGGTCGCCAACATCGTGGCCGAGGGCCTCGAGCCGCGGGACATCACGCGCCTGTTCGTCACCCACTACCACGCGGACCATGCCGGCGCCCTCGCCTACATGCGAAAGGCGCTCTCGCCCGAGCTCAAGATCGCCATCCACGCCGACGTCGCCGACGAGGTGCGCGCCGGCGACGAGGAGGACAACGGGCTGCGCTGGGCGAAGAGCTTCAACTTCTACCCTTCGGAGTTCGACCTCGAGCCGTGCGACGTCGATCTCGAGCTCGTGGGCGGCCAGAGCTACAGCGCCGGACGCTTCACGCTCACCGCCATCGACACGCCCGGCCACTGCCGGGGCCACATCTGCTACTTCGTGACCGGAGGTGCCGGCGGGTACCTGTTCAGCGGCGACCACGTCTTCTGGGGCGGCAAGATCATCCTGCAGAATGTCGGTGACTCGAGCGTGCAGGAGTACGCGAAGTCGATGAACGCGCTGCTCGACTACGACTTCTCGGCCTTGTTGCCGGGTCATCTGGCCTTCTCGATGATCAACGGGCGGCGTCATGTGGAGCTCGCCGCGAGCCAGTTCAACAAGATCGGGCTGCCGGCGAACCTCCTTTGACGACACGGGAGCTCGGCACGGCCGCGGAAGCTTCGGCGCAAGTGAACTCGCACGGCGAGGCCGCCCCGGCCGGGCGCGGCCTCGGCTGGCCGGCCCCGGAGCCCGACGGAGTCTTCGCGTTGCGGGCCGGGGTGGCGCTGCTGCCCGGCCGCGGCTTTGTCGAGGACGTCACCGTGCTCGTCGAGCACGGCAGGATCGCGGCGGTGACCCCGGGCGTTCCACGGCCGGAGACCTCCGGCATCGAGGTCGTAGGCGCACCTTCGGCGACCCTTTTGCCCGGCCTCGTCGACAGCCACGTCCACCTCTCCTTCAGCGGGGGACCGGACCCGGTCGCTGACGTCGTCGGCGTCTCCGACGTCGAGCTCGGCGTGCTGGCCTATCGCAACTCGCAGGTCGCCCTTGCCCGGGGAGTGACGACGGTCGTCGACTGCGGCGCCCGGGGCGGCGTCGTGATCAAGTTGCGCGACCTGCTGGAAGAGGGCGCACTGCCCGGTCCGCGCGTGCTCGCGGGGGGAGCTCCGATCACGACCACGGCCGGGCATTGCGCCTGGCTCGGGGCCTGTGCCGACTCGCTCGACGAGGTCGTGCGGGAGGCGAGGCGCCAGGTCGGCGCCGGGGCCGACTTCCTCAAGGTCATGCTGACCGGGGGCAACCTCACCCCGGGCAGCAACCCCTCGATGCTGCAGTACCCGCCCGAGGTGGTGATGCGACTGGCAGCCGAAGCCCGCCGCCTCAACAGGGTGCTCGTCGCCCACGCGCACTGCGAGGAGGCCGTCGCCCTCGCCGCCCAGGCGGGGATAGGCGTCGTCGCCCACGGGACGTGCCGTTCCGGCAACGGGACAGGCATCAGCGACGAGACCCTGCAGGGCCTTTTAGCCGCGGGCACCGCCGTCGACGCGACGATCACGGTCGGCATGCTCGATGACCCCGGGCAGACGCCGGCCGGCGGGGGCGCCCGGGCGCGGGTGCGCATGGAGATGCTGCCGGTCTTCAAGTCGATGCACCGGGCGGGCGTCCCGCTCCTCGCCGGTACCGACGGGGGCGTGACGAGCGTCGGGCACGGCGGCGTCGCCCGCGCCGTGCTGGCTCTGCATCGCGAGGTCGGCCTCGACCTTGTCGACGCGCTCTGGGCGGGCACGCGCAACCCGGCGGCAGCCTTCGGGCTGGCGGAGACGACCGGGTCGATCTCCCCTGGGCTCTCGGCCGATCTGGTCCTCCTCGACGGCGACGTGCGCGCCGAGCCGGACCTGCTGCTGGCGCCGGCGGCCGTGTGGAGCCGAGGCCGCCTCGCGGCCACCGCCGGCTCGCTTTCGATCTGAGAACGCCGAGAACTGGAGGCAGGAATGCAGGAGATCTTCGAGTACCGCTTCACCAAGCTCGACCCGATCGGGGGCGACCACATCGACCCTCCGAGCGTGGCGGTCTACGAGACACTGCTCAAAAAGGGTGCCAACGAGCAGCCCGAGCCCGGGTTGGCCTCCGCCTGGTCGGTCTCGCCGGACGGTCTCCGCTGGCGTCTCGAGCTTCGCGAAGGGGCGAGGTTCCATTCGGGTGATGCCTGCGACGCGCCGGCGGTCGTCGCCGCCCTCGAGCGCTGCAGGTGGGGGGACGGGCTCTCCCGCCAGCTCTGGTACTGGGACCCGGTCGATCGCGTAAGCGCCGTCGGTGAGGGCACCGTGGAGGTGACGCTGCACTATCCCTACTCGCGACTTCCGACGCTTTTGTGGGGGACCCACACCGCCATCTGCAACGTCGCCCGGCGGGCCGAGCTCGGGGACGGCTACGGGATCGAGATGGCGGACGGCACCGGGCCGTACGCGCTGAGCAGCTACGCCCCCGATCTCGTCGTCGCCCACCGGGCGACGACCCCGGGGGCGGCGCCCGTCAGCTCGACTTCGGCTCCGCACGAGATCAGCTGGGTGTCGGTGCCGGACGAGGCGGGGCGCGAGGCGGCCCTCGGGCGGGACGACGTCGCCGTGGTCCGCGCCGTCGAGCGCGGCTGGCTGCCCCCCGACGGCGGGTGGCGCTACCTCGAACAGCCCGAGATCTCCCAGTTCTACCTCGCCTTGAGCTTCGACAGTTCCCTCGGCTTCGCCGACTTGCAGCTCCGGCGGGCGATCGAGGCGTTCGTGGACCGCGAGCGTCTCGTCGCCACCGCGCTCGGCGGCCACGGCGACGGGCGCCGCTCTCCCGTGCCCGGCGGGCACCCCCATGCCGCCGCCTTCGACGCCGGGGGCGCCCCGAGGATGTCGAGACCGGAGGCCGAGCAGGTGCTCGACTCTCTCGGTTGGGCGCGTTCGCGCGGGACCACAAGGACGAGAAACGGCACGGAGCTGGCATTCGAGTGCCTCACCCAGGACACCGAGGTGTTCCGGCGCATCGCCGGCGCGCTCACGCGCCAGCTCGCACAGGCCGGGGCGGCGGTGCGGTTCCGCTTCGAGCAGCCTTTCGAGCCCTTCTACCGCGCCTGTGAGGCCCACCCCGAGGCGATCTTGTCGAAGTGGCTCTGGCCCGACGCCATCGAAGCCGTGATGGGCTTCTCGCAGTCCTCGTGCGCGGCCGACTCCGGGGGCAACTGGCAAGGAGCGCAGCTTCCCCGAGTCGACGCCGCCTTCGAGGAGTTCCTCCGCGCCGGACCGGAGGACGAGCTCCAGGCGGCGAGCCGCAAGGTGCAGGAGGTGTTCATGTCCGAGCTGCCCTACATCCCCCTCTGCGCACCGATGGAGACCTACGCCGTCGCCCCCGGGATCGAAGGCTTCGCGCCGCTCGAGGGGACGCTTTACCCCTACTACGACTCGGTAGCGTCCCCGCGTGGCTGAAGCCAACGTCTACTGCGTGATGCTGTCGAGGCGCGTCGAGCTCACGCGCGAGCAGTTCCTCGAGGCGTGGCTCGGTGAGCACCGCCGCCTGATAGGAGAGCTGCCGGGCCTCGTCGAGGCGCGCCAGTTCCCGGCCAGCGACCCCGAGTCGGCCGGGTGCGACGGAGTCGGCCTGCTCATGTTCGCGAGCGCCGCCGACCTCGTCAGCTCGCTCGGCTCGGACGCCGCCAAGGCGCTTCGCGCCCACACGGCCACCTTCGCCGACTCGGACAAGGCGCGCCGCTTCCTGCTCGGGGAGCCGTGAGCGCGGTGCCCGGTCGCTCACGGCCGAAAGACGCCGGCGACGGCCTCCCGTACGCCTACTTCGACCGGTGGACCGCCCGGCCCGGCGAGCGGCTCTTCCTCCATGTGAGCAGCGGGACGGCCTTCGAGACGAGCGTCGTCCGGATCGTCCAGGCCGATGCCGGTCCTCGCGGCCCCGGGCGCAGGCACGAGCCGCAGGACTGGTACGGCACGGCTGCGCACGACGCCCGGGTGCAGACCGTCGAGCCCGGCTCCTGGGCCGAGTCCGGGCGGCTGGACATGCTGGCCGGGGCCGCCAGCATCGAGCTCGAGATCGTCTTTCGCCCGAGCCTCATCGACGGCGCCACGGCTCAGTTCGTCGCCGGGCTCTCGAGCCTGACCGGCGGCTGCGCAGTGGCGATCGCCCTCGACGCGAGGGGATGGCCGGAGCTGCACCTCGGGTCCGAGGGCGCGTTGCGCAAACTGGTCCCCCCGGGACCAGGACCGCTTCGTGCCGGCCGCTGGTACCGCGCCCGGGCGGCACTCGACATCGAGCGGTCCTCGGCCGAGCTCTCGGTGCTGAGCGCCACGCCCGCCCCGGGCGGGGACCAACGTTTCGACCTGAGCGTGGCGCTGAGCAACGCCGAGCTGGAGCACCTCGCCGGCAACGGCGCCCCCGACCACCTCGTGCTCGCGGCGGCGCGACACGCCGGCACCGGCGAAGCCGGCGCGCCGCTCGGCTCTTTCAACGGCAAGCTCGAGGCGCCGGTCGTCTCCGGCTGGCGGGAGGTGACGAAGACCGGCCGCCGTCATTTCCGCTACGCCTGGCGGCTCGGGCAGGGCGCGCACAGCTCCGAGATCCCGGACACGAGCACCGAGCAGGTGCCGCTCCGGCTCGTCAACGCCCCGGCCGCCGCCGTCACGGGTCACAGCTTCGACGGGACGGTCCTCGACTTCACCAAGGCGCCCGACCACTACGACGCGCTCGCCTTTCACGACGACGACCTCGAGGACGCCGGTTGGTCGCCGACGTGCGCGCTCGAGCTCCCCGGCTCGCTTCGAAGCGGCGTCTATGCCGTCGTCGTCTCGAACGCCTCCGGGTCGCGCCATGTGCCGTTCTTCGTCGTGCCCGGCCCCGGCCAGCGCCGGGCGAAGATAGCCGTGCTCATGGCGAGCTTCACCTATCTCGCCTATGCCAACGAGCACGTGCGCGAGGAGGTGGGGCACTTCGAGGGAGTGCCGAACGTGCCCTCGCCGCAGGATCTGGAGATGGCCGAGCACCGCGAATTCGGGCTCTCCCTCTACGACCACCACCGGGACGGGACCGGTGTCTGCTACTCGTCGACGCGCCGGCCCGTGATCAACTTCGACCCGACGTACCGTTTCTGGCTCTTCGACGGCCCGGTCCACCTCGGCGAGGACATCTACCTGATCGACTGGCTCGAGCGGCTCGGCTACGAGTACGACGTCCTCACCGACCACGAGCTCGACGCCGAGGGCGCCCGAGCCCTCGCGGACTACCGGGTCGTCATCACCGGCAGTCATCCGGAGTACGTGAGCCTGAGCATCCTCGACGCCCTCGAGGGTCACGTCCACCTCGGAGGGCGGCTCATGTACCTCGGCGGGAACGGGCACTACTGGGTCACCTCCGTCGATCCCCGCCGGCCGCACCTGATCGAGATCAGGCGGGGCAATTCGGGCGGCCGCACCTGGGAGAGCGCCCCGGGCGAGGGCTATCACTCGACCACCGGTGAGCCCGGGGGCCTCTGGCGCCACCGCGGGCGCCCGCCGAACCGTCTCCTCGGGGTCGGATTCTCCGCGCAGGGCGCGGACGCCCGGGCACCGGGCTACAAGAAGGTGCTCAGCGACTCCTCGGAGGACGAGTGGGGCTTCGTGTTCGAGGGCGTCGCCGACACCGGCTCGATCGGCGAGCTCGGCCTTCTCCTCGGCGGGGCCGCGGGCAACGAGGTCGACAGGGCCGACGTCACGCGGGGCACCCCCTCGGAGACGGTCGTCCTCGCGACCTCGAAGGGCCACAGCGACGCCTACCAGCTGGCGGTCGAGGACATCCTCCTCGGCGAGCCCGGCCAGGGCGGGACCGAGCAGCCGTTGGTCCGGGCGGACATGGTCATGGTCCCCTACGCGAGCGGTGGGCGGGTCTTCTCCGTCGGGGCGATCACCTGGCTCGGGTCGCTGGCCTACAACAACTACGACAACGACGTGGCCAGGATCACGCGGAACGTCCTCGACCGCTTCGTCGCGGAGTGAGGCCCCGGGCTCAGCCGAGCGTGCGGCGGAGCACGTTCGTGCAGATCCGTGCCAGGTCCGTCGTCTCGCCGGAGAACTCCGGCAGGCACCCGCTCGCGGCGATGGAACCGAGGGAGAAGACGAGCCCGCCCGCCGGCGTCTCGCGGATCGTCATGTCGCAGCGCACGAGCGGGTCGGGCGCCCGCCCGGGACCGTCCTCGAAGGAACGGAAGAAATTGCCCCCCGGAGGTGCCGCCGTCGCCAGCACGGTGCAACCCTGCGGGGCCAGTGCCGGCTCATGTCGGTCGAACTCGAAAGCCACGGCGCCGCCCATGTTCAGGCCCGCGGTGCCGATGACTTCGGACTCCACGCCTTCGAAGACCCACGCGTAAGCCTCCCCGTAGGAGATCTCGGTCCGCTCGTAGGCGACGGCCTCGTCCCACCCGAACCCCGAGAAGCCGACCCCCAGCACCCGGTCGGGCGGCCGCCCGCTCCCGCCCCACGTCCCTCCCGGCTGCGGGTCGAACACGTGCACGTCCTCTCCGAAGGGCGCGGCCGTGGTCTGTGAGCCCTGCCGCCGGCGGACCTCGAGCAGGTGCGGGCGCGAGGGGTGCACCGAGGTGACCCAGTAGAGGCCGTTGCCTCCCAGGTACATCACGCTGCCGCCCCGGCCGAGGAAGGCCTCCAGGGTGTCGAGCATCGATCGGGTCCAGTACTCCGGATGCGCGGAGAGGACGAGCGTGCGGCAACCGGAGAGGGCTCCGGCGCCCCCGAGGTGCAGGTCCTCGTCAGTGATGACGCCGAACTCGGCGCCGGATCGCTCCAGCCAGTAATTGACGTAGAGGTCGGCCATCAAAAGGTGCGTCGCACTCGCCGTCGGGCCCAGCTCCTCGCCGAGGAAGCTGTCGACCCCGTCCACCTCGACGCGTGCCCCGGGCTCGAGCGCCGGGGCCGGCTTCAGCCTCGTGCTGACGTAGACGGGCGACCCGTCCCGGTGGAGGGCGTAGTGGGACAGGCCCGGGTACTGCGAGGGATCCCGCCCGAGGTTGGCATAGGCCTGCCAGGTGTAGGTGGGAACGAGCAGTCGTACCCGCGGCTCGTCGAGGGGCGTGACGACGAAGGCGAGCCGCACCTCTTCGTCACCTGCCACCGCCTGCAGGGCGTAGATGCCGCTCGGGGCGTCGGGCGGGACGGTGATGTCGTGGGTGTCGGGCCAGCGGCAGTCCTCGAGGTCGTCGCCGTGAAGATGGACCGCCTCGAAGGGAGGCCCTGCCGGGGGGTGCTCCTCGCCCGCCGATCCGTCAGCCGAGGGCGGCCCGAGGACGCCGAGGCTCGGGCCTCCGGCGAGATGCCCGTCGAGGCCGTGGCCCGAGAGGTCGACGACGCGGTCCAGGTCGTCCGGGGCACCGAAGCCCCAACGACCCGCGACCCCGGCGTCGCCGACGGCGCGCTCGGCGCCGAAGTTCATCACGTCCATGAGAAAGACGGCGTCCGGCACGTCCGCCAGCAGCAGCGGCCGGGCGATCCTGCCGTCGAAGGACCCCTCCGGCTCGCCGTCGGTGCCGAACCTGGCGCCGAGGAGGAGCGGGCTCGAAGGCACCGGCAGGATCCGCGCGGGCAGATTACGGCTCAGCTGGTAAGGCCCGCCCGTGCGTCCGATGACTCCCCAGGCGATCGTCAGGTCCTCGCCGACAGAGACAGCGACGAAGCACCACTGGCGTTCGTGCAGCTCGTGCGGCGACTCGAGGATCACCCCGTTGCGGGGTGAGGAGACCCTGAGCCGTCTGCCCTCTATGGCGAGCGCGGCGGGGCCTTCGGCCGTCATCCAGGAGGCGACGGCACCGTCGCCGTCGAGCCGGGTCGCAAGCACCCAGGCGAGCAGGCAGAACTCGTCATGGCACGACCCGAACGCCCGCGGGACGACGGCGAACGACCCTTGCCTGGTCGCCCTTTCCGCGACCGGCTGCAGCGGCGTCAGGCTCCATGGGCACGCCTCGGCGAGGACACCCGGTCCCGCCGGGCTCGGGTCGGCGTGGGACAGGCGCAGGACGCGGACGGCAGGCGCGGGGTCCGTGCCGCTCAGTCTGGCGTGGAGGACCGAGCCGGGCGAGGCCGACCACCGATCGAGATAGCCCCGCAGCACGAGAAGCAATGTATTGTAAAATGACACCGAGAACAAGCGTTTGTTGAGAGTCTCAGGCGAACCCGCGTCATCGGCCGCCATGGGGAGGAGACGGAGTTGACCGAGCGCGCGCCCGCAGACGGCAGTGCCTCCCGTAGCGCTGCTCGGTCGGGCCAGAGCACGAGCACCCTCGTCGCGGTGGCGCAGACGGCCGGGGTGGACCCGTCGACGGTCTCGCGGGTGCTGCGCAACGACCCCGCCGTCCGGGTCCGGCCGGCGACGCGCGAGAGGATCATCGCCGCCGCGGCCACTCTCGGGTACGTGCCGAACGTCAATGCCCGCAGCCTCGTGCTGCGGCGGACGATGACGATCGGTCTCATCATCCCGAGCGCCTCCAACGTCGTCTACGACCAGATCATCAAGGGGGCCGAGTCCGCCGCCCGCGCGGCGGGCTATGTCCTGTTGCTCACGGAGTCATCCGACTTCGGAGAGGTCGAGGCCGCCTACCGCGAGCTCGTGCTGGGAGGGCGCGTCGACGGGCTGCTCATCGGGAGCGGGAATCTCAACGACTCCCTCCCCGACGTGGTCTTCGAGCGGTCCGGCAATTGCGTCGTGCTCAACCGTCTCATCCGCGGGCCGATCCCGAGTGTGATCGAGGACGACGAACGCGGCATGAGCCTCGCCGTGGCTCGCCTCGTGGCGCTGGGCCACACCCGTATCGCCTGCCTTGCCGGACCGGTCGACGTCGACACGGCGACGCGGCGCCTGGCCGGGTACAAGGAGGCCATGAAGGAGGCCCGGCTGCCGGTCGGAGCGCGCGACGTGGAGCGGGCGGCCTTCAGTGAAGCCGGGGGATACGAGGCGATGCGTCGTCTCCTCGGCGCGCCCGACCCACCGACGGCAGTGGCCGTGAGCAGTGTCATCGCGGCCGTGGGGGCCCTGGCGGCCTGCCATGACGCCCAAGTCGCCGTGCCGGACGACCTCTCGATGATCGCCTTCCACGATGCAGCCATCGCCGGGTATCTGTCCCCGCCCCTGGCCACCGTCTGGATGCCTCTGTTCGAGCTGGGGGAAGCGGCCACGAGGCTCCTCGTCGACATCATCAACGGAAAGAGCCCCGCCTCCTTGCAGCGCGTGCAGTCGCCGGAGCCCAGGCTGATCGAGCGCAAGTCACTGGCGCCGCCGCGGCCCGGGCACGGCTCGGTCATGGCACGCCCCGCCGCCCGTAGCGCCAAGGTCCGTGGCGCCACGATGGGCTGAGACAGGTCCCATGCCCGACGCGAACATCCTGGCCCCGTTCGAGTACGACCTCTTCTCGGAGGCCGTGCAGGAGAACCCCTACCCGGTCTACGAGTGGCTGCACTCGCAGGCGCCCGTCTACCGCAACGAGACAAGGGACTACTACGCCCTGGCCCGCTTCGAGGACGTGGCGGCGGCGCTTCGCGACTGGAAGCGCTTCTCGAGCTCGGCCGGAGTGCGTCCCGACGACCTGCTCGAGCTGCAGGGTCCGTCGATCATCGCCATGGTCCCGCCCCGCCACCGCGAGCTCCGCCAGCTCGTCCAGCCGGCCTTCCTTGCCCAGGAGATCGCCCGCCTCGAGCCCTTCGTGGAGCGCCAGGCCTCGGCGCTTTTTGACGCGAGCCAGGACGACGGCGCCTTCGACGTCGTGGAGAGGTTCGGTCGCAGGCTCCCGGTGAGGGTGATCTGCGAGCTGATGGGCCTGCCACCCGAGGACGGGGAGATGCTGAAGAACTGGGCCGACGAGATCGTCGAGACCAGCGCCGTGGACGGCACCACCTCCGACTCGGCGCGAGGCGCGGGCGAGCGGCTGCGCGCCTATTTCACCGCCCAGCTCGAGGACCGCCGTCGCCGGCAGGGCGACGATCTCATCAGTCGTCTCCTCGAGGCGGCGGTGCCGGGCGATCCCCGCGCCCAGGCCGAGGCGGTCGGCATGTGCAACCTGCTCTTCGAGGCAGGCAACTCGACGACCAGCAGCCTGATCAGCAACAGCCTCTGCGCGCTCGCCGCCAACGCCTCGCAGCGGGCCTGGATCATCGCCCACCCCGAGTCCTGGACGGGGGCGATCGAGGAACTGCTCCGGTACGACTCGCCCGTCCAGAACATGTCCCGCACGCTGACCGAACCGCTCGAGCTGCATGGGGTGCGCATCCCGGCCGGGGCAACGGTCGTCCTCGTCATCGGCGCGGCGAACCGCGACCCGCGGGTGTGGGATGCCCCGAACGAGCTGCGGCTCGACCGCGAGCCGCAGCGCCACCTTGCCTTCGGCGCCGGGCTTCATCACTGCGTCGGGGCCCCCCTTGCCCGCCTCGAAGGCCGTGTCGCCCTCCGCCTGCTGCTTTCGAGGATGCCGGACTACGAGATCGTGGCCGCCGAGCGCGTGCACGACATCAACCTGCACATGCACCGGCGGCTCGTCGTGCGGCCCGCCCGCCACTAGCCGAAGCCGACGACGGGAAGGAAGAGCGAGTGCCGGTCGTCTCATTGATGGACATCCTCGATCGGGCGTTCGAGGCTCGCTACGGCGTAGCCGCCTTCAACGTCGTCAACGACCTGACCTTGGAGGCTGTGCTTGCCACGGCCGTCGAGCTGCGGTCCCCTGTCATCGTCCAGACCTCGGTGAAGACGGTCCGCTCCATCGGCAGCCGGGTCCTGTTCTCGATGTGGCGTGAGATGACGGCCGGGATCGAGGTCCCGGTCAGCCTGCACCTCGACCACTGCCCGGACCGCTGCGTCATCACCGAATGCCTGAAGACGGGCT
>Ga0181519_10003664_pt1 | contig 12598 bp, 10 predicted proteins | sample PEATcosm2014_Bin_26_FD_121102 | JGI IMG/M metagenome (GOLD analysis project Ga0181519, IMG submission 121102) | Peatland microbial communities from MTU Mesocosm Facility, Houghton, MI, USA - PEATcosm2014_Bin02_10_metaG | ecosystem: Environmental > Terrestrial > Soil > Wetlands > Peat | place... | reverse complement strand
GGCCAGCGTGTCGATATAGCGTTCGGTGCCTTCCTTGGGCAGCGCGGTCACCACGGTGACGCCCTTGCCGACTTCGGCGGCGCGGCGGCGGGCCAGATTGATGTCCGAAGAATAGCCCCAGGCAATGCAGAGATCGCCATTGGCCAGATCGTTGATGTATTCCGAACTGTCGAATTTGCGGATGAACGGCCGGATCTTGGTCAGGAGATCGGCCGCCTTCTGCAGATCGGCGGGATTCTGGCTGTCCGGGTTGAGGCCCAGATAGTTCAAGGCGGCCGGGAAGACATCGACCGGCGTGTCGAGCATCGAGATGCCGCAATCCTTGAACTTCGCCAGTACCTCGGGGTCGAACAGCAGCTTCAGACTGTCGACCGGCGCCTCCGGCATGCGCTGCTTTACCTGCTCGGCATTGTAACCCAGCGCGGTGGTCGCGGTCATCCAGGGGATCGCATGGGCGTTGTCCTTGTCGAACGGGGCCATGCGCGCCAGGAGTTCATTGTTCAGATGCTCGTAATTCGGCAGTTTGGACTTATCGAGCGCCTGGTAGAAGCCGCCCTTGACCTGGCGGGCCAGAAACGGCGTCAGCGACGGCCCGACCAGGTCGTAGCCGGAATTGCCGGCGGCGAGCTTGGCTTCGAGCGTCTCGTTGGAATCGTAAGTGTCGTAATTGACCTTGATCCCCGTTGCCTTCTCGAAATCCGGCACGGTATTGGGCGCGATATAGTCCGACCAATTGTAGATGTTGAGCACCGGCTGCTCGGCGCCCGCCGGCGCGGCGGCGGTGAGGGAGATCGCCACAATGGCGAGGACTGCTAGCCGCACGACGCCTCGTCTCCTCGCTTGCTGGGTCGCCCGGGACATGCGGAAGCACTCGCTCTTGCCGCCAGGGGAGAGCCGGTTGAATTCGCCGGCACCTGACCAATTCCGCCCCCGCTTGTCAAGCGAGGGGTTGCTGCAGCGCAGCGGGAGGCCGGCGACCTTGTCAGCCGGGCCGGCGGCTGGTAGCCGTTTGTCGGCTGCCCGAACGGGACGCGCCGTGGGAAGGACGGTCGATGCTGACGCCGGAGGAAAACCTCACCCTCGCACGCCGCGAGCATGATGACGGATCCGTCACTGTCGCGAGCACACCGCCGCTGCTGACCATCGAATCGACGTCGATCTGCAATCTGCGCTGCGTCATGTGTCCGCATGCCGTCGGCGGCGTCGAGCGGCCAAAGCACATGCCGGAAGAATTGATCGCCCGGTTGGCCGGGCCATTGGCGGTGGCGCGCGAGGTGCAGTTGCACGGGATCGGTGAGCCCCTGGCCAGTCCGGCCTTCTGGCGCGCACTTGAAAGCGACCTCCTCGACCCGGACTGCACGGTCAACGTCAACACCAATCTGACCTTGCTGAACGAGCGCCGGCTGACGCTGCTGATGGCGGCGAAGCCCGCGTTGCGCCTCAATATTTCGCTCGACGCCGCGACGCCGCAAACCTATGCCCGGATCCGCGGCGCCGAATTCGACGAGGTGATCAACAATATCCGGCGCCTCGTTGCAGCGCGCGGCGACCGCACGCGGCCGGCGATCTATGTGAACATGACCTTGATGCGGGAGAACATCGAGGAGGCGCCGGGCTTCGTGGAACTGGCGCATGACCTGGGTGTCGACCGCGTCTATCTCTGGCAGATGAACCGCACCGATGAAGGGCAGATGCGGCGCCACGCAGTCGATCGTGCCGGTTGGCATTTCAACTACGCCGAACAGGGTTTGTGGAAATTCCCGGCGCTGTCCAATCGCTGCCTCCGTGACGCCCGGGCGCGGGCAGCGGAATTGGGCATGCCGATCGAGCTTGAAGGCTTCCGGGACATCTTCTTCGACGAGCCTGCCGCATCCGAGGACTGCGCGCCGCCCGTCGCGGCCTCGGCACCCGAACCGGCGACGCCGCCGGTCGAGACCGTGCGTGATTGCCGGGCGCCTTGGGAATGGGCGCTGATCGCCACCGACGGTGATGTTCGGCCCTGTTGCTATGCGACGGGCACGATCGGCAATCTCAACGACCGGCCCTTCGCCGAGATCTGGAACGGCGCCGACATGCGGTCCTTGCGCCGCGACCTCACGGCGGGAAAGGTGAATTACGTCTGCCGCAACGCCGCCTGCAAATATGTCAAGAATTCGAGCATTCCCGAGTCCATGCTGCCGGCGACGGCCCGGCTGCGGCGCCGGTTGGACGCGGAGCTCCGCAATCTCCTGCGCCCCGCCTGGCGGAAGATTTCCCCGGCCGGACGGCGGCGCATCCTAAGTCTTTGGAAGACGATCTTCGTTCGGCCGTAAGGTGGTCGCCCATCGGACTTCAGCCGGGCGGCAGCTCGTCGACCATCGCCTTGGCCGCCGTGGCCATGTCCGACTCGCCGCGCAGATAAGGCAGCCAATATTTGACGATCAGCGCCTTGTCGTCCGACCAGGCGCCGCGATAGACGCCGTTCTTCTCGGCATAGGGCTCGTAATCGAGATTGCCGTGCTCCTTCAACACATTCCGGACGACGGCGCCGACGGTATAGAATTGCACGGCATGCCAGAGGCTGTGATCCGGCGGGCGATGCGTCGCGGTAATTTCGGCATCGATCGCCGCCTCGACCGCATCGGTGACGCCGACATGCGAAGACTCGTGATAGAGCATTTCCAGCGCCGCAAGCCCCTGGTAGTCGGCGCGGCCGCTCGGCAACACGGCATGCGGCGGGCGATCCGACGTATAGGCGCCGTTGCGATCGCCGGTCACGACGACGACATCCACGCGCACGGGGTCCTTGGTGAATTCATGCGCCAGGTCATGCTCGATGCCGGCCTGGATTTCGGCGCCGTAGGTCGCATCCAAAGCCTGCACCGCGGCGATCCAGTCGCGATTGGACCGGTCTTGCGCCGACCACAGACATCTCTCGTAGATCGGCGCCGTCGTGCCGAGCGCATCCGCGACCTCGGGCGGCAGATCCAGCCCGCCGATGCTGCGGCGCGCATCGTCGCCGCTCAGAGTCTCCTTGATCTTGAACAGCTCCGGATCGAACAACAGGCTCTTATGCGCAAATCTCGCGCGGTAAGTGGATGCCGCGGCGCGCAGAATCTCGATTTCGATGCCATTTTTCTCCTGCGGGCAGACTTCGCGCGCCAGATCGCGCTCGTTGGCGGCAATGTCCAGCAGGAAATGATGCAGATTCAGCAAGAAGTTGCTGTGATATTGGAAGGTTACGCGGCTGGACTGCGCAACTTCGGCGCCGGAAGCGGCAGGCGCGGCGAACGGGACTGTCGATGCCAGCCCGCAGGCCATGCAGGCACCGAGAAACGCAGACCAACGCCGCATCCTGTTCCTCCCGCGAAATGCCTCGATGCTTCAGCTCGCAACGCGGCGGATGAACGCGCCGGCCTTGGCCAGAGCCGCTCGCGCCTCGGGCAGGAACGGCGAGAAGATCTGCCACACATGCGGCAGGCCGGGCCAGATCTCGATCTCGACGGCGATTCCGGCGGCGCGCGCCTTGTCGGCGAGGCGGGTCGAATCGGCGAGCAGCACTTCCGAACCGCTGGCCTGGATGAAAAGCGGCGGCAGCCCGGCCAGATCCGCATAAAGCGGCGATGCCAGCTTGTCGGTCGCCGGCGTGTCGCCGAGATAGTAATGCGCGCCGGCCTTGATGCCTTCGCCGGTGAACATGACGTCCGACCGATCGTTGGTGACCAGAGTTTCGCCGGTGCCGGCAAGGTCGACCCAGGGCGAGAAGAGCACGGCGCCCGCCGGCAATTCGTCACCCGATGCGCGCAGCGACAGCAGCGTCGACATGGCCAGCCCGCCGCCGGCGGAATCGCCGCCGAGCACGATCCGCGCCGCCGGAATGCCGCTTTGCCGGAGGCTGCGATAGGCCGCGACGGCGTCTTCGACCGCAGCCGGAAACCGATGTTCCGGCGCCAGCCGGTAATCCAGCGAGAAGACGGCAATCTCGGCCGCGGTGCCGAGGCCGACGGTGATCGGGCGGTGCGTCGCCGGCGAGCAGAAGAAATAGCCGCCGCCGTGAAAATAGAGCAGCACATGGTCGGGATAAGTTCCGGTCCCGCGCTCGATCCATTCGCCGGCAGGTGAGCCGGAAGGGCGAATCCCCCAGCCCGGGGGCAGCCTCGCCGGGGCCGCCCGGCCGGTCGCGGCACGCGCCCTCGCAACATCGAGCCCGCGCCTGGACAGCGGCTTCATCCGGTAGCGCAGCACGCCGGACATGACCCAGTTCTGCCAGCTCACCTCCGCCTCCCCTCGCCGCGGCGTCCGACCGCAGCATGACATACGAACCATCGAACCGATAACGACACCGGGAGCGGCGCCAGCGAGCTAGACCACATCGCGCAGCCGGTGCCACATCGCGGCCAGCAGCACGGCGGGCGTGCGCAGCGGCTCCGGCGGGAAATCGCGATGCGGGATGCGGGCGAAGACATCGAAGCGCTCGGCCTGGCCGGCGATGGCTTCGGCGATCAGCTTGCCGGCGAGCCCGCTCAGCGCTACGCCCTGGCCGGAAAAACCATGGGCGAAGAAGGCGTTCGGCCCGGCTCGGCCGAATTGCGGCAGGCGGTTCGCGGTGATGTCGACGGTGCCGCCCCAGAAATATTCGATCCGCACATCAGCGAGCTGCGGAAAGACGTGGAGCATCGCAGCCCGCACCCGGCCGCGCAGCCCGGGCGGTTCGAGCCCGGCATAAGTGGCGAGAGCGCCGAACAAGAGCCGGCTGTCCGGCGTCCGGCGATAATAGTTGAGTGCGAAATTCGTGTCGCAGACCGCGACGTCGTCCTGCAGCACGGCACGCAGCCGGGCGCGCGGCAGCGTCTCGGTGGCGATGATATAGGTGTCGACCGGCACGACCTTGCGCTGCGCCGCCGGCGCCAGCCGCCCGGTCGCCGCGCCCGCCGCCAGCACCAGGAATTTAGCACGGACCGTGCCGCCCGCCGTCACCAGCGCAGGTGCCTCGGTATCGACCCGCAGCACCCGCGTCCGCTCGAAAATCCGCGCCCCTTTCGCGGCTGCGGCGTCGGCGAGGCCGCGGACATAATCCAGCGGATGGAGATGGCCGGCTTCGGCGTCGTAGAGACCGGCGCAATAGCGGGCGGATCCGACCATCTGCCGGAGCTCAGGTTGCGCCACCGGGCGTAGCGCCGCATAGCCGTAGTCGCGGGACCATTGTTCCGCCATCGCCGCAAGATCCGCAGCGCCGCGCCGGTTCGGCGCCACGAACAGATAGCCCCAGCTTAGACCGCAGCCGATGCCGTGGCGCGCCACCGTATCGGCGATCAGGCGCTTGGCTTCTTCCCCCATGCCCCACAGCGCCTTCGCATCGGCCGCACCGCTCAGCGCCGCGAGCTTCGGCATCGACGGGTTGTAGCCGGTCACGATCTGGCCGCCATTGCGGCCGGACGCACCGGCACCGATCCGATGGGATTCGGCCACGACCACGTCATAGCCGCGCTCGGCCAGGCTCAGCGCCGCCATCAGGCCGGTGAAACCGCCGCCCAGCACCGCGACGTCGCACGCAATATCACCGGCGAGCGCCGGGCGTTCCGGCGCCTCGCGCGCACTCGCCTCGTACCAGGTCGGGGCCCGGGAAAATCCGCCGCTCATGCGCCGAGCTTTCCCCGAATCGGCGATCGCGGATTGGCGGCGGCATCGGTTCGGGCCATATTCATAACGCGTATCCGCAACGATAGAGGAGCGCCGCGGCCCGCCGCCGCGGTCGATTTTGCATGAGCCGCCTTGAGAGCTTCATCGCCGAACATCGCATCACCGAGGTCGAATGTCTGGTGCCGGATCTGTCCGGCATCGCCCGCGGCAAGATCCTGCCCGCCGAAAAATTCCTCCGGATCCTCCGCGATCGGGGTCTGCGCATGCCGGAGGCGATTTTCGTCCAGACCGTGACCGGCGATTTCGCCGAAGAAGAGGATGTGACCAGCGCCGAGAACAGCGACATTTACATGATCCCGGATGCCGAGACGATTCGCAAGGTGCCGTGGTACAGCGAGCCGACCGCGCAAGTCATCACCGATTGTGTCTATGCCGATGGCGGGCCGGTCGACATATCGCCGCGCTTCGTGCTGAAGCGCGTGCTCGAACTCTATTCGCAGCGCGGCTGGAAGCCGATCGTGGCGCCGGAGCTGGAATTCTTCCTGGTGCAGATCAACAAGGACCCGGATTACCCTTTGCTGCCGCCGATCGGCCGCTCCGGGCGGACCGAAAGCGGGCGGCAGGCCTACGGAATCGACGCGGTCAACGAGTTCGATCCGATTTTCGAGGATGTCTATGATTATTGCGAGGCTCAGGACATCGATATCGACACGCTGACCCACGAGGTGGGCGCCGGGCAGATCGAGATCAACTTCAATCACGGCGACGCGCTCGAACTGGCCGACCAGGTGTTCCTGTTCAAGCGCACGGTGCGCGAGACCGCCGTCCGGCATCAGCTCTACGCGACCTTCATGGCCAAGCCGATGCAGGGCGAGCCCGGCAGCGCCATGCATATCCATCAAAGCGTGATCGATCTGACGACCGGCAAGAATTTGTTCGCCACCGAAGACGGCCAGGACACGGACCTGTTCCGCGGCTATATCGCCGGCCTGCAGAAATTCCTGCCGATGGCGATGCCGCTGCTGGCGCCGAATGTCAACTCCTACCGGCGGTTGATCGCCGGAACCGATGCGCCGATCAATGTCCATTGGGGCCGCGACAACCGGACGGTGGGCTTACGCGTGCCGCTGTCGGCACCGGATGCGCGCCGGGTCGAGAATCGCGTGGCCGGCGCGGATGCGAATCCCTATCTCGCGCTCGCCGCTTCGCTCGCCTGCGGCTATCTCGGCATGGTGCAGAATCTGCGGCCCGACGACGCCGTGCGCGGCAGCGCGCATCGCCGCCCGTTTTCGCTGCCGCGTCACCAGACCGAGGCGCTGGAGAAGTTCAATGCCTGCGAACCGCTTCGGGAATTGTTCGGCGGCAAGTTCATCAGCGCGGTCACCTGCGTGAAGCAGGCCGAATACGATGCCTATCAGCGGGTGATCTCGAGCTGGGAACGGGAGAATTTGCTGCTCAACGTGTAAGCGAAGGCAAATGCCCGGAATTTCACTGGCGCCCCAGCAAAAGGAACGGTACCACTCGACCTCGCTGCCGGCGCATCCTTGAAAGGCTGGACCCGCTGTCAATGACCGACAAATCGGCCCTCCTGAACCAGCTTCGGATCGATCGGGCGCCGGTGCGCGAGAGCGGCGGCGGCCGGCTGCTCTGGAGCCTCGCCGGGATCGTCGTGCTGGCGGCGGCCGGTACGGGCGCCTGGCTGGAATTCGGCGTGGCGGGCGCGCTGCATGTCCGGGCGGCGCAAGCGGTCGCGGCGTCTTCCGTTACCCCGACCGCCGGGGCCTCGCTGCTCGACGCCTCGGGATATGTCGTGGCGCGGCGCCAGGCGACGGTGGCGGCCAAGATCACCGACCGTGTCGTGCAGGTGCTGATCGAGGAAGGCCAGCGCGTCGCCGACGATGAAATCATCGCCCGTCTCGACGACACCAACACCAGCGCGGCGCTGGCACTCGCGAAGGCTCAGCTTCTGCAGGCCGAGGCCGGTGTCAACGCCGCCCGCATCGCCGCCGAAGACGCGAAGCCGCTCTATCAGCGGCAGCAGAAACTGGTCGCGCAGGGCTGGACCAGCGCCGAGACCTTCGATACGACGCGCGCCAATTACGACGCGGCCCAGACCAATCTCCTCGTGCAGCAGCAGGTGCTGTCGGCGGCGCAGGCTTCCGTCGCCGTCGCTCAGCGCAACCAGGACGACACTGTGGTGCGCGCACCCTTCGCCGGGATCGTCACGGTCAAGGCGGCGCAGCCCGGCGAGATCGTCTCGCCGATCTCGGCCGGCGGCGGCTTTACCCGCACCGGCATCGGCACGATCGTCGACATGGATTCGCTCGAAGTCGAGATCGATGTCAGCGAAGCCTATATCAATCGCGTGCACTCCCAGCAGCCGGCGACGATCAAGCTCAATGCCTATCCGGACTGGCAGATTCCGGGCGAGGTCATCACGGTGATCCCGACCGCCGACCGCTCCAAGGCGACGGTCAAGGTGCGGGTCAGGATTCTGGCCAAGGATGCGCGCATCCTGCCGGAAATGGGTGCCCGGGTGCAGTTTCTGAGCGATGCGCCGCCCAAGGATGCGGCGGCGCCGGCCAGGCCGGGGATTCTCGTGCCGGCCGATGCGGTTCGGCCGGATGGCGAGAACGGCATCGTCTATGTCATCCATGGCGAGACGGTGGAACGGCGCACGGTCAAGCTCGGCGCGCGCGGCGCCGAAGGCCAGATCGTGCTGTCCGGCATCGTGCCCGGCGACCGTCTCGCCATCGCCGATTTCGCCAAGCTGACAGACGGCGCCGCCGTGAGGGTCGATCCATGATGCCGCCCGGACATTGGAGTGTGCCATGACGTCAGCCGTCGAACTGAGGCATGTGATCAAGCGCTACAAGCGCGGCAAGCAGAGCGTCGAGGTGCTGCACAAGCTCGACCTCGACGTGCCGGCCGGCGAGTTCCTGGCGCTGATGGGGCCGTCCGGCTCGGGCAAGACCACGCTCCTGAACCTGATCGGCGGCCTCGACCGGCCGGACGAAGGCAGCATCTCGGTCGGCGGCGAGCGGGTCGACACCATGTCGAACAGCCAGCTCGCCAAATGGCGCTCGCGCCATATCGGCTTCGTCTTCCAGTTCTACAACCTGATGCCCATGCTGAGCGCGGAGCGCAATGTCGAGCTGCCCCTGCTCCTGACCAACCTCTCAAGCGCTCAGCGCAAGGCCAACGTCCGGGCCGCGCTGGAGATTGTCGGCCTCTCCGACCGCGCCAAGCACAAGCCCAGCGAGCTCTCGGGCGGCCAGCAGCAGCGCGTCGCCATCGCCCGCGCGCTGGTCGCCGACCCGACGCTGCTCGTCTGCGACGAGCCGACCGGCGATCTCGACCGCCAGACCGCGATCGAGATCCTCGACTTGCTGCAGGTGCTGAACTGCGAGCAGGGCAAGACCATCGTCATGGTCACCCATGATCCCAAGGCCGCGGAATACGCGACGCGCCAGCTCCATGTCGACAAGGGTCAGCTGGTCGACGGCGGGGCTCAGCACGCGGCGTGAGGAACACGGCATGAAATACTTCCCATTGATCTGGGCCGGTCTATGGCGCAAGCGCACGCGCACGATTCTGACCTTCCTATCGATCATCATCGCCTTCCTGCTGTTCGGCCTGCTGCAGGGCGTCAACGCCGCCTTCCGCAGCGGCGTCGAGGGCGCGAACGTCAACCGGCTCTATGTCCAGAGCAAGATCCATTTCACCGAGCCGCTGCCCTTCGCTTATCTCACGCAGCTCGAAGCGGTGCCCGGCATCAGCAAGGTCGCCTATGCGACCTGGTTCGGCCCCTACTATCAGGACCCGCACGAATTCCTGCCGGCCTTCCCGGTCGATGCCGAGCGCTATTTCGCAATCTATCCGGAGCTGAAGCTGGCCCCGGACCAGCTCGCCACGCTGGTCAAGACGCGCGCCGGCATGGTCGTCAGCCAGGAGCTGGCCGAGAAATACCATTGGAAGATCGGCGACCACATCCCGTTGAAATCGGCGATCTGGACGAAGAAGGCGGATGGCAATTCCGATTGGGCCTTCGACCTGGTCGGTATCTTCGATACCAGCGCGATGAAGGGCTTCGCCCCGGCGATGCTGTTCAACCACGATTACTTCGACGAGGCGCGCGGATTCAGCCGCGGCATGGTCGGCTGGTACATTGTCCAGCTCGCGGACCCGAACCGGGCGGCCGCGGTGATCGAGACGATCGACAAGCTGTTCGCCAACTCGACCTACGAAACCAAGACCCAGACCGAGAAGGAAAATGCCCAATCCTTCCTGAAGCAGCAGGGCGACATCAATCTGATCACCAATCTGATTGTCGGCGCGGTGTTCTTCACCCTGCTGTTCCTGACCGGCAACACGATGATGCAGTCGGTCGGCGAGCGCATCCCGGAATTCGCGGTCTTGAAAACCCTCGGCTACTCCGGCACCGTCGTGACTGTGCTGATCTTGAGCGAATCCCTGCTGCTCTGCCTGTTCGCGGCGGTGCTGGGACTGGCCGTCGCCTGGGCGCTGTTCCCGGCGATGCAGGGCATCATCGGCGTCGCCACCATGCCGCCCGAAGTGCTCGGCCTGGGCTTCGCCGCGGCGGTGCTGATGGCGCTCGCGACCGGCATCCCACCGGCCTGGCGGCTGCAAAGGCTGAGACTGGTCGACGCCTTGGCCGGGCGATAGGAGAGCCCGATATGAGTGCCCTTCGCCAGATCGCCGCCGTCACGGCGATGAATTTGCGCAGCATCCCGCAGCGCCTCGGGACCTCGCTCGTCATCGTCATCGGGATCGCCGGCGTGGTCGCGGTACTGGTCTCAGTCCTCGCCATCGCGGTCGGTTTCAACGAGGCGGTCAAGGGATCGGGCCGGCCCGACCGCGCCATCGTGCTGCGTGCGAGTTCGAATTCCGAACTTTCGAGCACGCTCGCGCGCGACGCCGTGCTGACCATCGAAAATTCCCAGGCGATCAGGAAAGACGCCGATGGCCGGCCGATTGCCGATGCCGAAATCGTCGTCATCGTCGACCGGCCGCAGAAGGGCAGCGGCACCGGCGCGAATGTGACGATGCGCGGCGTCGGCCAGATGGCCTGGCCCCTGCGCCCCGAAATGCATCTGACCGCCGGCCGGATGTTCGAGCCCGGCAAGCGCGAGATCATCGTCGGTAAGAGCGCCGCGCAGCAATTCGAAGGGCTCGAGATCGGCAATGCGATCACCATACGCGAAGCCGACTGGACCGTGGTCGGCATCTTCGAAAGCCATGGCGACGCGCATGAATCGGAATTGCTGGCCGATGCCGAGACGCTGCTGGCGGCCTATCGCCGCGATGTGTTCCAGAGCGTCACCGTGCAGCTCCAATCGGTCGACAGCTTCGACGCCTTCAAGACCGAGCTGACCACCAACCCGGCGCTCCAGGTCGATGTCAGCCGCGAGCCCGCCTATTACGCGTCGCTCTCCGAAACGCTCGATACGCTGCTGACCTTCGTCGGCTATTTCGTCGGTGGCATCATGGCGGTCGGCGCGCTCTTCGGCGCGGTCAACACCATGTACTCCGCGGTCAGCACGCGCAGTGTCGAAATTGCCACGCTGCGCGCGATCGGCTTCGGCGCAGGCGCGGTGGTCGTCTCGGTCTTCGTCGAGGCATTGCTGCTGGCGCTGGCCGGCGGCCTGATCGGCGCCGCGATCGCCTGGGTCTTCTTCAACGGCAATGCCGCCAACACGCTGAGCGGCAATTTCACCCAGGTCGTCTTCCGCCTGAGCGTAACGCCGGGGCTGATTGCGCTCGGCATCGCCTGGGCGGCGGCGATCGGGTTGATCGGCGGGCTGTTCCCGGCGATCCGCGCGGCGCGGCAACCGATCGCCACTGCATTGCGCGCGGTCTAAGCCGGGCGTACAAATGGGCAAGATCGTCTGGCTCGCATCCTACCCGAAATCCGGCACGACTTGGCTGCGCGCCTTTCTGCACAATTTCCTGCGGCCGCAGGACCGGCCCTATGACATCAATCGCTTGAACGAATTCTGCGAGAGCGAGAACGACGCCGCCCTCTACCACCGCTATGATCCGCGTTCGCCTCGACAATACAGCCTCGCCGATGTTCAGCGTCTGCGCCCGCTGGTGCATCGCGACCTGACCAGGGCGTTTCCGGATCTGGTCTTCGTGAAGACGCACAATGCGGTGCTGCTCGTCGAGGGCGTGCCGCTCCTGACCCCCGCGGTCACGGCAGGGTCGATCTATGTCGTGCGCGATCCGCGCGCCGTCGCCGTTTCCTACAGCCATCATCTCGGGCTGCCGATCGACGAAACGATCGCGTTCATGGCCAATGACGCCGCCGCCGCCGGCAATGACGACACCCATGTTTTCGAGCGCCTGGCCGGTTGGTCGAGCCATGTCCTGAGCTGGACGCAGCATCCCAATCCGCGCGCCCTTGTGTTGCGCTACGAAGACATGGCGACGGACCCGCTGCGGAGCTTCGGCAATGTCGTCCGCTTTCTCGGCCGCGAACCGCCGCCGGATCGCCTGGAACGGGCGGTGCAATTCAGCCGTTTCGAAATTCTGCAGGAGCAGGAGCGCCGATCCGGCTTCGTCGAGCGGCCGACGGCGACGGCCGCCTTTTTCCGTGAAGGCCGTACCGATGGCTGGCGCGACGTCTTGACGCCGGCGCAGATGGCGCGCATCGAGCGCGACCACGCGGCGCAGATGCGGCGGTTCGGCTATCTGTGAGCGGGCAAGGGCGACCGGGCAAGCCCGGCCGCCCCGCTTCGGCGTAAGCCGTCTTCGAGACTTGTCCGCTACTTAACGGAGCAGGGTCAGGATCGACGAGTTCTGCTGGCCGCTGACCGACAGCGACTGGATGCCCAGCTGCTGGCGGAGCGTCAGCGCCTGGGAATTGGCGGCCTCGGTGTTGAGGTCGGCCAAGGTCAGGGCGTCGGCACCGCTGGTCAAGGTGTTGGCATAGTTCGCGCTGAAATCGGACCGGGTC
>Ga0181519_10003662_pt1 | contig 12602 bp, 12 predicted proteins | sample PEATcosm2014_Bin_26_FD_121102 | JGI IMG/M metagenome (GOLD analysis project Ga0181519, IMG submission 121102) | Peatland microbial communities from MTU Mesocosm Facility, Houghton, MI, USA - PEATcosm2014_Bin02_10_metaG | ecosystem: Environmental > Terrestrial > Soil > Wetlands > Peat | place... | reverse complement strand
CGCCGACCGGGTCGACCGCCTCGCCGCCAGTCCGGCGCCGCAGGCCGAATCGGCGCGGCTCGGCGCGCTGATCGCCGACGCGCGCGCGCAGATCGAACGCTCGATCCCCGCCGCCGCGCTGACTGCGATCGAGCGTCGGCTCGAAGACCTCGCCCAGCGCATGGACGCGGCGTTGAAGCGCCCGCCGCAGCCCGCGCCGATCGATTCGCGCCTGTTCGAAGATCTGACCCGCCGCATCGACAGCCTGCATGGCGCGGTCGAGCGCCAGCCCGACCCCGCCAGGCTGGAGGCCGTGCTGCGCGACATCGCCCAGAAGCTCGACCGCCCCGCCGCGGTCGGCGGCTCGCTCGAGCCGCTGACGGTCATGGTGCGCGACCTCGGACGGCGGCTCGACCAGCGCGTCGGACCGCCGCTCGACATGGCCCCGCTCGAACAGGCGTTGCGCGCGCTCGGCGACCGGCCGATCGAAATCGACACCACGCCGATCGAAGCGATGATGCGCGACCTCGGCGCCAAGCTCGTTCCGGCCGCAGCGCCCGACATGCGGCCGTTCGAGGACATGCTGCACGAGATCAGCCGGAAGCTCGACCGCGGCGCGCCCGCCGCCGATCTCGCGGCGATGATCCGCGATCTCGGCCGGCAGATCGACGAGCGCGTCGGCCAGAAGCTCGACACGCGGAAGCTCGAAGAGGCGCTGACGGCGCTGCGCGACCGGCTGGAAGGCGGGTCGGCGCAACATTTCGACGTCAAGTTCGTCGAGGAAGTCGCCGACCTGCTCGCCGAACGGCTCGATCGGCGGCCCGGCGTCCGCGCAGGCGTCGCTGTCGACGCGGAAGCGTTGGCGACCCAGATCGCCGCCATCCACGATCGCCTCGACGCCTTGCAGAGCGCCGGCCCCGGCGCGGCGCTCGAACAGCGCATCGCCGATCTGGTCGACGATCTCGACGCGACGCGACGCGCGATGCAGGCGCCGAGCGCGCCGATCGCCGGCGGCTTCGCCGAATTGCGCGCCGAGCAGGAGGATTCCGACAAGCGGACCCAGTCGCGGCTCGCCAGCGTCCAGGAGATTCTCGAGCGCATGGTCGGCCGGCTCGGCCGGCTCGAGGACGAGATCGCGCGCGTCGACGAAGCGCGCGCCGCCGCCTCGGCGCCAGACCTGGTCGCCGCGGCGCCGGCGCCGGGCGCGCCGCCACGCTTCGCCAACGAGTCGTTCCACGCCGTCGGCGCCGCGTCGCGCGAACTGCCCGAGCGCGCGCCGCCGGTCGCCCCGCCGCGCGCGCTCGACGGCGCCGACTTCCTGCTCGAGCCCGGCTCGGCCCTGCCGCGGCCGCGCGTCGCCGAATCGGAAGATTTCGCGCCGCCGAAGAGCGCGATCAACGCTCATATCGCCGCCGCCCGCCGCGCCGCCCAGGCGGCGCTCGCCGACGAGGCCATGAAGCCCGCCGCGCCGGTGGAAGAGGAAGCCGGCGCCCGCATCGCCGCGATCGGCGGTCGGGCGATCGCTTTCGCCGCCGCGCGCCGCCGGCCGCTGCTGCTCGGCCTGGCGCTGGTCGCCGCCGTGGCGATGCTGGCGATGATCGAGTTGCGCAGCGGCCATGCGCCGCCGTTGCAGAAGTCGGAGCTTTCGCCGCCGGCGGCGCATACCGCGGCGCCGCTGAGCGCCGCGCCGACGCCGAAGGTTTCGGCCGCCGATCTCGACACGACGCCGACCGGCGCGATTTCCCCGTCGGCCGCGGCCGCCAAGGCGCCGCCCGCCGATCTGGCGGCGGCGATTCCCGCCGGTCTGCCGCAGGCCTTGCATGACGGCGCCGCCGCCGGCGACGCGGGCGCCGAATTCGAGCTCGCCCTGCGGCTGCTCGATGGCCGCGGCGTCGCGCGCGATCCCCACGCCGCCGCGCAATGGTTCGAGCAGGCGGCTAACCGCGGCCTGCCGATCGGCGAATATCGCCTCGCCGCGCTTTACGAGAAGGGCGTCGGCGTGACGCGCGATCTGCCGGCGGCGATGGGCTGGTACGTCAAGGCTGCGACGGCGGGCAATGCGCGGGCGATGCACAATCTCGCCGTCATGCACGCCGAAGGCTCGATCGGCGGCAAGCCCGACTACGCCACCGCTGCGGAATGGTTCCGCCGGGCCGGCCAGTTCGGCGTGCGCGACAGTCAGTTCAATCTCGGCATCCTCTACGCGCGCGGGCTCGGCGTGCCGCAGGACCTTGGCCAGGCGTGGCTGTGGTTCTCGCTCGCCGCGCAGCAGGGCGACGTCGACGCCGGCCGCAAGCGCGACGACGTCGCCGCCAAGATGGATCAGGCGGCGGTCAACGCCGCAGCGGCGGCGCTGGCCGGGTTCAAGGTGACGCCGCCGGCTCCCGCCGCCAACGAGGCGCCGGCCCCGGCCGGCGGCTGGGACGGCAAGCCCGCCGCCCCGCAAGCCAGCGCCACCCCCGCCAAACCCGCCGCCGCACTCTGACCGCGCCCGGACGAAGCCGAGTCGCGCCGCACGGCGCGGCTCAGGCCAGACTCCATCGCCCTTGCGCAACCCTCGTCTTTCGCAGCCGCTTCGCGGCGCCTCGGCGCAAGGGCGTGGAAGATGCGTCGAAGAAAACGGCCGGTCACACCGCGCGCGAATGGCGCGGCTTGTCGTCGGCCTGTTTGAGATAGGCGTCGAACAAAGCGGCGACCGAGCGCACGAACGGCCGGCCTTTCTCGCTGACGCTCAGCCGTGCGCCGTCCCAATTGGCGAGGCCGTCGGCCGCGAACGGCGCGAGGCCCGCCAACGCGGCGACCAACGGGGCCGGATCGGCGCCGTGCGCGGCGGCGCGCGCGACGACGTCGACCTCGAGGTCGCACATCAGCCGCTCGATCAGGTCGCGCCGCACCCGGTCGTCGGCGGTGAGCGCGACGCCGCGGACAATCGCCAGCCCGCCCGCCTCGATCGCCTTGCCGTAGGCGAGCGCGGTCGGCGCGTTCTGCGCGTAACCTTGCGGCAGCGAGCCGATCGCGCTGGCGCCGAAGCCGATCAGCGTCGGCGCCGCATCGTCGGTGTAGCCCTGGAACGAGCGATGCAGCTGGCGCGTCGCCGCCGCTTCCGCCATCGAGTCGCCGGGGCGCGCGTAATGGTCGAGGCCTACGGGAACGTAGCCGCCTTCTTCCGTCAGCACGCGATGGATCGCATGCTGCTGGGCGAAGCGCGCCAGCGGTCCCGGCAGCGTGTCTTCGGGGATGAGCTGCTGCTGCTTCTTCATCCACGGCACGTGAGCGTAGCCGAACACCGCGACGCGGTCGGCGTTGAGCGCCAGCGCCCGCCGCGCGGTGCGCGCCACGCTCTCCTCGGTCTGCAGCGGCAGGCCGTAGATGAGGTCGAGATTCATCGAGCCGACGCCGAGCGCGCGCGCCTTGGCGGCGCAATCCTCGGTCTGCTCGTAGGACTGGCGCCGGCCGATCGCCTCCTGCACCGCCGGCTCGAGGTCCTGGACGCCGAGGCTGACGCGGGTGACGCCCATGTCGGCGAGCGCCTTGTGGCGGTCGGGCGGCAGCGAGGTCGGATCGAGCTCGATGGCGATCTCGGCGTCGGGGCGCACGTCGAAGACGGCGCGGATGCGCGTCATGATCGCGATCAGGCAGTCGCCCGGCAGCGAAGTCGGCGTGCCGCCGCCCCAATGGACGTGCGAGACGGCGGCGCGCCGGCCGATCAACGCCGCGACGCGGCCGATCTCGCGCTCGAGCAGCGCGGCGTAAGCGCGGCGCGCCGAGTCGAGCCGCACCACCGTCGTGTTGCAGCCACAGTAATGGCAGAGCCGGTCGCAGAACGGCACATGCAGGTAGAGCGACAGCGCCGTGTCGGTCGGCATCGCCTTGAGCCACTCGACATAGGTCGACGAATCGACCGCCGGTGAAAAATGCGGCGCCGTCGGGTAGCTGGTGTAGCGCGGCACGCGGCCGTCGTAGCGGGCGACGAGTTCGGCGTCGGTCATCACAGGCTTCTCGCCGCGCTCCGCCGGCGCGACGTTGACGGAGGTCAAGGTCATCGGCGGGTCATAGCAGATCGGGGGCGGGAGGGAGATCGTTCTTTGGGCGGCCGCCGCGTCGCAATGTGCTATGACGGCAACGATTTGTTAATTATCCGAGACCACATTCCAGCGCGACGGAGCGCCGCGCTCCTCGTCGCGCCGACGATGGCGCGCCGTCGCCCCGCCGCGTTGGATTCGATCGGCAATCTGGTCCCGAAATTGCGCCCCGCCGTCGCGCGACCGCTACGGCGCCGCGAGCCCAAATCCTTGGGAGTTCGGCGGTGAGTTGCGACAATCTTTCGCTGCGGACGAAGGCCGTCCTGCCGGTGGCGCTGATGGGTCTGGTGATCCTCGCCATGGTCGCGCTCGGCGGTCTCAAGCTCAGCGGCGTCAGCGCGGCGGCGGGCGACGTCATAGAGCGGCGCGCCCTGGGAACGCTCGCGCTGTCGCGCGCCAGGGGCGTGCTGGTCGCCGCCGCCTACGACGTGTTCGGCGCGCTGGACTTCGGCCCCGACGCGCTGCAAGGGCGAAACGCGGCGGCGGCGTTTCCGGGCGCGATCGACGAGGCCGGCAAGCGTCTCGATGAGGCGCTCCAGCTGCTGCCCGAGAAGGCCGACGAGATCGGCGTTCTCAAACAGCGGTTCCAGACGATCGCCGACGCCGCCCAGAAGCCGTTCAAGCTCGCCGCCGACGCCTCCTCGGCGCTGGTCGAAGGGCTGCAGCTCGAACAAGCGGACGTCGACAAACTGGGCGACGGGGTGAAGCAGCTCGCCGCCGTCGACCCGCAATTGCGCGCCCTGGTCAACGACCTCGGCAATTACGAGCGCGCGTTGCACGACGAGGATGTCGCTTCCGCCGCCGGCTTGCGCGCTCAGGCGCGCACGGCGCTGTGGCTGCTGGGGCTGGTCGGTCTGGTCGCGACCGCGCTCGCCGGCGCGGCGTCGATTCGCCTCTCTTCGGCGACCGTGGCGCGTCCGCTGGCGCGGCTTGGCGCGGCGATGGGCGCGCTCGCCGCCGGCGAAATCGGGGTCGAGATCGTCGGCGCGAAGCGGCGTGACGAGGTCGGCGCGATGTCGCGCGCGGTCGAGGTGTTCAAGCGCAATGCGCTCGACCGGACGCGGCTCGAGAGCGAAGCGGCGGCCGAGCGGGCGCGCGCCGAAGCCGAACGCGCGCGGTCGGCGGCGGAGCTGGCGAGAACGGCCTCGGAGCAGTGCGAGGCGATGCGCTGTCTCGGCGCGGGCCTCAAGGGCCTGGCGGCCGGCGATCTCACGGTGAAACTCGGCGAGGGGGTCGCCGCCGCCTATGCGCAGATGCGTGACGACTTCAACGATTCGATCGACAAACTGAAGGCGACGATCGTCACGGTGATCGGTAGTTCGGCGACGATCGAGACCAGCGCGAAGGAGGTGAAGGGGACTGCGGACGAGCTGTCGCGCCGCGCCGCCCATCAAGCCTCCACCCTCGAAGAGACCTCGGCGGCGCTGACGGAAATCACCGAGACGGTGCAGAGGTCGGCCGACGGAACGCGTCGCGCGCGCGAAGTGGCGCAGGCGGCTGACGCGGACGCGAAGGAAGGCGCGGCGGTCGTCGCCCAAGCGGTCGACGCGATGACGGCGATCGCCGGGTCGGCGCAAGAGATCGGTCAGATCATCGGCGTCATCGACGAGATCGCGTTCCAGACCAACCTGCTGGCGTTGAACGCGGGCATCGAGGCGGCGCGCGCCGGCGAGACGGGGCGCGGATTCGCAGTGGTCGCTTCCGAAGTGCGCGCGCTGGCGCAGCGCTCGGCCGAGGCGGCCAAGGAGATCAAGGCGCTCATCGTCGGCTCGAACGCGCAGGTCGAAATCGGCGTGCGGCTGGTGGGCGCGACTGGCCGCTCGCTGCAACGCATCGCCACGCAGGTGGCCGAAATGAACGCGGTGGTGGGCGAAATCGCTCTCGGCGCGCAGCGGCAGGCGACCGCGCTGCGGCAGGTCAATGGGGCCATCGAGGAGATGAACCGCGCGACGCAGGAAAACACGGCGATGGTTGAGGAATCGACGGCGGCGGGCCACTCGCTGGCGGAGCAGAGCGTGAGCCTGTCGCGGCTCGTCAACCAGTTCCGAATCGCCGATGGGTCGGGCGCGGAAAGCGAGGAACGGTTGCGGACCGCGCTGGCGCCGGCGCCGGGCCGGCGGCGGATCATGGCGGGCGCAGCGACCAAGGACGCCGTTGTTTGGCGGGAGACGACCGAGGCGTAGAGCAATTCGACGCGGCGGCTGAGACGCGCAGGCGGTCGCCGGCGCGCGGCGTTCCGTCACTCCGTCAGTTCGCGCCGGCGCGCGCGGCCTCGACCTTGGCGGCCTCGATCCTGCGGCTACGAGTCGCGATGCGGGCGACGCTCGCGGCGGCCTCTTCCGCCGCAGGCGAGCCGGGCGACAAACGCCGCGATCCGGGCGCGGATTCCTCTGCCGCTTGACCCAGCTCAATCGCCGGCGCGTCGTTACGGCGCGTAATCCTTTTCACGGCGTCGCAAAGGCGAAAGCGCCGCGCTTCCGGGCGGGAGGGAAGACGGCGTTCGCCGAGACGAAGCCGTCGGCGCGGCCGGTTCGGGCCGCGGCTGCGCCGCCCGCGCGCCAAACCGATCGGAACGCCTCCGCGCGCCCTTGCCCGAAAGTCAGGGGACCGCTCATGAACAAGCTGCTGCTGAGCGCCGCGCTGGCGCTGGCGCTGACGCCGTCGCTGACGGGCGACGCCGTCGCCGCGAAGTCGTTTCAGTTCATGTTCATCAATCACACCAACATGCAGCTGCACTTCTACGCCGACGATGCCTACGCCTGCACCGCCAACGCCGGCATGGTCTGCTATTCGCATATGGCGGTGGGGCCACACACGGTCAGGGCGGCGATGGGCGAGCAGACCCTCCAGCAGTTCAGTTTCACGCTCTATGAGAACGCCCGAAGTCCGGCGTGGACCGTCTGCAACAGCGACAACGGAACGTGCCCCCAGTAGCCGCTGTCGCAGCGTCGCCGTCGCCCTAATTGCGCGCCGAGATTTCGCGCCGTCAATGTCGCCGCATTCGCGGGGATGACAGCGAGCGGAAACGGCTCGCTCTGGCGACAATTTCTTTCTGAAAATCACAAATACAAGTACAATACCCTTGTGCCCTTCAGGAGCCCCGCCATGTCCGACGCCAACACACCGCCCATCCGCAATCCCGTCGCCAGCCAGGCGCGCACCCGGCATATTTTCGCCCGGCTGATGCAGGGGCAGTCGACGGCCGCCATCGCCGCGGCCGAGGGCGTCAGCGTGCGGCGGGTGCAGCAGATCGTCAGCGCCGAGCTTCAGCGGCGCGAGGCCAATCCGGCCGAGGACTACGTCCTCATGCAGGTCGCCCGGCTCGAACGCGCGCTCGATCTGCTCGGCGGCCAGATCGAGGCCGGCCGCGCGACATCGGCGCTCGCCTTCGTGCGCACGGTCGAGACGCTGTCCAAGCTCACCGCCCGCCCGCTGTTTCTCGCCAACCCCGCCTTTCGCCAGATGGGCGCCGTCGCGGCGATGACCGAGCGGTTGGCGCGGCTCGACGCGGCGCGCGAGATCGTCGCCGAACGCGCGCTCGCGGCGCAAGCGAAACGAAACGACGACCAAGCAATTGAAAAGACGGAATCCGGCGAAGCCGCCGATTGCGCCGAGGCTGCGCAATCGTGACGAAAGAAGGCCAAAGCGAAGCTCCCCGTTTCGCTTTGCCTTCGCTTCGTTTCGCCTCACTTCGTCCACGTCCCTCTCCCGGAGGGAGCTAGCAGATTCACACAAGCCTTCGCAGGCCGGTGGGGCCACATCGATACGTCGCCGTCAACCGGCTTCGCCGGTCCTGCGCTCCGCTCCGGCCGCTCCGCGGCGACAGCGTCGAAGACCTTGGTTGCGAAAGGCCTGAACCGCGCGCAAGGGTCAATGGCGGCCGAAGGCCGCCCGCGTAGCGGGCGCGAAGCGCCATTGACGCTGAGCACAGTTCAGGCGTCGACCACGGCCCGTCGAGTCGGGATGTGTGAATACGCTGACCCGGAGGGAGAGGGGATTCGCGCTCGCCTCCTCCGCCTCGCCCTTTACCCTCCGCCTATGGTCGCAGGGCGACCGCCGGCGCTTTTCTCGACAACCGCTCAGATTCCGGTCACAATAATGCGTTGCAGCATCGCGACGCTCCGGAAACGCCCCCAAAGTGTTCACGCTCGACGACCTCGCTCGCATCATCGCCGCGCGCGCCGACGCGGGCGCGGCGAGTTCGTACACCGCTTCGCTGCTGGCCAAGGGGCCGTCGCGCTGCGCCAAGAAGTTCGGCGAAGAGGCGGTCGAGTTGGCGATCGCCGCGGTCGCCCAGGACGAAGCGGCGGTGTGCGCCGAGGCCGCCGACGTGCTCTACCACCTGTTGGTCTTGCTGCAGTCGCGCGGCGTAGCGCTCGGCGACGTGATGGAAGAACTTGAGCGCCGCACGGCGCAGAGCGGCTTGGCGGAAAAGGCGTCGCGACGCGCGTGACCAGACCCGGACCTGCATTTCCCGATTTCTTCGCCGCCGAGGCGGAGGCCGACCTGCGCGTCGGCGCGATCCCGCGCGCTCATCCGCTCGACGCGATCGCCTCGCACTATCGCCACTTCAGCCGCGACGAATGGGCGAAGCTGCGCGCCGACACCGAACTGACGCTGACGATCGGCGACCTGCGCAAGCTGCAGTCGACCCACGATCCGATTTCGCTCGACGAAGTCGAGGCGATCTATTTGCCGCTGTCGCGCCTGCTGGCGCTCTATGTCGCCGCGACGCAGGGCTTGTTCAAGGCGACGCAGCGCTTCCTCGGCGCCGACGACGGCAAGGTGCCCTACATCATCGGCGTCGCCGGCTCGGTGGCGGTCGGCAAGTCGACCACGGCGCGCGTGTTGCAGGCGCTGCTGACGCGCTGGCCCAACACGCCCAAGGTGCAGCTGCTGACGACCGACGGCTTCCTCCATCCCAACGCCAAGCTCGAGCGCGACGGCCTGATGGCGCGCAAGGGCTTCCCCGAGAGCTACGACGGCGCGTCGCTGATCCGCTTCCTCGCCGCGGTCAAGGCGGGCGTGCACAACGTCACCGCGCCGGTCTATTCGCACCTCACCTACGACGTCGTGCCCGACGAGACGATCGTCGTCGACCGCCCCGACATCCTCATCGTCGAGGGGCTCAACGTGCTGCTGCCCAACCGCCTGTCGCGCGAGGGCCGCGAAATTCCGTTCGTTTCCGATTTCTTCGATTTCTCGGTGTTCCTCGACGCCAGCGAGGAACTGCTGGAGAAATGGTACGTCGAGCGCTTCATGCGCCTGCGTCAAACGGCGTTCCGCGATCCGCGCAGCTATTTCCGCAAGTTCGCCGACATCGCCGACGCCGAGGCGGAGGCGGTCGCGCGCTCGCTGTGGCGGGGCATCAACCTCGTCAACCTGCGCGAGAACATCCTGCCGACGCGCCCGCGCGCCAGCCTCAGGCTGGTCAAGGGCGCGAGCCACCGCATCGAAGAAGTGGCGTTGCGCAAACTGTGAGGCCGAAGATGTCGCTCTTGCGTCGCGCGGCCGTCGCCGCGCTGCTCGCCGCTGTCGCGTTCGGCCCCGCGCGCTCGGCGACTGCGGCTGAGAGCGCGGCGCCGGCCTGCGGCGGGCGCGACATCGCCGCCGGGCTCGACCTCGCCGCGGCGCGCGCCGCCCGCGCCGACGATCTCACGGACGGGCAGGGGCTGCTGTGGCGCGTCGAGCGCGACGGAATTGCGCCGTCCTATCTGTTCGGCACCATCCATTCGACCGACGACGGCGCGATAGCGATCGCGCGCCGCGCCGCCGCGGTCGCGGCGAAAGCGACCGTCGTCGCCACCGAGCTCGGCGGCCCGTTCGACGCGGTCGATCGCGGCGCGCTCTCGGCCAAGCTGCTCGCCGGCGCGATCGATCGCGACGACGACACCTTCCTGCCCGATCTCGCCGGCGCCGCGGGCGCATCGGTGGAGGCGCTTGTCGCCGCCCACGGCGTGCCGAAGGAGATGGCGCATCACCTGAAGCTGTGGTTCCTCGCGGCGAGCGTCGAGGCGCCGCTGTGCGAGCAGGCGCGCGAACAGGCGGCGCTGCCAGAAGTCGACGAGATCGTCGCCGAGGCGGGCGCCGCGGCGAAGATTCCGGTCGTCGGGCTCGAGACCGCCGACGAGCAACTGGCGGCGCTCGCCGCCGCGTCGCCGGCGCTGTCCGCCACGCTGCTGAAGACGTCGGCCCGCGTGCCCAAGCTCGACGACGACGCCTACGCGACCATGGTGCGTCTCTATCGCGACGGCCGGCCGGCCGAGATGATCGCCGTCGTCGACGCGCTGCCCGAGCTGACGGCGGAAGAGCGCGCCGCCGAGCGGGCGTTCGACGACTTGTTGCTGATCGGGCGCAACGAGACGATGGCCGAGCGCTCCGCGCCGCTGCTCGCCAAGGGCGGCGCCTTCATCGCGGTCGGCGCGTTGCACCTGCCTGGCAAGGGCGGCCTGATTGCGCGCTTCCGCGCGCTGGGCTATCGCGTCGTCAACGTGTGGTGAATCGCGACGCGGCGGGCTACGATCGCGAGCGCGGCGCTCGCTGAGCAGGCGCCGATTGACGGAGGGCGCAATGGCTGTGGTGCGCATATCTCTGGGGCGTTTCGACGCCGATCGCTACGAGACGGTCCGCCGACTTCTCGATCAAAGTCGAGAGACCCTCATTCCCGCGATCCGCGCGCTGCGCGGCAATCGCGCCTATTACGTCGGCGTCGACCGCGAGACCAGCGCCATGACCAACGTCAGCCTCTGGGAGACCCGCGCCGACGCCGAGCAGATGGCGACGCTTCGCGCGATGCTCGACTGGGCGAAAACCTTCACCGAGTCGGGCGTGCGCTTCGAGCGGCCGATCACCAACCACGAAACTCTGTGGACGCTATGAACGTCGCCGCGCGGAGCTGATCGATGGCCGCCTTCGCCATCAAACCTCTGACCGCCTCGCCGCAGACGCTCGACGCGCTCGCCGACATCCTGGTCGAGACGGTGGCGGCGGGCGGCTCCGTCCACTTCCTGCACCCGCTGTCGTTCGCCGACGCGCGCGGCTTCTGGGACAAGGCGCTCGCGGCGGCGGCGCGCGGCGAGCGCCTCGTGCTCGGCGCCTACGACGGCGCGACGCTGATCGCGACCGTGTCGCTGCTGCTTGACACGCCGCCCAACCAGCAGCACCGCGCCGAGATCGGCAAGATGATGACCCGCCCGAAGCATCGCGGCCGCGGCGCGGCCAAGGCGCTGCTGATCGAAGCCGAACGCCTCGCCGCCGAGCGCGGCCGCACGCTGCTCAACCTCGACACCGCCGCCGACGAAGGCGGCGCGCCGCTCTACGAGAAGATGGGCTACGTCTTCGCCGGCGAAATCCCCGATTTCGCCGTCACGCCTCGCGGCGGGCTGACCGCGACGAGGATTTATTGGAAGAGATTGGGCGGTGCGTCGGCGCCTCGAAGCGACGGTTCTGCGTGACTTGAGCGGCGCGCGGGCGGCGCACGCGGCCCGGCGCGTCGTCGCCGGCGAGAGCCGTCAGGTCGGGGCAGGTCGGGGCGCGCGCCAGCCAAGCGGCCTGATGGTCCTCCTCGACCGGGCGGCGCCCCGGCAGGCTCGCCGTGCGGCGCTCGACGGCGCGATCTGGCTCGCCTCGTTCAAGGTCCCCCCCGCATCGTGAACTTGGCGCGCTATCAGTCGACGCCGCAGCTTCGCTGACTCGGCGCGCTTTGACGGCCACAAACCCAACGGACAGGTTACTCGCAAATGGTCGTCGTCCATCGCGCTCACGGCTTTCGATTCGCGATCTACACGCTCGACCACGAACCTGCGCATGTCCATATCACTGGCGCGGGGCAGGCAAAAATCAATCTGCTTGGACCGGAAGGCGACCCCGAGCTGGTGTGGAGCGTTGGAATCAAGCGTTCCGCATGCGTCGCTTGTTTGCTGAGGTCGGCGAGCGGCGCGAGGCGCTGTTGAAGGAATGGGAGCGGATTCAGGCCAGCTTGACCGATGAACAGTTCAGGGCGGCTGACAAGCGCGGGCGCGCGATGCTGGAAAACGAGCCGCGCGCCGCGGCGGCGCGTTACGATCCGGCGACCGGCCGGATCGTCGTCGACTTGCCGAACGGATGCTCCTACGCCTTTCCCGCGCGGCTGGCGCAAGACCTTCAGGGCGCGAGCGAGCGGGAGCTCGGCGACATCGCGGTCGACGGCCTCGGCTTCAATTTGCATTGGCCGGCCCTCGACGTCGATCTCTACGTTCCGGCGTCGATCGCCGGCGTTTTTGGCGCGCGCGCCTGGACGGCGCGCGAACTCGCCCGGGTCGCCGGCCGCGCCAAATCGCCGGTCAAAGCCGCCGCCGGTCGCAAGAACGGAGCCCGAGGCGGCCGGCCGCGCAAGACGGCGGCGGAGTGACGGGACGTGCGGCGAAGGGCGACAGTCACCCGACCTGACCGTTCCGATCACAGCCGGCGCTAGTTTGAGAGCCCTTTGGGGCTCGGAAGTTTCATAATGTGATTTGCGACGGTCATCAGATCTTCTGCCAAACGCAGCGCTTGCGCCGGTGT
>Ga0181519_10003661_pt1 | contig 12604 bp, 11 predicted proteins | sample PEATcosm2014_Bin_26_FD_121102 | JGI IMG/M metagenome (GOLD analysis project Ga0181519, IMG submission 121102) | Peatland microbial communities from MTU Mesocosm Facility, Houghton, MI, USA - PEATcosm2014_Bin02_10_metaG | ecosystem: Environmental > Terrestrial > Soil > Wetlands > Peat | place... | reverse complement strand
GTCCTGGGTCCGCACATGTTCAATTTTGCGGCGGCCGCCGAAGCGGCCCTTGCCGCCGGCGCCGCCCGCCGCGTTGGCGATGTGGACGAGGCCCTGCGCTGCATGGCTGAGATCACCGCCGACCCGCTGGCGCGCAGCCGGATGGTTGCGGCCGCATTGGCCTTTGCCGCGGCCCACCGCGGCGCCACCGAGAGAACCGCCGCACTGATCGAGCAGGCCCTCGACGGCGCCATGCAGAAGCTGCCGCGTGCCGCGCACCTGTCCCCTCTCCCGCGCGCGGGAGAGGGCTAGGGTGAGGGTCGACGCCTCTGCCGCCGCTCAGCGCTGCAACAAGGCGTTCACCACCGCCACATCGTCATCGACCAGCGCCCCCGCCGCAGCTTTGAGCTTGAGCCCGTTGACGAGAAAATCGTAGCGCGCCTTCTTGAGGTCGCGCTGCGTATTGAAGAGCTGGGTATTGGCGTTGAGAACATCCAGGTTGATGCGCACGCCCACCTGGTAGCCCAGGCGGGTGGAATCGACCTGGGTCTTGGCCGAGATCTCGGCCGACTCGAGCGCCTGCACCTGGGCGAGCCCGTAGTCCACGCCCGTGTAGGCCTGGCGGGCCGATTGCGCGGCCGTGCGGCGCGCCAGTTCCAGGTCCTGGTCGGCCTTGTCTTCGCGGATATGGGCCTCGCGCACCTTGCTCTGGATATAGCCGCCGGTGAACACCGGCACGGTCAGGTTGATGCCCAGTTGCGAATTGGTCTGGCTGTCCTGTCCGCCCAGATACAGGCTGCCGTGATCGCCGCGCTGCCACTGGACGCTGCCCGTGACGTTGACCGTCGGCAGGTAGGCGTCGCGCGCCCGCTTGACCTCGTAATGGGCGATCTCGGAGCCGGCCCGCGCGGCCAGCACCGAATAGTTGCTCGATTCGGCGCTGCGCGCCCAGGTTTCGATGTCGTTGGGTTGGGGCGGCGCCAGCTCCACCGGATCGCGCAGGGCCGCGATCTGGCCGGCGTCGTGGCCGATGATGGCGCGCAGGGCGCTCTGCTTGATGGCCAGGTCGCCGCGCGCGACCTGCTCCTGCGCGTCGATCTGGTCGAAGCGGGCCTTGGCTTCATGGGTGTCGACGATGGTCTTGGTGCCGACCTCGAACTCGCGCTTGGCCTGGGCCAGCTGCTCGGAGACCGCCTTCTTGTTCTCGCGCAGGGCCGACAGGGCGTCCTCGGAAGCCAGCACGTCGAAATACGCCTGCACCACCCGCACCAGGAGGTCGGATCGGGCCTGGGCCAGTTGCGCCTCGCTCTGCTTCACGGTGAGCTTGGCCTGCGTGAGGCTTTCCCAGAATTGGGCGTTGTAGATCGGCACCGTGAGATTGAGCGACGGACCCCAGGCATTGAAGGTCTCCTGCAGGCTGACCTCCTGCGAACGGTAATCGAGGCGGTTGGCCGTGTCGCCCACCGATGCGCTCAGGTTGGGCAGCAGATTGGAGCGCGCCTGGGGCTCGATCTCCGCGCTGGCCAGTTGCGAGAAGCGCGCCGAGGCGTAGGTGGGGTCGTTGAGGAGCGCGTCGCGGGTGATCGCCAGCAGGTCGGTGCCCGCGGCGCGGGCCGGGTTAGCGCCGGCCAGCGCGGCGGCCAGGAGAAGAGCGGGCATTCCGATGCCTCGAAATCGCGTCATGGCGGTGGTTTTCATCAGAAGCGGAAGTTCGATGCGTGCTGCGCATTGCGCAGCGCCTTGGCACTGGTCTCGAAAAGCGGCAGCACTTCGGTGCTGTCGGCCGTGGTGCGGGTGATGATCTGCGCGTGCATGGCCGGCCCCGTGCCGACGATGGCGCTCAGCCGCCCCCCGGGCTTGAGCTGCGCGAGCAGGGTGGCGGGTATCTGCGGCAGCGAGCCCGAAACGATGATCACGTCGTAGGGCGCGTGCGCCGCCCAGCCCCGGGCGCCGTCGCCCACCTCGACGTGCGCGTTGCGCACGCCGGCGCGGGCGAGGTTGGCGGCGCCGAACGCCGCGAGGCGCGGATCGATCTCGATGGTCCAGACGGTTTGCGCCCGGTGCGCAGCCAGCGCCGCCATGTAGCCCGAGCCGGCGCCGATCTCCAGTACCCGCTCGTGCGGATGTATGCCCAGTTCCTGCAGGAAACGCGCCTCGACCTTGGGCGCGAGCATCGTCTCCCCGGAGACGACGCCATCCACGTTGAGGGGCAGCTCGAAGTCGACGAATGCCAGGCTGCGCAGGTGCGGGGGCACGAAGCGCTCCCGCGGCACGTGGAGCAGCAGGTCGAGCACCGCGGGGTCGAGCACTTCCCAGGTCCGGATCTGCTGCTCGATCATGTTGCGGCGGGCCTTTTCGACGAGCGCCGCGGCCTCGCCGGCGGGGGCCTGCGGCTCGCCAGGGGGCCGGCTGCCGGATTCGGGACGGGTGTTCATGATCATGGCTGTGCCCAAAAAAAAGAGGACCCAAGGTCTTCCGCGGAGGGGATATTATCAAGCGGTGTTCCCGCACTGCTCGCCATCCAGGGCCCGATTCCTGCAGTTCGTCGCACGGCGGCCCGTCCATTGGCGGTCATTCCCCGCTTTTTTTCGCGCACCGGCCCGCCCGCGGCGGCCTTAGCATCCACCGGCCATGACACAACTTCCACCGCTTTCGCTGCTCGAAACCCGGGTACTGGGCGTCCTCGTCGAAAAGGAACACACCGTTCCGGACACCTATCCGCTCTCGCTCAATGCCCTCACCCTGGGGTGCAACCAGAAGAACAACCGCCATCCCATCATCGATGCGCGCGAGTCCGACGTGCAGGCCGTGGTCGACGCCTTGCGGATGCGCAGCCTCGTCATCGAGTCGAGCGGCGCCCGCGTGACGCGCTACTCGCACAATGTCGGGCGCGTGCTGCGCATCCCCGATCAGTCGGTGGCGCTGGTCGCCGTGCTCCTGCTGCGCGGCCCGCAAACCGCGGCCGAGTTGCGCACCAGCACCGAACGCATGCACAAGTTTGCCGATGTCTCCTCCGTCGAAGCCTTCCTCGAGGAACTGGCCGGGCGTGCCGCCGAGGACGGCGGCCCCCTGGTGCTCAAGCTGGCCCGCGCGCCGGGCGAGCGCGAATCGCGCTGGGCCCACCTGCTGTCCGGGACGGTGGAAACGCGCCGGACCGAGGCGGCCGCGCCCGCCGCCACCGTCGACCTCTCCCTGGCCGACCTCGCCGCGCTGCGCGCCCAACATAACCAGCTGGCGGGCGAAGTCGCCCAGCTGCGCGCCCAGATGGCGCGGATGGCGGCCGAGCTGGGCATTTCGCTCTAGACAAACGTGCGGCGCGCGCTGGCGGTGTTCGAGGACCCCTGTGTTGTTGCGTTGCAACACGATCCAATCCCCGGGAAGCAATTCCCGGAGGTTGCCGGCTTCCCCGACGCCAGCACCGGAGCCCATTGCATTCCAGGAAAGACGTGGCTATTCCGGCCTTCTAAGATGTCCGCCTTGCCTAGGATGAGTGTTGCGGCCAGTGAAATGGATCACTGTGGCCGAAATATCTATTCTTGTGAAGCCAAACCTCATTGACGCGGTAGCCCTGGCAACCTCGCATCGCGATCGGGACGAGCTCGATCGCGCGGTGGCGTCGATGCTGTTCGAACACGTGCAGCCCAACTGCGTGCGGGTCTATCGCGTCATTGGCGAGGAGGGCCGCCAGCGCGTCCAGCTGCGCGTGGTCATCGACCACGACGGCATGCGCGACGGCGCCGCCCCGACCGATCCGGCCCTCTTGCCCCTGGTGACGGAAAGACCGCATTGGCACGAATGCGCCCTCATGGCCGATGCGGTCCACTACCTGCCCGACGGCGACACCACGGAACGTTTCGACAGCGTCTTTCCGCTGATGGGCAACCGCGGGCTCATCGGCCTCATCGAGGTCGAGTTCTCCGGCCAGCGCGCCGCCATCCGCCCGCACGACGCCAACCTGGTCCACGGCGTGCTGCGCATCCTGCGCAACCACCTGAGCGCCCTCGACTACGGTGAGCGCGACACCCTCACGGGCCTGCTCAACCGCCGCACCTTCGAGACCACCTTCGCCAAGCGGCGCAATGCCATCGCCTCCGCCGGCGCCCCCGACAGCACCACGCCGGGCAGCTGGCTGGGCGTCATCGACATCGACCGCTTCAAGACCATCAACGACACCTTCGGCCATCTGTTCGGCGACGAAGTGCTGCTGCTCGTGGCGCGCCTCATGTTCGAGTGCTTCCGCAGCACCGAGCTCATCTACCGCTTCGGTGGCGAGGAATTCGTCGTCATCGTCGACGGCGCAAACGAGGAGGGCGCAACCATCGCCTTCGAGCGCTTTCGCGCCAAGATCGCCGCCCACCGCTTTCCGCAGATCGGCCAGGTCACGGTCAGCATCGGCCATACGCGGGTGCGCGCCGAGGACATTCCGGCCTCCACCGTCGAACGCGCCGACAGCGCGCTGTATTACGCCAAGGAAAACGGCCGCAACGCCAGCCACTGCTACGACACCCTGGTGCGCGACGGCAAGCTCGCCGCCAAGGTCTCCGGCACCACGGAACTCGAGCTTTTCTAGTCCCCGAGATCACCAACCTCCCCTCTCCCTCCGGGAGAGGGGCCGGGGGTGAGGGAGCGCGCCGCACTGCTGGCGCACTTCCCCGCTGTCCCGTTAATATCCACGCACCATGCTGCAAAAACGCCGATTGTTCTCCGGGGCCCGTTCGTCGACCCCGCACGTGCTCGCGGCGTTTGCCGCCTTCGTATTGGCCGGCGCGCCGCTGGCGGCGCCGCCACCCGAGGCGCCGCCGGCTGTCGATCCCGCCGTGCTTGACCGTATCCGTGATGCCGCCATGGCCAGCGACTGGGCCTGGCAGCGCCTGGCCGACCTCACCGACAAGATCGGCCCGCGCCTCTCGGGCTCGCCCCAGGACCCGGCGGCGGTCGCCCAGGTTGCGGCGGCCCTGCGCGCTACCGGAGCCAAGGTACGGTTGCAGCCGGTCAAGGTTCCGCATTGGGTGCGCGGCGCCGAAAGCGCGGAGCTCGTCGCCTATCCGGGGCAGCCGGCCGGATTGCGCCTGGGACTGCACCTCACCGCCTTGGGCGCGTCGGGGGCCACGCCCGCCCAGGGCATCACCGCGCATGTCGTGGTCATCCATGACTTTGCCGAACTCCAGGCGCGTGCGGCCGAGGTCCGAGGCAATATCGTCTATTTCGCTGCCAAATTCGACCAGGCCTTGGCCCTTGGAGGATTCGCCGGCCAGGCCTATGGCCAGGCCGGCGCGTTCCGCTTTGTCGGCCCCGATGCCGCGGCCAAGCTGGGCGCCGCGGCGGCCCTGTTGCGTTCCGTGGGCGGGGCCGATTACCGCCTGCCCCATACCGGTGTCACGATCTGGCGCGACGGCCAGGCGCCCATCGCGGCGGCAGCGCTGGCCGCCGAAGACGGCGATCTGATCGTCCGGCTTGCCGCGCAGGGCCCCGTGGACATGAAGCTGGTGCTCACGCCCCAGACCCTGCCCGATGCCGATGGCAACAATGTCATCGCCGATTGGCCCGGCCGCGAGGAGCCCGACGAGGTGGTCGTGGTCTCGGGCCACCTCGACTCCTGGGACCTGGGCACCGGCGCCAGCGACGATGGCACGGGGGTCGCCGCCGCGGCCGGCGTCATCGAGGTCCTGCGCCAGCTCGACCTGCATCCGCGCCGGACGATCCGCTTCATCGCCTGGGCCAACGAGGAAAACGGCGGTCGCGGCGGCAAGGGGTATGCCGAATCGGTGGCGGCGAGCCTGGGTCAGCAAACCGCCGCCATCGAGAGCGACGGTGGCGCCGGCCATGCCATGGGAATCTCGGCGGCCGTGGCGCGCGAGAGCATGGCGCGCCTCAAGCCCTTGTCGGCCGTGCTCCAGGCGGTGGGCGCGGGCGTGCTGCGGAGGGACGAATCCGCGCGCGGCGCCGATATCGCACCCTTGCAAAAGGGCGGCGTGCCGGGATTCAGCCCGCTGGTCGACGACAGCCACTATTTCGATTACCACCACACGGCTGCCGACACCCTGGACAAGGTCGATCCCAAGAGCCTGCGCACCCAGGTGGCCGTGCTGGCGGTGCTGGCCTATTACCTGGCGGATCTGCCCGAAGCCCTGCCGCGATTCACGCCCCCGGAGGACTGAGCCATGTCCCTAGACCTTCGCGCGGTCCTGGACGAGGTTCCCGTCAACATGGCCTACTGGGACCGGAACCTGCGCTGCCTGTTCGCCAACCGGGCCTACCGGCGCTGGTTCGATGCGGACGCCGCGTCGATCCTCGGCACCCGCCTGCCCGAACTGGTCGGCGACGAAGTCTTCGGCCTCATCGAACCCCAGGTGAACGCGGCGCTCCAGGGTCGCGCCCAGGTCTTCGAGCGCAATGTTCCGGGCGCCGATGGCATTGCCCGCCGATTCCTGGCCAGCTACATCCCCGACGTGGTCGACGGCGTCGTGCAGGGCTTCCTGGTGCACAGCACCGAGGAGACCAAACTCAAGGAGGCGCAGGACGCGCTCGAGCGCGAACGGGCCCTGCGCGAGCAGTTCGAGCAGCAGGCCGAGCACTTGCGCGAGTTGCTGCGCGAGCGCAGCGAAATGCTCGATGTGCTGGCCCACGAGGTGCGCCAGCCGCTGAACAACGCATCGGCCGCGCTGCAAAGCGCTGCGGCGATACTGGCCAATGTGGGCGACAGCTCGGCGGCCGCCCGCATGAGCCGCGCCCAGGCCGTCATCGGCGAGGTCACGGCCGGGGTCGACAACACCCTGGCGGTGGCCTCGCTGCTGGCGCGCCCCAACCCGCTCGGGCGCACCGATTGCGATGTGGACACCCTGATCGCCGTGGCCATCGGCGACATGCCGGCCGCCGAACGCAGCCGCATCCGCGTCGAGCGGGCCAGCGCGACGCGCACCGCCTCCATGGACATGAGCCTGATGCGGCTGGCGCTGCGCAACCTGCTGTCGAACGCGCTCAAATACAGCCCACCGGGATCACCCGTGGAAGTGCGCGTTACCGATTCGGACGATCCCTTGGCCTTGATCATCGATGTGGCCGACACCGGCAAGGGCGTCGAGTCCCAGGTGCTGCCGCGGCTCTTCGAGCGCGGCACGCGCGGCTCCGATGTGCGCAGCGAAGGCAGCCACGGACTGGGCCTGTACATCGTGCGACGGGTGATGGAACTGCACGACAGCACGGTGCTGCTCCACCGCAATTCGCCTCAGGGCACGACGATGCGCCTGGTGGTGGAGCAGTCCGCCGGGCTCTGACCCGGCTTTGGCCTAGACGAGCCGCAGGGTCGCCCGAAAGACGTACCCCACCCGCGATTTGGACTGCAACGGGACGATGCTGGGCGTGGTGCGCTCGATGCGCCGGCGCAACCGGTAGATCATGGCGTTGAGTCCGTCGGTGGCCGAGTCGTCCACCGAGCGGCCCAGGCGCTGGCGCAGGAATTCGCGGGTTACAACCTCGCCGTTGGCTTCCAGGAAGGACTCCACCAGCACCATGTCGGTGTCGCTCAGGTCCACCCTGGCGCCGTCGGGGGCCACGAGCTGGGCCGCGCGCCGGTCGAGCTTCCAGGCCACCGTGGTGGGGTTGGTCGTGGCGATACGCCGCTGTACGGCCTTGATGGCCAGGGTGACCTGGTCGAACTGCACCGGCTTGGCCAGGTACATGTCGGCGCCGGCGCCAATGGCTTGTTCGAAGACGTCGGGCGCCAGGCGCCCGGACGCCACCAGCAGGCCCGAATCGCTGCGGCGCCGAATCACCTTGATGAGATCGACGCCGTCTATGCCCGGCAGCATCAGGTCGACAACATAAAAATCGTAGGTGTAGGCCTCGCTGTTGGCGAGCAGGTCGTTGCTGTCGGCATATACGTCCACCTTTATGCCCAGATCCGTGAGGTGCTGGGAAAGGTATTCGGTGTATTCGATATCGTCGTCGATCAGGGCTAGGCTTTTTGGCAGCATGGTTGCTTCGGAGGTCGCGAGAAATTCGATGTAACGATCATATTACGTTTACCGGGCGTGCGGCACCGCGGAAACGATGGCAAATGCAATAGTTGCGGGTGTTTCCCGGCCCCTCGCCCCCTCTCAGGGGCGCCGCGCGAAAACCAGGTCCCAGACCCCATGGCCCAGCCGTTCGCCCCGGGCATGGAATTTGGTCTGGGGCCGCTCGCACCAGGGGCTGCGCGGCAAGGGCGCGTAGCCCGGATGCAGGTTCTCCAGGCTCGCCTCGGCGCCAAGGACCGCCAGCATCTGCTCGGCGTAATTTTCCCAGTCGGTCGCGCAGTGCAGGGTCCCGCCGGGACGCAGGCGCCGCGCCAGCAGGCCGATGAACGGCTGGGCAACCAGGCGGCGCTTGTGGTGGCGGGCCTTGGGCCAGGGATCGGGAAAGAAGATGTGCACGCCGTGCAGGCTGCCCTCGGCAATCATGTCGCGCACGACCTCGACGGCGTCGTGCTCGATGATGCGCACATTGCGCAGCCCCTCGGCGTTCAGACGGCGCGCCAGCGCGCCGATGCCGGCGACAAAGACCTCGACGCCCAAGAAATCGATGTCAGGACATTGCGCGGCGATGCGCGCCGTCGTCTCGCCCATGCCGAAGCCGATCTCCAGCACCAGGGGTGCGCTGCGGCCGAAGGCGGCCGCGACGTCGAGCGGGCCCGGCCGGTAGGGCAGGCACAGCGTCGGAACCAGCTCCGCGTAGGCGCGCCGCTGCGCTGCCGTGACGTGGCCGCGCCGCATGGCAAAGGAACGGATATGGCGCCCTGCGAGGGGATTCGGGGCGTCGTTTGCGCCGTTCACCCCAGCACCACCCGTACGAGGCCCGCCGCCACCAGGCAATAGAGGCCGAAGTAATGCCAGCGGCCGTGCTCGAGCCAGCGCGACAGCCAGCGCAGCGCCACGAGCCCGGCCAGGAAGCTCAGCACCATTCCCGCGACGCTGGGCCAGGCCAGCTGCAACAGGCTGCCCGTGTCGCCGGCGAGGTGGGCATTGGCCTTGAGAAACCGCAACAACTCGCGCACGATGACCGCCGGCGTCAGCACCACGGCCAGGGCAAAGCTGAATTCCTCGGCCTTTTGCTGCGCGATGCCCAGCAGCAGGCCCGTGGAGATCGTCGCGCCGGATCGCGAAAAGCCCCGGAACGGCAGGCACAGACCCTGTACGGCGCCGGTCCAGAGCGCGGCGGCCGCGCCGATGGGCGCATTGCCGGGGCGCCGGCGCGCGTACAGCCCCGATGCCAGGATCAGCACGCCGGCAGCCGCCAGGGCGCCGGAGATGAGGCGCGGATTGCCGAAGAGCTGTTCGACCTCGAAGCTGTCGCGATCGACGCCCAGCAGCCGGGGCAGCAGCTTGAGCAGGACGATGCCGACGACGCCGGTGGCCACCGTGGCCAGCGCGATCCAGCCGGCATTGCGCCAGAAGGCGCCGCCCGAGGAGAAATAGGTCTGGCGCCATTGGCGGCGGAAATAGACGATCACCGCGAACATGGTGCCGGTGTGCAGGGCCACCAGGAGCAGGGTCATGTCCGGCGCGGTCGGGTCGAGTCCCATCAGCTTCTCGGCCATGATCACGTGGGCGGAGCTCGATACGGGCAGGAGTTCGCAGAATCCCTGCACGAGGGCAAGGAGCAGCACATGGATTGGGGTCATGGGGCCGATTCTGCCAGACGGTCGGCGCGCCGTAGAATGCGGCTCGGGCGGCAAGCGCGTGGCCGGCGGCCGCCGGGCAATCGGGGCACACCACATGAGCATCAATTTTCTGGCGCCGAAGTTCCTGGTCCTCTACGTCTTCGTCTGCTCCTCGCTGTACATGCATTTTCGCGGGCGCGCGCGCCTGCCGCTGCTGCGGCAGATCGGCAACCATTCGACCCTGCTTGCCCCCTACAACGTGCTGCTCTACGCGTTCTCGGCGGTGCCGACGCGGCCCTACCTCGACCTGCGCAGTTTCCCGGAACTGGCGACGCTGCGCGACAACTGGCAGGTCATCCGCGAGGAGGCCCAGGTGCTGCTGGGCGGCGGCGGCCTCAAGGCCGCGAGCGACCACCTCGACATCGGCTTCAATTCGTTCTTCCAGCGCGGCTGGCGCCGTTTCTACCTCAAGTGGTACGACGCGCCGCCGCCTTCGGCCCTGGCGCTGTGCCCCAGGACCGTTGCGCTGCTCGAGTCGGTGCCGTCCATCAACGCGGCGATGTTCGCGCTGCTGCCGCCGGGCGCGCGCCTCAACGAGCACCGCGACCCCAGCGCCGCCTCGCTGCGCTACCACCTGGGCATCATCACGCCCAACAGCGACGACTGCTTCATCGTCGTCGATGGCCAGCGCTACGCGTGGCGCGACGGCCAGGACGTCATGTTCGACGAGACCTACCTGCACTATGCGGAGAACCGCACCGACCAGACCCGGCTCATCCTCTTCTGCGACATCGAGCGGCCCTTGCACGGCGCGCCGGTGCGCGCCCTCAACCGCCTCTTCGAGCGCGTCTTCCTGCGGGCCGCGGCGGCGCAGAACGACGATGTGGAGGACGTCGGCTGGATCAACCGCGCCTACAAGCCCATCGGCGTCGTCAAGGACGCCCTCAAGCGCCTCAAGACCCTGAACCGGCGCGCGTTCAATGCCGTGAAATACGCGCTGATCGCGGGCGCGCTGTACTGGATTTTTCTCGCCTGAAGCGCACTGACGGCAGCCCATTGGCATGTACGAGATCTTCTTCGGGCTGAGCGCTCCGCCGTTCCAGATCAATCCCGATCCCGGTTTCCATTTCTGGACGCGCAGCCACATGGCGGCCGATTCCTTCCTCGCCGAAAAGGCCGCGCGGCGCCAGGGCGTGATCGTCCTGTCCGGCGAAATCGGGGCAGGCAAGACCACGCTGGTGGCGGCGCGGCTGGCCACGCTCGATCCGGCCGTGGTGGCGGTCGGGCAGATCGTGAGCACCCAGCTCGATGTCAAGGCCCTGCTGCATGCCGTCGTGCTGGCCTTCGGATTGCCCCTGCGCTCAGGCGCACGCGCGCAGATCCTCGCGGCCATCGAAGTCTTCCTGCTCGATCTGCTGCCCAGCGGGCGGCACGCCCTGCTGGTCATCGACGAGGCGCAGAACCTCTCGCCCGAAGCGCTCAACGCGGTTTTCCTGCTCGCCACCTATCCACCGGGGCACCGGCCCGTCCTGCAGTTCCTCCTGCTCGGCCAGCCGGAACTGCGCGAGCGCATCGCCGAGAACCGCGCGGGCGCGGCGCCCGGCGCGGAGCTGGCCTTTTTCCACCTGGGCCCGATGGAGGACTACGAGACGCGGGCGTATATCGAGCACCGCCTCTCGGTGGTGGGGTGGCGCCACGATCCGGTCTTCACCCCCGGCGGTTACGCGCGCATCTTCGAGGCGACGCGCGGCATCCCGCGCCGTGTCAATGGCCTGTGCAACCGCCTGCTGCTTTGCGCCTACCTCGAAGGGCGCCACGAGATCGGTGTCCGGGAGGTCGATGCCTCGGTCGCCGAGTTGCGCGACGAACTGGGAGAAGATGCGCTGCCCCCCGAGGTGCAGGATGGCCCGGCCACGCCGGCGCAGCCCCGCAATCGGCCGCTCGCCGATCCGGCGCAGGCGCAGATGATCACCGCTCTGACGGCCCGCCTCGACAGGATCGAGCGTCAGGCGGGCGTGATGCTGCGCCTGGCGCGCGCCGTGCCGGCCGCGCCCGCGCCGCCAAGGCCCGTGCGGCCCCGCACGCCGGCATAGCGCAAGGGCGTGCCGCGCCCGCCGCGGCCGGCACGCTTGTTACACTGGGGACTGACCAGCACGGAGCCCGCTTCCGGCACCCCATGTACGAGGATTTCTACAAGCTCTCCGGCAATCCGTTCGAGCTCAATCCCGATCCGGATTTCTATTACGCGAGTCGCGGCCACAGTCGGGCGTTTGCGTATCTCAAGTACGGCATCTACCAGGGCGATGGCTTCATCGTCGTCACCGGCGAGATCGGCGCCGGCAAGACGACGATGCTGCGCACCCTGCTGCAGGAACTCGACACCGACAAGATCCTCGCCGGGCAGCTGGTCAGCACCCATCTCGATGCCGACGACCTGTTGCAGTCGGTCTGCACGGCCTTCGGCCTGCCGGTCAAGGACATCGGCAAGGCGGGGCTGCTGGCGCGTTTCGAGGCCTTCCTGGGCGAGCTGGCCGACGCCGGGCGCCGCGCCCTGCTCGTGGTCGACGAAGCGCAGAACCTCACGCCGCGCGCCATGGAGGAACTGCGCATGCTCTCGAACTTCCAGCGCGCCGATCGTCCCCTGCTGCAGAGCTTCCTGGTGGGCCAGCCCGAGCTGCGCGAGATCCTGCGTACGCCGGCCATGACCCAGCTGCGCCAGCGCGTCATCGCCTCCTACCACCTGGGGCCGATGGGACGCGACGAGACCCGCGCCTATGTCCTGCATCGCCTGCAATGCGCGGGCTGGAAGGCCGATCCGAAGATCGACGAGATCGTCTACAACCGCCTGTTCGAGGCCACCGGCGGGCTGCCGCGCCGGATCAATGCGGTGTGCAACCGGCTTCTGCTGGGCGCCTTCATGGGCCGCAAGCACCTCATCGGAGAAGCCGAGCTGGCCGAGACGGTGAGCGAGATGCGCGCCGAGATCGG
>Ga0181519_10003659_pt1 | contig 12608 bp, 10 predicted proteins | sample PEATcosm2014_Bin_26_FD_121102 | JGI IMG/M metagenome (GOLD analysis project Ga0181519, IMG submission 121102) | Peatland microbial communities from MTU Mesocosm Facility, Houghton, MI, USA - PEATcosm2014_Bin02_10_metaG | ecosystem: Environmental > Terrestrial > Soil > Wetlands > Peat | place... | reverse complement strand
GCGCCGCCCGTTCCGATCGCGATGGATCGCGCGGAGGCGATGGTCCGGGCCGGAGACCTCTCCGCTCTCCTCGAGGAAGTCGTGGCGATGATCGCGGATGTCCGCGACAGCCGCGAAATCATTGTCGTCCAGGGCGCCGCGCCGGAGCTCATTGATCCATTCATCGATCTGCTCGACCGTCTTGAAATTGCCCATGTCGAAGCGGTCCCAGCTCGTCACCTGGTCGACGTTTTTCTTCCACCGCGGCGACGCCGGCAGCAGGCTCGGCCCGAACAGGAAGAAATCGGTAATGCGCAGGTCGCCCGGCACACCGAGTTCGCGGCCGATCGCGGCCATGGCGTCGTCGGCGCCGAGGGCCGAGACCCACCAGGTCTGGTAGCCCAGCGCAGTGGCCGCCAGATGCGCCGCCGTAGTGCTCGCGGCCACGCTCTGCAGCAGGATGCGCTCGGAGTGGGCGTGGTACTGCTGGTCCAGCTCGGAACCATCCATGAGCCCCGGAAATGCCCAGGTCATGCGCGGGTCCAGCAGCACGACGACAAAGCCCGGGGCGTGGCCCATCGCGGCGTAGTCAATCTGGTGAAAATGGCCGGTGGCGCGGGCGCGGCGCGTATAGTCATCGACGATCAGGTCGGCGATCACGCGCTTGGTGCGCGGGTTTGTGACGACGATGTAGTGCCAGGGCTGGGCGTTGGCGCCTGAGGGCGCGAGCGTCGCCGCTTGCAGGACCATTTCGATATGGGCGCGCGGCATCCTGTAGCTGTGGTCGAACTCGCGCGAGGTCACGCGGTCGCGCAACACGTCCATGAACGCATCGTAACGGGAGTCGTCGTCGAGGGAGCGGGACCGCGGAAACGCGATGGGCGCCAGGCTGTTCACAAGAAAATGTCCATGATGCGAATCGGGCACTCCACCTCCGGTTGTTTACGATGGCAACGCGCCGCGCAAAGCGCTAGCCCTTAACTGTCAGGGTATAAAGCTTTTTTCGCGGTGCGGTGCGAATGGCGCACACTCGCCGGCAGGTCAGGGGGGCCCCAGGAGGCTAGGGGCAGCGGAACGAAATCAATGGGTTGAATCTTAGCTGGCCTTCGGCGACCGGGGGCTCTGCCCCCTGGACCCCCGACGGCGTGCCGCCGCTGTCGTTCGCGCTGCGCGGCGGGCGTCTTCTAGACCGGTCTCGCAAACCGTGGATTCGGCGCATTTACTCGCGGCCGATGCCAGTCTCGGAACCGATGAATCGCGGTCTTGGGTCGTCGTGCGCAGCACGCCAAGGCGTGACGGCCGCATCGGGTTCCGGGCAGAGCCCTGGCCTTAACTTACTTTCTCTGCACCAGGCCAACCCCCCGCGTATGCCTGATCGTAGACTCCGACAAATCCTCCGGCGCCAAGAAGATCATTTCGAACGGGCCGACCCTGATCACCGCGCCGTCGCTGAGTGTCGCCGGCTCGGTGAGGCGGCTTCCGTCCACCATCGTGCCGTTGGTGGATTGCAAATCCGCGATCACGGTCTGTCCGCGGTGCTGCGTGATCTGGCAATGCGCGCGCGATACGTCGCCGGCCGCCAGGCACAGCGTGTTGGCCTCCGTGCGGCCGATCGTGAACGGCCAGCTTTCCATCAGAACCAGCCGCGCCTGATCGGCGGGCACGGTGATGCGTAACGCATAGGTACCGCCCTCCGGCGTTCCGGCGCGACGCACCAGCGCGGTCAGCGCGAACGCCATCTCCGCCGTCGCGGCATGGACGTGAGGCACGGCGTCCGCCGCCAGTGCGACGCTGAGCGCGCGACCCGGGCAGCGTTGCAGCACGCCGAGGCCCAGCAGGTAAGCCAGATGGTCGCGCGTGGTCTGAAAATTCTGGCCGGTGAGCTCCAGCATCGAGGCCGCCATGCGGTCCGCCAGGATGCCCCCCGACGTGGTTTGCGCGAGCAGGCCAAAATGATGCTCGATCGCGGTCAGCAGCAGCGTGCGGTGGGAGGTCGAGAGCAGGTTGCGCCGCGCCTCCATGCGGCGGGCGCTGCTGAGCGGACTGGCGTCGAACAACCGTTCCAGCAGGGCTGTCCAACCGGCCGTGATGACGCCGAGCGCCTCGATAGCCACCGCACGGGTGGCGGGCGGCAGGTCAGAAGCCGGTGGCAGGCATATCCCGGGCTGCAGATCGTGCGCGGCCTCGCCAAGCGCGGCCAGCAGCGCCAGCAACGTCGCATCGTAGCGCGCCAGCAGCGAGGGCTTCGGGATGACGATGGTACGCGCGGCCAGCGGCGCATCCGCCGGGTCCGTGGCGCAATCGCCCTGCTCCACCAGGTCAGCGACGCGGTCGCGCACCGTCGCATCGTCCAGCAGCAGCGCCTGGCGGGTAAGGCCGAGCAATTCGCCGAGCGGCGCGCCGGCATGCGGCGGGTGGCCGCAAAGGTGATGCACGATATGCCAGTGCGCACGCCGGTGCAGGGCGGGAAAGGCCTGGTGCCACCCGTCCCAGTAGGCGGCCAGCAGGCGAACCGCGGCGCGTCGTGTGTCCACCTGGAGCTGTCCTCCCTGGCACGACCTTGGGGCCGCCGCTGTAGCAAGGCCCACGCGAATCTGTATAGGCAATCCGACCTTAGGCCCCGGCACCGCGCTGGCGGCTCGGCCCCCCGCCCCGATCTTTTTGCATCCCGTCGACCCGGTCCTTGCCTCCGGTGGTCCGCGCGCCGATACTGACGGCGGGAGGTCGGCGGCGGACGGGCGCCCTGCCAACCCGGTCAGGTCCGGAAGGAAGCAGCCGCAGCGGGTCAACGCACGGGTCGATGGCCGGTCTCCCACCCTTTCATGACATATTGTCTCCCACCGCCGGCAGCCGTGTAAGGCGGCTGCGTTCGCCCTCAAGGATGACCGACGCCGATGCCCGACTTGCTTGGTGAGGACGATCCGCCGCCCCCGCCGCCCGATGGGCCCGGGCTGTTCGGCGAGACCCTGTCCGCACACGCTGCACCCACACCGAGTGCCGAGCCGCCACTGGCCGGCCCGGAAGCGGTCGCCTATCGCGTGCTGGCGCGCAAATACCGGCCGGCCAATCTCGACGATCTGATTGGCCAGGATGCCACCGTGCGCATCCTGCGCAGCGCCTTCGCGCTGAACCGCATCGCGCATGCCTTCATGCTGACCGGCGTGCGTGGCGTGGGCAAGACCACCACCGCGCGGATCATTGCGCGTGCGCTGAACTGCATCGGGCCCGACGGCACCGGCGGCCCGACGCCCGATCCGTGCGGCGTCTGCGCGAATTGCCGCGCTATCCTGGCCGACCGCCACCCCGACGTGATCGAAATGGATGCCGCGAGCCGCACCGGCGTGGACGACGTGCGCGAAATCATCGAGGCGACGCGTTTCCGGCCGATGCAGGCGCGCACCAAGGTTTTCATCGTCGACGAAATTCACATGCTGTCGCGGCATGCGTTCAATGCGTTGTTGAAGACGCTCGAGGAACCACCGCCGCACGTCAAATTCGTTTTCGCGACAACGGAAATCCGCAAGGTGCCGGTAACCGTGCTGTCGCGCTGCCAGCGTTTTGATCTGCGCCGCATCCCGGTGGCCATGCTGGCGGCGCATTTTGACAAGGTGGCGCGCGCCGAGGCCGTGGCGGCTGAGCCGGAAGCGTTGGCCGCTATTGCCCGCGCTGCCGACGGGTCGGTGCGCGACGGGCTTTCGTTGCTGGACCAGGCGATCGCACAAGGCGACGGCGCCGCCATTACCGCGGCTCGGGTCGCCGACATGCTCGGCGTTGCTGATCGCGGGCAGGTGTTCGATCTCATGGAGGCCGTGCTTGAAGGCCGCACCGCCGATGCGCTGAATTTGACCGACCGTGCCCATGAACTGGGAGTCGATCTCGGTGTGTTGCTCGGCGACCTGCTGGAGCTGACCCATACGCTGTCCCGCCTCAAGACGGTGCCGGCGCTGCGCACTTCGCACGAGCTTGCGGAACTGGAGCGCGTGCGCGGCGCGGCGCTGGCGGACCGGGTCGGCATCCCGGCGCTCGGGCGCACCTGGCAAATGCTGCTGAAGGGCACGGCCGAGATCGAGGCGGCGCCGGATCGCCGTGCGGCGGCCGAAATGATATTGATCCGGCTTTGCCACATCGCCGACCTGCCGCCGCCGGGCGAACTAGTGCGCCGGCTGCAGATGCCGCCAACCTCCGCCCCAGCGCCTGGTTCTCCGGTGGCAGCCGGCTCGGGCGGCGGCGCGCGCGCGGCCGCCGGCGGCGCGGCACTCGTGGTCGCCGCTGTGCCGGACGCGCCACTCCATCTGGCAGGCTTTCGCGATGTGGTCGCACTCGCGGCGGCGGAACGGGAGGCCGTGCTGCACGGCCATTTGCTGCACTCCGTGCATCTGGTGCGCTGGGCGCCCCCGGTGATCGAGCTGCGGCCGGAGCCCGACGCGCCACGCGATCTCGCGCAACGGCTGGCCGCGCTGCTGCAAACCACCACCGGCACACGCTGGACGATCGTGCTGAGCACCGAGGCAGGCGCACAGACCTTGGCCCGCCAGGGCCTGGATGCCGACGCGGCGCGGCGCCAGACGGCGGCCGAGCACCCGCTGGTCAAGGCCATACTGACCACATTCCCGGGTGCGCGGATCGAGGCGGTGCGTGACCCGGGGGTGGACGATTATGGTTTGCCGGCCGATAAATCGGCGCCGATACCGCTCGGCGAGCCCGATATGCCGGATTTTGCGCCAGTGGATGCGGACCGTGCAGACCTGGATATAGACTGAGGCTTGTGGAGCTTCCTTGAGAAATGGGGTCTGGGGCCTCCGGCCCCGTCGTGCGCAGCACGCCTCCGTCGTGACGTGTCCAGGGGCAGAGCCCTTGGCCTTCCTACCGGTCTTATTATGAAAGGCATGAAATGAAGAACCTGGCCGGCCTGATGAAACAGGCTTCGCAGATGCAGGAAAAAATGCAGGAAATGCAGGCCCGCATCGAATCGACGGTCATCGAGGGCCAAAGCGGCGCCGGCATGGTGCGGCTGACGCTGAGCGGCAAGGGCGACCTGAAATCCGTGGTGATCGATCCCAAACTGGCGGACCCTGCCGAAATCGAAATGCTGGCGGATCTGATCGTTGCCGCCCATGCCGACGCAAAACGCCGCATCGACGCCGCGATGCAGGAAGAAATGGCGCGCGTCACCGGCGGACTGCAATTGCCGCCCGGCATGAAGCTGCCGTTCTGAAGCGTCCATCATGGAGCTGAGCGGCCGCGCCGCCCTGATCGTGATCGACGTGCAGGTGGGTTTCGAGGATCCGGTCTGGGGCCCGCGCAACAACCCGCATGTCGAGCTGAATATCGGGCGCCTGCTGAAATTCTGGCGCCAGACCAGGCGGCCGGTCTATTACGTGCGGCACGACAGCACGGACCCACGGAGTTCGTTGCGGCCGCGGCAGCGCGGCAACAACATCAAGCCACAGGTGGCCCCGGCTCCGGGTGAACCGGTCATTTCTAAATCGGTCAATTCCGCGTTCATCGGCACCACGCTCGAAGCGGATTTGCGGCGCGGCCGCAGCCTCACACTCGTGCTCACCGGGCTCACGACCAATCACTGCGTTTCAACAACGGCACGCATGGCCGGCAATTTGGGTTTCGATACCTACGTTGTCGCCGACGCAACGGCCGCGTTCGCGCGCCGCGGCATCGACGGCAGGTTCCGCTCTGCCGCGGAGGTGCACGATGCGGCGCTCAGCGACTTGCAAGGCGAATTCGCGACAATCATCGACACGGGCGCGCTGCTCGAAGCCGCGTCGGCGGATTGAGTTTGGCGGATGGGCGGACCCGAAATAGATCACCTCATTGCGCTATTCTCGAAAATACCCGGCCTCGGCCCGCGCAGCGCGCGCCGCGCCGTGCTGCGGCTGCTGCAAAGCCCGGAGGCTCGGATGTTACCGCTCGCGCAAGCGCTGCACGCGGCAGCACGCGCGGTGAAACATTGTGATATTTGCGGCAATCTCGACAGCCGCAACCCTTGCTCCGTGTGTACGGACAGCCGGCGCGATCACGGCGTGATCTGCGTAGTCGAAACGGTCGCCGATCTGTGGGCGCTGGAGCGCGCCCAGGTGCACCGCGGATTATACCATGTGCTCGGCGGCACGCTCTCGGCACTGGGCGGCACCGGCCCGGACGATCTGAACGTGGCGACGCTGCTGCACCGGGTCGCCGAGGGCGACGTGCAGGAAGTCATCCTCGCGCTTAGCGCCACCGTGGATGGCGCGGCGACCGCGCATTTTCTCAGTGACAGGCTGACAAACAGCCAGGTGCACGTTACCCGCGTGGCGCAAGGCGTGCCGGTCGGCGGCGCGCTTGAAGTACTCGATGACGGTACGCTGGCGACGGCGCTTCGGGCAAGAAGGTAAGGCCAGGGCTCTGCCCTGGACCCGCTGGGGCCGGAGGCCCCAGACCCCGATTCTTAAGGAATGGGGTCTGGGGCCTACGGCCCCAGCTTGGTCCAGGGGCAGAGCCCCGGCCTTCCTTACGACTCCAACATCTTCCTCAGCAAATCCACATCCTCGGCAAAATTCACATCGGTGGCCATCAGCTCGGTCACCCGCGCCACCGCGTGCATTACCGTCGTATGATCACGGTTGCCGAACTTCTTGCCGATTTCAGGCAGCGACCGCGCGGTCAATTGTTTCGCCAGAAACATCGCCACCTGGCGCGGCCGCGCGACGGCGCGGGCGCGGCGCGCACTGCCCATATCGCTCAGGCGCATATGGTAGTGTTCGGCCACGCGTTTCTGGATTTCGTCGATCGTCACGCGTTTATCGTGCGCGCGCAGCACGTCGTGCAGCACTTCCTGCGCGGTTTCCAGCGTGATCGGCCGGTTGAACAGGGTTGCGTGCGCGATCAGCCGGTTGAACGCGCCTTCCAGCTCGCGCACGTTCGTAGTGATGCGGTGTGCCAGCAATTCCATGACCTTGCCTGGAACCGTCGCCCCGGCGCGCTGCGCCTTGGCTTCCAGGATGCTGATGCGCAATTCGAAGGTAGTGGCATGAACGTCGGCCACCATGCCGCAGCCGAGCCGCGTGCGCAGCCGGTCGCCGAGACCGGAGATTTCCGAGGGCGACTTGTCGGCGCTGACCACGATCTGCTTGCCGGCGTCCACCAGCGCATTGAACGTATGGAAGAACTCTTCCTGCGTATTGTCCTTGCCCACCAGGAACTGCAGGTCGTCGATCATCAGTACATCGACGCTACGCAGATGATCCTTGAATTCCAGCGTGGATTGCGCGCGGATCGCCGCGATGAAGCGGTACATAAAAGTTTCCGCCGACATATAGGCGACGCTGCGGCCATTCCCATGCCGCGTCAGTTCGATGCCGATGGCATGCATCAGATGCGTCTTGCCGAGCCCGACGCCGCCATACAGGAACAGCGGATTGAAACCGGGGCTGGAGGGTTGTTCGGCCACGCGCCGCGCACAGGCATAGGCAAACTCGTTGGGTTTACCGACAACAAAACTATCGAATGTAAACCGTGGATCGAGCGGCCCGGCCGCCTCCTCCCCGTTGCGCGGCGCGCCGGCGGGCGGGCGGCCCGGCGGCCCGGCCGCAAGCGCCTGCGGAGCGGCCGGCGCCGATGCCAACGCCATTGACGGTTGCACGGCAGCGGCCGGCGCCGTCGGCGGCTCGGCGACACTTTCCGCCAACGCGGCATGATTGCGGTCGACGCGGATATCGACGCGGCGGATGCGCGCGTTTTCCAACTGCCACAATTTATTGATTTTTTCGCCGTAATGGCTACGCACCCAGTCGCGCAAAAACCGCGTGGGTAGATGCACGGTGACTTCCTCACCATCGATGCCGGCCAGCGTCATTTGGCGCAGCCAGGTTCGGTATTCCACATCCCCCACATCGGCCTGCAGGCGCCCGCGGATGCGCGCCCACTGTGTCGCGATTTGAGGTTCGGCGCCGTCACGCGATAGCGCCATGCCGGATGCCCCCGGCTCTTTCCAGATGCCGCTCGTGCCCAAGAGACGCATCCCCACTCGTTACGACCCCCCATACCGGCAATATGGCAAAGCGCGAGGGTTCGGAGGTCGCACATCCTCCGTCGTCCTGGCTCTGACCTTGTCGGCATACCGGCTTGCGCCAGCCCGCAAAAACTAGGTCAGAACGCAGAACCTGGCAAATGGAATTTTCGGGTTTGTTGAGAAAACGAAGTATTCGATCCGCGGCCACAAAGACAACGCATAGACATGCACTGCCCCTTTCATCCCTTTGATTTGCCGATTACTTTACCGCTACTTGGGCACCGCCCCGTGCCGGCTTCGCGGTCTTGCGGCGCCATCTGGCGCCGCGCGGGCTCGAAGGCTTAGCCGGCGGCGGCCGGCAGAGCCTTCACGCGCGCCGAGAGGCGCGATATCTTTCGCGCCACGTTGTTGGCGTGCACCACGCCCTTGGTCGCCGCGCGCTGCATTTCCGGCTGCGCCGCGATCAGCGCCGCGGCGGCCGCATCCTTGTCGCCACCGGCAATCGCCGTTTCCACCTTCTTAACAAAGGTACGCATGCGTGACTTGCGCGCCTGGTTGCGCGCGGTTCGCTTCGCGGTCTGTCGGATGCGCTTTTGCGCGGACGCGGTGTTTGCCATGGGTGCGGGTCGCAATCAGTTCGTGGTGGCGCGGGATAATTGTGACGGTTGCAAGTCAGCTTGCGCGGAGAAGGACGGGTATCTAGGACCCTACCAAAGGCAAGTCAAGCCGATCTCTTACTACTGGTGGTTGTATTTTGCTTTCCGTTTCTCAACAAATGCGGACATGCCTTCCTTTTGATCCGCAGTCCCGAACAGCGGCAAGAACAACATCCGTTCGGTCTGCACGCCTTCACGCAAACTCGTCTCGTATGCGGCGTTCACCGCCCGTTTGGCGGCATAGTTTGCCACCGGCGAAAGTGCCGCGATCGCCTCGCCGATCCGCAGGGCCTGCGTAACAAGCTCGCCCACCGGAAACACCCGGCTCGCCAGTCCGCTGCGTTCCGCTTCCGCCGCATCCATGTGCCGCGCGGTGAGAATCAAATCCATCGCTTTCGATTTGCCGACCAGGCGCGTCAGCCGCTGCGTGCCGCCGCTGCCCGGTATCACGCCCAGGTTGATTTCCGGCTGGCCAAATTTTGCGTTATCGGCACAAACGATGAAATCGCACATCATCGCGAGTTCGCAGCCGCCGCCGAGCGCATACCCCGCGACCGCGGCGATCACCGGCGTCTTGATCGTGGTGACAGTTTCCCATTTCGCGATGAAATCGTCGAACAGTACGCCGGGGTATGTGCGGTGCTGCATTTCCTTGATGTCGGCGCCGGCGGCAAAAGCCTTGTCCGATCCGGTCAGCACGATCGCGCCGATGCCCGGATCCGCGTCGAATATTTGTAACTGGGCGCCAAGTTCGCCCATGAGCTGATCGCACAGCGCGTTCAGCGCGGCCTGCCGGTTGAGCCGGATCAGCCCCACCCGCCCGTGCGTCTCCACCAGGATCATCTCCGCCATGCTTCGCGCCCCCGTATGACAGCAAGCGGCGTAGAGATTGAGCTGTTCGCAGTAAAGGCCAGGGGCTCTACCCCTGGACCAAGCTGGGGCCGGCGGCCCCAGACCCCCACTAGCGCTGCGCGGCTTTTCTCGGCGTTCTTGGCGAAGCCATAGAGTCGTCTGGCTTCGCCGTTTCCGCCGAAGATTCTTAATAAATGGGGTCTGGGGCCTCCGGCCCCAGCTTGGTCCAGGGGCAGAGCCCCTGGCCTAACTATAAGGGCACAAATGACCAAAACACCCTGGTGGCAAGGCGCAGTCATCTACCAAATCTACCCGCGCAGCTTCGCCGACGCGAACGGCGACGGCATCGGCGACCTCCCCGGCATCCTCGCGCACCTGCCCTACGTGGCCGCGCTCGGCGTCGACGCCATCTGGCTCTCCCCCGTGTTCACCTCGCCGATGCGCGATTTCGGCTACGACGTCGCCGACTACCGCGCCATCGATCCCCTGTTCGGCACCCTCGACGATTTCGATGCGCTGGTCGCCGCCTGCCACCGCGCCGGCCTGAAGATCATCATCGACCAGGTCTACAGCCACACCAGCGCCGACCATGCCTGGTTCCAGGCCAGCCGCCTGGCCCGCACCGGCCCCTACGCCGACTATTATGTATGGGCAGACCCCAAGCCGGACGGCACGCCGCCCAATAACTGGCTCTCAGTGTTCGGCGGCGGCGCCTGGGAATGGGAACCGCGCCGCCGCCAATATTACCTGCACAATTTCCTGCTCAGCCAGCCCGACCTGAACCTGCACAACCCCGCCGTGCAGGAAGAAATCCTCGCCATCGCCCGCTTCTGGCTCGACCGCGGCGTCGACGGTTTCCGCCTCGACGTCGCCAATTTCTACACCCACGACCCCCTGCTCCGGGACAACCCGCCTTGCGCCCGTGCCGATGCAATCAAGCCCTACGACATGCAGCGTCATATCCATGACCGCTCGCGTCCCGAAACGCTCCCCTTCATCGCCCGCCTGCGCGCCGTGCTGGATGCCTACCCCGACCACATGGCGGTCGCCGAAATCTCCTCCGACAACCCGGTTGCCCGCATGGCCGAGTACACTTCGGGCCCGGACCGGCTGCATACCGCCTACAGTTTTGTCTTCCTCACCGGCCCGCTCACCCCGGCCCGCGTCGGCCGCAACGTCGCCCGCCTCCGCGCCGAAGCCCCAGACGCATGGCCCTCCTGGGCGTTCGAGAACCACGACGTCCCGCGCAGCGTTTCCCGCTGGGCCGGCACCCGCCCACCGCAAAAATTCGCCCGCCTGCTGATCGCGCTACTCACCACCCTGCGCGGCACCGCGTTCCTCTACCAGGGCCAGGAGCTAGGCCTGCCCCAAGCCGACCTCCCCTTCGAAGCTTTGCGCGACCCCGACGGCATTACCTTCTGGCCCGACTACAAAGGCCGTGACGGGTGCCGCACCCCCATACCCTGGACCGACGACGCCCCAAACGCCGGTTTTTCGTCGGCCACCCCCTGGCTCCCTATCCCACCCGACCACCGCCCGCTCAGCGTCGCCGCCCAGGAAGCCGACCCCGAAAGCCTGCTCCACTGGGTGCGCCGCTTCCTGTCCTGGCGCCGCGCCCAGCCCGCTCTGCTCACCGGCGAAATCCATTTCCTCGATCTCCCGACATCGCTGCTGGGTTTTACGCGCGGCGAAGGCGCCGAAGGTTTCACGCTGATCTTCAACCTCGGCGAAGCGGAGGAGACGTTTTCGTGGCCAGGCGCCGCGCCGCATGTGGCCTTCGACCTTGGTGCAATGTTGAAGTCGCGAACTGCCTTTCTGCCGGCCGCGACGGGGGCGTTGTTGAGCGGCACCGTGAAGCAAAAATAGACCTAATGACGTTACCCCTGCCGCGATCTTACGAAAAAGATTCAAACACCAAGATCACTAAAATCACCAAAGCCTCTCGAACATCGGCGGCCTCGGCCTTCGCGAAATAAATTCAATGCTGTGGCCTCGCTCGATACGCAGTAACCGGGCCAGTTCGACCCGCATCGGCGCTTTGCCGTTTTTCTTCCTTGGTGATCTTGGTGATCTTGGTGTTAAAATCCTTTTTTCTGTTCCACCACCATACTATTTCTGTAGCTTAGCGCAATAAAACGTGCTCCGCCCGCTCTGCACGATCCGTCGTATCCCGGCGCACGCCGGCGCTTCCGGGCAAGCCTCGCACGCCTCACCCTCTCGCCCGTACACCTTCCAGGCATGTTGAAAATAACCCAGTTCCCCGCTCGGCTGCCGGTAATCACGCAGTGAGGACCCGCCGGCCTCGATTGCCTCGCGCAATGTCGCTTTAATCGCCGGCACCAGCCGCGCCGCGCGGGCGCCGGCCACCGCCGCAGCCAGCCGCCGCGGCGAGATGCGCGCGCGGAACAAGACCTCGCAGACGTAGATGTTGCCCAGCCCCGCCACCACGCCCTGGTCCAGCAGCGCCGCCTTGATCGGTGTGCGCTTGCCGGCGAGCGACGCAGACAGCACCGAGGCCGTGAACGCCGGATCCAGCGGCTCCGGCCCCATCCCCGCCAGCAGGCGATGGTTGTCCTCATCCGCCGTGCGCACCAGGTCCATGCTGCCGAACCGCCGCGGGTCGACGAACGACACCCGCCACCCATTGTCGGTCACCAGAACGACATGCTCGTGCGCCACCGGCACAGGGTCCCCATCCGGCAGCACGCTCATCCGGCCGGACATGCCGAGATGCACCAGCAGGCTGTCGCCACCCGACAGCCGCATCATGAAAAACTTGCCGCGCCGGCGAAACCCCTCCACCCGCGCCCCGGTCAGGCGCTTCGCCAGTCCTGCCGGCAGCGCCCAGCGCAGGTCCGGGCGGCGCACCTCCGCGCGCGCCAGCACGCGGCCGGTCAGGCGCGCCGCCAGGCCTCGCATCACGGTTTCTACTTCGGGGAGTTCCGGCATCGGTGCCGACCAGCGTATAGCGGCCTCATGAGCAGCGACCAAACCGCCGCAGCAGCGGCCGGCACCACCGACTTCGGCTACCGCGCGGTGCCTCGCGCTGCCAAAAAACCGCTGGTCCGCGCCGTGTTCGACAGCGTAGCGCCGCGCTACGACGTCATGAACGACCT
>Ga0181519_10003657_pt1 | contig 12615 bp, 4 predicted proteins | sample PEATcosm2014_Bin_26_FD_121102 | JGI IMG/M metagenome (GOLD analysis project Ga0181519, IMG submission 121102) | Peatland microbial communities from MTU Mesocosm Facility, Houghton, MI, USA - PEATcosm2014_Bin02_10_metaG | ecosystem: Environmental > Terrestrial > Soil > Wetlands > Peat | place... | reverse complement strand
TGCGGGTATTCTCGGGAAAGAAGTCGTAGCAGGCGATGCGGTCGAAAATGCCGATACTTTCGGCGAAGGCACGATTCCAGGAGCCGCAGATCAGGGTGATCTCATCATCGGGGAAATCCTCGCGCAGCCGGCACATCGCCGGCAGGGCGATGATGAAGTCGCCGCGATGATCGAGCTTGACCACCAGGATGCGCCGGCGCCGGCCTTCGGCCGGCGGGCGGCGCAGCACCCGCAATGCGCCATTGTCTATCGGGTCGGACGGTTCAAGGGCCGTCTTTTTCAGCAGCCTGATCCATCGCCATTTTAGCGGCGACAGCGCGGCGGAGGGGCTCAACAATCGGCCCAACCACCCAGCTGATTTAGCCATTGTCGCGCACCTCGCGGGGCTTGCCGATTATCACTCTATGAGACTTCGAGCCCGAGTTCCGCACTCAAGACCGGGTTTTGTACCATGCGTGGCGCGCTTTCAAGCGCCAGATAGACATGACTCAGGCTCAGACGCCCCTCCAGCGCGGCCTTCTCGTTGGAGATACGCACCTCGATCGGATGGTCGTTGGCCTCTTCGAGGGTGAATTTGAGTGATACCTCGAATATCCCGCCGGTCTTTGGCCGATACTGCGCCTGGCTCAGTTGCGTGCCGGCAAAGACGTCGAGCAGCAGGCTGATGCCCACGGCGTCCTTCGAGCAGCCGAAAACCACCTGGGCGGTCCACGATCCCGGCGGCAAACGGATATTCGGTCCGCAGGTCAGGCATCGCGCCCGCCCGGTCACGTCGATCGCCTGGGTTACCGGCTTGCGCGCATCGCCGTCGAGAAATAGTTCGCGATGCCAGGTGATCAAACCCAGCCTGCCGGCGGAGAAAAATTCGGCATAGCCCTTGGTCGCGCCATCAACCAGCGCCTGGGCCGGCTTGTCCAGTCCGTTCCACCACGCGTCGCCCGCGCGGGGGGCGCTTTCGGGCCGTTTGGCACGAATGCCGGCCAGGACTTCCGCGAGCCAGGGTTCCGCAGCCGGGAAGCCGAAATGCTTGGCGATCAGGCGGATCGCCGCGAGCGGCTCGTGGCCATGCCGGGAGACGTCGAGCACCAGCGCTTTGGAAAGCTTGGCGCAGCGCATCAGGCAGGCATAGCTGTTGGCGACCGCGCGGATCGCCGCGAGGCGATCCAATTTCCGTTCGGCGGTCAGATAGGCAATTGCTGCGTGAGGGTCGTCGAGAACGAAAAGCATGGGCATCTTGGCCTCCGCCAGCGCCCCGGCCAGCCGGTCGTTTGGCGTCCGCGAACTGACGATAAGGTTCGAGGCGCCGGTCTTGAGGATGTTGGTCGCCAGCTCATCGAGCGTGTTCGCGTCGATGAGTTCAACCACGCCCAACTGGCGCCGCGCCATTTCCGTCAAGGCGGCTTCGCACCAATCGGCGAACGCGCTCGGCATTCCAATCGAGAAGTAAATCATTTGAAATCTCTATCTACCGAATAACTCTCCGGCAGGGTAATCAATTTCGGCGCGCGGCTTCAAACCTTATTTTGGGCCGATCCTTTGCCCATCGATAAAACGTGTGATAAGTAGCGCGGGGGGAGGCGATTTTGACGACAACAGTATTGCGCGCTACGGGCATGAAACTCGGCCTCGTGCTGTCGGCAATATCGCTTACAAGCGAACCATAATGATTCCTTGCCTGGTACTCGATCAAAGCTGCATTTCGCTGGCACCCTTGAGCAACACGCCGCGCGGGATCGATCGCGTCGAAATGGCCTATACGCGGCATTTCTTGAATCATTGGCCGGGCGAATGCGTCACGGTGCTGCCGATGCCGTGGGGCGTTCGTTTTTACGAGCGCGATCGCGCCTTGAAGTGGCTTCGAATCATCGAAGACATGTGGCGGGAAACGCTCGAGCCTTCTAAAGATCCCGCGTATTCGAGGGCAAAACGGTTCTTGTCCGATGCGGAATTCGTCGACGATTCGAAGTGGTCAAAAGTCACGCCGCCTAATGCAACACAGATCGCGGTGAAATATTGGAAAGCCGTGGCGGATGTCGGTTTCACATTTGGGCGGTCCGTGTCCCGCTATCTTCCTGACAAGGCGGTTTATCTTAATGTCGGTCAGCTCGAGTTCTTTCGCCCGGCTTTCCGGTGGCTTCAGCGCCGGCGGGATGTCGTCGGCGTGTGCATGATTCACGATGTCACGCCGATCGAATTGCCGGAGCATCACGTTCCGGAGGGGGTCCGCATGCACGAGAAAATCGTGCGCAATGTGGCGGAATTCGCGAAGGCCCTGATCGTGCCAAGTCAAACCGCGCGGGCTTCCATTCTGGACGAAATGTCAAAATACGGAAAAGGGAACCTGCCAACGCATGTCGAGCTACTGCCGGTGCCGTCGGCTTTCCTGACGCCGGCGGAGCCCGATCCTGAATTGCCGCATCAATCGTATTTCATCGTTTGCGGCGTGATCGATGCGCACAAGAATCATCTGACCCTGCTCAAGGCGTGGGAGGCGCTGGTCGCCCGTCATGGCGCGAAAGCGCCGCTTCTGGTGATTGCCGGTTCGCCTGGGATCATGAGCGGCCCGGCGATGAAATATCTGGCCGAATGCCAATCGATTCAAAAACACGTACTGGTGTCGTCGGGGCTGTCCACTCCGGCTTTGCGGCTTTTGGTTCGAAGCGCGAAGGTATTGTTGATGCCGTCGCTCGGTGAAGGCTTCGGTCTTCCGATCGTCGAGGCCCTCGCGCAGGGAACGCCGGTGATCGCTTCGGACATTCCCGCGCATCGCGAAGCGGGCGCCGGTGGCGACGTGACCTATGTCGGGGCCACGGACGTCGCCGGCTGGATTTCAGCCATCGAGGCGTTTTCAAAGGGCCAGCATCTGCTCCCCGGAACGGGAAGCTACGTGCCTAAAACCTGGAATGATTATTTCAAGGGAATCGAAGGATTCCTGGCGGAATTGACCAGCCGGCCGGCCTGATCTTTCGACGCCGCTCACGCATTGGACGACATGACGCGCGCATAGGCCTCGTCGAACCAGGCGATGCGTTCTTCCTCCGTGGCCAGCAAAGGCAGGCTGCTCGCCTGGTGCGCCACAAGTTGGAGCCGCTCGCAGATCGCATTGTCTTCTCCAACGATCTTGCGGATGCCGTAACGCATCGCGGCGGCGCGCGGAATATCCAGGGTCCTGTCAGATAGGTGTCGGATCGCAGACGACTTCGTGGCGAAGTCCGCCGGAAAATACCAGCTGCGCACGGTCGTGCGGCCGATCTCCGTGGCGAGATACTGCATTACCAGAACGTACCAGCGATGAAAAAACCGGATATGCAGGACCACCAGATTGGGAAAGATATGAAAAATCCGGTAACCCTCGGCCTCATAGCGCCCGGCGGCGCAGGCCGCGCTCATCGCCTTCAACGACTCTTCCGCCCGATCCTCGCCGTTCAACATGGCGCTGTGCAGGCCGCTACGGTAGTAGCGGTATTCGTCGCTGCGCAACGGCCCGTTGGCGCCGAAAGTGGAGGGGTGCACCGCGACGATGTGGTAATCCTCAAGGGTAATGTAATAGGCGAGCTTCCAATTGGCCGCGACGTCGCGGTCGATCCGGCCGGGCGAAACGGCTCCGGCGGTCATAAAGCGCAGAATGGGATCCATCTCACCGAGATAATCGGCGAGGCTTCCGGTCGAATGCTCGCCAGGAAACCGGCCGAAGATCAAGGTGCCGCACGTGGCGATCTCCACCGGGTTCAACCGGGCGTTCATTTGTTTCGGCGTGCAGCCGAAGAATTCCTTGCACATCGGAATTCCGATCGCGACACCTTCCTTGTCGTATTGCCAGCCATGAAAGCCGCAGCGAATAGGGCCGTTGCCCCTTTCCCCATGACGCAACGGGAAGAACCGGTGGGCGCAACGATTTTCAAACCCTTTGAGCTGATCGCCGAAGCGCTGAACGAAGACGGAATGGCCCCACAGGTCGCGCGAAATCCAGTCGCCATCGTGGCGAAGCTCCGTGGTAAGACCGACCAGGGTCCACACCTGACGCAGCCGCATTTGCTCGTTTTGAAATGCGTCAACATCGACGAGATCGCGCGTCCAGGAAGCGGCGTCGCGGTCGATCTGTTGCGTCAAACCGGGTTTCAAAGGCTGTCCTCGATTTCCAATTGACGGCTCACGCGTTCCCCGGCCGCCCCGCCAAGACCCAAGCCTGAGCCGATTAGGTCAACGCAGACAGCCTAAACGCGATAGGGAACCCGCTCAATAACGTCAATGCAGGTTCCGGCCTCAGGGGGTCCAAAATACTGTTCCAAATTCCTCTATGCCATATATCCTGATAATCTGCGTGGGTGGGACTCTCCATATTCATTGAGGGTATAAGAAAGAACGGGGGGTAATGAGCGTCGTTCGGCATATTCACGACGAAATCGTCATAAGCGGCTGGTCGTGCCGGCTTCCCGGCGCGAATTCGATTTCCGCTTTGTGGTCCCTGTTGCTGGAAGGGCGCTGTGCGGTGTCGCGGGTGCCGGAAGAACGGTTCCTGCTGCGCAAGTATGGCCATCCGCGGCGGGGCGAGCGCGGCAAGAGTTACACCTGGTCTGCCGGAATCATCGACGACGTGTGGGGCTTCGATCCCGGCGTCTTCGGCATATCGCCGCGCGAAGCGGAACAAATGGATCCGCAGCAGCGGATCCTGCTTCAGCTCACTTGGGAGGCGCTGGAGGACGCCGGAATTCCGCCGTCTTCCCTGGCGGGTTCCGATACCGGCGTTTTCGTCGGCGCATCCCTCGTCGAATACGGCAACAGCGCCTATAACGACCCGGCCCTGGCCGATTCACATTTCGGCACCGGCAATGCTCTGGCGGTTCTCTCCAACCGGATTTCCTACGCCTTCGATCTTCGCGGCCCGAGCCTTACCGTCGATACGGCCTGCTCGTCGTCGCTGGTGGCGCTTCATCAGGCGGTAGAGGCGATACGCTCCGGTCGTGTCGATACCGCCATCGTCGGCGGCATCAATATCATCGCCAGCCACACCTCGTTCGTATTGTTCTCGCAAGCGTCGATGCTGTCGCCGACCGGCCTTTGCCGCGCTTTCGACGCCAAGGCCGACGGTTTCGTGCGCGCCGAGGGCGGCGGCGTCTTGGTGTTGCGCCGGGCCGCGTTGGCGAATGCCAACCGCAACCCGATCCACGGCGTCATCGTGGCGTCCGACGTCAATTCGGACGGCCGCACCAACGGCATTTCGCTTCCGTCGCGCGAGGCACAGGAAAGCCTGTTGAAGCGGGTTTATTCCCGCGCCGGCATCGCGCCTTCCCGCCTGGCCTTTGTCGAGGCGCATGGCACCGGAACCGCGGTCGGCGATCCCATCGAAGCGACCGCCATCGGCCATAGTCTGGGCCAGGCGCGTTCCGATCCCCTTCCTATCGGCTCGGTTAAGACGAATCTCGGCCATCTCGAACCCGCTTCGGGCATGGCGGGCTTGCTCAAGGCGCTGTTGGCGATCAATCACGGCGTGTTGCCGCCGTCGCTGCATTTCAACGAGCCCAATCCTCACATCGATCTCCGCCAGCTTAATCTGACGGTCAACAATCAAACCCATCTGTTGCCGAACGCCAATCAGCAATATGCCGGCGTGAATTCCTTCGGTTTCGGCGGGACCAACGCCCACGTCATCCTCGCGCCGGGGCGTAAATCCTCCACCGAGGCGGCGCCGCGCAAATCCGGCGGCGCGCGCTATCTGATGGTTTCGGCCGAGACCAAACAGGCCCTGACCGAGCTGACGAAAAAATATTCGGGCCGTATCTTGAATCTTTCGGATGAGGATACCGCTTTGGTGGCGAGCGCGGCGGCTTATCACCGCGACCGGCTGTCGACGCGCCTGGTCGTGTCCACGACACAGAATGGCGAGGCGCTGGATGCGCTCAACGCCTTCGCTTCCGGGTCCGATCACAAGCATCTCACCGCTGGCGCCAGCGTCGGCGAGAATCTTCCCACCGCCTTCGTTTATTCGGGCAATGGCGGCCAATGGGCCGGCATGGGCGTGGCGGCATATCGCCAGAACGCGGCCTTCCGCGCGCAATTCGATCTCGTGGATTTTCACTTCAAGCAGGTGGCGGGATGGTCGCTGCATGAGGCGATGTTCAGCGAGAAACTCGGCGAAAGACTCGAGCTCACCAGCATCGCGCAACCTTTGATCTTCGCCATTCAAAGCGCGTCGACTTCGGCCTTGCGCGAGCGCGGGTTGGGTCCCGGGGCCGTGCTGGGGCACAGCGTCGGCGAGGTGGCGGCCGCGGAAGCCGCGGGCATTCTCGACCTTCGCACGGCGGTCAAACTGATTTTCCATCGCAGCAAGAACCAGGAAACCGTTCGCGGCGCGGGCCGCATGGCGGTCATCGTCGCATCACCTGAAATCGCCGCCGGTCTGGCTGCCGAAATCGGGGATGTGGAAGTGGCCGCGCTGAACAGTCCGCGCGCCGTCACCATGGCTGGAACGGCCGAAGGCATTCTCAGGCTGAAAGCCCTGGCGCGCAGCCGCGGCATCGCCTTGGTCGATCTCGGCCTCGATTATCCGTTTCACACTTCGCTCATGGCCCCGATCGAGGCCGCGCTGGCGGCCGATCTTGCCGAGCTTGCGCCGAAGGATGCCGACATTCCTTTCGTATCGACGGTTTCCGGAACCTGCCTTCCGGGATCATCCCTCGGGGGCGAGTATTGGTGGCGCAATGTCCGCCAACCCGTGCAATTTCTCGCCGGAGTCCGGCAAGCGGCCCAGCTCGGCGCCCGGTTGTTCGTCGAGATCGGACCCAGCAGCTCCTTGCTCAAGCACATCTCTGACAGCTTGACCGGCGAGGTCACCGGTTATGCAAGTCTCGGGACGCTTGAGCGCAACGATTCGGACGGTGATCCTTTCGACAAGCTGATCGCCAAAGCACTGGTGTGCGGCGCGCAAATCGATAATGGCGCGGTCTTCGGAAACGATCCGGGTGGTTCCGTCTCGCTGCCCACCTATCCCTGGCAACAAAAACGATTCCGTTATAGCCCGACCACCGAGGCTGTCGGCGTCATCGAGGTCGAGCGGCATCCCTTGGCCGGGGCGCGCAACGACGCCGAGGCGCTCGAATGGCATTCCCACATCGATACCGCGCTTATTCCCGATCTTACCGATCACAAGGTCGGCGAGCAGATCATTCTGCCCGGCACGGGATTTCTGGAAATCGCTTTCAGCGTCGCGCGGCAATGGTTGAAGACCGATCATATCGCGATCGCCAATTTCGAGATTCTCAAGCCGCTCGACCTCACCAGCGGCGAAACCCGCGAAGTCATGACCCGGGTATCGCCCGGCTCCAGCACCCTGGAGATATTCAGCCGTCCGCGGCTTTCCCGCGCCGCCTGGGTGCTCAATTGCCGCGGCAAGATGTTGCACGGCAGTGCACGAGGTTTTGGTTACGAACGTAATTCGCCGCAGGCGCGTCACATCGCCGACCGCGACCGGCTCTATGAAATAGCCGACGCGAGCGGGCTGCATTACGGCCCGGCTTTCCGGCAAGTTGAGAGCGTGACCGAGGACGATGGCGCGATCATTCGCGTCACATTGGCGGCCGGGAACGATTCTGGTCCGTACCTGCTCGATCCGATGCGGCTCGATTGCTGCACCCAGGGCTTGATCACGGCGTTTCCAAGCTTGCGCGCGGTGGAACGGGGCGTCGCCTATATTCCTGTCCGGCTCGACGAGGCGACGCTCATCCTGCCGGGCGCCGTGCCGTGTCATGCGATCATCCGGTTGCTCAGCAAGAACGAGCGGGCGATCGTCGGTAATTGCGACATCCTTACGGCGGACGGCACGGTCATGGCGTCGATCCGCGGTGTCCGCTGCCAGGCGGTGCCGGTCAAGCGTATCAACAGTCTCGATTCGGTCGCGATCCTCGAATTGCTTCAACCGGTCGATGGCGGGTTGCTCGGGCAGGAAGGTGTCGGCGCCGACACGGCCGATCTCATGGCCGACGTCGAATCGATGGGAGTTCTCGCCGAAGCCGCGGCGCCCGACGAGGCGACCGGTCTTTTGGAGGGCTGGGCGACCGCTTCCGCCTATGCCATCGCTTCCGGCCTGGCCCGGCGCGGCCGGCTCGATCCCGTCATGCTGATCGAAAACGGGGGTTTGCCGGAAACCCTGCGGCCTTGGCTCGTCAATCTTTTGCGCAATCTCGAAGCCGCCGGCTTGGCGCGGGAAGAAGAGGGCCGGTGGTCGCTGATCAAGGATCCGACGCTGCCCCGTTCGGAAACCGTCTTGAGGGCGCTGACACGGGAATATCCCGATCGCGCCGCCGCGATCCTGCTCGCGGGTGAAGTGACCGGGCTTGCTGCGCAAATCGTCGCGGCGAAATCCTTCCCGGCGGATTTGACTCCAGTGCTGACGCCGGCGGCCTGTGAATTCTTCGACATGGCCGACACGGTGGCGTCCAATGGCGGGACGCTGCTGTCGCAGCTATTGCGGCAGAACAAGAAGATTCTTTCCGGCGACCGCGCCCTGCGCATTCTGCAGTTAGGTGCGGGCCCCCTGGCGAACGGCATTGCCCCGCTGACGGTGGAAGGGCGCGTTCATCTCACCATCTTCGAGACGGATCAGCACCGGCTGGATCGCGAGCAGGCGGCACTGCCGAAGAATTGCAATATCGTGGCGTTGAACGCCGAGCGCGCTTCGGAACTGGGCATCTATGACGTCATCCTCGCCGCCGACGGTCTCCATCGTCTGCCGTCCGATTTCGCTTTCGGGCGGTTGCGGCATTTGCTTGCAGCCGATGGCGTTCTGCTCGCGGTGGAGCCCCAACCCTCGTTTTTCCGCGACCTGGTATTCGGGTTGCGCGCGGGCTGGTTCGCCGCGGGCGTGCCTGATTTCCCGGTCGGACAACTGCGCAACGCCGGAGAATGGCAGTCCGCACTCGAGCAGGCGGGATTCCGCAATGCCCGGACCGCGACGGTGCGTTGCGGGTCCGATCTGCTGACGTTCCTGGCCGGCAAGGCCTTGCCGCTTGCGGCGGAGCAAGTAGTTCCGGAAGCATCGGCCGATGGCGCCAAGCGGCGGGTAAGCCTTGTCATGAATGCGCCGGAGGGCCGCGAAAACGCATACGCCACGCGTCTCGGCGCGTTGCTGGGTGAGGCCGGCGTCGCGGTTGAGACGTTCTCGGGAAAGCCGGGTTCCGGCACGCCGGGCGATGCGCCCGCAGCCGGCGAGGCAGTCCGCTCGGTCGTCCAATTCCTGACGGAGGAGGGCGATACCGGTTCCGCGGTCGATCAAATTGCCGCGCGTTGCCTGGAAATGAAATCATGCGCCGAACGGATCGATGGCAAAGCGACGCTGTGGCTGGTATTCGCCGGCGCGCGCAGCCAGGGTTCTGACGCGCTTCGCCCGGTTGCTTCCGGCGCCTGGGCGTTTTCCCGGACCCTGGCCAATGAATTTCCCAATCTCGATGTCCGGCGCATCGATCTCGCCCCGGGCCTGAATCCGGATGCGGCGGCGTCGCGCCTGCGCGATGCCATGCTGTCCGGGACCAAGGAAACCGAGCTGCATATTGGGCATGGTCCGATTCATGCCCAGCGCGCCGACACGATCCGGCGGATTTCCGATAAACCGGCAGGCGCGAGCGCCGCCGCCGCGCGTCTCGTCCGGCGGCTGGCGCCCGGGCAGCGGCTGCAATGGCAGCCGGTCGAACGGAATGTTCCGGGCGCGAACGAAGTCGAGATCGAGGTCGGGGCGACCGGTCTCAACTTCCGCGACCTGATGTGGATGCTGGGCCTGTTGCCGGACGACATCCTCGAGGATGGTTATGCCGGGCCGGGCCTCGGCCTGGAATGCGCCGGCCGGATCGCCGGCATCGGCTCGGCGGTCAAGGGGTTGCGTCCCGGCGACCGCGTGATGGCGGTGGCGGCTTCCGCCTTCGCCACGCATGTCACGGTTCCAGCCCAGCAGGTCGTGAAGCTGCCGGACGGGCTTTCCTGCGAGGCGGCGGCGACGATTCCGGTCGCGTTCATGACCGCGCATTACGGGCTGGTGAATCAGGCCAAGCTGAAACGCGGCGAATGGGTGCTGATCCACGGCGCCGCCGGCGGCGTCGGCATGGCGGCGATCCATATCGCGCAGGCGCGCGGGGCGAAACTCATCGTGACCGCCGGTTCGCCGGCCAAACGCAATCTCCTCAAGGCGCTCGGCGTGCAGCATGTGCTGGATTCGCGCTCGAACAGCTTCGTCGACGGGGTGCGGCGCATCACCGGTTCCGGCGTGGATGTGGTCTTGAACAGCCTTGCCGGCGAGGCCATGGAGCAAAGCTTCGCTTGTCTGCGCGGCTTCGGCCGTTTCGTCGAGCTTGGCAAGCGCGACTATGTCACCAACACCCATCTCGGCTTGCGGCCCTTCCGCAAGAATCTGAGTTATTTCGGCGTCGACATCGATCAGCTCGTTGGCCGCGGCGATGCGGGACAGCGCATATTGCAAGAGGTCATGCGCCGCTTCGCGGCCGGAACCTACGCGCCCTTGCCCTATACGGCGTTCGACGCATCGGACGCGGCCGAGGCGTTCCATTTGATGCAGCAATCGGCCCATATCGGCAAAATCGTCATCCGGCCGCCGAAACCGGGGACGGTGCGGGCGGAGCGGCCGGTTTTTGCCATCAATCCGAATGGCACGCATCTCATCACCGGCGCCTTCGGCGGTTTCGGCCTGGAAACCGCCAAGTATCTCGCCGAGCGCGGCGCCCGTCATCTGGTTCTGGTCGGCCGCCGCGGTCCGGTTTCGGACGAGGCGATATCCGCGGTCAAGGCCCTGGCGGCGCGTGGGGTTCAGCTGCTTTGCGATCCCTGCGACGTGACCGATGGCGAGGCCCTTTCCAGGCTGTTCGAGAAAATCAAGGTCACCATGCCGCCGCTTTCCGGCGTTATTCATTCCGCCATGGTTCTCGACGACACCATCATCCACAATCTCGATGATAGCCGGCTGCGCCGCGTGCTCGAACCCAAGGTCAAGGGCGCCGACAATCTCGATCGCCTGACTCGCGCCCTGCCGCTCGATTACTTCGTGCTGTTCTCATCGGTCACGACGCTGATCGGCAATCCCGGACAGGGCAATTACGTCGCCGCCAACGCCTACATGGAAGGACTGGCCCGCCTGCGCCGGCAAGAAGGGCTGCCCGCTCTGGCCATCGGCTGGGGACCGATCAGCGATGTCGGCGTGGTGGCGCGAAACCGCAAGTTGCAGGCGGGCCTCGAGAAATTGACCGGCGCACGCGGCATGACCGCGCGCGAGGCGCTCGATTATATGGCTCAGGCGCTTGGCCTGAATGCCAATGCGGCGGAACTGGCGGTCATGACCGTGGCGCCGAATGACGGCAGCTTCGGCGGCGACCGGCTGGCCGTTCTCCGCTCGCCGACTTATGCCTCGCTGATCAGTAACCGCCGCGGCCAAGAGGAAGGCGGGGTGGCCGCGATCGATCTGCGCGCTCTGGTCAAGACCGAAGACGTCGAGGTAGTGCGGCGCAAGGTCAGCGATCTGATCGTGGCCCAATTGGCGCGGGTGCTTCATTCCAAAGACGAGGATATCAGCCGCACGCGCCCGCTCGGCGAAATCGGACTCGATTCGCTGATGGCGCTCGAATTGGGCATGAGTCTCGAAGGCGCTTTCTCGATCCAGGTCTCGCTCGCCGGTTCGGCGGCCGAGCTGACCATTGCCGGCTTGACCGATCAGATCATCGCGCAAGCCGCCGACGGACATGCGCCGGCGGACCCCGCGATCGCGCCGATGGCGCAACGCCACGCGGAAAATGTTGAACCGGCGCAGATCGAGGCTTTGAAGGAGCTCGCGGCGCGCGAAGCCCAGACGGCGAAAAGGCTGATCTCGTGAGCCCGAAGAGCTTCCTCGCCGGGGTTTCCCGGGACGGCCTGTTGCGGCGGGTGGAAGCGTTGCGTTTGGCGGAAGCCGCGCGTGGGGTGCGGCGGCAGGAGAATTCGCCTTCCGGCTCCCGTGCCACGGATTTCACGACCTTGCCCGGCTACGACGAATTTCTGCTGCATCGCGCGATTGCCGACAAGGTGGGCGTCACCAATCCGTTCTTCCGGCTGCACGAGGCGCGCGCCGGCGTCCAGACCCGGATCGGGGGCCGCGCGCTGCTCAATTTCTCCTCCTATGATTATCTCGGCCTCAATGGCCATCCCGAGGTGATCGCGGCATCCAAGGCGGCGATCGATCAATACGGCATCTCGGCTTCGGCCAGCCGTTGCGTCGCGGGCGAACGCCCGATCCACCTCAAGCTCGAAAAGGGCCTGGCGGAGCATTACGGCGTCGAGGCGAGCGTCGTGTTCGTCAGCGGCTATTCGACCAATGTCGGGGTCATCGGTCAGCTCGTCGGACCGAAAGACCTGCTCGTTCTCGATTCGGTGGTTCACAACAGCGCGGTGATGGGTGCCGTGCTGTCGGGCGCGAACCGGAGAACCTTTCCCCATAACGATCTCGGCGCTCTCGACGAATTGCTGGCGCAAAGCCGCGGCAAATATGAACGCGTGCTCATCGTCGTCGAGGGGCTTTACAGCATGGATGGCGATTACCCCGATCTGCCCCGGCTGATCGAGATCAAGAAACGTCACGATGCCTGGCTC
>Ga0181519_10003654_pt1 | contig 12619 bp, 10 predicted proteins | sample PEATcosm2014_Bin_26_FD_121102 | JGI IMG/M metagenome (GOLD analysis project Ga0181519, IMG submission 121102) | Peatland microbial communities from MTU Mesocosm Facility, Houghton, MI, USA - PEATcosm2014_Bin02_10_metaG | ecosystem: Environmental > Terrestrial > Soil > Wetlands > Peat | place... | reverse complement strand
CCGCCGCGCTTAGCCCGATGTCAAGACGAGACACGGACTCGCCGGCAACCATCTTCTCTTCGATCTCTTCGGCTTTGCGCTGAGGGGCGCCTCTTAGGAGCTTCAGACCACGTTCACGGAACACTCGGCGACGCTGGCCCGCGACTGGAAGCGGCCGCTGTCAACGGCGGTAAGCAAATGACAGACAGCACCATGTCGGCCCTTTACCTTCCCGGCGTCGAGAGCAGCCTGAAGCCGGGCCTCTACAAGGATCTGATCGACTCCGCCCGCGCTCGCCAAGCCGAGTATTCGAAAATCTGGGACCTGTTCGCGTTCCAGCCATCGTTTACCGGCGGCCTTTCCACTTTCACCCAGGGAGTTCTGCGGGCACCGGCCAGCATCGGTCCGGCGATGCGCGAACTGATTGCCGCGTGGACCTCGCACCTCAACGAGTGCCGCTTCTGCACTCGCGCACACGCTGCCGCCGCAGCCGAACTGCTCGGCAGTGAAGAGCTGGTGCGCGGCGTACTCGGCGATCCCGAAGCCTCGCCTCTGCCGGAGAGAGACAAGGCGATGCTTCGCTTCGTGGCGAAGATTACCCGCGATCTGCCCGGATTCACCGCCGCCGATGTGGAGTGCGTGCGCGCCGCCGGCTGGGACGACGAAGCCATCTACTTTGCCATCACCACCTGCGCGCTCTTCAACTTCTACAATCGGTGGATCACCCCCAGCGGTGTGGCCGAGATGTCCGAAGAAGCTCACCGCCAGCAGGGGCGGCATCTGGCCCGCCACGGATACGTTCGCGACGGGAACGGCTGATATGGCTCCCGCCCTTCAGCTTGCCGAGGCCTCGGAGCCGAATGAACACAGCATTCGTTACCCCGGATGGCGCGTCGCCTTCGCCTCCTCAGCGTGTGTATTGGTCAGCTTCGCGTCGCTGTTGGTCTACACTTTCGCCATTTTCCTCAAACCGCTGAGCGCCGAGTTCGGCTGGTCGCGCGAAGCGGTCTCCGCGGCGTTCGGCATCGCGGCGCTGGCAGTGGCGGCATGCTCGCCGCCGCTCGGCTGGCTGCTCGATCGCTATCCGGCCCGGCGCATCATCTTGCCTTGTCTCACCATCTTCGGGTGCGCCTTCGCGTCGCTCTCTCTGCTGACTCCCCACCTGTGGCGGTTCTACGCGACCTTCCTCATTCTGGGAATCGTAGGGAACGGCACTGCGCACCTGGCGTACTCCCGCGTGCTCACCACCTGGTTTCGGGAGCGTCGCGGCGTGGCGTTCTCCATATTGCTCGGCGGTGGAGCGGTAGGCGCCATCGTTCTCCCACCCATCGCGGAGGCACTGATTCGCGCCGTCGGGTGGCGGGCTTCTTGCGCGATTCTGGGCGCCGCCGTCCTAGTCATCGGGCTACCCTGCGGCAGCCGCGTTCGCGCCCGTTCCCGCGCCACTCATGCGGCGGCTAAGCGGGCCTCCGGCACCACCGTAAGCGAGGGACTGCGCTCGCGAATATTCTGGATTATTGTCGCCGAGTTGTTCCTGATCTCCATCAGCCAGAACGGCGCCATCACGCACCTTTCCGCGCTGCTGACCGATCGCGGCATTTCAGCGGGAAAGGCCGCATTGGCGGTTTCGTCCATGGGCGCAGCGATTCTGGCGGGAAGGCTATCGACCGGCTGGCTGCTCGATCGCTTCTTCGCGCCGCGTGTAGGCGCCTGTCTCTTCGCATGCTCCGCGCTGGGCACGTTTCTGCTGGCCGGGGCGCGCACTTTGACGGTAGGCATCGAAGGCGCCGCGCTCATTGGCTTCGGGATGGGCGGAGAAGGCGACGTTACTCCCTATCTGCTGTCCCGATACTTCGGATTGAAATCGTTCTCGACTTTGTACGGCTTTACGTGGACCGCGTATGCCATCGCCGGAGCCGTTGGCCCCGTCGTCATGGGCCGCGCCTTTGACGCCACCGGATCGTACAGCGCCCTGCTAGTGCAGCTCGCGGCCGTAACGCTGGTCGCCGGAGCGCTCCTGCTGCTGCTGCCGCGCTACCAAACAACGTTCGGGATCGGAGAAGAATGAGGTAGTGTGGCGCAGTTTTCAGACTGCGGGGTCGCCGCAGGCAAGAGTTCCTGCGCCACGAAAAACGAAAGGAGAACTTACACAGTGGCCCACATAAAACTGCCAGAAGATCTGCCCGGCATTCGCGGATTGATGGTATTCCGGCCGGAGACCGCCGAGCCCCTCAATCAGCTCGCCGACATTCTGCTCCACGGACCGAACACGCTGTCTCCGGGCGAGCGCGAACTCATCGCGGCGTTCGTATCGTCGCGCAACGACTGCTTCTTCTGCCAGAGCGTTCATGGAGCCGTGGCCGCACACCATCTGGGCAATAACGAGCAACTGGTGCTCGACGTCAAACGCGACCCGGAACAGGCGGCCGTTTCGGACAAGATGAAGGCCCTCCTTGCCATTGCCGGCAAAGTGCAGCGCAGCGGAAAGGAAGTCACCGGCGAAGATATCGCCCGCGCACGGGAGTGCGGCGCCAGCGACATGGAAATCCATGACACTGTGCTCATCGCCGCGGCTTTTTGTATGTTCAATCGCTACGTCGACGGGCTGGGGACGTGGGCCCCGACCGACCCCGACACATATCGCCAACGCGCACCCATGACGGCCCGCGATGGGTACGCGAACTCGATTCACCGCATTCTGGCCGAACGGCGGTAATACGTGACTTATATCTTCGATGAGACTTCATAAGTCGTAGGGCGGACCCAGGTAGGATGATACGCTTTTAGTAATCGGACTGTAGATCGTATTTCTCTGCTCAAACCGGACAACCTTCAACGGCTCAAAGAGGCTACCACGGATGGGCTCAAGTCACAACTTTGACATATAACTGGCTTATCGACCGCCGATTTACTTTGCCCGGCGCCAGCTAGTAGGTTCAAGTTATTGTTCGCTTTCACGGCGAAGTATATACTTCGTTCAAATTGTCCAATAGCACCTGAGAGGCTTATGCGCTGTAGGAGGGACTTAAGGATATTGGTGTCTGCGATCGTGTTGGCTGGCGTTGCCGCCTGTGTTTTGGCCTCCGCGCCGGACGATCCCGATGGCCGCCTCTGGCTGCGTCTGATCGTGGTCCACTCGGGTGCGGAGGCCGAGCGCCTGGCAGATCAACTCCGGCATGGCGGAGATTTCGCTGTGCTGGCGCGCGAGACATCGGTGGATGCCACTGCGGTGGATGGCGGACTCCTCGGAAAAGTGGACCCTGCGACACTTAGGCCTGAATTGCGCGATGCCCTGAAGGGCGTTCAGCCGGGCCAAATCAGCGGAGTCGTCAGGATTCCATCCGGATATGCGATTCTGAAGGTCTTACTGCCAGCGGACGCCCCCGCAGCCGGCCCGGCCAATACCGGCCGGCAGATGGCGATCGCGGCAGCAGGCAGCATACATTACATCCTCGACGTAGACGGCCTCGGTGAAGCTTTTGCCAAGATCATGGACGTGCCCAAGCCCGACGGTTGGGAGCACTCGCCGCAAGCCATCTGCGAGGTTCATGCGCAAGCTTACGCAGATTCCATGAATTTCGTGAAGCAGCTGCTGGACCCCACCTCGGAGCACTCCCTGGCACGGTCCCCGAAGTCCAAGCCTCTGCAATTCGTGCAGTTGCACTTCGTGTTGGGGCAGCTCTACTCTTACACCGGTGAAATGGCCAAGGCAGTTGAGGAATTCGAGACGGCAAGCGAGATGGCGGCGACGAGCGCGCCGGAGATGAGCCTGTTGTTGGAAGAAGCACTGGGTATCGCCTATTTGCATAAGTCTGAGATGGACAACGACGTGTACAAGAATCCGGGCGACCGGTGCCTGTTTCCGATGCGCCCCGGCATTCGTTACGCCCAAACCGCCGGGTCGGAAGCCGCCATCGGTCATTTTCTCAAGTACCTCGAACAAAAACCCGACGAGCTGGATGTCAAGTGGCTGCTCAATATTGCGTCGATGACCGTCGGCGGCTATCCGGACACCGTTCCCGCGAAACTCCGGATCTCGCCGGAGGTGTTCAACTCCACGGAAACGGTGGGACGCTTTACCGACGTAGCTAAGGAGAGTGGATTGAATCCCTTCGTCATGGCGTCGGGCGTCGTGATCGACGATTTCGATAACGACGGCCTTCTCGACGTGGTGTCGTCTAACTACGACCCCTGCGGGCCGATGCATTGTTACCACAATAACGGAGACGGCACGTTCACGGACCGGGCCGTCCAGGCGCATTTAGCGGACCAACTGGGCGGGTTGAATCTGATCGCAGCCGATTATAACAACGACGGATGTCTTGACATTCTGGTTTTGCGCGGCGCATGGGAAGCCCTCGGGCAGCGTAAGTCGCTCCTGCGCAATAACTGCGACGGAACGTTTACGGACGTTACCAAAGAGAGCGGCCTGGGGTTGCGCGCCACGAACACGCAGTCGGCGGTTTGGGCAGACATCGATAACGACGGTTATCTGGATCTCTTCGTGGTCAATGAGCAGGGTCCCAGCGAACTCTACCGGAACCGCGGCGATGGGACGTTCGAGGACATCTCGGCGTCCGCCGGTATCGACCGCAGCGCTTTCTCCAAGGGCGTGGCGGCGGCGGACTACGATGGCGACGGCTATGTGGACTTTTTCGTTTCCAACATGAGCGGACAAGGGTTTCTCTACCACAACAACCATAACGGCACGTTTACGGAAGTCTCCCGGGAGGCCGGCGTGGAAACGGTCAGGAGTTTCGCAACTTGGTTTTTCGATTACGATAACGACGGCTGGCCCGATTTGTTCATTACCAGTTACTACCATTCCGTGGAGGAAACGGCGCGCACCTATCTGAATCTTCCGCACAACGCCAGCACGCTAAAACTGTACCGCAACTTGGGAAACGGCACATTTCGGGACGTCACCAAGGAGACCGGGCTCGACAAGGTGTATATGCCAATGGGCTCCAACTTTGGCGACATCGATAACGATGGATATCTGGACATATATTTGGGGACGGGGAATCCTTCGTACGGCTCGCTCGTTCCGAATGTGCTGCTTCGCAACAAAGAGGGCAAATCCTTCGTGGACGTCACGGCGTCCTCCGGCACGGGGGAATTGCACAAAGGTCACGGCGTGGCCTTTGCCGATCTGGACAACGACGGCGACGAGGACATTCTCGCGGCCATCGGAGGCGCGGTCCCTGGTGACCGCCATGTCTTCCGCCTCTTCGAAAATCCCGGAAATAGCAACGACTGGGTCACCCTGCGGCTGATAGGCACCAAGGCAAACCGGTCGGCAGTGGGGGCGAGAATCAAGGTCACCGTCCGAAACGAGCGCCGCGTGACGCGCTCAATCTATCGAACGGTGGGCAGTCAAAGCTCCTTTGGCGGATCGCCGTTGCGCCAGCATATCGGTTTGGGCAAATCGGCGGAGATCCTGAGCGTGGAGATCCACTGGCCTGGCACCCCGGATCCGCAATCATTCTCCCGGATCGGGAAAAATCAGTTCTTCGAAATCAAAGAAGGCTCGGCCACGATTACCAAGCTCAATCTGCATGCTTTCCGCTTGGGCGGCGCGAATCGCACCGGCCCGGCGCAATCCAAGAACTCAAACGGCTCCGGGAATTGACCGGCGCCGCGACCGAGCGAGGAGTTATCGGCCATGATCGCACGCTTATCGTTTTCCGCAGCGCTTCTACTGAGCGCAGGGTGCCTGCAAGCGGTGCAGCGCTACCCGGTTACCGGCCTCATTTTAAAAACGGACCCGGCACACCGCAGTTTTGTGGCGTCCTGCACGGCAATTCCGGGATATATGGAAGCCATGGTGATGCCGTACACGGTGCGCGATGAAAAACAACTGAAGGGGATAGCACCGAGCATGCTGGTTGACTTCACCCTGGTGGTGGAGGATGACGATTCGTATGCCGAGAACGTCCGCGTCCATCACTACGTCAGCATGGAACAGGAGCCTGTCGAGGTGCGCAATCTGCAGCTTCTGCGTACTCTGGAAAAGCCCGATGCGGCGCCCGGGCCGGCTCTGGGCGACAAGGTCCCGGATTTTACCCTGACCGACCAGGCACGGCAGCAAATCAGCCTTTCCCAGTTTGCCGGCAAGGTGGTGGTCGCCGCGTTCGTTTATACCAGTTGTCCATTGCCTAACTACTGCTTCCGCCTGTCGAACAACCTGGGACGTTTGCAGAAGCGCTTCGCCGATCGAATGGGCCGCGATCTCGTCTTACTCAGCGTGACCATGGATCCGGTGCATGACACTCCCGAAGTGTTGGCCAAGTATGCAGCCACCTGGAAGGCCGATTCGCGTTACTGGCACTTACTGACCGGACCGCGAACCGAAGTAGAGGCGCTCTGCCAGAAATTCGGCGTCGATTTCTGGCAAGGCGAAGGCAGTCTGACGCATTCCCTGCATACCATCGTGATCAGCCGGGAGCAGAAACTGGCGGCGAACTTCGAGGGGAATGAGTTTACCGCCGAACAGTTGGGCGACTTCGTGGACATCCAAATGCGTCAGGGCAAGTAATCTTAGAGTACTGCCGGCCAGGACACTCGGTGCAGATTGCCCTGTAATTACGGCGCTCGAAAACTGTTTCGAGCAGATCAACACTGGCGCGGGAGGATTCGATCCAGCAGCGGCGTTGTCATGAGCGTGGTGGCCAAGGCCATAATCACCATCATGGAGAACAGCGTCGGCGAAAGGATATGCAGGTCGAGCCCTACGTTGAGGATGACGAGTTCAACCAGCCCTTTGGTGTTCACCAGGACTCCCACTGCGAGCGATTCGCGCCACGGCATCCCACTTGCGTTCACCACCAATGCACTTACCAAAAGCTTGCTAACCACGGCCACGGTCACGATCAGGCCGCACAGCAACCAGAGCTTGGCATTGTTCAGCAGCCCGATACTGGTGCGAAGGCCGGTGAAGGCGAAGAAGAGCGGCAGCAACAGGACCAGGGTTACTGATTCGAGCCGCTGCCGCAGCTCCTGTTCCAGTTTGTCGCCTTTCGGGACCACGATGCCGGCCAGAAAAGCGCCGAACAAGGCATGAACAGCTAGCGCCTCAGTAGACCAGGCTGAAAAGAGGAGCAGGATCATAGCCACGCCAAATCGGCCGAGGCTTGGCTCTTCGGCCGCCGGAAGCAAACGGCGCAATACCGGACGAACCAGGAATACCATCGCGAGGATGTACCCGGCGAGCATCGCAAAACGCCAGGGCAGAGGGTTCTGCGTCGTCTGGGGACGGGCGATCACCGTGACTACGGCGAGCAGGCACCAGGCAGTTATATCGTCGAACGCGGCACAGGAGATGGCGAACACTCCTACCCGGGTGTGCATCAACCCGCGCTCGGCAAGAATGCGCGCCAGAACGGGGAACGCGGTCACGCCCATGGCGATTGCCAGAAACAGCACGAATGGCAGCCTGGGAGCGCCGCTGCCCAACTGGGGATAGAGTCCCCAGGCCAGAAGTCCGCCAAACACGAGCGGCGCTACAATGCTCGCCTGACTGGCAAGAACCACCGATTTGGCAGACTTCCGGAAGTGGTCCGGCCGGACCTCGAGACCGATCAGGAACATGAATAGGATGAGCCCCACCTGGCTGAGCGCAGACAGCGGTCCGAGGCCGGCCGCGGGGAAGAGGGCGTTCATAATGGCGGGCGAGATTCTGCCCAGTAAAGACGGACCCAGGAGGATACCTGCGGCCATTTCGCCGACTACCGCAGGTTGGCCGAGGAACCGGAATGCCGCCGCCATCAATCGGGCGGTCGTCAGGATCACCGCCATTTGCAGAAACAGCAGTTTGAGTTCAGGCATCGCCTCTTTCCATCCTCCGATGGTCTTCCAGGCGCTTTAGCCGCTTTCGTTCGCTGTGTTTTAAGCCCAAATCCCAGTAGAGGAAACGCAATGCCAGTAAGATGCAATTGATGCCGAGAAAGATGGCCAGGTCACCGGAGCTGGACGAGCGCGCGCCCATCCAGAACAACGGCAGCGATATCAGGGAAAAGGCGCTGGCGCCCAATTTCCGGTGCCGCGACCGAATCGGGCCGGCATCCTCTTTCGGTTGGGCCTCGGGGTGGAGAATTACTGCAAGGGGCGGATGAGCTAAACCCTGGGAGTCATAGATTTCACAGCGAAGTCGCGGCAAAGCCCGGACCCTCGCTTCACAAAACCGAAGAGCTGCATCGAGGCAACTGAACACGATGCAAGTGACTTCGGCTGGACTGGCATAGGCCTGTCCGTCCGACGCCAAGGGATTAGAACTCGTCCTGTCTCGTAAGAAAACGGCGCACTCGGTGGGGTGCATCAGTTCGTTCCAATCCTGCGGTTTGCGCCGCGGATCGAACAAGCGGATTTCTGCGCCGCAGTCCACGTCTCATGATACTGCGAGAGCATGGCGTTCCTCCTCCTCCGGAAATGGCCCGAAGGCCCTGATTACAGCGGGAATTCAGGACAGCCCCTCATAGCATTCCTGATGCCTTCCGTGGCCGGTCAAAATCCCACCATTTGGCTTTGGCGAAGCCCATATTCCGGCTATTTGGATCGATGCTCCTGATTGACCAGATCAGATTTGGGAGTCGTAGCTGATTTCCATTATTCCTGACCATGGGGCAGCGATGGTAACCTTCCTGTACGTCAGAATGCGGGAGGTGTCAGACAGGGCAGAAGTTACTGTGATCGGCGGCGGCCTGGCCGGAATGGCGGCTTCGATTCATCTTGCCAGGGCGGGTTGCCGCGTCACGTGCATTGAGTCCGATACGGGCTCGAGGCCGCCCGTCGGCGAGTCGCTGGACTGGTCCTCTCCGGCTCTGCTGGAAGCCCTGGGACTTCCCATGGATCGCCTGATTCGAGAGGAACTGGCGACTTATAAGCGCCATGTCACGGTGCAGTTGAGGGACGGGTCGACCCGGCATTACGAGCCGGGTGCATGGCTGGCCCGGCCTCCCTACAACGTCGAACTGCGCACGGTCCACGTGGATCGCCTCCAACTCGACCAGATCCTCCGTGAGACGGTGCTGCGGCACGGAGTGGAGATGGTGATTGACCGGGTCGACGAGGTGGAAAGAGAGGGAAGAAGAGTGACGGCGGTAAAGGCGGCGTCAGGACGGAGGTTCTCGCCGGACTGGTTCATCGACGCTTCCGGCAACGCCAGCCTGTTTTCACGAGTTTTCCGCCTGCCGGTTCACGAATACGGACCCCGGAAGGTCGCGATGTGGGCCTATTTCGACGTTCCGGAATCGATCGAGGGCACCACGCTCTACATGGACGGGCAGCCACCCTATATGGAGTGGATCTGGGAAATTCCGATTCACTCGAAGTCGATTAGTGTGGGCTCAGTGGCTGCGGGCGAGGCGATCCAGGAAAGGCGGCGGCAAGGCCTCACGGTGGAGGACATCTTTCGCCAACAACTCTCCCGCTTCCCGAGGCTCGCGGAGCTGCTGCCGGCGGCTGGGGCCCTCTCGCCGAACGTGACGTCATTCCAATGCCGCGTCCATCGCAGACTGGCTGGGCCGAACTGGGTGATTGTGGGAGAAGCCGGTTCCATGGTGGATCCCATGACTTCGAACGGGGTCACGGCGGCACTGCGGCATGCGGGCGACGCGTGCGCTTTAATCGTCGGGTCGCGCCGCCGGAAGCGGTTACCGTACGTAGCGCGCGCGATGTACAGCAGGCGGGTAGTCGACCTGAACAGATTCTTCAATTGCGGGATAGAGAAGACCATTTACGATCCGGCCGTCCGCGACCGCATCGGTGTTTTGCGGGCTGGGAGGGTCTACACGGTGCCGGCCTGGGTTCTCAATGCGGTCTATTCCCGGATCGGCCCCGCGGGCGTGGTTTCTACGCTCCTGGTCGGCTGCGTGCTCAACCTGTTCCGAACCGCCGCTGTGGTTTTGAACGCACTCTGCCGCTGGCTCGGCGACCCTCGTAAGGCGGCGGGCTAATCATGTACCTGGTGGCGCGAGGGTCCGGATATCCGGTTCTGTTCCTGCATGGCATTCCCACGAGTGGCGCCCTCTGGAATGGCGTGATCGAAAGACTCTCGAGTCAGTTCCAGTGCCTCGCGGTGGATCTGCCCGGGTTTGGCAGATCGGCGAGTACCCCTCATGGTTTCCGGAATTTGGAGGAACTGGCTGCCAGTGTCGAAGCCATCCGGATCGAACACCGAATCGAGAAGTGGCACGTGGTGGGGCACGACGCCGGCTGCGCCATTGCGGTACATTATGCTCATCGCTTTCGAGACAGAGTGGGAAGGCTGGCGCTACTGACGCCGTCCGTGTTTCCAGAACTGAAGCCGTTCTACCTTTTCGAGGTCCTACGGAAGCCATTGATCGGTGAGTGTATGGCGCCCATCATCAACCTGCTCTTCTGGAACGTCGTGATGCGGTTGGCTACCCCGGCGAGCCGCAACCGGAACGAGATGATGAAAGAATTCCAGGCGCCTTTTCGCGGTCTGCGGGGCTCCTGGCACTTGATGTCCCTGCTGCGGTGGGGGCATCCCGCTGAAGTGCTCAAGTCGATTCCGAGCTTGCTTCCGAGGATATCGACGCCTACGCTGATCGTTCATGGATCGAAGGACCCGGCAGTGCCGGAATCCTTTGCCAACCGTGCTCGCGACCTGATGCCTGACTCGGAACTGATCTTTGTAGACTCCAGCCATTTCCTCCCCATAAACGAGCCGGTGGCAGTGGCGGAAGCACTCGTCCGCTTCTTTGGGCGCGCTGAAAGTGAGGGGCTTGTTTCGATGGTTGCCGCGGCCGGGGCCACCTTGGCCGCGACGTCCAAAGGGATACCGAGATAAGAGAAGCCCACAGGGCAGCAAGCCAGGTGCCTCACCCGTGACATCCGCCAGAACCTTCAGCGCAAGAGCCGCAACAGAGCGGCTTCCAATTGAGATGGTTCGAACCCAAACGGACAGGGCTCAGTCTTGAACACAAGCCGGCCGTCGATGTCGATCAACATCGGGCGATCGGGCCCGTATAGCGGCGCTCGATCGAGTTGTTGTCCATGCCGTCTATCAGGGCGGGGAAACGGATTCCCAAGCGGCGCACACAGCTTTCCGCAATCTCCACCCGCTTTCCATCCGCGCGCTGGGTAGCAAATATGACGCCCTCTTTGACGTTGCTGCGCATTTGCCATATATCGCTGGGTGTTATCGGTCATGTAAAAACGTAGATTTTCGGACTTGGGCCGACCACCGCTGAGATCACCTCCGCTGCCGAATGGGTGGAAATGGATTAATCCAGGACCGACCGCATATGGCGCAGTGGTCGAGAGCAGCCCAGCGCCGGGCCTGCGAGATGGTGGCTATTCGGTAACCCTGATCAGTCACACGAGTCGGAACCTGGCGCTCTCGATAACGGCGCTGCCGCTGCAAGTGACGCTGTCGTCCGCGTCCGCTCTGCTGATAGCGGCGGTCGGCGGCACACCGTTGTCTCCGCCTGGCGGTTTCCCGGCAGGACGGACTACAGTACCGTTGTCCTCGGTCGCAACTCACGCAAATAGTGAAGGAAGCCCGGCAGGCCGGCGAGGCGCAGATGCGTAGCCTGAGAGCGCTTTCCTCCCGGTGATTCGCGCTTCCCATTTCGACATTATGCCCCACCCGACTTGCCAAGCAAATCCCACAGAGCCCGCCCCCGCGGGCGGGGAAAAGGAGGAACTCCAACCGAGGACCGCGAACGCCGTCCAAAAATCTACGTTTTCTGGTGACCGCTAACATCGCTGGGATGCGCCTCCTGAATATACACGGCGTAGAACGCTACCCGGTCACGATAGGAATCGTACAGTTTATTTGAGCGCGGGAACCTCCCGGCGAAATGGCCGTCAAGTATAGCTGCCGAATACCAGGACGACGGGCCGCGAGCCACGGAAGGACAAGAGCTGGACCTAACTCTTTTTTGTCGTAGGCCCAGGGTGCGTCGCTAGCGGCCAAGCTCCTGAGTGTTGACGCGCTCACGCAGATTACGCACCTGAGCGGCGTGGTCGTTCGAATAGGATATCGAGACGTTGGCGCCGGAATCGGGAAGGTGCTCAAGCAGATGTTTCATGTGGGCCACTGCAGTTTGAGATGACAGCCGCTGAACAACATGGTGGGTAGTCTCTCCGATGATCCGCCCGTTATAGCTGCCGCTTTCGGTCTGGGCCCGAAATGTTCGTGCCGATTCGCCAAGGGCATCCGCCGTGATCGCCTTGGCGGCAGCAAACGACGCTGCCAGGTCGCCAGAGTTTGCAGCACTCCGATTTTGATCACCGTTGGATTCATGGGCATTCTGCCTCACGGGCCCTACCGCCGTCTGGCGGTGAACTTCCAATTCGATGACAGGAACAGTACCGTTTTCCAACGGGTGAAATTCGGGGGCATCCCTTACCGCGGTCTCCGAACCCGCAAGTGCCACAGCTTCGACCAGGGCAGCCTCCCGGCCCAGGGACAGAACAAAATCCGTGGCTGATGACGCCTCGTGAGCCGCTCGGAAGATCTCATTCTTATCGTCACGTAATGCTTTGATCCACGAGCTTACGTACGCTGCATGATTGGCTGGGTCGTGTGGCACTCCCAGTTCCGCTGCCATAAAGACGCTGGCAAGCTCCGCCCGGAGTTCCTCCTTCGCATAGTTGAGGTCGCCAAAACGAT
>Ga0181519_10003652_pt1 | contig 12620 bp, 9 predicted proteins | sample PEATcosm2014_Bin_26_FD_121102 | JGI IMG/M metagenome (GOLD analysis project Ga0181519, IMG submission 121102) | Peatland microbial communities from MTU Mesocosm Facility, Houghton, MI, USA - PEATcosm2014_Bin02_10_metaG | ecosystem: Environmental > Terrestrial > Soil > Wetlands > Peat | place... | reverse complement strand
TGCACTGCGTCGCGCGCCTGTGCGTGGCAGCGCTGGAAATCGAGCAAGTCGCCGGTTTCCAGGCTGACTCCGGTTCGGCCCAGGCCCACCCGCGCCGGAGTCAACGCGCGCCACTGCGCAGCCCGCCCAAGACTCGCGTCGGGAGACGGATGGGAAACCGCCTCGGTGGGCTGTCGCGCCGGGCCGCTCATGCTCTCAGCAACCTTTCCGGGTGCTGAGCTTCGCCGGCCAGCCGCGCAAAATTCTCGCCGGCCAGCCACGCCTCAAACTCCGGCGCCGGCTTGAGTCCCAGCACGCGCCGCACATAGAGCGCATCGTGAAAGCTCGTGCTCTGGTAGTGCAGCATCACGTCGTCAGCGCCGGGAACGCCCATGATGTAGTTCACGCCCGCCACGCCCAGCAGAGTCAGTAGTGTGTCCATATCGTCCTGGTCGGCTTCGGCGTGGTTGGTGTAGCACACATCGCAACCCATGGGCAGCCCCAGCAACTTTCCGCAAAAATGATCCTCCAGACCCGCCCGCACAATCTGTTTTCCGTCGTACAAATACTCCGGCCCGATAAACCCCACCACCGTATTCACCAGCATCGGCTTGAAGCGTCGCGCCACACCGTAGGCGCGCGCCTCCAGCGTCTGCTGGTCGACACCATGATGTGCGTTGGCCGAGAGCGCCGATCCTTGACCGGTTTCGAAATACATCACGTTCGTGCCCACCTGCCCATCCGCGCACACGCCGCCGCGTTGCAGCGCCTGCCCGGCTTGGTTAGCTTCATCGAGAAGGGAAAGCGAGACGCCAAAGCTGCGGTTCGCCGCCTCGGTCCCGGCAATCGACTGGAACAACAGATCGACCGGCGCGCCGCGTTCCAGTGCCGCCATCTGCGTGGTGATGTGCGCGAGCACGCAGCTCTGCATGGGGATGCGAAAGCGCTCGCGCACGGCATCCATCATGCGCAATAGTTCCGTCGTAGTTTCAATGTTGTCGCCCGCTGGATTGATGCCCACCACCGCGTCACCCGAGCCCATCAGCAGCCCATCCAGAATCGATGCCGCGATGCCCAGCGGCGCGTCCGCGGGATGGTTCGGTTGCAGTCGCGCGCTCAAACGCCCCGGCAGCCCCACCGTGGTGCGAAAACGCGTGACCACGCGCATTTTTCTCCCCGCCGCAATCAGGTCCTGCACGCGCATCAGTTTACTTGCGGCGGCAGCCATCTCCGGCGTCAGGCCCGGCGCGACGGAGGCAATGCGCTCGGGCGTCGCCTCGTCGCTCAGCAGCCAGTTGCGCAACTCCCCTACTGTCAGCGACTGCACCGGCGCGAAGGCTTCGGCATCCTGCGTATCGACGATCAGCCGCGTCACGTCGTCGGTCTCGTAAGGTACCACCTGCTCATCGCAAAAATGCTTGAGGGGAACCTCAGCCAGCGCGCACTGCGCCGCCACGCGCTCTTCCGCGCTGCCTGCCGCCACGCCCGCAAGCACATCGCCGCTGCGCAAGGGCGTGGCCTTGGCCAGCAGTTCGCGCAGGCTGCCAAATGTGTAACGCCGGCCGCCGATGGAGTGGGCAAAGATCATGTGCCCTCAGGATAGCCGCAAAGTGGGACGCGCTCGCGCGAGAATCTGCGCGCAGGGCTTGCAGAGCCGCAATAAAAAGGCCAGCCGTTACGGCTGGCCCCTCTCGCGCGGGTACTCCACTTTCGCCGGATGGCGCAGTTTCACGTTCCCTGTTACCCTGTCCGCACCATGCATTCACAGCTTGTGCTCGCTCTTTTTCTTGTGGCAGGTCTCGGGGGATTTGCCCGGAGCCCCGAGGCTCCGCCGCAAGATCTGCCTAAAGATCCGCGCGCTATCTTTGCCGTCGCCGCGCCCTTTTATGATTTCAACGATCCGACGCTCAAACCCTGGCACTTCAAGGCGACGTATCAGCTCTATGACGGCCAGGGCAAGCCAACCGAGCAGGGAACCTTTGAGTATTGGTGGGCTTCGCCGAAGGTTTACCGCAGCACATGGACCCGGCCCGGTGGCTCGCACACCGATTGGTATACCGCGGACGGCAAGCATGCCTACCTCTCCACCGGAGAAGGGCCCAGTTTTTTCGAGTACAGGCTGCGATCGGCTTTTCTCTCCCCGCTCCCTGAGGCAAGCGAGCTCGACTCCACCAGTAATCGTCTCGATCGCGAGGAAATGAAACTCGGGACTGCGAAGATGCCGTGCGTCATGGTGGTTCCCAAGATGCCTCAGCACGGGCAACTCCAGGAAGTTCCGCTCGGTCTCTTTCCGACTTACTGCTTCGACCCGAATCTGCCGGCCTTGCGGGTCAGCTATTCCTTCGGGACCGTCACCGAGGGGTTCGACGCCATCGCGAAGGTTCAGGGGCGCTTTCTGCCCAAGAGCGTTCTATTTTTCGAAGGCAAACGCCTGATACTCACAGCCAAACTGGAATCGGTTGAAGGCCTTTCTCCGTCCGATCCGGCTTTGACGCCGGGCGTTCAGGCGACCTATCCGCGAATCGAGAAAGTGCAAGTGCAGCCCTCCCTGGCCATCGGGTTCCTGATCAAGAAAGTGCAGCCCATCTATCCCCAAGATGCAAAAGATGCACATGTCTCCGGGAAGGTCGTCCTCGGAGCGATCATTGGCAGGGATGGCAGGATCCACGAACTCCGCGTAATCGAAGCTCCGTGGCCCTCACTTGTCGCATCGGCCATGTGGTCTGTCTCCCAGTGGACGTACAGACCATATCTGCTTAACGGAGAGCCTGTGGAGGTTGATACCACCGTCAACGTCATCTACACGCTCGGCAATTGAAACGGAATCTGGCCAGGTAGAAAACAGAAGGGCCAGCCTCCGCGGCTGGCCCTCTCGCGCTCCGTTTCACATCGAGTTTTTAAAACTTCACGCTACCTGCTCGCGGCGAAATCCCGCTCAGCTCTGCTGCGCGCGCTTCGGCATACGCCGCCGCGCCGATCAGAGCCGTGCGGCTTTCCAAAATGACGCGCACCGGCGTATTCACCAGCAACTGGCTCAGACGACCCTTGTCGGTGAAGGCCTTCATGAACGTTCCGTCCTTCAGCTTCTCCAGGATGCGCGGCGCGATGCCGCCGCCCACGTACAGCCCGCCTACCGACAAAATCTTCAGCGCCAGGTTGCCGGCCTCTGCGCCATAGGCCGAAACAAACATATCCAGCGCCTTCTCGCAGATCGCGCTCTTCGCATTCAACGCTGCTTCAGTGATCGCCGCATTGGGATCTTCCTGGGTCATGCGCTCCGCCAGCCACGCCGGCTCCTCCATGCCCCTCACCTCGCGCAGAAACTCGTAACAGTTGGTCAGTCCCTGCCCGCTCACCACGCGCTCAAAGCTGATGCGCCCATCGTATTTCTGGCGCAGAAAACGCAGCAGGTCGATCTCGTCGTCGTTGCGCGGCGCGTAGTCCGAGTGGCCGCCCTCGGACGGGTAAGGCACGTAATCGCGCCCGTCAAAGACCAGGAACGCTTCGCCCAGCCCTGTTCCCGCTGAGATCAGCGCGCGGTTTCCTACCTGCCGCGCATCGCCCTCGCTCAAGGTGTAAATCTGGTCCGGCCCAAGCTCAGCGATCCCGTACCCGTTGGCCTGCAAATCATTGATAAGAAAAACGTAATCAATCTTCAGGTTGCGCGAAAGCTCGCGGCTGTCCAGCGTCCAGGGCAGGTTGGTGAGCCGCAGCCTCCCCTCCCGCACCGGTCCCGGCACGCCAAAGCACGCCGCCGTGACTTTTTCGGAGACGATGAATTCCTTAACGATCGCTTCCAGCCCCGGATAGTCCTTGGCCGGGAACTGTTTGTCGCGTGAGTGCTTCAGATTGCCATCAATAAAATCAAACAGCGCCAGGTGAACCTTGGTGCCGCCTACATCGCCTGCCAGAATCATTACGTCCTCTCGAGAACCCCACAGCCTTGCGCATCTGGCGCCGGGAGCAGCGCCGCCGCGGACCGGTCCAGAAGCAACGTCAGTATACCGCCCGCAGGCCTAATCAACTGGCTGGGCAGCCGTTCAGGATTGCGCGCGCCCGTAAATACTTCTTTTAGAATCTGTGCTTTATCCGCGCCGCCTATGAGGAAGAAGACTTCCGAACCGAGATTGATCAGCGGCCAGGTCAGCGTCACCCGCCAGGCGTCCTTGTTCTTGACATGGTTCGCCACGGCCAGCCGCTCCACTTCGTGCAGGGCCAGGGTGTGGGGAAAAAGAGACGCAGTGTGTCCATCTGGACCCATCCCTAACTGCACGACATCGAAGCGGGGTAGCTCCGCGCCCTCCAGCCGGAAGCCGCTGCGCAGTTCTGACTCGTATCGTGCCGCGGCCGTTTCCGGTTTCAGTTCGCCTTCCATGCGGTGAATCTGCTCAGGCTGGAGCGGCACGTGGTCCAGCATCGCCTCGCGCGTCATTTGGTAGTTCGAATCGGGGTCGTTTGGGGGCACGCAGCGCTCGTCGACCCACCACAGGTCAAGCTTCGACCACGGCATGCGCGCTCGCCACGGCCGGGCGGGGTCGGCCAGCAGCATAAACGTCGCCTTTGGCGTGGCCCCCCCGCTGATGGCAATCCTGGCCAGGCCGCGCGCGGCCACGGCGCGTTCGGCCTGCTCCACAAAATACTGCGCGGCGCGCCGGGCGAGCGCAGCCGCATCGGGCTCGACGTAGTAAACGATTTTCAGTTCTTGAGGCATGGGGATGTTCCTCTGGCTTCTACGATAAATAGATGCGCCGCACGGCCGGGCAGGCGCTACTTCTTCACCACTTGAATGCTTCCGTCAATATTGATGGCGAACATGTGTTTCGCGGTGCCAATATATTCGGGGATCGAGGGCCTTCGCGTCAGCACGTACAAAACGTCAGTATCCTCCGGCACATCGCTCAACACATGGGAGTGAACGCCGGACACAATTTTGAGCTTGGGATCGAATTGGAAATCGAGAATCCCCTTGTGCAATTGACGTTTCTCAAGGATCTGCTTTCCATCCGCCGAAATTGTGTAGCGCACGTCGCCGCCTAAAGGCCAAACATCGCTTTTGGTCTGCCCTGGATAGAGATACACGTACAGATGTCCGTCTGCGGCAGGAAGAATCGCCGTGTTGTACGAGCGGTTCGGAGTCCCAAAGTCGCTGATCGCCAATTCCAGCGCCCGTTCTTTCGCAACCAGATCGTCCGGGCCTTCCCGCGGCGGATCGTACTTCACAGCCGTGTAGTCTTCCGGCCCTCCCGTTTGTTTCGCTTCGTAGGCCACCAGCAGCCGGTCGTGCGTTTCGTTCCACTTGGGAAACACCACCTCCCAGCCCGTGGGGGTTTCCATGCAGATGTATTTGGTCAATCCATTGGTGTCGGGATGAAGTGCGATGAATGCATCGGTCCCGTGCCACGCCGCCTGATCGTAGGCATACAGCGCGCGGCCCCGCTCCGTAACTCCCGCGAGGTATGCGGCCAGATCCTTGTCGTCCACGTGTCGCATCTGTCCGACAAGAGAGCTCGTAAAAACAAGCAGACACATCGCAGCTAAAGTCAGAGATCTATGCATACCAGCGCCCTTCTCCACGCGAAACCGGCAATGAATCCGTACCGCTGGAATTCAAATCGCCGTAGATCAGGTGAATGATTTGTGGGAATGATACGCCCGACTGACGCGTGGCATGGAACAGTTTTTGAGAGAGACAAATCTCGGCGGAGTTGCCGGTTATCGCCCGATGTACAGGCGGTACTGCTGTTCCAGAACACCGGCGGAGCGCGCCAGCAGCAGCTTCGACACGTTGTACTGATACAGGCTCTCTACCAGGTTGCTTTCGGCCGTGGCCAGGGTGGCCTGCGCGGTCACCAAGGGCAGGTTGTCGTCGACACCGGCGTTCACGCGGTCGGTCTCGTCGCTGAGTGCGCGCGTGGCCAGGTCCACATTCGATCGCGCCACGTCGACGAGCTTTTTGTTCGCGCCCACGTCGAGCAGCGCTGCCCGCACCTGTTCGTCGATGTGATTGCGTAGGTCGGCAAGCTGGGCGTCAATTGAAACCATCTCCGCCTTGGACGCGTCCTCATCGCCGCGCAGCCGCGCTTCGCGGAAGATGGGAAAATTCAGCGTCCCGGCGGCAACGAAATCGCCGTGCGTGCCCTCGCCGTTCACGGTGCTGGTGCCGTAGTAGCTATAAAAGCTGAGCGTGGGCAGCCGCTGGCTGCGATAGACGGCGTGCACCGCCCTGTATTCCACGGCCTGGTTCTGCAGGTTCTGGTAGTCCTGGCGGCTGCGGTAAGCCAGTGCCCGCACCGCTTCCGGCGTTTGTTCAGCCAGGTCACTGTAAGGCGCCGGATCGGTGAGCGCAATCTCCTGCCCGGGATCGATGCCGATCTCGCGCTTCAGCAGGATCAAGTCCTTCGCCTGCTGGTTCTGGGCTCCAATCAGAGCCTGCTGCTGCGCCTCAAGCTGCACGCGCGCGCGCAACTCATCCAGATTCGCCGCGGTGCCCGCCTCGTGCGCCGCATGCACGTGATCGAGCAGCAACTGCGCCTGCGCCACAAGGGCCTTCGCGTTCTCCAACTGGCTCTCGTCGGCAATGGCTCGCAGATACGCGATCGCCACTTGCTGTACCACTTCGCCGCGCGCCGACATCTTGTTGAAATACGCCGACCGCTCCGCCGCACCCGCCGCCTTCCAGCCTTCGATCACCGGTCCGGAAAACAGAATCTGGTTAAAGTGAATCTGTCCCTCGGTGAGATCGTCACGCGTGATGAAGGAGAGCCCAGCCGGCGGTTTGCCGCCGGGAAACAACGACGCGAACTCGGCAATCACGCTGGGCCCAAAACCGAGCGCAGCCAGGTTGTGCATATAGTAGCCGGTGTCGCCGGTGAGCCAGATGGTCGGCAAAAACTCTTGCATCGCCTCGGTCTTCAAGCCGTGCAGCGTCTTCTCGCCGTTCTCGGCTTCTTTCAGTCCCAGGTTGTTCTTCAGGCCGCGTTGCACCGCATCATCCAGCGACAGCTTGAGCGGCTCGCCCGTTACCGGTTGCACGGTGATGCTGCCGTAGAAGGGATTGGCCGCCGATGACGGGTTCTGCCCCTGCGCCCACTTCGCTCCGGCGCAGATCTCCACCAAAGCCAGTAGGAAAAGCGCGGGCGCGGTTCGCCTGCAACCAAATTGAAGCCTTCGGTTCATTGCCATCATTTTCTCAGATGCGCCTCCAGCCGCGAGGGTTCAGAGTCTCGTAAGAAATTCAATCGAATCCGGTCCGAAAATGAAATGCGACCCTGAAAACCCTCTTGCATCGGCGCCCCCCGCCACCGGCACGCCGCTTGCTTGAGGCCCTCCTGCCAATCCGCCGGCCACTACTCCACGGGATGGATCCACATGGCGTTGCCGCCGCCGGAAACCATGTGCACGTCGAGCACCGTGGTGCGGTCCACTGTCTGCTTGGTCAACACTGTATGCTTCGGCTCCTCGGCCGCATCCGGCGAATCGGCGTAGATCTCCGCAACATATTTCCCATCGCCCAGAAAGTCCAGCGGCACCTTCACGTCGCGCGCGTCCCAGTCGGTGAGCGAACCCACATACCAGTCGTTCCCGCTGCGCCGCGCCAGCGTGATCCATTGCATCGGCATGCCACCGATCGACCGCACCTCGTCCCACGTGCACGGAGCCCGCTTGATGAAGTCGAATTCCTTTTCCCCCGCATAGGCCTCCGGGTAGTCCGACACCATCTCGAGCTCGCTCTCGAAGACCACATAGAGGGCTAGCTCCTGGGCGCGCGTGTTCAGTCCCATGGGCATAAAAAGTCGCGGCGCAAAGTGCTCCAGGTTGGTGTTGTTGAATGCGCCCGGCGTGTAATCCATGGGCCCGGCCAGCATGCGCGTAAAGGGCAGCGTCGCGTTATGCGCCGGCGTCACCCGCGCCGTGAACTTCAAATACTCCTTGCCCATCACGCCTTCGCGCGTCATCAGATTGGGATAGGTGCGCCGCAAGCCGTCGGGCTTGAATGCGCCGTGGTAATCGATCATCAGGTGATGTTCGGCCGCAGCGGCCACCACCTTCCGATACCACTCCACCATCCATTGATCGTCGCGATTCATGAAGTCGATCTTGACGCCCGCAATCCCCCACCGTTCAAAGAGCGGAAACGCCTGGTCCATGTACTTGTCCACTGAAGTCCAATGCGCCCACAGCCACAGCTTCACGTTCTTTTCTTTCGCGTAGCGCAGCAGCTCGGGCATGTCGATATTCGGGCCAACGTGCGTAATATCGGCTAGCCGCGGCTCTGCACCTGTGGCGCTGGGGTCTTTCGCCTCCCAACCCGCGTCGATAAGCATGTAGGGGAAGCCCGACGCCGACGCAAAGTCGATGTAGTGCTTCATGATCTCGGTTGTCATGCCCGGCTTGACCGTAAGGCTGGGTGCCGCGTCGCCGCTCCACCAGTCCCACGCCGATTTTCCCGCTTTGATCCACGAGGCGTCGGCGATCTGCGAGGGCGGATTCAGATTGAGCACGATGTTTGACTCGATCAGCTTGCCGGGCTCATCGGCAATCATCAGCACGCGCCATGGACTCGAGAACGGCGTTTCCGTTTCCACCGCATAACTGGGATCGATGTTGCCCGCGCGATCCTCATGCGGCGACAGATCGGCGTGCACCGTGTGGCTCGCGAACCCCTCCGCCTTGCGCAGGTACATACCGGAGTAGTGCTCGATGTCCGCCTCGGTGACCGCGACCCATCCCACTCCTGGTTCGTCTGAAAGATACGGCAGCGCGATGAGCCAGTCCGGATGCAGCCCGCTCACGTTGCGCAGTTGATACTCGTCCTCCCTCGACGATTGATATCCATCCAGGATCAGTGGGTAGGTGGAAGCGTCCTTAGCAAAGGTGAACTCCGTCAACTCGTGCGCAATGCGCGTTTGGCCAATCGCCGGCTGTTTGGGAACCAGATAACGAAACGCCACGCCGTCGTCGAAGGCCCGTAATTCGATGGAGATTTTGCGGCCATCCAGATCGGAATAATCGGCGCGCACGTCGTTGTGGTTGTTGCGTACTTCGCGTGTCTTGCCCACCGGGAGCGTGTACATCTCGTCCGCGCTGCCGGTCTGCGTGCCTGTGAGCTTCATCCACGGCCCCAGCGGCTGCTGTCCCACCAGTTCCAGACCCAGTTTTGAATCGGCGAGTAACTGCTTGCCATGGAACTTGATGGAATACACAAGGCCTGCCGCGCCATCGTCCGAAAGCGTCAGCGCAATCTGGCCGTTGGGTGAAATCACCGACACCGGCGAACTATTCCAGCCCGCGATGCCGGGTGTCTGGGCACCTAAGAGTCCAGCGGTAACAAAGAGCGCGAGCAGGCAAACGCCGGCCTGGCGAAGAGTGGACATGATTCCTCCGTGGCGGACACGACCGATTCGGTCTCGGTTCACGCGAGCTTGCCAGCCACGCGCCAGTATACGCGGGCGCTGCTCGTGGCCGAAGCTACGCCACTGGAGCGGGCGAAGTGCTTTCCTTGCGCCGGCGCTGGTCGTGGTAGAGCACGGCCAATGCTGTCGTCAAGGCCGAGTAGACAAGCAAAACCGTAACCACAATCGCCACTACGTAACCCAGCACGCCAAGGCCCACGAGGACGAAAAATGCCGTAGAACCGACAGCGACATGTGCCAGCATGGCTCCCAATGCGACCAACGATGCCACTACGCCCAGAACGAGCATGCAGACAAGTTGCACCGCGTACACGGCTGCGTAGACCACCAGAATCACCAGGAAGATGCGTCCCTTGGAGCCGCGCGTGAGTTGGGCGCTGCGCCGGAGAGCCGCCGAGGCCGTCAGATTTTCCTCCATACTGGCAGGGAAAGCCAGCGAGAAGCGCAGTGAGATCAGGATGCCATAGGCGATCACGCACAGATACGTCAGCACGATCAGCGGGATAAGGATGAACGGGAAGTTGGAGATCGAGGTATCGCCCGGAGGATGGTGCATCCATGTGAACGCAGTGCCGCCGGCAACCGCCGCCGCGAGCACGACAAAAGGCACAAGCAGATAAATGGTCCACAGAATCAAAAGCCACAGGTAACGGCCAAAGTGGCTCCAGGCCGCGCGATAGGCTTCGCGAAAGGTGGCAGTCGCTCCGCGATCGGCTTGAACGGCAGCATGGATAGCGGCCGGCAGATAAAGCGCGCAAACGAGGAGAAGAAGCGGCTCGCCGATAAGAAAGATCGCGATGAAGTACGGCGGAAAGGTTGACGGCGCAATGGGATTCCCGGCCATGAGCGTGCGAAAGATCTTCGCTTCGAAACTCACTACAGCCGCGGTGAACAGGAAAATAGCGGCAGCGGGAACGCTCACAATACCGAAGAAAAGCTTCCAGTGCGCCCGCATCAGGCGGTAGATGTGGTCGAGAATCTGGCCGAAGGTGAGCGCCCCCGGCGGCAAAGGTGCTGAAGTTGAAACGTAAGTAGGCGTAGGAATACCCGGTTCGTTCATAGCATCCCTCCGATTGATGTAAATCTGACTCGCAGGGATACTAGCACAGGCTAGGAATGGTTTTGCTCTCCTGATCCGGATTGTTTTTTTGAGGCGCGTTTTGTGGATCGCAGGGGCAGCAGTGCGGCCGGCGGATCTCACGCAAAATGCAACGCGGCTTCAGCCCATTGCACGGCCTCTTCGTAGCACACCAGTAGATCGCCTGCATTTAGCCCTTGGCGCTCCGTGACCAGGTCGCAGGTAGCCCAGTCGGCGCGCTCGTGGGCCTCGAGCCACCAGAGCAAAGCGCGCTCCGGCAGCTTCTCGCCCTCAAGGGCGCGCCGAATCTCGTCGCGCAGTGGCAGCAACGGGGTCAGATTGCTCATCGACACTCGCAGCATCGCAGGTAGAAGGCTCAGCAGCCCCAGCAGATACTGCTCCGTGGGATGCAGATCGCAAAACACGGAGGCCAGCTCGCAAAAGCGTCCGCGCACAAAGGCCATGCGCAGCAATTCCACGGGCTGGCCTGCGTTCATCTCGCTGGTAATGGCCAGTGTAGCCAGGCGGCGGAACGTCTCTTCGCCCACTGCGATCAGCGCGGCTTGCACCGATTGCACCTCCTGCCGCATGGCGCTCACCGGCGAATTGATCAACCGCAGCAGGCGGTAGGTGAGGCAGGTATCGCGCTTCACCAGCCCCGCCAACTCGTGCAAATCCATGGTTTCATCCTGCAGTATGCGCAGGATTTCAATATGCTGCAACCGGTTGGCGGGAACCTTGTGGTTTCTCATCAGCACTGGCCGGCAAAAGTGGAAGCCCTGCATGAGCGTGAAGCCTTCATCGCATGCCTGCAAGTACTGCGCCTGGGTTTCTATCTTCTCGGCGATGAGGGCCACCGTTACGCCACGCAGCCGCTGCAGGAGTTCGCGCCGCTCCTGCTTGCCGGAAACGACAAAATCCACCTTGATGTAGTCGGCAATTTCCACCAGCGGCTCGATGCCGGGCTTCCATGTGAAATCATCCAGCGCCAGCCGGAACCCGCACGCTTTCAGGTGCCGGCATGCGCTGATCAGTCCGGGCGCGGGCTCGAGAGTCTCAAGGATTTCAAGAACCGTCATGCTCGCGGGCAGCACGTGCACCAGGCGGCCGGTGAGCGCCTCTTCCGTGCAATTTAGAAATACGGGAAGGTTGCCGGTCAGCCTTCCCAGCCCGAAAAGCACGGCGTTGTCGATCATGGTGCGGGTGGCCAGATCGCCGTCTCCGCTGAATACTGCGCGCGGACCATCGCGAAACAGCAGTTCGTATCCGTGCACCTTGCCATGCAGATCGAGGATGGGTTGACGCGCCACGTAGCGCATGCCGATCGCGAGATCAGGTTCTGGTGCGGCGCTCACAGGCGTGGCGCTGACGGTGGCGGAACTGACAGGCGTTTCGAGGTCCGTCGCCATACGTGCCCCTCCGAAACGTTTATCGGCGGGGCAATGAAGGTCTTGAATTGCTGTCCGAAAATGCATCGAGCGCCCCATCCTGGATCGGACGGGGCGCTCGCATTGTCTTCCATTCTTGTGGAAACAGCGCAGGCGTCTTAACCGCCCATGAACATGCCGCCGTTCACATCCAGCACGTGGCCGGTAATGTACGACGCTGCATCCGAGGCCAAAAACTTGACCGCCTGGGCCACATCTTTGGGCGTGCCGCGCCGGCCTAGCGGAACCGTGGACAGCATGGCCTTGGATACCTCTTCGCTCAGCACTGCCGTCATGGGAGTTTCAATAAATCCCGGCGCCACCGCATTCACAGTAATGTTCCGCGAGGCCACCTCGCGCGCCAGCGACCGGGTGAGCCCGATCAGACCTGCCTTCGACGCCGCATAATTCACCTGTCCGGCCTGTCCCGCGCGTCCCACCACGCTGGCAATGTTCACGATGCGTCCCCAGCGGTTCTTCAGCATGGGGCTTAGCAGCGCCTGCGTCAGCAGGAAAGCTCCCGTGAGATTGATGCTGAGCACGAGGTCCCAGTCCGCGGGCTTCATGCGCAGCATCAGGTTGTCGCGCGTAATGCCGGCATTGTTGACGAGGATTTCGACTTTGCCAAACTTCTCAATAATCGCCTTGGCCCCGGTCTCAATCGACTCCTGGTTCGATACGTTCACCGTGAACGCCGAAGCATCGATGCCCTGGGCCTTCATC
>Ga0181519_10003651_pt1 | contig 12621 bp, 9 predicted proteins | sample PEATcosm2014_Bin_26_FD_121102 | JGI IMG/M metagenome (GOLD analysis project Ga0181519, IMG submission 121102) | Peatland microbial communities from MTU Mesocosm Facility, Houghton, MI, USA - PEATcosm2014_Bin02_10_metaG | ecosystem: Environmental > Terrestrial > Soil > Wetlands > Peat | place... | reverse complement strand
GAGGCCAACGGGGCCATCGTGGCCATCGGCCAGTGGGTGCTCTACGAGGGGTGCCGGCACGCCAGCAAGTGGCCGGGCAGCATGCAGCTGGCCGTCAACTGCTCGATCGTCCAGCTCCGGCGGGGCGAGGCCTCCCGGTCGGTCGCCCGGGCCCTCGAGCAGACCGGTCTCGAGCCGGATCGCCTCACCATCGAGATCAACGAGCTGGCCATGGCCGACGACACGGCGGCCGTGGACCTGCGGCGCATCGCCGCGCTCGGCGTGCAGCTGGCCGTGGACGACGTGGGGACCAGTTGGACCTCCTTCGAGCTCCTGAGGCGCATGGCCGTGAACACGGTCAAGATCGACGACACCTTCGTGGGCGGTCTCGAGCCCCGGCAGGGCATCAACCGCATGGTCGTCGAGACGGTCGTCCACCTGGCCCACTCGGCCGGGATGTCGACCGTGGCCGAGGGGGTGGAGACGGCGCTGCACGCCCAGATCGTCCGGGAGTTCGACTCCGACGCCGCCCAGGGCTACCTCTTCGCCCCGCCGCTCGACGTCGATCGGGCCACCGAGCTGGCCAACACCCCCGATCTGCGCTTCCCCCTGGACGGGCCGGGCTGGCAGGACGACGGCGTGGCCTGGCCGGCCGAGCTGCAGCCCGACGCCCACCGGGGCCAGGCCGACGTGGCGGCGGCCATCGACGCGGCCATCGGCCAGACCCTGCCGCTCACCGAGCTGGGCCCGACCGAGCTGGGCCCGACCGAGCTGGGCCCGACCGAGCTGGGCCCGACCGGGGAGGGTTCCGGCGACCCGCCCGGGCCCGGGGTGGCGCCGGGCCGGCGCCGGGGCAAGCACGTCGCCCGAGGGTGAACGGCCGGCCGGGGCCGCCTCACCCGTCCCTCACCTGCTAGACAACGCCCGTGCGGTTGGCGGTTCCGAGCGAGACCCGTCCCGGCGAGCGCCGCGTGGCCGTGGTCCCCGACGTCGCCCGGCGCCTGGCCGGGGCCGGCGTCGACGTCGTGGTCCAGTCCGGAGCGGGCTCGAGGGCCTATTTTGCCGATGCCGACTACCGGGAGGCCGGGGCCCAGGTGGTGGCCGATCCGGTGGCCGCCTGCGCCGGAGCCGACCTGGTGGTCGGGGTCAACCCGCCCGAGCCCGACCAGGCCGCCACCGTGCCCGAGGGGGCGGCCCTCCTGTCCTTCCTGTCCCCGGCCCAGTCCGAGCCGGCGCTCCGCGTCCTGGCCGGCCGGCGGGCCACGGTGTTCAGTTTCGACCTGCTGCCCCGGATCAGCCGGGCCCAGGGCATGGACGCCCTGTCGTCGCAGTCCACGGTGGCCGGCTACCGGGCGGCCCTGGCCGGGGCCGAGCAGCTGGCCAAGTTCTTCCCGATGTTCATGACGGCCGCCGGGACCGTTCCTCCGGCCAAGGTCCTGGTCATGGGGGTCGGGGTGGCCGGCCTCCAGGCCATCGCCACCGCCCGGCGCCTGGGCGCCGTGGTCAAGGCCTACGACGTCCGGGCGGCGGCCAAGGAGGAGGCCGAGAGCCTGGGGGCGACCTTCGTCGACCTGGCCGTCAAGGCCGAAGGGGTCGGCGGCTACGCCCGGGAGCTGTCCCCCGAGGAGCTCGAGCGCCAGCGCCAGGCCCTGAGCGCCGAGGTGGCGGCGTCCGACGTCATCATCACCACGGCCGCCGTGCCCGGCCGCCAGGCCCCGGTGCTGGTGACCACGGCCATGGTCGAGGGCATGGCCGAGGGTGCGGTCATCGTGGACATGGCCGCCGACTCGGGGGGCAATTGCGAGCTCACGGTGCCCGGCGACGTGGTGGCCCACGGGGGGGTCCGGGTGATCGGCCTGGCCAACCCGGCCTCGGACATGCCGACCCACGCCAGCTTCTTGTACGCCCGCAACGTGGCCAACGTGCTGGCCCTCCTGGCGCCGGGCGGGGCCTGGGGCCCGGACTGGGACGACGAGATCGTGGCCGGCATGTGCGTGCTCCGCGACGGCCGGGCCGTCCACGGCCCGACGGCCGAGCTGCTGGGCCTGCCCGGACCCCGGGAGGCCGGCCATGCCGGCCCGGAACCGGCCGCCCCGGCCCCGGCCGACCTGGCCCCGGCCGACTTGGATCGGGCCGGCCCGGCGACCCGGGACACCGGCCCGGCCGACGAGGCGGCGTCGTGAACTCCATCCTCGAGTACCTGACCATCTTCGTCCTCTCGGCCTTCATCGGCATCGAGGTCATCTCCAAGGTCCCGAGCATCCTGCACACCCCGCTCATGTCGGGCTCCAACGCCATCCACGGGGTCATCCTGGTCGGGGCCATGCTGGTGCTGGGCTCGGCCACCACGACCACCGAGGAGGTCCTGGGGTTCATCGCCGTCATCCTGGCCACCTTGAACGTGGTCGGGGGGTTCGTGGTCACCGACCGGATGCTCCAGATGTTCAAGGGCCGGGTCGACGAGCGACGTCCCTCGGGGCCCGACGGCTCCGGCGGGCCGGGTGGCAGCCGCCCGTGAGCGTCGCCACCACCACCGACCTGTGCTATCTCATCGCCGCCATCGGCTTCATCCTGGCCCTGAAGGGCCTGTCCTCGCCCCGGCGGGCCCGGCTGGGCAACCTGGTCGGGGCGGCCGGCATGGCCCTGGCCATCGGGGTGACCTTCTTCCACCCGGGCCTCCACCACCTGGGCCTGATCCTCGGGGCCATGGCCATCGGGGCGGTCATCGGGGTGCCCACGGCCCGCCTGGTCAAGATGACGGCCATGCCCCAGATGGTGGCCGCCTTCAACGGGGTCGGCGGCGGGGCGGCCGCCCTGGTCTCGGTGGTCGAGTTCCTGGCCATCGACACCAAGCTGGCCCCGACCTACAAGATCGTCGAGATCGCCTTCGGGGTGGTGGTGGGCTGCGTGTCGCTGTCCGGGTCGGCGGTGGCCTTCGCCAAGCTCCAGGAGCTGATGACCGGCCGGCCCATCACCTACCCGGCCCAGCAGGTGGTCAACGCGGTGATCGGGGTGGCCATCCTGGGCGTGGCCCTGGCCCTGTTCGTCTCGCCCAGCTCGACCGTGCTGTGGATCCTGCTCGCCCTCTCCCTGGTCCTCGGGGCCATCCTGGTGCTGCCCATCGGCGGGGCCGACGTCCCGGTGCTCATCTCGCTCCTCAACTCGGCCACCGGCCTGGCCGTGGCTGCGTCGGGCTTCACCATCGGCTCCAACCTGCTGATCGTGGCCGGCACCCTGGTCGGGGCGTCGGGCATCCTGCTCACCCGCATGATGAGCCAGGCCATGGGCCGCTCCCTGCCCAACATCTTGTTCAGCGCCTTCGGGGCGGTCATCACCGCCGGCACGGCGCAGGGCGAGGCTGACCGGTCGGTCCGGGCCGGGACGCCCGAGGACGTGGGCGTGCTCCTGGCCTACTCGAGGAAGGTGGTCATCATCCCGGGCTACGGCCTGGCCGTGGCCCAGGCCCAGCACACGGCCCGGGAGCTGGCCGACATCCTGGCCGACCGGGGGGTCGAGGTCTTCTACGCCATCCACCCGGTGGCCGGTCGGATGCCCGGGCACATGAACGTGCTGCTGGCCGAGGCCAACGTGCCCTACGAGGAGCTGAAGGAGATGGACGAGGCCAACCCGGAGATGGCCACGGCCGACGTGGCCCTGGTCGTGGGGGCCAACGACACGGTCAACCCGGCGGCCCACACCACCCCGGGCAGCCCCATCTACGGCATGCCCATCATCAACGCCGACCAGGCCGGCACGGTCGTCTTCTTGAAGCGGTCCATGCGACCGGGCTTCGCCGGCATCGACAACGAGCTGCTCTACGACCCGAAGACGGTCATGCTCTTCGGCGACGCCAAGGACACCCTGACCAAGCTGGTGGCCGCGGTCAGCGCCGCCTGACGGCCCGACCGCCCCGCGGCCCCGGGGATCGGGGCCGGGGGGTCGGAGCCGCTGTTGCGCGGGCCCCCGGCCTGGATGAGACTGAGCGGCGACAGGCGTGGCCGGCGGCCCGGAGGGGGCGGCCGGTCTCCCGGGCCCCCGGAGCCGGGCCCGAACGGCGGTCCGAGGCGGTGCTCCGGCGGCTCGGCGTTGCCGGTCCCCCTGGTGGCAGGGGATTCAGCCAAGAATTCGGTCCAGAATTCGACAGGGCATCGACAGAGGGGAACGGTCCGACGCGACGGACACGGGTGAGGGGGCGTAGGGGCGCCGAGGCGGAGCAGGCGATCTACCTGCTCCACCCCGAGAGCCTCGACGCGTACCCGTGCACGGTCGAGGTGACCCGCCGAGGGCTGCTCCTGTACCGGGTGGCCGACCCGGCGGCCGTCCCGGGCCCGACCGACCCGCCGCTGCGGGTGCCCTGGTGGACGGTGCACGGCTTCTCGGCCGACGAGACCGACACCACCCCCGACGGCGCCCGGTGCCAGGTCCTCGAGGTGGTCACCGACGCCGGGTCGCTGTTCCTCCTGGCCCCGGCCACCGAGGTGGGCCGGCTGCTGGCCCAGGTGTCGCGGTACTCCTCGCACTGGCACCGGTCCCGGCGGGCCGGCTGGGCCGCCGTGGCCCGGACCTGGGCCCTCATGGTGGCCGCCGCCGTCTCGCTGGCCGCCCGGGCCTCCGGTGGCGCCCTGGCCGGCCTGGCCACCGCCTCGGCGGTGGCCCTCCGGGGGGCCTCGGCCACCGGCCGGGCCGTCTGGTTCGGTCTGGACCACGCCGGCCGGGCCGGGGCCACCGGGGCCGGCCGGGGATGGGCCGGGATCCGGGCCCTCCTCGTGCCGGTGACCGATCGCCTGGTGGCCGGCGGCCGCCACCTGGCGACCACCCGGCCCATGCGCAGCCTGGCCGCCGGGATGGCCTGGGTGGCCGCCGGGGCCCGGGTCATCCGGGTCGTCTCGGCCGCCCTCCTCCGCCCGGTCGCCCGGTCCCTGGCCGAGGTCACGGCGCCCGCCCGGACCTGGCTGTCCCGGACCCTGGTCGGCCTGGCCGTGGCCGCCGGGATGCGGCGGGTGCGGGCCGACCTGGCGGCGGTGGCCCGGCTGGGCAACCGGGGCGGCCGGCGCCTCCGGGGGCCGGTGCCGGTGGTCGGCGGGCTGGTGGCCGCCGTGCTGGCCACGGTGCTGGTGCTCGCCGCGGTGGGCCCCGGGCCGACGGCCATCGGGGCGGCCGGCACCAAGACGGCCGACGAGGCCCCGGCGGCCAAGGGCCTGACCCTCACCGGCACCGTCGGGGGCAACCTCGACACCTCGTCGATGGCCCGCGTCGTGGCCACCTTCGGCTCCAAGCCCCTCCACCTGCCCGCCGCCACCTCGACCCCCGACGCCGCCCCGCCGTCGCTGGCCGACGCCCCGCCGCTGCGGCCCCACGAGATCTTCGGCTTCGCCCCCTACTGGACCCTCAGCCAGTCCTCGGGCTTCGACGTGGGCGACATGACCACGCTGGCCTACTTCTCGATCGACGTGAACGCCGACGGCAGCCTGGACCAGTCGGGCTCGGGCTGGGACGGCTACCAGAGCCAGGCCCTGGTCGACCTGATCAACCGGGCCCACGCCGTGGGCACCCGGGTCGTGCTCTCGGTCACCTGCTTCGACCAGGGCTCGCTGGACCAGCTGACCTCGGACCCGTCGGCCCCGGGCCGGCTGTCGGCCGCCCTCCTGTCGGCCATCGAGGCCAAGAACCTGGACGGGGTCAACCTGGACTTCGAGGGCGACGGCTCGGCCGACCAGCAGGGTCTGGCCAACCTGGTGGCCAAGGTGTCGTCGGCCATCCACGGGGCCGACCCCCACTACCAGGTGACCATGGACACCTACGCCAGCTCGGCGGCCGACGCCGGCGGCTTCTACAACATCCCCGAGATGGCCTCGTCGGTCGACGGCTTCTTCGTCATGGCCTACCAGCTCAACTACAACGCCACCCAGCAGGCCGAGTCCCCCCTGACCAGCGGCATGTACACCGACGTGGCCACGGCCGAGCAGTACTCGTCGGTGGTGCCCCCGTCCAAGGTCATCCTGGGCATCCCCTACTACGGCTACGAATGGCCGACCACCGACGGGACGCTGAGCGCGGCGGCGGTGGGCGGGGCCAACCCCATCACCTACGCCCAGGCCACGGTGCCGTGCCGGCCCACCTACTGGGACCCGGTGACCGACACCGCCTGGTCCTCCTACCAGTCCGGCGGCCAGTGGTACGAGGACTTCTTCGAGGACCCGACCTCGCTGTACCTGCTGGCCGAGCTGGCCCAGACCTACGACCTGGCCGGCATGGGCATCTGGGCGCTGGGCATGGACGGCAACTCGGCGGCCATGCTGGCCGCCCTGCGGGGCTTCGCCCCGGCCGTGAAGACCACGGCCACCGGGCCCGGGTCGACCAGCAGCTCGGGCCCGGGCTCGACCAGCTCGACCAGCACGACCACCACCTCCACCCCCAAGACGACCACCACCACGACCACGGCCCCCGGCCCGGGCTCGACGACCACGACCACCGGCCCGCCGGCCAGCACCACGACCACCACCACGGCCCCGCCGGTCTTCCACTACTCGGGGGACTGGGCCGGCCAGACGGTGGCCCTCAGCCCGGTCGGGGCCGGCCAGGTGCCCGGCGGCCTCGACCTGGTGGGCCAGCTCAGCGGGTTCGAGAGCACCAACCCGGCCTACTCGTGCCTGGCCGGGGCGGACATCAGCGTGTGGCGGCTTCCGGTCCAGGGCAGCCCCTTCTACGTCCAGGCCACCACGGCGACCAGCTGCATGGCCGCCGACTTCGTCTTCACCGCCACCTAACGGCGGGGCCGGGCCGGGCTCCGGCGCGGTGCCCCGGGCCCGGGCGCCCCCGGCCCGCCAGCCCGTCCACCTGACCGCCGGGTGCGGACCGGCGGGGTCCGGTGGCTCCTGGCACCCCGGATGAGGTGGACCGGCCGGGTGCCGATAGGGTTCGAAAATGACACCTGGCGGGTCATCCCCCGACGACGGCCCGCGCCCTGACGCCGACACGGCGTCGGGGCCGGTCGAACGGGCGCCCCGCATCCGGGCCCGCCGGCTGCCCACCCCGACCCCCCGGGAGCTGCTCAGCCGGGGGGTCCGGACCGGCGAGATCGGGGTCCGGCACTTCGCCCCGGTGGCGCTCCGCCAGGTCCGTCAGGCCCGCCAGGGCCTGTTGCCGCCCGAGGCCCTGGCCCGGCCGCTCCGGTTGACCTATGAGGACCTGGGGGGCGCGTACCTGAAGTTCGGCCAGATCATCGCCTCGTCGCCCGGCATGTTCACCGACGAGATCGCCGACGAATTCCGCTCGACCCTCGACACCGGCCCGGTCGTCCCCTTCGCCGATGTCCGGAGCCGGGTCGAGGACGACCTGGGCATGTCGCTCGAGGAGGCCTACAGCGAGTTCGACCCCGACCCCATCGGCTGCGCCTCGATCGCCGTGGTCCACCGGGCCCGGCTGCACAACGGGCGCACGGTGGCCGTCAAGGTCATCCGGCCCGGGGTCGAGCGGTCGGTGGCCATCGACCTCGAGCTGATGTACCCGTTCTTCGAGGTGCTGGCCCGCCAGACCGGCGAGCAGCTGGCCGGCTCCATGCTCCAGCTGCTCCAGGGCTTCCGCCAGCAGGTCGGCGAGGAGCTGGACCTGCGCAACGAGGCCCGCTCCATGGCCCACTTCCGGTCCCTGCTCGACGAGGTCGACCTGCCCCGCATCGCCATCCCCCAGAGCTTCCCCCGGTTCTCCGGGCCCAACGTGCTGACCATGGAGCTCCTCGACGGGGTGCCCATCGACGACACGGCGCGGGTGGCCGAGCTCGGGGTCGACCCGGGGCCGCTGGTCGAGGACGTGGTCCGGTTCTTCTTCCACACCACGGCCCGGTGGGGGACCTTCCACGGCGACGTGCACGCCGGGAACATGCTCGTCCTGCGCAGCGGCCGGATCGGCATGATCGACTGGGGCATCGTGGGCCGGTTGGACCACGAGACCCACTGGTTCTTCCTGCGCATGATGGCCGCCGTGCTGGGCGACGACGACGCCTGGGCCGACGTGACCCGGCACCTGGTCAAGACCTACGGCCCGGCCCTCCAGGAGGCCGTGGGCATGGACGAGGTCCAGCTGGCGGCGTTCGTGCGCAGCCTGCTCATGCCCATGCTGACCCAGCCCTTCGGGGAGGTCAGCCTGGCCACGCTGTTCCAGGCGACCGAGCGCCAGGTGGCCCGGGCCCAGGGCCTCGAGGCCCAGCAGCGCACGCTGCGGGCGGTCGTCGAGCGGTGGCGCCACCTCCGGCGCATCCGGCGCATGGCCGACGAGACCGGGGGCTTCGACACCGAGTTCGACCGGGGCAACTTCCTCCTGGGCAAGCAGCTCATGTACTTCGAGCGCTACGGGAAGCTCTTCTTGTCCGACGTGCCCATCATGAACGACCGGGAGTTCCTGACCGCCCTGCTGGCCGACGTCTCGCCCGACCCGCCGGCCTGACGTCGGGCCTGGCCGGCGGACCGGTCCGGTCAGGGTCCGGTCCGGCGCAGGATGGCCGGTCACCGACGGCCGGCGACCCGGGACTGCGCAGCCGAAAACTGGAATATGTTCTCTTCTGCGCTCGTTCGGGCCTGCAGCCGGGAGAGCGACGAGGGAGGCCTCGCGGCCGACGGCCACGAGGAGGTCCTGACCTCGACCCACGCCCTCGAGTACCCCTGCGCCCGCTCGGTCGGCCCGGTGCTCAGCGCCTCCGTGACGGGGCTCCGCCACGGCCGCCTGCTCGAGGCGACCAGCGGGGTTCGCCGGCCGGACCAGGTCAACCCCGGGCCGGCCGGGAGTGGGCGGCCGACGTCTCGCCCAGGCCGGGCTGACCGACCCCCGCCGGGACTTCGACTGCGCCGAGGTCTACGTGCCCTTCAGCTGGTACGAGCCCCTGTGGCTGGAGAACCTGGGCTTCTGCGCCGAGGGCGACGGCTGGAAGCTGACCGACCAGGGGGCCACCGCCCTCACGGCGGGGACATCCCGTGGACCTGCTCGGGCGGCGTGCTGTCGTCCAACCCGATCGGCGCCTCGGGCATGCTGCGCTTCGCCGAGAGCGCCCTCAGGTCCGGGGCCAGGCCGGCGAGCACCAGGTGGACGGGGTGCGCCGGGCTCTCGGCCACGCCTACGGCGGCGGCTCCCAGTTCTTCTCGATGTGGGTGCTGGCCACCGACAAGCCCTGACCGGCCAGCCCTGACCGACGGGCCCCGGCCGGCCCGGGCCGGGTCGCCCCCCGGGTCGCCCGACGGGTCGCCCGGAACCGGGCCCGGTGAACCGGTATCCTCTAGGGCGCCTCCACAGGCCCTCCCGGCCCGGTACAGCGACGGTGCGCCATGACGCAGACCCTCGACCCGCCGACGATCCCCCTCGACGACCTCGACACCATCTTCGCCCTCGACGACCTGTGGGCGGTGATCGTGTGGAACGACGACGTGAACACCTTCCAGCACGTCATCAAGGCCCTGATCGAGATCCTCCACCACACCGTGGAGCGGGCCGAGGCCCTGACCGCCCAGGTCCACAACACCGGCAAGGCCATGGTGGCCGCCCGGCCCAAGGACGAGGCCTTCGCCGCCGTCCAGGCCTTCCACCGCCGGGGCATCCAGGCCACCATGGACCAGCTCTGATCGCAGCTTGACCAGGCTGACCCGGCCCGGACTGCGCCGGGCCGGGTCAGCCTGGTGTGGTCACCGGGCGGCGGCGCTGCTCACGTAGTAGAGGGTGCCGCCCGAGGTCGAGCCGCCGTAGGCCGAGGCCGGGACCTTGGTCCCGTGGGCCTCGACCCACGACATCACCGAGCTCACGGTGCCCCCGGAGCCGCCGGGCCCGCCGCCCCCGGTGCCCGAGACCAGCACGTAGTGGACCTCACCCTCGGCCACCAGCTTCTTGAACTGGGCCAGGGTGGGCGTCGGGTCGGTGCCCGAGAAGCCCCCCATGGCCATGACCGCCCGGCCGGTGGCCAGGATGTACGGGGCCGCCGTCTGGGACCCCTGGACGGCCAGCAGGTAGGTGGCCGAGCCCTGGTGCTTCTCCAGGTAGCGGACCAGCGCGGCGTTGGCCGTGCTCGATCCGCCCCCGCCGCCGGGGCCGCCGCCGACGCCGCCCGGCCGACCGCCGGCGCTGCCCGTCCGGGCGCCGAAGGCCGCTCCGCTGCGCCGGGTGCCGCCGGTCGGGCCGGTCCCGGCCCGGCTCCCGGTCGGGGCGGTGCCTCCTTGGAGGCCCGTCGGTGGGCCCCCGAACCGGGTGCCGGTGCCGCCGGCGCCCGGGGCGCCGCCCGGCCCGCCCCCGAACCCGCCGGCCCCGCCCCCGGTCGACGGGCCGGCGGTGATGCCGCCGCCCTGGTAGGCGGTGTTGATGGTGGTGATCGAGTAGGCGGCCGGGCCGGCCAGCAGGGTGGCCCCGGCCACCAGGCCGGCCACCAGGCCGACCGCCCGGTGCCGGGCCAGGCCGAGCAGGACGACCAGGATGGCGATGGCCGAGAGGACCCCGGCGGCCACGATGGTCGGGGCCAGCCAGCTGTCGTAGCCGGGCACCCGGTCGAGGACCACGGCGGCCCAGACGGCACTCCCGGCCACCGCGGCGGGCAGGACCGGAGCCCACCGGCGGTCGTTGCGGCCCAGGCGCCACAGGGCGACCGCCCCGGCCCCGGCCAGGGCGCCCACGGCCGGGGCCATGACCACCGTGTAGTAGGGGTGGAAGATCCCCTTGGCGTGGGAGAAGACGACGGTGAACATGACCGTCCACCCGCCCCAGAGGAGCCAGCCGGCCCGGGCCATGCTGGTCCGGGGGAGCCGGCGGGTGGCCCACAGGCCGGCCACCAGGCCGACCAGGGCCAGGGGCAGCAGCCAGGAGATCTCCCCGGCCAGCAGGTCGTTGAACATGCGCAGCCAGCCCGGGCTGCCGGCGAAGTTGGCCCCGGCCCCGAGGCCCGACCCGCCGGAGCCGAAGATCCGGGAGAAGCCGTTGTAGCCGAAGATGAGGTTGAGCTCGGAGTTGTCGGTGCTCCCGCCGATGTACGGCCTCGACGAGGCCGGCCACAGCTCGACGATGGCCACCCACCAGGCGCTGGTGGCCAGGACCGAGGCCCCGAAGATGGCCAGGTCCAGCAGCCGGCGGCGCAGCCGGGGCTGGGCGCACCACAGGTAGACGAGGGCGAAGGCCGGCAGCACGATGAAGGCCTCGAGCGTCTTGGCCAGGAAGGCGAAGCCGACCAGGCCGCCCGAGATGACCAGCCAGCGGGTGCGCCCGGTCTCGATGGCCGCCCACAGCCCGGCCGCCCCGAGCAGCAGCAGCAGGGTCATCACCGGGTCGGGGTTGTTGAACCGGAACATGAGCACGGCCGCCGGGGTCAGGGCGAAGGCCAGCGAGGCCAGCACGGCCGCCGTGTCACCGGCCCACTTGCGGACCAGCCGGTAGAGGATCATCACCGAGGCCACGCCGGCCAGGGCCTCGGGCAGGAGGATGCTCCACGAGGAGAGGCCGAAGATCTTGGCCGACAGCTCCTGGACCCACAGGGCGGCCGGGGGCTTGTCCACGGTGATGAAGCTGGCCCGGTCGATCGACCCGAAGAAGGCCGCTTTCCAGCTCTCGGTGCCCGACTTCACGGCCGCCGTGTAGAAGCTGTTGGCCATGCCGTTGCGCGAGAGGTCCCACGTGTAGAGGACGGCGGCCAGCAGGAAGACGCCGATGCGGGCCGGGGCGGCCCAGGCCGGCCGGCCGGTGCGCTCGGCCCAGCGGGCCGGCGCTCCGGATCGGGGGCTCGGGGGGGTCGGGTGGCCGTCCCCGAGTTCGGGGCCGGCGACATCGTCGGGGATGAGGGTCGTCGTCATGGCGGTGACTCTGGGCCCGTGGCCTGGGAGCCCACTGTGGGCCCGCTCCGAGCCGGCCACGAGTTGTGCGGCCCGGATTCGGGGGCCCGGCACAGCCCCGGACCAGCCGGCTCCCAGGTCCGGGGTCGAGAGTCGTCTCCGAGGCAGGCGCCTCGATGTGACGAGCAGAGGAGCACCCCATGCGACAGACCACCATCGCTCCGAGCGACGACGGCCTTCCGGCCCCCCGGGCCACCAGCCGGTGGCGCTGGGCCACGGCCGGCCGGACGGTGATCGGCGGCAGCGTGCTGGCCGCCGTGCTGGCCGTCGGGTCCGGCGCGGCGTCGGCGGCCACCACCCACCCGGCCACCGGGTCCAGCCATCCGAAGGGCCCGGGCGGCGCCCCGGGCGGCGGCCCGTTCGGCACCTTCAAGGCCACCACCTCGGGCCGGGTCACCACCATCTCGGGTTCGACCATCACCCTGACCGGCCGGGGCGGGGCCACCAAGACGGTGACCTTCACCGCCTCGACCGACTTCCGCACCCCGACCGGCACCTCGAGCTCCTCGGCCCTGGCCGTGGGCGACCTGGTGGCCGTGCGGGGCACCACCGAGGCCGACGGCGACGTCCAGGCGGCCATCGTGCTCAACGCCGGCAAGGCCCCGGCCGGCGGGCCCGGGGGCACCGGTCCCAAGGGGACGGCGCCCCGGGGGGCCAAGGGCGGGGCCGCCCCCCCGACCGGGTAAGGGGGGCGGGGTAGGGCCGGGTAGGGCCGGCCGGCCGACCCGGTGCCGGTGGAAAGGCCGACCGGGATGGTGCGGCCGACCCGACCCGACCCGGACCGGCCGGCCGG
>Ga0181519_10003650_pt1 | contig 12622 bp, 8 predicted proteins | sample PEATcosm2014_Bin_26_FD_121102 | JGI IMG/M metagenome (GOLD analysis project Ga0181519, IMG submission 121102) | Peatland microbial communities from MTU Mesocosm Facility, Houghton, MI, USA - PEATcosm2014_Bin02_10_metaG | ecosystem: Environmental > Terrestrial > Soil > Wetlands > Peat | place... | reverse complement strand
TCCGACTCAACACGTACTGCAACAATCTCGACGGTCTCAGTGCGGAGGCTGGCGTCACCCAACGTCGCCGGTCGCTTCGGGGTGTGACCTACCTTGACGGGGGATGGCAAACCATCGTGGAGGCCCTCGCCACGAGAGCGCAAGCAACCGGTGTTGAAATCTCAACACACGACGCGGCCACGACGGTGGAGTGCGCCGATGACGCGGTGCGGGTCGCGTCGAGTGACGCGACTGTCGAGGCCCGCAGTGTGGTGCTCGCTTGCGGCGGTCCCGGAATGGTGCGACGTCTGGTTCCCCAACTGGTCATTGAGGACCAGGGTCCTCTGGTCAATGCCGCGTGCCTTGATCTAGGTTTGACCTCACCGCCCATAGAACACTTCGTCCTGGGCATCGACGAAGATGTCTACCTCTCACTGCACTCTCCGCCAGCACGTCTGGCGCCTGAAGGTGCGGCAACGCTCAGCGTGATGGCGTACGGCGGTGAGGGGAAGAAGTCAATCGAGAATCTCGACCGCCTTGCCCGATTGGCCGGCGTGTCCCATGATGACATCGCCGAACGTCGCACACTTGCAAACATGACGGTGGCACATTCAGTGCCCCGACCCGGAGCCAGCTTCAGGGGTCGCCCGTCAGTCACTGCCGCGGGCGTGACGCGGTGCTTCCTCGCCGGCGATTGGGTTGGCGAAAGGGGCCTGCTCGCCGACGCCGCCGTCGCAAGCGGTACGTTAGCTGGAAAGCTCGCGGCACAGACGTGAGCGAGAGCACCAAAATCTTTGCCTCCGAAACTCCTCGACTCCTGGGCTTGGCTTACCGGATCACGGGCTCGCGCCACGATGCCGACGACATCGTTCAAGAAGCGTGGATTCGATTCCAGCGAGAGACGCGAGAGCTCCGATCGCCAGAGGCGTGGCTCACGACGGTCGTGAGCCGTCTCGCCATTGACCGAGCCCGCGTACTCAGACGAGATCGGCAACGATACGTCGGACCGTGGCTCCCCGAGCCCGCGTCACTGGACCTCTCACCCGAGGAACTCGCCGAGAAGGCGGACTCGCTAACGCTGGCCTTCTTGATTGTCCTCGATCGCCTTTCGCCGGCCGCTCGTACCGCCTTCATCTTGGTCGACGTCTTCGGTGAGAGCTACGAATCAGTGGCTTCGTGCCTCGGTCGAAGCGAAGCATCATGTCGACAGCTGGTCCACCGAGCCCGTGTCATCGTCCGGGCTTCGGAGGTCTCGTCGTTACGGCCCATAGACCAAGGTCTCCTGGATCGACTCGTTGTCGCCCTCCTAAGCGGGGACAACGATCAATTGCTCGCACTCCTTTCGCCTGATGTCGTGTTGACGAGTGACGGAGGACCCTACCGGCGCGCCGCACGACGACCGGTGCTCGGGCGCGACCGGGTCGCCCGCTTCTTGACGAACCTCACTCGCCGTGAACCCAGCGCAGCGGCCATTGTCGGAACCGTGAACTTCGGTGCCTGCCTTTACGTCATTTCGACCAAGGGACCCCTCTTGGTCACCGGTTCGGTACGAGGGTCGATGATTGCGCACGTCAACTTGATCTTGAATCCCGACAAACTGAACGGCGCCGACGAATCCTTGCTCATATCCTGACGAATCAAATTTCGATTTCCCATTCAGGACACACTAATAAGTGCGCTTCGCCTCACCAGAGCGTTGATGTACCTCACTTGACTTTGGACGTGTTCAATTTCACCGCCGCGCGCACTAGAGCTTTGAGAGCGGTGGCGTTCACTTTGTCACCCTCGTGAAAATCGATGGCCCGACGTATATTGCCTTCAAGACTCGAGTTGAACAACTCCGAAGGGTCCTCGAGGGTCGCTCCCTTGGCGAACGTCAATTTCACAGCGTTCTTGTAGGTCTCGCCGGTGCAGATGATGCCGTCACGAGACCAGACCGGCACATTCCATTTCCATTCCTCGACGATCCCTGCGTCGGCTTGCTTGATGACCGTACGAAGCTTCGAGAGCATGTCGCCCCGCCAGTCACTCAACTCCTTGATTCTCGAATCAATGAGTTGGGCGGGGGTGTCGCCTTTGGTAGGAGATTTGTTCATGGTCTTCAAGGTACACGAACTCACGGAACGCTCCCTATCCGTGAACCCACACGAAACTTCGAAGCCGGGACAATGCAAGCAGGCTCGCTAGTCTCCCGGCCTGCAGTAATAGATTGACAGCGCCAACACGACTGAACCGTTCGACGCGGCCGGTGCGGGCAGTTTGTTGCAATTTGTAGCGATCCAGTCGATACGCGGATCGTGCGAGTTCGGAGGTGCAAGCACGAGATGGAATTTTCCATCTTGGATCAGTGCTCGCAATCGCTTCAGGGTTGGCGAGGGGAACGCGCCGGTGTAGCCACCGATGGGCAGTACTTCGAGACCTGATTCGTAGATAAAGGGGGCAGCGAGGGCCGACGAATCGGTGGCCATCAGATATGGCGCACCGTTCTGCGCGTACTCCAGGTTCGCCAGGTCTCCTTCGGTTCCAGCGGTACCCAGGAGCGACTGCACGGCAATCGACGTCGCCGCTGGTTCGAACGGCGTGTCGAAGGCCCCAAGACCGTTCGCCGCGAACGTCACCGACGCAATGGTCGGCAGTACCATCAGCGAGCACGCAACTCCCGCAGCCGCTGCAGCGACGAAGTGGCCCGCTGGGCGTCGCCACGAGTACACGACACCCACTACGGTCACCACGGCAAGGGCCCACGCGAGCGGCGCGATCCACGGTCCAACGCCCACTCCGGATCCCGGCACGAGCGCCACGTCGTAACCAGCGGTGACCGCGACGACCGCGACCGAAATCGCCCCGACGAGAACGGAACGACGATGTTCCCACGCCAGCGCCGCGCCCGTAGCCAAGAGACCGGCGACCGCGGGCGATAGGGCCGCGACGTAATAGGAATTGAGACTCGATCCAATACTGAATGAGACGCCGAACAGTGCGAGCCACGACCCCCACACGATCAACGCACTGCGCGAAGGGTCGCCCCGCGATCGACGTCGAGTACCGACCAAACCCACCAGCAGGGTGAGCAGAGCACCCGGCAACAGCCATCCACCGTCACGACCGAGCGATCCCCGAAGCAACCGGTCCCACGAAGATGGTGGGGTCGTCGCCAGGTGCAGACCAACGTTCTGTTGGAGGAGTTCATTGGGCGAAAGTTCGCCTACGCGGTCGATCCCGTTGTAGACAAAAACTTGACGAAACTCGGAATTGTTCGAACTCCCGTCAACGTACGGTCTGGAACCTGCAGGAACGAGCGACACTACTGACATCCAACTCAGTGAAACGAGCACTGCCACAACTCCGAGAATCGCGACTCGTGCCACGACTTTCCGCCACGATTTCCTTGAAAGGAAGAGGATGAACAGCCAAAGAGCCGGCACTATCAACCACGCTTCGAGCATTTTCGCTTGAAACGCACAGCCAACCCACACGCCTGAAGCGACAGCCGACCATTTCGAGGTCGTGGTAGCGGCACTAAGTGCCGCGTCAACGGCGAGTAAGAGACACAGAATCATCAAACTGTCGGCGATATTGCCACGGTCCAACGCCACGTTGGCCGGGGAGAGAGCGAGAATGTCCGCAGCTACGATGCCAGCCGCCGGTCCAACGAGGCGCCGGACGACCCGGAACAACACCAATATCGACGCTACGCCTTCGAGTATTTGAGGTAGGACGATCGCCCACGCGTGGATACCAAACACGCGCACCGAGAGCGCTTGGACCCAAAACGCTCCGGGCAGTTTGTCCAAAGTGATCGTGCCAGCCGGATCGAATGATCCGAAGAAAAAGTTATGCCAGCTGGTTGACATACTGCGTACGGCAGCGGCGTAGTACGTCTCGAGATAGGGCCCCGTACGATAGGTGTACAAGAACAACGCGACCAACGCCGTCGCAAGAAGAGTTGGTCGCGCCCACGTCGGCTGACCGTCTGGCGAACGCCAAAACTTCCATCGCTTGAGTTTCATTAATTTGAATACCAAGGCAGCGAAGCTCACTTAAGTTCATTCTCGCGATTAGTGGGGCGGCATCTGGAACACTCATGGTACCGCTGCTCGTGGAGCAGCCCGAGCCACACCTTCCTACCGTCTTCGCCGATACGAGGGCAAACGACGCCCGACTGGCCCAGCTGCACGCCACGCCGTCGCCATCTAGCGACGGAGTCACCCGCGGAGCCCCAAATTCACTCGGCGCCAAGTTACACCCGCAAATGCCGCGCCTTGTTCGAATATTCAGGCAGACTTTCTGTGGTGGCACCGCTCAGTGCATCGGTTTTCCTTCAAAGTCACAACGAATGACACATTTGGGCCATTGAACCCACGTCATGGAGGACCCATGGTTGATGGTTGGACAACAAGCGAAACGAACGGAGTCATCCGTCGTGCGAACAGTGACGAAAAGGTAGATGTGAAGACTAAGTCGGGAGGATTCGTGGTGGCGACGGCATACGCCGTGCTCGTTGCGCTCTTGATCGCCTACATCGTCTCACTCGTCGTTCGTCGAAGTGACCAGCAATGGACGTGGCTCGACGGATGGATGGTATGCGCCTTCGAGCTGGCCGCTTCGGGATTGTGCATCAGTCGTGGGCTACGTCACGAGTCCTCAAGGTCGGTCGCACTGCCACTGGGGGTGGCTCTTCTGATGTGGTCGATCGGTGACGTCTGTCTCACCACTGAGTCGATTGGCCGTGTCTCGCCGCCGGCGGTGTCCGTCGCGGACGTGTTCTATCTGCTCTTCTATCCACTGGCGTACGTGGCGTGCGTCTCCCTTTTTCAAAAGGGCACGTACCGAATCAACAAGCCGAACTGGCTCGACGGCATCGTCGCCGGGGGTGGCGCTTCGGCACTGTGCGCCGCGTTCGTGTTTCACAGCATCCATCACTTCACCGGCGGCAGCGCCGTGTCCACTGCAGTGAACCTCGCCTATCCCATCGGTGACTTCCTGCTTTTGCTCGTCGTATTCGGCGGCTCGGCCGTGCTGTCGTCGAACAGCACTCGGCAATGGCTGCTCATGGCCACCGGTCTCCTGGTTATCGTCGTCGGCGACACGTTCAACCTTTTCCAGGAATCAGGTCAGGCGTCACGATTTGGCAATGACGTCAATTCCTTCGCGTGGCCCCTCGCCATTCTGCTGATGTCCATTTCGGTCTGGGCACCGAGGCGATTCACCAATTTCCTGAAGAAACCGACTTTGCAGGGCTTCATCATCACGGCTTTGGCGACAGTGGCGGCCTTGGGTGTGTTGGTGAGCGGGACGCTCGAGTCGGTCAGCCACGTCGCCATTGGCCTGGCCGTAGGTACGCTCGTCGTCATTGGCGTACGGCTCACCATCTCAGCCCGGCGACTTCGACTCATCACCGAGGAACGACACCGCCAAGCGAACACGGACGAGTTGACCGGACTCGGAAATCGGCGCCAACTCACCCAGATCCTCGACATCTTCTTCGACGAGCAACGTGACGAGCGTCGCACTCGAGAGATGGCCTTTCTCTTCGTCGACCTCAATAACTTCAAGGAAATCAACGACTTCTACGGTCACCCAGCCGGTGACGAGCTCTTACGTCAAATTGGTCCGCGGCTCACCGAGTCGGTGGGCGGCGCCGGCCTCGCGGTGCGCATGGGTGGCGACGAGTTCGCCGTGGTACTCATGGACGCAGACGCCATTGTCGCAGCCGACGTAGCTCGCCGCGTCATCGACGAGGTCACGAAGCCCTTCGTCCTCCACAAGATCACGGCGAACGTGGGAGCCAGCATCGGCATCGCGCTCATGCCGCATGACGCCAAGAACGCCATCGACCTCATGTGGTGCGCGGACGTGGCGATGTACCGGGCGAAATTGGGCAACGTTCCCTTCGTCTTCTACGACCAGAAGTTGGACGGCGAAGAGGACCAGGTGACCCTGATCGAATCGTTGCGCGACGCGGTGAACAACGGCGAATTAGCGCTTCACTATCAGCCGCAACTCGACATGCGAACTGGCCAGATCACCGCGGTCGAAGCGTTGGTCCGTTGGCCGCACCCCACGCTCGGACTCGTCGCCCCAATGGAGTTCCTTCCTCTAGCGCAGAAGGCCGGTCTGATGTGGACCTTGACGACGTGGGTTCTTGAAGAGGCGCTCGGACAGTGCGCCACGTGGCATCGCCGAGGTCAAGAAATCGCGGTAGCGGTGAACGTGGCGACAACTGAACTACTGCAGGATGGATTCGTCGAATTGGTCGACGAGCTCCTGGCTCGCTACAAATTGCCCTCCGAGAACCTCGTCATCGAGATCACGGAAACGACGATCATCTCGGACTTTGTCCGTTCCCAGGAGGTAATCCGCAACCTTCGCCAACACGGAGTCCTCGTCTCCATTGATGATTTCGGCGCAGGATTCACCTCGTTGGCCTACCTACGGAGCCTGGACGTGGGTGAGTTGAAGCTAGACCGCACCTTCATCTGCTCACTCGCGAGCCAAGAAAACAGTCGAGACTTCGAAATCGTGCGAGCCACCATCAATCTCGGCCACGAGATGGGCCTGCGCGTCGTCGCCGAAGGGATCGAGGACGTGATGACACTCGACATACTCAGCGACCTCGGTTGCGACATCGCCCAGGGTTACTTCATCAGCCGTCCCACGCCGGCCGACAAGATCACCTTCCAAGCCAGCGAGACGGCCCGCGCATCGAACGTCGATACCCTCGTCGGTCAACGCTAGAAACGAAAGGGCGCTAACCCGGGCCGCTAATGCTCGCGAGGTCGGGGCTCGGACTTCGACCCCACCGCGTCGGCCAGCAGACGAGCAATCGTGACCGTGCGCACGTCCGCGAGTTCACCAGCCTGCAGTTGACAGCTAAATCCATCCATGACGACAAGACCCACTCGTGCCCGGTCAATGATTCCCGGCAGAAAGCGGTCTGCGGCAATATCTCGGGACATCGCGTCGTGGTCCTTCTGGAATCCGAACGAACCGGCGAGGCCGCAGCAGCCGAGGTCGAGCGTTTCAACTTCGTAACCCAGTTGGGTCAGCACTGCGGCGTCCGCATCGGATCCACTCAACGCCCGCTGGTGACAGTGCGGATGAACACTTACGCGCCCGCTGAGTGGTGCGCCTTGAAAGCGCCACGACGTTCTCACGAGGTGCTCGCTGAGACTGCAACTCAGTCGAGCGAGTTTTTCCGCTCGCGGATCATCCGGGAGCAGTTGCACGAATTCATCGCGAAAGGTCGCCAGACAACTCGGTTCGGGGACCACGACCGGCACGTCCCGCTCGAGGTGCTCGTCGAGCGCATCAAGAACCTTGAGGGCCGTGGCGCGCGCGAGCCCCAACATTCCCGAGTCGTAGAGCGGTCGCCCGCAACACGACCAGCCCCGCGGCACTCCCACGACCTCACCCAGCTTCTCAAGGACTTCGACGGTGGCGCTCCCTCGATCAGGAAGATACACGTCGGTAAAGGTGTCGGGCCACACAACGACCGACGGCTGTCGCTGGTCCAGAGAAGGTCGACCGCGGAGCTGTCGACGGAACGACATGGGTGCGAAGCGGGGCACGGACCGGTACGGACTAATCCCCGCGACACGCTTGAGGAGGCCAGCGAAGACCCTGTTCGCGAACAGAGTGTTCGCGAACTGAGGAAACCTTGAACCGATCCGCGCCGCCCACGGAATGAGGCCAAGCGCGTAGGCCGACAACGGTCGAACGCGCCGGGCGTAGTAGTGATGGAGGAACTCGGCCTTATACGTCGCCATGTCGACCTGAGTTGGACATTCTGAGACGCATCCCTTGCACGACAGGCACAAATCCAATGCCTCGAACACGTCACGGTTGCGCCAGGTCTCGGGCGTCACTTCACCCTGGAACAACTCAACCAACAACTTCGCCCTCCCACGAGTGGAGTGTCGTTCGTCGCGAGTTGCACGATACGAGGGGCACATGACACCCGCGACGTCACTGCGGCACTTACCCACACCCACGCAACGTTCAACCGCCTGCTGCATCGACCCCTGGTCGCCCGCGAAGGAGAACTTTGACGCGACGAGCAACGATTTGCGATACTTGGGTCCGTAACGGACGTTGCTGTCAAGTGGATACGGGTCGACCAACTTGCCAGGATTCATTCGTCCCTGCGGATCCCAGGCCGTCTTGAATCGTCGAAACGCCTCCATCATTCGTGGGCTGTACATGCGAGTAAGCAATTCGCCGCGACTCTGCCCGTCACCGTGTTCGCCCGAGATTGATCCCCCCAGACTCACGCAGAGGTCAGCGGCGCGCTCGACGAAGGAACGATACTTCCGCAGGCCTTCAATACTCGAGAGGTCGAAGTTGTTCCTGGTGTGCACGCAACCCTGTCCAAAGTGGCCGTACCACGCGCCGTCGTAGCCGAACTCAGTCCAGAGGTCACGAACACCGCGAAGGTACCGACCGAGATTCTCGGGCGCAACCGCGGCGTCCTCCCAGCCTTCGTAGTTGACCGGTGCGTGCGCGGGACGCGCCGTGGCGCCGAGCCCCGACTCGCGTATCTTCCAGACCTTCTCTTGATCGGCTTGCTCGTAGAGAATCACCGCACTCGAATGCTCGGGAAGTCGCTCGAGTACCCCTTGTGCTCGCTCTCGCACCGCGGCGTCGGAGTCCGCCCCCACCTCGGCGAGCAGCCACCCTCCGCCTCGAGGTAAGAGTTCAATGTTGTCGACGTTCATGCGCTTGGCGCGCATTTGTTCGACGAGACGCCTGTCGAATCCTTCGAGTCCGATGAGCTCGTTCGTGAGTAAGTCCGGCACGTGGTCGGCGGCCACGTAGACGTCGTCAAAGCCGACCACGACCAGCGCTCGATGTTTCGGCCAAGGTGCGAGGGTCACCGTGATCTCGGTGACGAGGCCACACGTCGATTCGCTGCCCACGAAGGCCCTGGCGAGGTTGAAGCCATTCTCCTCCAGGAGTTGATCGAGGTTGTAGCCCGATACCCGCCGCGAGATCGCGGGAAACCCTGAACGCAGTTCGTCCGCGAATTCGTCGCGCAACGTGCGAAGCTCGCGCACTATCCGACCCTGATCGCCACCTCGGCTCGACAACTCCGCTATTCGCGCTTCATCGGCCCGACCGAGGACCATTCGTTCCGATTCGTAGGTGATTGCCACGATCTCCTCGACACAGTCAACAGTCTTGCCGGTGTAGAGACCGTGGGTACCGCACGAATTGTTGCCGACCATGCCTCCGAGTGTGCACCAGGCGTGCGTCGCGGGATCGGGCCCGAAGGTCAGGTCGTGGATTCGAGCTGCTGCGTTCAACTGATCGAGGACGACGCCGGGTTGCACGCGAGCGGTTCGTAGCTCGAGGTCGATCGAGATGATGTTGTTCATGTGCCGACTCATGTCGATGACGACCGCGACATTGCAGGCTTGTCCCGCGAGGCTCGTACCAGCCCCTCGTCCGAGAATAGGTGCGTTCAACTTGCGACAGACGTCGACGGTCTTGATCACGTCATCCTCATCGAGTGGGAAGACGACACCCAAGGGAATCTGACGATAGTTCGACGAGTCCGTGGCGAAGACGCTCCTCGACCATGTATCGAATTCGACTTCGCCCCGTATGGCCGTCCGGAGTTCGAACTCGAGCCTCTGACGGGTTGGCTCGTCAACGTTCGACCGGTCGACGTAGTCACCGGGCACGAATGTCGTCACCATCAACCCACCAGCCTTGTCGTCCACGAGCCTTCGATTATCCGCCACATCGTTGGGGACCTAGTGTGACTCTCTGCTTACTTGATCGCCGCTCGAACCTCTGAGGAAATCCAAGTCGGCCCCCGTGTCTGCCTGCATCACGTGGTCCACGTACAATCGCTCCCAGCCTCGACGCGGCGCCGCAAACGCGTCGGTCATGGCGCGGCTCGGAGAACGCGTTCGGAGCACTTCATCAGGAACTTCAACGTTCAGAGTGCGTTGTGCGACGTCAAGGACGATGTAGTCGCCCGTTTCGACCAGGCCCAGCGGCCCGCCCGCGGCGGCCTCGGGCGCCACGTGCAACACCACGGTGCCGTAGGCAGTACCACTCATGCGACCGTCACAGATCCGTACCATGTCGCGCAAGCCCTGCTCCAATAACTTCTTGGGCAGCGGCATGTTGGCAACCTCGGGCATCCCCGGATAGCCCCGTGGACCACAGCCTCGTAGGACCAATACGGAATCTGCGTCGACATCAAGGCTCGGGTCGTCAATGCGCGCGTGCATGTCCTCTATCGAATCGAAGACCACTGCCCTTCCCCGGTGTTGCAACAGATGGGCCGACGCGGCGGCGGGTTTGATGACCGCACCCGACGGGGCCAGATTGCCCCACAGTACGGCAACGCCCGCTTCGGATTCGATGGGGGCTTCGCGCGCCCTGATCACGTCCGGGTCCCAGATCCGCGCGTCATCCAAGTAGTCGACCAACGACCGGCCGGTCACGGTGATCGCCTGCGGGTCAAGGAGATCCCTTACCTCTCGCAGGACCGACAGGAATCCGCCGGCCCGCTGAAAGTCGTCCATGAGGTAGGTGCCAGCTGGCTGTAGGTTCACGAGCAGCGGAACTCGCGATCCAATCCGATCGAAGTCGTCCAACGTCAGTTCCACGCCCAATCGACCCGCGATGGCGAGCAAGTGGACAACCGCGTTGGTCGAACCGCCAATCGCGGCGAGCGCGACGATGGCGTTGCGAAAGGAACCTTCGCGCATGATCGCGCTGGGGCGCCGATCTTGGGCCACGAGATCGACGATGAGTCGACCAGTCTCGAATGACTTCTCCAGCAGTCGACTATCGACTGCAGGCGTTCCCGCCACCCCCGGCATGGTCATGCCGAGTGCCTCGGTGACCAGAGCCATCGTGGACGCCGTGCCCATGGTGTTGCAATGTCCTCGGCTACTGATCATCGACGATTCCGAGCTGAGGAAGTCCTCTTCGCTCAGCAGACCGCCGCGCGACTCCTCGCTCAGACGCCACACGTCCGTGCCGCAGCCCAGCGCGGCACCACGAAAAGTGCCGGTCTTCATGGGGCCACCGGGCACCACCACCGCTGGCAGGTCGACCGACGCCGCGGCCATCAAGAGCGACGGAATCGTCTTGTCGCAACCACCGAGGAGGACGACTCCGTCGATGGGATTGGCCCGGATCATCTCTTCGGTGGCCATCGCGGCCATATTGCGCCACAACATGGCGGTGGGTCGGACCTGGGTCTCACCGAGTGATACGACGGGCAGATTGAGCGCGACGCCGCCTGCTTCGTAGATACCCGCCTTAACACTCTCCATCACCTCATTGAGGTGCGCGTTACAGGGCGTGAGATCGGACGCCGTATTGGCGATGGCGATGTGTGGTCTTCCGTCAAAGGCGTTGTCCGGTAAGCCGCGACGCATCCAGGCCCGGTGAATGTAGGCGTTACGATCGCGGCCCGCGTACCACTGTGCACTGCGCTGAGCGGCCACCGGGCCTCCATTCCGTTTTATGAAATCTATGACTACTATATGGAATATGGTGGCCCCGATACCTACTTCGGCTTTCGAACTTTCGCTGGAAGAAACTCGGGTCGTTGGTTCCGATCGGGTTCTGAATGTTCTGGTGGAACTAGCCAATTACCCTCACGGCGTCACGCTTGACGACATGGCAAAGGCAGTTCGAAGTCCGAAGACCACGGTGCATCGCGCCCTCGCGTCGCTTTGTCGTGCAGGCCTGGCGAACAAGGACGGTCGAGGCCACTACATCCTGGGCGACGAGTTCTTGCGATTGGCCTTCTCACATCACGAATCCCGTCCCGATCATCTTCGCGTGCAGCCAATCCTGCGTCAGCTCGCCGAACGGTACGAGGAAACGGCGCACTACGCCATTCTCGACGGAGCGAACATCATCTACCGCGCGAAGGTCGATCCTTCGAACGGTTCGATTCGACTCACGTCGACGATAGGTGGCCGCAATCCGGCCCACTGCACGGCCATTGGAAAAGTGTTGCTGTCACTTCGACTCACTTCACTGAGCGACGTGAAGCAATGGATCGAAAACCGTGTACTTAGTCGACGCACGCCGAACACGGTGACCACCGCTGAGGGATTGCACCGCGAACTCGAATTGGTCCGCGAGCGTGGCTACGGAGTGGACGACGAGGAGAACGAACTCGGCGTGAACTGTATCGCCTTTCCTTACTACTTGTCCTCGCCCCAAGTCGCCAGCGGCGCGATCAGCATCAGCGCGCTCTCCTATCGAACGCCCTTGCACGATCTCGTACGTGACGTCACCACGATCCGCGCGATCGTCGAGGGACGCAACGACGAGGACGAAGCGTGAATCTGCTCGTACCAGCGTCGAGAGTCGCGAGCCATCGAGTGTCGCGGCGCGTACCGGTAAGTTGATGCGCGCTTTCGTCGTGACCGAACCGCTGGCTTACGCCATACACGACGTGCCGCCACCCGTAGCGAATCCCGGCTACGTCGTCCTCGACGTCCAGCGCGTCGGCGTCTGCGGCACCGACGCCGACTTCTTCCGCGGCGACATGGCCTATCTTCATGACGGCCACGCCAGATTTCCGATGCGCCTAGGCCACGAGTGGATGGGAACGATCACGGCAATCGGTGAAGGTGTCGATGGTCACTGGCTCGGACAG
>Ga0181519_10003649_pt1 | contig 12626 bp, 9 predicted proteins | sample PEATcosm2014_Bin_26_FD_121102 | JGI IMG/M metagenome (GOLD analysis project Ga0181519, IMG submission 121102) | Peatland microbial communities from MTU Mesocosm Facility, Houghton, MI, USA - PEATcosm2014_Bin02_10_metaG | ecosystem: Environmental > Terrestrial > Soil > Wetlands > Peat | place... | reverse complement strand
TGTCATCGTTTGCCCTGAACGCCATTGAATTGGAACTCAGTGCCGCAACGCTCACGGGCCAAGGGACATCGCTGGAGTCCGGTGAACCCGCACTTAGTGAAGAATTTGAAACCGCTACGTTTGCGTTTGAGAGCGCGTTGCCCCTCGGTCCAGCGACTGTTGAAATCTCCTTCACGGGCGTCTTGAACGACCAATTGCATGGTTTTTATCGCTCGACGTACACCGACGACGCCGGCACCGAACACGTCCTCGCCACCACGCAATTCGAATCAACGGACGCCCGAAGAGCCTTTCCTTGTTGGGACGAACCAGCTTTCAAGGCCACGTATCAGGTCAATCTGACGATACCGAGTCATCTCGCGGCGTATTCGAACTCTTCGGTGGCATCAGAGACGGACTTGGGAAACGGCCAACGCACAGTTTCATTTGTCAAAACTATGAAAATGTCGACGTACCTCGTGGCATTCATCGTCGGCCCTTTTGAGGCCTCCGAGCCCATTGACGTGCGCGGCACACCCGTGCGAGTGGTCTATCCCATTGGAAAAGGGCATCTCGCGACGTACTCTCTCGAAGTGGTCGAACACGCCTTGACCTACTTCAGCGACTACTTCGACATTCCCTACCCTGGCGACAAACTCGACCTCGCAGCCATTCCAGACTTCGCGGCTGGTGCCATGGAGAACCTAGGTCTCGTGACCTTTCGCATGACCGATATGTTGATCGATCCGTCCGTTGCCTCCTTCGCCGAGATTGAACGCGTGGCCATGGTGGTGAACCACGAAGTTGCGCACATGTGGTTCGGTGATCTCGTCACTATGGACTGGTGGCAAGGTATTTGGCTCAACGAAGCCTTCGCCACGTTCATGGAATCCATTTGCACGGATGACTTTCGTCCGCAATGGAAAAAATGGGTGGGCTTTAATTCGTCACGAGACATTGCGTTTGCCGTCGATGGTCTTCACTCGACTCGACCCATTGAATACGAGGTCGTCTCGCCCAATGACTGTCGAGGCATGTTCGACGTCTTGACCTACATTAAGGGCAGTTGGGTGCTTCGCATGCTTGAGCAGTACCTCGGCGAAGAGAAGTTCCGTGACGGGATTCGAAAGTATCTGGTCAAGCATTCCTACGGCAATACCGTAACGAAAGATCTCTGGGACGCTCTTGGCGAAGCATCGGGAGAACCCGTCGCCACCATCATGGATACGTGGATTCTGCAAGGCGGTTATCCCCTCGTCACTGTTGCTGAAGGCACAATTAGCCAAGAACCGTTTGAGTACAGCGCCGCTCAAGGCGAAAGCAACATTGGCGAACTTTGGCAAGTGCCGGTGCTGTCTCGTCCCCTCGACTCGTCAAAAACCACGAAACAAGTCTTGTCGGCAAAGGCGGCGCCTCTCGCCACGAAGGGCGTGGCCGTTGTCAACGCCGGTGGTTGGGGCTTTTATCGAACCGCGTACGGTACAAACGAACTCGCGAGCATTGCTGCGCACCTTCACGATCTCGATGAATTAGAGCGAGCCGTGTTGTTTTCTGACTCTTGGGCGGCCACCCTTGTTGGTCGTTCCAAGTTAGAAGGACTTTTGCTACTCACAAAAGGACTGGGCGATTTGGATGAGCCCACAACTTGGGGCGTTTCTCGAGAGGCGCTAACCATGGTTAACCGACTGGTTGACGACGGAGGTCGCGAAGCTCTCGCGAAGGCCACGCAGTCGCTCTATGGTCCGCTTTTTGCTCGACTGGGTTGGGAGCCAATAAAGGGAGAAACCGAACAAGCCGGTGAGCTACGGGCCCTCGCCATTCAATTGCTCGGTACCTACGGTCTAGACGCAGGGATTATTACTGAATCCCTTCGCCGCTTCGACGCGAACGAACTAGTGGGCGACCTCGCGGCTCCGGTACTAGCGATCGTGGTGAACCAAAACCGAGCGGGCGACCTTGAAGAATGTGAACGTCGACGAAAGAATGCGCCGACGCCCCAGGACGAGCAACGGTACCTGTTTTCACAAGCTGGTTTCCCCGACGTCTCAATCGCCAAAGACCTCTTCGAGCGTTGCTATACGGAAGTGCGAAATCAAGACGCCCCGTTTGTCATTGGTGCGATGGTGAGTAACCGCGTCACCGGCCCAACGATTTGGAAAATGATGAGAGATCGTTGGGACGAATCAATCAAGCTCTTTCCCACGGGCATGCCGGCACGCATGGCGGCAGGGGTCAGCGCATTGATTGGTGACCCCGCACTCGCCAAGGAAATCCGAGCCTTCCACATTGCGCATCCGGTGCCGGCTGGTCAGCGTCAAATTGAACAAATGCTCGATCGCATGGACCTTGGGGTCGCCTTTGGCGAACGAGTTCGCCCATCGCTCACGCAAACGCTGTTGGACGTTGCCGCCAAAGAGATCTGATTGCGCCAAGCGTCTAGCCTCACCTCATGGTTTCTCGTGAAAATAATCCCTACCGCCTCTCGACGGACATCGCACCGACGAATTACCGGCTCGATATCATCCCCAACCTCGACGACGCACTTTTTTCCGGTGTCGCCATCATTTCGCTCGACGTAAAGGTCGGCACCAACGAGATTTCTTTTAACGCCATTGAACTTGATCTGGACGAAATTACTGTCACCGACGCTCAAGGAAAAACGCAAAAGGGACACGCTGTCTACGACGTCGACTATGAACTTGCTTCGCTGACGCTTGACAACAAACTCGCAGTCGGGCCGGCGACACTCGAAGTGGGCTTTCGAGGTATCTTGAATGATCAATTGCACGGTTTTTACCGCTCGACGTTCGTTGATGCCGAAGGCGTCAAACAAACCATTGCCACCACACAGTTTGAAGCCACCGATGCACGCCGCGCGTTTCCTTGTTGGGATGAACCATCGTTCAAGGCGACGTTTGACGTCACTCTGAACGTCCCTTCGCACCTCGCGGCGTATTCCAATTCGCCCATTGCGAGCGAAACAACAAACCCCGACGGCACCCGTCGAGTGGTGTTCTCACAAACCATGAAGATGTCGACGTATCTCGTCGCGTTCGTCATTGGCCCGTTCGAAGAGACAGAACCCGTTGACGTTCGAGGTACACCCCTTCGCATCGTCGTTCCCACGGGCAAGACCCATTTGGCGAGTTTCGCTGAAGAAGCGAGTATCTTCGCGCTGAACTTCTTTTCGACGTACTTTGACATTCCTTACCCTGGCGACAAAATGGATATGGTTGCCGTACCCGACTTTGCCTTCGGTGCCATGGAGAATTTGGGTTGCATTACGTATCGAGAAACCGCGTTGCTCGTCGATCCGACAACCGCTTCACTCGCAGAACTCGAACGCGTTGCCACTGTCGTGGCTCACGAACTTGCCCACATGTGGTTCGGTGACCTCGTCACGATGGAGTGGTGGGAAGGTATCTGGCTCAACGAAGCGTTCGCGACGTTCATGGAAGTCCTCTGCACGAACGCGTTCAAGCCGGAGTGGAAGATGTGGGTGAGTTTCGGCATCGACCGAGACGGAGCATTGCAGGTCGATGGGCTGCACTCCACTCGACCGATTGAGTACGAGGTGGTGTCACCGGCAGACATGCGCGGAATGTTCGATGTTCTGACCTACGAGAAAGGTGGTTCAGTACTTCGCATGCTCGAGCAGTATCTCGGTGCCGACGTTTTTCGTGATGGCATTCGTCACTATCTTCGTAAACATAGTTACGCCAATACCGTAACAACTGACTTGTGGGACGCCCTCGAAGAAATCTCGGGCCTTCCCGTTCGTGAACTCATGAACACGTGGATCCTCCAAGGTGGACACCCTCTAGTTACGCTCGCCGGCGGCGAACTCTCGCAGCAACCGTTCTCATACGCGGAATCCGGCGCCGAGAGCGCCATTGGTGAACGTTGGATGGTGCCGGTGCTCACGAGACCCCTCACGAGCGAAGTCACCTCCAAGCATCTCTTGAGCGAAACCACGCTCCGCCTTGACACGAAGGAGCCAACGGTTCTTAACGCGGGCGGTTCAGGCGTGTACCGGTCTCGCTACGGATCAAAAGAACTAAGGGAAATATCCGCGCACATCAATGAACTCGAAGAATTAGAGCGCGCAACGCTTATTGCCGACGGTTGGGCTGCATTGTTCGCCAGTCAACTCTCGTGGGCTGACTTTTGGTCCCTCGTGAAGGGGCTCGGCGATCACGACGAGCCCACGCCGTGGAGCACGATCGCTACTGCGATTGATTACGCCAATCGGGCACTACGAGATGAACAACGTCCAGTTCTTGTTAACGCCGTTCGCGAATTGTTCGGTCCACAGTTTGAGCGCCTCGGCTGGGACGCTCGGCCCAATGAAACGGAACGAACTCCGCAGCTTCGTGCCATTGTCATTGGTACTCTTGGCACGCTTGGGGAGCGTGAGGACATACGCAACGAAGCGTTGAAGCGTTTTGACGCCAACAACCTTGACGGTGACCTGGCGCGTTCGATACTTCGTAACGTGGCAACGCTCAACCGTCCGGGTGACTTTGAAACTTTTCTCGACCGCTACCAAAACGCCAAGAACCCCCAAGACGAAATCCGTTACTTGTACGCCTTTGCTTCGTTCAATGACGAACGCATCGCATTAACGACCGCCGAAAAATGCTTCAGTGAGTTTCGTAGTCAAGACAGTCCTTTTGTTCTGGCATCGCTCACGACGAACCGTGTCACTGGGCCAGCCGTGTGGCGTTATCTCACCAAGCGTTGGGACGAAGCGTTGGAGAGATTCCCGCTGAACACTCACGCGCGAATGACGAGTGGTATTCAAACGTTCGTTAGTGATCGAGCGTTTGCTAACGAAGTTATATCGTTTCACAGAGCCCACCCTTTTGAAGGTGAGCAACGCACGGTTGAGCAGAATCTCGAGAAGCTGAGCGTTGGGCTTCACTTCGCCGACTCGCTTCGGAACCAGTTCTAAGAACTCGACGTGAACATTGCCGGTTTTTTGGGCGTTTTCGGTCTCATTTTTGTCTTGGAGCTCCCAGACAAGACCATGATGGCCACGATCGTAATGAGCACCAAGGCTCGGCCCCGTTCGGTGGCTATCGGAGCCTCGTTCGGTTACGTACTGCAGATGGGCATTGCGGTCGGCGTCGGTGGGCTGCTCACGCTTTTTCCTCACCGATGGAAAGAACTGATCGTGGCCCTGTTGTTTTTGGGTGGTGCTGCGTACTTACTATTTGTTCCCGAAAAGAACGAGATTGAAGTTGGTGAGAAAAGGGCACAAAAGTATTACGCCACCAAGGCCTGGCGCGAAATTCTCACAGCGTTTACGGTCATTTTCGTCAGCGAATTCGGCGATCTCACGCAAATTCAAGCAGCCAACTTTGTCGCAAAGACTCACGAACCTCTCGAAGTCTTTGTTGGCGCCTCGCTCGCTCTCATTTCTCTCGCCTTCATCGGAGCCTACGGTGGTTCCTATTTACTTCGTCATATTCCACTAGCGAAGATTCGCCTCGCCGGCGGACTCATTTTCACGGGGCTCGGTATCTACACACTTGTGCAAGTGTTCTCGTCATGAGCAGAACCGATGAACTTTTGAGTTTCGCTGACAACGTCAAGGGATTTATGCCGCGCTACGAAGGCCTCGCGCTCTTCGAGTCGGCGTTGGCACACGGCGAACAACGACCCGGCGGAACGTGGCTCGAAATTGGCGCTTGGTGCGGCAAGTCCGCCGTATATCTTGGGGCCGCTGCCGAACGAACATCGAGCGTTCTTTATTCACTTGACCATCATCACGGTAGCGAGGAGAACCAGGCAGGGTGGGAACATTTTGATGAGACATTGGTAGACCCCGCCGATGGACGACTCAATACGCTTCCCCACTGGCAACGAACAATTGCCGAGGCGAAACTCGAGAACGTCGTCGTTGGTCTCGTGGGTCCCTCACTCGTCGTTGCTTCACATTTTGACCAATCCCTCGATGTGCTCTTCATTGATGGTGGCCACGCCCACGACGTCGCGTGGGCGGACTACGAAGCGTGGACCCCCAAAGTAACGAGTGGCGGATTACTGCTCATCCATGATGTCTTTGCCAACCCCGACGATGGTGGTCGACCGCCCTATGAGATCTACCGTGCTGCTCTCGAAAGCGGTCAATTCGAAGAGATTGGCTGCGAAGGTTCACTGCGCATCCTCGAAGCGATTTTCTAGTCGCTTTAATGGCTCCCAACAGACTTCTAGGAATTCCTTACATTCGCCTTAGAGAAATGGTCGTAACTCAACTCTTCGGTTACAACACTGGGAACCTTCGTTAGCGAGTCGCAGCGCCACACCTTGATCGGGGACCTCGATAATCCAAAAGCCGCTGTAGAACTCGCTGGACGCAAACAGTGAGCCTTTGTTGACCTTTTCGTTGCCCTCTCGGTTATCAATGACGGTGGCAGTTTTTGGCGCACCAATGCCGGCCCCCATGACCCAATGACCGTCGCTCATGAGCCGATCATTAAAAGCGTCGATGGCCGCCATCTCCCCCGCTGTACCAGACCGACTTTGATCATCAATCACAAAAACGATGTAGCGCATTACGGAAAATCCCCCAACCATGCGGCCCTGCGACCATCACTCCATCAATACTACGAACACACCTGTTCTATAACCAGCGTCTAGCGTCGAGAGTGTCGAATCGATAACAACCGTTGGGCCCACGCGAGGAGCGACATGAAACTCATCACCCTAGGAACAGGCAGTCCTATCCCGGATCCCCAGCGAGCGGGACCGGCCACCCTGGTGCGAGTTGCCGGGATGGATTTTCTCTTTGACTGTGGCCGGGGGGTTCTCATGCGAGCAGCAGCGGCCCTAAGCGGACCCGCGGCCTTCCACACGGTTTTTCTCACGCACTTGCACAGCGACCACGTCACTGACTTCAATGACGTGGTGACGATGCGCTGGGCGATGTCGCCGATTGCCAATCCACTTCGCGTCGTTGGGCCCGTCGGTACGGCCGCTTTTGTCGAGCGGACCCTCGCCATGTTGGAATTCGATATTGGCTACCGACTCGCACACCACGCTGATCTCAATTGGGAGCCTGTCATTGAAGTCCTTGAAACGAGCGGCGGCGTTGTTCTTGAACACGAGGGCGTGCGCGTCAGCGCTGCTCCCACGAACCATCGCCCGGTCGAACCCACGGTGGGTTACCGCGTGGACTTTGCAGAGCGCTCCATTGTCATTGGTGGCGACTCGGTGCCCTGCGAAGGCCTCGATCAACTGTGTCGCGATGCCGACATCTACGTGCAAACGGTTATACGCGAATCCCTCGTGAAATCCATTCCAGTGCCTCGCTTGCAAGACATTCTTGATTACCACTCGAGCACGGTTGATGCGGGAAACACAGCTCAACGAGCTGGCGCTAAGAAACTCGTAATGACGCATCTTGTGCCCGCTCCGTGGCCCGGCACCGAGGGTGAATGGATTGACGAAGCCAGGAGTGTCTACGAAGGCGAGATCGTAGTAGCGAGCGATCTGATGGAGATTGAACTCCCCTAGTTCACGAGCCTGATCAGTTTTTGGATTAAGAAACAATCTTGACCGGAGCAATAGTGCAGCCCGGTTCAGGAATGTCCACGACCGCTGGAACGGCGCCATCTCGAAAGAGACCACTGGCCGGCGAGCACGAGGTCAGGGCGTCCACCGCCAAGATGATGGCGGCTGCCGTATACGACGTTGTCTCTTCGAAAGGAAACGTCACGGCTTCGGGGTAGGCAATGCCCGTCCAATACGATCCGTCCTCGCATCGGTGACGAGACGTCAGTGACAAGAGATCAAGCGCCTGGCTCGTCCAACCAAGTGCGTCAAGCGTGAGAACACATTCGGCCGTTTCAGCGGCGGTCACCCAGTCGTTGGTTGATACGCAGCGCACGCCGAAGCCCTCCATCACGTGGGTCTCCCAGCCGTCACGGATGCGATTCTGCGCTGCTTCACCGGTCAGCGCGCCAGAAAAAATTGGGTAGTACCAGTCCATTGCAAATTCGTTCTTAGGTGCAAAAGCGCCGCGGTGGTGTGCGATGGCGTGGCCAAGTCGTCCCGCCGCTAACTCCCACGACGGTCGCGTGACGTCCAGACGTTCGGCGAGAGCAACACCACAACGAAGAGCATGAAAGATTGATGACGATCCCGTCAGCAGCGAATACGACTCGGCGTGACCCGTGACGTCGAGGGACCAGCGAATTGTTCCGTCAGGTAATTGCCAACGCAACACGAATTCGAGCGCACGGTCAACGACGGGGAACATTGATGCCACGAAGTCAACATCGTCCGTAACCAGGAGATAGTGAAAGAGACCCGTGGCCACGTAGGCGCACACGTTGGTATCAAGGCGCGCGTCAACAACGGTCGACGCTACGTAGTAATTGAACCAACTGCCGTCACCGAGTTGACAATCCTCAAGCCATCGATACGCCTGGCGTGCTTCTTCCAAGTGGCCCGTCACCGTAAGCGCCATGGCGGCTTCCACGTGATTCCAGGCGTCGGTGTGACCCCCAGGGAACCAGGGAATTTGTCCGTCGGGCCTTTGCAACCTGACGAGCGATAGAGCAGAACGTTCGATCTGCTCAGGCGTCAAGATGCCAGGCACCCCGGCCATTGTGGAGACAACACCAGCCACTGGCTAGGCCGGCTTTCGCAGATAGACAATTAGCGATTTTCCGATGAGAGGCGAAAGAACTCGCTCGGCGAAGCGAGTCAACTTTGGCGCCTTCATAATGTCCCAGACCAAAAGACGGTGGTACGCCTTCACCCAACGGTTCTCGTCGTTGGTCGTTCCCACGAAACACTTGAGCCACCAGTAGGGGCTGTGCAGACCGTGGGCGTAGCCGTGACCCGTGACTTCGAGACCGGTGGCCTTCAGTCGATCTTCGACGACGCTCCGTCGGTAAATGCGAACGTGGCCTCCAGGGACATTGTGGTATTCGTCCGAGAGCGCCCAGTTGATTAACTCCGGTCCGAATCGCGGAATCGTTATGGCCATCGTGCCACCGGGTTTTAGAACGCGCGACAACTCCGACATTGCTCCTTCGTCATTGGGAATGTGTTCCAAGACCTCAGAACAAATGACGCGGTCAAACGTCGCTGAAGGAAACGGCAGTTGCAACGCGTCGCCCTGAACAACCGCCGTTCGAATTGCCGCCACCGACAACTCCCCGGCGTCGACCATGGCGGCAAACGTACCGGCCACACCTTCTACTTCGTCACGACCAGCGTCAAGGGCAATGACGTGGGCACCCCGACGTGCGGCCTCGTAAGCGTGGCGACCAAACCCGCAACCAAGATCGAGCATCGTGTCGCCAGCTTTTAGACCCAAGATGTCGTAGTCCGCGGTCAACATCAGTTGAACACCACCGAAGCCGGAAGCGGCTTCTTCGAAAGGATGGCGTCGTAGCAAGCGGCCGTGCCCCGAGCGGTCACTTGCCACGTAAATCGTTCCATGACGCGCTGGCGACCATTGGCACCCAGCTCCTCACGAAGTTTTTCGTTGTCGAGAAGTTCTCTAATTGCGGCGACCAGTGCCTCGGGGTCGTTGGGTTCGACGAGTAGTCCCGTCACACCGCTAGTTCCCACGACTTCCGGTAGGGCACCGCCCGTGGTCGCGACGACGGCCACACCACAGCTCATTGCTTCAATCGCCGGCAAGGAAAATCCTTCGTAGAGACTGGGCACGATGGCGACTTCCGCTTCGCCGTACAGTCGGGCCAGTTCTTCATCGCTCACGCCACTTATGGTGTGGACAATGTCCTCTAGGCCCAACCTCGTCATGGTCTGGGCCACTCGACCCTTGGGTCGGGGCTGACCAATGACGACGAGGTCGATTTCGCGTTCGACCCGCAACTTAGCAATGGCCTCCAAAAGTGGTACGAGTCCCTTCATCGGGACGTCACTAGAAGAGGTCACCATGAGGCGACCTTTTTTCTTTTTCACGTCGTCGTAAGGACGAAAAACTTCGTGATCTACGCCCACGGGCACCACGGTCATGTTGGCGAGCGGTACGCGCATTTGTTTGTTGATATCGATCTTGGAGTTCTCCGACACCGTTAGTACGGCGGGCAATTTTCGAACCACGCGTACTTGCATGCGCAAGAACCCGAACCACCGTTTTGTCGTGAAGCGCTTCCAGGGGGTTTCGGCGTGATCGAGCGCAATCGAACGGTCCACGGTAATCGGATGGTGCAACGTTTCAAGAAGCGGCCAGCCAGCGTTCGCGAGATCCAAAATACCGGTACCGAGACATTGGTTGTCGTGAATGATGTCAAAGTCAGCTCGACGCTTTGACAGGATTTTCTTGATGCGCATTGCGTACGCGAGAGGTTCACCAAAGCCTGCCGACAACATCACGGCAAATTCACTGACGTCGGCCAACGAAGTAAATTCACTACGGGCCGGAATGCGAAACGGATCGGGGTCACGGTACAGATCGAGACCTCGAACGGGTGTGAAGCCCACGCCCTCGTCAAGTTCGGGCCATGGAGGTCCGGCAAACACCTCGACGCTATGACCAAGGGCCACGAGCTCACGCGTTAAGTGACGGGTGTAGACCCCTTGGCCACCACAACGTGGATTCCCCCGATAAGTGAGAAAAGCCACGCGATGTTTGCCGGGTTCGGGGGCACGAGGAGCCACGTGATCAGGCAACTTGATGGACCTCGAAAGTGCCCACGACGCTTTGGTTTCGGCGATGACTTCGCGGATCGATCGTGACACGGACTACTTCCTTGGCGTTCGGGGGTTCTTTATTCTCCCAGAGCCGCGAAGGAGACACAAATGCGAGTTGAGTGGCTTGAATTTGGTGAGTACGCTGCACTTTATGGATCTGACCTACCCCCCTGAAGCAGAAACGTTCCGCAAAGAAGTTCGAGCCTGGCTCGAAGAAAACCTTCCAAAAGGCTGGTTTGACCCGGGATTCAAGATGTCGAGCGACGAGCGAAAGGCGTTTAACGACGCTTGGACCGACAAATTGTTCGCCGGCGGTTGGATCTGTGCGGGTTGGCCTAAGGAATACGGCGGCAAGGGACTGACTCTGTTGCAGCAAGTCGTGGCCAACGAGGAGTTTGCTCGATCGGGCGCTCCGTTGCGAGCCGACTTTTTTGGCGACACCTTGGTGGGTCCAACAATTTTGCAGTGGGGTACCGAAGAGCAAAAGAAAGAATTTATTCCGGGCATCTTGCAAGGAAAGATTGCGTGGTGCCAGGGATTCTCCGAACCAAACTCGGGCTCTGACCTCGCGAGCCTGAAGACCAACGCCGTCCTCGACGGTGACGAGTGGATCATCAACGGCCAAAAAGTATGGACCACGCAGGCCCAGCACGCGGACTTCGTTTTCTTGCTTGCTCGCACGGACCCCGACGCACCTCAGCACGCGGGCATCAGTTACTTACTTGTTCCGATGCACCAAGAGGGAGTGGAAGTTCGACCCATCACGCAGGTTGATGGTTCGGCTGAATTCAACGAGGTGTTCTTCACGAACGCACGTTGCCCCAAAGCAAATGTCGTAGGTGGACTCAACAACGGTTGGAAAGTGGCCATGACCACGCTGGGTTTTGAGCGCGGCTCGTCGTCTACCACGGGCTATCGCCGCTTCTTGAAGGAATGGGAAGTCATTTTGAAGGACGCACAGCGCGTTGGCAAGAACACCGACAAGTTGTACCGAGATCAATTGGTTCGCGCGTGGGAAAAAGTAAAGATCATGGAGATCAACGGTTACCGTTCGCTGACCGACGCGCTGAACGACACGCACAACGCGGCGTTGCTCGGGGCTTGCAACAAGATGTTCTGGTCCGAAGCGCACCGCGCGTCCATGGAACTAGCTCTCGACATTCTTGGTATGGAAGGTCAAATTCTGACGGGTAAGGGAGACGCCGAGGGTATTTTGCCGGGCAACCGACGTGGTCGCGCGGACTATCCGGTTTCGGATACGCAAGCGTCCTTTTTCTTTTCAAGGTCCGAAACCATTTGGGGTGGCACCGCAGAAATTCAGCGCAATATCATTGGTGAGCGCGCATTGGGCTTGCCGAAAGAACCAAAACCTCAGGCTTCTTAAGCCGTTACAAGTTGATCTTGGCGTAGGTCACGGCTTCGCGACGAAGCGAGCAAGAACAATCCGACGATCAGCGTCGCTATGGAGCCCACGGCAATACCCACGCGCGGATTGGTTTGGCTGATTATGAATCCAACCAGTGGCGAGCCAACGGGCGTGGAACCAAGCACAGCAATGGCGTAGAGACTCATAACTCGGCCACGCATGACTTGATGAGACTTGAGCTGCAGTGTCGCATTCGCTGTGGACAAAAATGCAATTGAACAGGCACCCGTGGCCACCATACCTACGTCGGCCACTATCTCGGTAGGAGCAAACGCCACGACCGTCATGAAGATGCCAAAGAGCGTAGAAAGTACGGCGAGCAAGCGCAGTGTCGGTCGAGATCGGTGCGCAACGTAAAGACCGCCGAGCACTGCGCCAAAGCCCATACAGGCGAGTAACACGCTGTATTCGTTGGGGTGGTGGAATGTCTGTCTCGCGAGCAATAACAACGTCACCGAAAAATTGAACGCGAGAGTTCCCACGACGGCCGCCGCAATGATGACGTTTCGAAGTGCGGGCGTTTCAAAGGCGTAGCGAAGAC
>Ga0181519_10003644_pt1 | contig 12635 bp, 13 predicted proteins | sample PEATcosm2014_Bin_26_FD_121102 | JGI IMG/M metagenome (GOLD analysis project Ga0181519, IMG submission 121102) | Peatland microbial communities from MTU Mesocosm Facility, Houghton, MI, USA - PEATcosm2014_Bin02_10_metaG | ecosystem: Environmental > Terrestrial > Soil > Wetlands > Peat | place... | reverse complement strand
GGCGGCGATCGTCTTTGCGCTCGTCTGGCTCGCCGTCGCGGCGGCGACCCGATACTCGTCGGCCGCGGCGCTCGCCGCCAGCCTCGCTTCGCCGATCGCCGCGTGGGCGCTGGGCGCCGACCCGGTCGCGATCGTCTTCGCAGCGCTGGCGGCGCTGTTGTGGATCCGTCACGGCGCCAACATCGCGCGCCTGCTGGCGGGAACCGAGACCAAGATCGGCAAGAAAGGCTGACCATGGCCGCGCGGCGGGTCGAGACGCGGCTCAGCGACGGCGAACGTTTCGACTGGCTGCGATTGATCCGCAGCGAGAACGTCGGACCGCGCACGTTCCGGGCGTTGCTCGATCGCTGCGGCGGCGCGGCGGCGGCGCTCGCCGCCCTGCCCGAACTGGCGCGCCGCGGCGGCGCCGGCCGACCGATCCGGGTCGCCGGCGTCGACGAAATCGAGCGCGAGATCGAAGACTCGCTGCGCCTCGACGTCCGCTTCATCGCCTATTGCGAACCGGACTATCCGCCCGCGCTGCGACATATCGACGCCGCGCCGCCGCTGCTTGCGCTGCGCGGCCGCGAAGAGGCGCTGCAACAGCCGGCCGTCGCGATCGTCGGCTCGCGCAACGCGTCCGCCGCCGGCCTCGCCTTCGCCGATCGGCTCGCGCGCGGCCTCGGCCAGGCGGGCTACGTCGTCGTCTCCGGCCTCGCGCGCGGGATCGACCAGCGCGCCCATGTCGCTTCGCTCGACACCGGCGCCGTCGCCGTGCTCGCCGGCGGCCACGCCAAGCCCTATCCGCCCGAGGCCGCGCCGCTGCTGCCGCGCATCGCCGAAAGCGGCGCGGTCGTTACGGAAATGCCGCTCACATGGGAGCCGCGGGGGCGCGACTTTCCGCGCCGCAACCGCATCGTCTCGGGCCTCGCGCTCGGCGTGATCATCGTCGAGGCGGCGCGCGGCTCCGGCTCGCTGATCACCGCCCGCCTCGCCGCCGAGCAGGGGCGCGAGGTGCTCGCCGCGCCCGGTTCCCCGCTCGATCCGCGCGCCGAAGGAACCAACGACCTCCTGCGCGAAGGCGCGACCTTGTGCGCGCGCGTCGAGGACGCGCTCGCCGCGCTCGAGCCGTTGCGGGCGCGCGCTGCTTCCTGCGGACGCATGGAGGAGCCGCGCTCGAACGACGATTTGTGGCTCGACGAGCCGGCCGACGCCGACGAACCCGCCTCGGCGGAGCGGGGCGATCCCGGCGAGTCGGCCGTCGGCGCGCGCGTCGCCGCTTTGCTCGGCCCTGCGCCGGTGTCGATCGACGAACTCGCGCGCGCGGCGAACGCCGACGTGCGTTCGGTCCGCGCCGCCCTGATCGAACTCGAACTCGCCGGGCGAATCGAACATAGCGGCGGCGACCGGGTCGCGCTGCTCACAGGGTGGCGCCGGGATTAGGCCGTCCGGCGAAGTCAGCCACACGACGGCTTCGTTGCGCCGACGAGCGCCGACATTCCGAGCGACGCGCGCCCAGCCCCAGCCGCGCCTTGGCGGCGCCTGCACGGGCGAGTCGTCGTCGCCGGTGATCGTTCAATTCAGCCTGACGGCGGGTCTTCGTTGGCCGCGCCGACGCCGTCATGCGACGCCGCCTCGCTCTCCGCGCGCGCCATCGCCAGGAAATAGGCGAGAAGATCGAGACCGGCCGCCGTCGCCATCGATTCAAGCTGCGCCGTCATGTCGGCGATGTAGCCGGCGACCGTCGGCGCGCCGGCGCTCTTCGAATTTTCGCGCCGAGGCGCGTTTTTCCTTTCGACGACGCGACGCCGCGCGTCGAGTCTCCGTGTCGCGACGCCGCGATCGCTCATTGTCCGCTCCTCCCGCAAGGAGTGTCCCGAACCGATACTCTCATAGCGTGTATGGGTCCGCAAGGCCTACTTCTTGGGGAACTCCAGTCCTGTAACGCAGGCGTTACAGGGAGGGCCGGCGAGCGAGCCCGGCGAGACGATCGAGCGCCCCCTGCAGGATATAGGCGGCCGCCATCTGGTCGACGACGGCGGCGCGACGCGCGCGCGAGACGTCGTTGGCGATGAGCGCGCGCTGGACCGCCGCGGTCGACAGGCGCTCGTCCCAGAGCACGACCGGCGTAGGGTCGAGGCCGGCGAAGTTGCGCAGAAAGGCGCGCGTCGCCTGAACGCGCGGCCCGGCGCCGCCGTCCATGTTGAGCGGCAGGCCGACCACCAGCGCGAAGGCGTCGAACTCGCGGATGCGCGCGCTCAACGCCTCGGCGTCCTTGGCGAAGCGGGTCCGTTTGACCACGCCGAGCGGCGTCGCGACGCGCCGTTCGACGTCGGAAAGCGCGAGTCCGATCGTCTTGGTCCCGAGATCGACGCCGATCAGCCGCGCCTTGGCCGGCAGAATCGCGGCGAGGTCTTCAATTGACAGGGGCGTCGGCGACATCGTCGCTTGCGCTAGCACGGCAAGCGCGCGCCGCCAAAGGGCGAATTGCAGTTCCGCCGCGCGTTGCCACGTCGAAACACGCGATGTAAGAGGACCGTGGCCCGCCTGGGTTTAACGGGCCTCGTGGAGTCCTGATGCCCGTCGACCTCGCCACCGTCCGCCGCATTGCGCGTCTCGCGCACATCGCCATCAGCGACGCGGAAGCTCCGGCGTTGCAAGGCGAGCTCAATGCGATCCTCACCTTCGTCGAGGCGCTGGAGGCGGTGGACGTGACTGGCGTCGAGCCGATGACCTCGGTCACGCCGATGAAACTGCCGATGCGCGAAGACGTCGTCACCGACGGCGAGATCGAGCCGCAAGTGCTCGCCAACGCGCCGCTCGCCGAGGACGGGTTCTTCCTCGTCCCCAAGGTCGTCGAATGACGAAGCGCTTCAGCCGCCTCGCTCGCCTGAGATGGAAACCAAATTGTCCGACCTCACCTCCCTGACGCTCGCCGAGGCCCGCGACGGGCTCAAAGCGAAGCGATTCTCCTCGCGTGAGCTGACGGAAGCCCATCTGCAAGCGGTGGAGCGCGCCAAGGGCCTCAACGCCTACATCGTCGTGACGCAGGAAAAGGCGCTGGCGATGGCGAAAGCGAGCGACGCCAAACTCGCCGCCGGCGACTCCGGTCCGCTCGAGGGCCTGCCGATCGGCGTCAAGGATCTCTACGCCACCAAGGGCGTGCACACGCAGGCGTGCAGCCGCATCCTCACCGGCTTCAAGCCGACCTACGAATCGACCGTCACCGCCCATCTGTGGCGCGACGGCGCGGTGATGCTCGGCAAGCTCAACATGGACGAGTTCGCCATGGGCTCGTCGACCGAGACGTCTTACTACGGTCCGACGGCCTCGCCATGGCTGCCGCCCAACTGGACCATCGACAAGGCGCGCGCCGCGCTCGCCGGCGACAAGCGCGGCCTGCTCATCCCCGGCGGCTCGTCGGGCGGCTCGGCGGCGGCGGTGGCGGCGCGTCTGTGCCTCGCCGCGACGGCGAGCGACACCGGCGGCTCGATCCGTCAGCCCGCGGCCATCACCGGCACAGCGGGGATCAAGCCGACCTACGGCCGCTGTTCGCGCTGGGGCATCGTCGCCTTCGCGTCGTCGCTCGATCAGGCCGGGCCGCTCGCCCGCACCGTGCGCGACTGCGCGATCATGCTCGGCTCGATGGCCGGCCACGACCCGAAGGATTCGACCTGCGCCGACCGCCCCGTGCCGAACTACGAAGCGGCGATCGGCGCCTCGATCAAGGGTATGACGATCGGCGTCCCGCGCGAGTATCGGCTCGACGGCATGAACCCCGAGATCGAAGCGCTGTGGGGACGCGGGGCCGACTGGCTGCGCGCGGCGGGGGCGAAGGTCGTCGACGTCTCGCTGCCCAACACCCGCCATGCGTTGCCCGCCTATTACATCGTCGCGCCGGCGGAGGCTTCGAGCAACCTCGCCCGCTACGACGGCGTGCGCTACGGCCTGCGCGAGCCCGGCGCCGACATCCTCGAACTGTACGAGAACACCCGCGCCAAGGGCTTCGGCGCCGAGGTGCGGCGGCGGCTGATGATCGGCACCTACGTGTTGTCGGCCGGCTACTACGACGCCTATTACGTGCGGGCGCAGAAGATTCGCACGCTGATCAAGCGGGATTTCGAGACCGTGTTCGCCGACGGCGTCGACGCGATCTTGACGCCGGCGACGCCGTCGCCCGCGTTCGGCATCGGCGAGAAGGGCTCGGCCGATCCGGTCGAGATGTACCTCAACGACGTCTTCACCGTGACGGTCAACATGGCTGGTCTGCCGGGGCTGGTCGCCGCGGCGGGCAAGTCGGCCGAAGGCCTGCCGCTCGGCCTGCAACTGATCGGCCGGCCGTTCGACGAAGAGACCTTGTTCTCGCTCGGCCACGCGATCGAGGAAGCGGCGGGACGCGCGCCCTTCCCCGAGCCGTGGTGGGGTTGAGGCGAGCGTCGCGCGGCCTGAGCCAACCGACAACGCGAGGGAGCTGAGCATGTCGGCGACGCCGGCGAATTCGAAGCTGATCAAGGGCGCGACGGGCGAATGGGAGGTCATTGTCGGCCTCGAAGTCCACGCCCAAGTCAACTCGCGCGCCAAGCTCTTTTCCGGCGCCTCGACCGAGTTCGGCGGCGCCCCGAACACCCACGTTTCGATGGTTGACGCGGCGATGCCGGGCATGCTGCCGGTGATCAACCGCGAGTGCGTCGCCCAGGCGGTGCGCACCGGGCTGGCGCTGAAGGCGAGGATCAACCATCGCTCGACCTTCGACCGCAAGAACTACTTCTATCCCGATCTGCCGCAGGGCTATCAGATTTCGCAGTACAAGAGCCCGATCGTCGGCGAAGGCGAGATCCAGGTCGACCTCACCCCTGAACATTCGATCCGGGTCGGGGTCGAGCGCCTGCACCTGGAGCAGGACGCCGGCAAGTCGCTGCACGACCAGTCGCCGACGATGAGCTTCGTCGACCTCAACCGATCCGGCGTGGCGCTGATGGAGATCGTCTCCAAGCCCGACCTGCGCTCGGCCGACGAGGCCAAGGCCTATGTGGGCAAGCTGCGCAGCGTGCTGCGCTATGTCGGCTCGTGCGACGGCGACATGGAGAAAGGCAACCTGCGCGCCGACGTCAACGTCTCGGTCCGCCGTCCCGGCGATCCGCTCGGCACCCGCTGCGAGATCAAGAACGTCAACTCGATCCGCTTCATCGGCCAGGCGATCGAGGTTGAGGCGCGCCGGCAGATCGACGTCATCGAAGATGGCGGCGCCATCGAGCAGGAGACCCGGCTGTTCGACCCCGTCCGCGGCGAGACGCGCTCGATGCGCTCCAAGGAAGAGGCGCACGACTACCGCTATTTCCCCGACCCGGACCTACTGCCGCTCGAGATCGAGCAGGCGTGGATCGACGCGCTCGCCGCCGATCTGCCCGAGCTTCCGGACGCCAAGAAGGCGCGCTTCCTCGCCGACTATGGCCTCTCCCCCTATGACGCGACCGTGCTCGTCGCCGACCGCGAGACCGCCGATTTTTTCGAGGCGGCGGTCAAGCATGGCGGCGCGGCGCGCGACCCCAAGGCGGTCGCCAACTGGATCATGGGCGATCTGTCGGCCTCGGCGAACGCCCAGAATCTGCCGGTCTCCGAGGCTGGGCTCAGCAGCGTCGCGCTGGCGACGCTGGTCGACTTGATCGGCGAAGGCGTCATCTCCGGCAAGATCGCCAAGGACCTGCTCGTCATGCTGCTCGGCCCCGACAAGGGCGCCGACCCGCGCGCGTTGGTCGAGGCTCGCGGCTTGCGCCAGGTGACCGACGCAGGCGCGATCGAGCGCGCGGTCGAAGCCGTGATCGCCGCCAATCCCGACAAAGCCGAACAGGCGAAGGGTAAGCCCGGCATGCTCGGCTGGTTCGTCGGTCAGGTGATGAAAGCGACCGGCGGCAAGGCTAATCCGCAGGCCGTCAGTGACGTCTTGAAAGCGCGCTTGGGGCTCTAAGAGCGCGCGCTGCGAATCGGTCGTCACGACTGATTCGCGCGAATCGGGTCGTCGACTGTTCGCGAATCGGACGCGCGCGCGACAAGAATCTGACGCTCGTCACCAAGAAAAATTCGATCGCGATTCGCCTCTCGCGCGCATCGTTCTGGAACTCCGCGTCGACGCTTCGCGCGTGTTCGGCGACGCTTCGCGACATAGCAAGGCGCGCCGACGACGGTTCGCCGCGGCGCGCGGCGCTCGAGCGTCTGTTCTCGGAGATATGCAGAAAACAAAGCTGATCACACGATGCGGCGCATGCAGGCGCTACGCTCGCGAGCGCACCGCAGCGGCTTGGCGGCGAAGTCGCGAAAGGCGTCGGCGCCTGCTTCGGTTCGTGTTCGCCGAGCGACGCGAAGAGCGGATGCGCGTGCGATAATTCGATGGACACGCACGATTCGCGTCGACGCTCGCCGTCGCTTCGCTTGCTCTGCGGAGATTCACAGCTAATTTCTCCAACGTTCTTCCATCGCGCGCGCAACGTTGCGTGGGCGGGGATTGATCAAGAGGGACGCAACACTATGGCGAAAGCTGCTAGGAAACCGGCGAAGAAAACCGCCGCCAAGAAGACCGCCCGCAAGGCGACCAGGAAGACCGCCGCCAAGAAGGGCGCGCGCAAGGTCGTCGCCAAGAAGGCCACGCGGAAGGCCGCGGTGAAGAAGGGCGCCCGCAAGGCCGTCAAGAAGGGCGCCCGCAAGGCGACCAAGAAATCCGCCGCGAAAAAGGCCCGCAAGGCCCCAGCAAAGCGCAAGAAGGTCACACCGCCTCCGGCGGCCCCGACCGAGACTCCCGTCGCTCCGTGACGTGGTCGCTCTGACGAGCATCGGCTGATCAGATTCGGCGTGCGGCGTTTTCGCCCTGTCTGATCAGCCAGCTCGGTGCGTACGCGTCGTTCAGCCGTTGCGCCAAGACGCGGCGATTGCGCTGTTGTTGATTTCGACCAAAGGTTGCCGATGCGGCGGTGACGCCGTAGGTCGGGCTTTTTGGCGCTCGCCGGCGCAATGAATTCGACCGGCGCATCCTTTTCCGCAACTGTCGATGGCCGGGTTCTTCTCTCGGACGACGTCGTTGGCGCCCGCGGGGCGACAGCGACCCCGCGGCTCTTGCAATGGCCGGAGCCGTCGGGCATATCTCCGCCACAGCGCCCAGCGCTGCCGCGGAGATGTGGCCGAGAGGCTGAAGGCGGCGGTTTGCTAAACCGTTATAGGGTTGTAAAGCTCTATCGAGGGTTCGAATCCCTCCGTCTCCGCCAATTTCTCCCGCCCCGGCCCTGAGACGGCTTTGCAGGGTTCGGCGGCGAGCGGCGACATGATCGCTCCCGCTCTTTTCAGCGCTTTCCCGCGGTCAAAGCGGCAAGCTTCAAGCGATCCTTAACCAGACGTTATCGCGGCTTTGGCAAGCTGAGACGCATGTCGATCGCGCTTTCTTCCGCCGCCGCGCCGGCCGATGTGGCGGCGCGTCCGTTCGAGCCGGCGCCGCTGCTGATCGCCTTCGCCGTGTTGGCGCTCGCCGCCTTCTCGCCGGCGGCGCTCAACGATGGCGACACCTGGACGCATGTCGCGACCGGTCAGTGGATCGTCGCCCACGGCGCAATTCCGCGCGTCGACCCCTTCTCCTACACGCTCGCCGGCCAGCCGTGGATCGCGCACGAGTGGCTGTCGGAAGTCGTTATGGCGCTCGCCTATCGCGCCGCCGGCTGGAGCGGCGTCGCGCTGCTGACCGGCGCCGCGGCGGCGACGGCGATCTTCGTCATGGCGCGGCGCGCCGCGCGCGATCTCTCCGGCGCCGCGCTGTTCGTCCTGGTCGCGCTGGCGGCGCTGCTGGTCGCGCCGAGCCTGCTGGCGCGGCCGCATATCCTCGCGCTGCCGCTGCTCGCGCTGTGGGCCGACGCGTTGTTCGCCGCGCGCGAAGCGGACCGCGCGCCGCCGATCGTTCTCGCCGCGCTGATGGCGCTATGGGCCAATCTGCACGGCGGCTTCGCCTTCGGCCTGGCGCTGATCGCGCCCTTCGCGCTCGAAGCGCTGCTCGCCGCTCCCATTGAAGCGCGGCTGAGAACGATCCGCGACTGGGGCCTATTCGCCGCGGCAAGCGTCGCGGCGGCGACGCTGACGCCGTTCGGCGTCGACGGGCTGATGTTCCCGGTGCGGCTGCTCGGCCTCGCGCACCTCGGCGACATCGGCGAATGGCGGCCGGAGGACTTCGCCCATCCCGGCCCGATGGAGCTGGCGCTGCTGGCGCTCGTCGCCTTCGCGCTACTGCGGCCGACCCGCCTGCCCTGGCTGCGCGTATTGCTGCTCGTCGGCCTCGTCCACATGGCGCTGCAGCATGGCCGCCATCAGACGCTGCTGGCGATGCTCGCGCCGATGCTGCTCGCCCCGGCGATCCGCCCTGCGCTCGGCGAGACAGCGCCGCGAACGCTGACGCCCGCCTCGAGCGCCGTGGTCCTCGCCGCGGCGGCCGTCGCGCTCGTCCTCGCCGGCGCGCGGCTCGCTACGCCGATCGTCCGCCACGACTCGGCGACGTCGCCGATCGCGGCGGTCGGCGCCGTCCCGCCGGCGCTGCGCAGCGAGCCGGCGCTCAACGGCTACGGCTTCGGCGGTTACCTGATCGGCGCCGGCGTCAGGCCGTTCGTCGACGGCCGCGCCGACCTGTACGGCGACGCCTTCCTCGACCTCTACGGCAAGATCGCCGCCGGCGACCAAAACGCGCTCGACGACGCGCTGACGCGCTGGCGCGTCGCCTGGACGATCTTCCCGCCCACCGAGCCGATCGTCGCCGTCATCGACCGCCAGCCCGGCTGGCGCCGCCTCTACGCCGACAAATTCGCCGTCGTGCAAGTGCGCGAGGACGCGCCGGGGGCGGAGGGCCTGCGGCAGGGGAACTGAGGGGCGCGGCGACCGATCGCAACGATCGCGGAAGCTAGCGCCCGCGCAGGACCGAGCGAAGGTTTGTCGCTTCCTCACCGCCATTCAAACGCGTTGTCGATCGGAAGGCGGGATGGGGAGAACCCCTCGACGGCGCAATGGATTCGCCGATTCCGGACGGGCTTTTGCTTGACTGTTTGTTCTCTATATGTTCTTATCCCCTCATTGCTAAAGCGAGGCGGGATTGGGCTCGTTTCCGGAGATGCATTTTTTCCCTCTGGCGGACGGGGGCGTCCAATGCGGCGAGCGAGGCCTGTTCGTCGGCTCAACGCCGATGTTGTGGCGTTCGCGAGGTCGCGACAAACGGGAAACCTGGTTCGTACGGCAGAACGATGAGCTTGATCGCGAGTTGAGCGAGGCCTACGGGCTCCCGATCGACGTCGCCGCAAAGCGCGAGGCCCTTGCGAACATCGCGAGAGCACTGACGCAAGGCGATCTTGCGCTTGCCCAGATCGCGGCGCTGCTGTTGCGCTTTCCCGATCCGCCCTCGCTCTCCAAAGGCACGCCGGCCCGGGGTTCGTCGGAACTTGCCGAACGGTTGATCCACGGCGGCCTCCTCAAAGGCGCGTGGGACGAGAGCTTGCATCCGCGAACCGGCGAACCGCCCAATCGCGGCTGGTTCGCCGACAAGCCCGACGCGCCCGGGACCGCCGGGTCGGCGCGGCCCACGGACTGGCCTTCGAAGGTCATCAATTTCGTCATACGAAGCGGCGCGCTGGAATCGATGCTGCGGATTGCGGAGACGGATCCGAAAGTGCGCACCGCCGCGATGATTCTGGATTTGACGCTCGAAGCGATCGTCTGGCTGCAAAGAGAATTTCCCAACGAAGATAGCGACGCGGGTCAGGCGCGGGCCGCCGACCAGATCTATGCGAATCTTCAGCCGCCCAAGACATTGTCGGAGCTTCAAGCGCAGCCGCAAGACCATCTGCTCGGTTACGAACAGCATCACATCGTCGAAGAAAATCCGGCCAACATCGCCAAGGACGACTGCGTCGCCGAACGCGCGCGGAAATTCGGTTATGACGCACTCGAAGACCCGAGCAACATCGTCTACGTGCCGCGCCTGAAACACGAGCAGATCACCGCGGCCTACAACCGCAGCTATTTGGGCAATCCAGCGTATCCGCGCACGAGGGTGGTGATCAGCGCCATGGATTTCAACGCCCAACGCGAGGCCGGCTTGCAGGCGCTTCGCGAAGTTGGAGTGCTGCAATGAGCGACGAAGCCAACGCGATCGCGCCGACCACGCCCGAGTTGATCGAGCGTTTCATCGCTGACGCGACGCGCATCGGCCTTCCCCGGGACCGCGACGATCCGCGGCGGCTCAAAATGGGGACCCCGGAATGCGACGCGACCGTGAAGGACTTGCACGCGGTCGCGCGCGAACTTTGCGCCCGCCGACCCGTCGCCGAAGTCCAAGCCTTGTACGAGAACGAAAATGCCGGCGTGCGCACGTTCGCTTCGACGCTGCTTGCGGCCGTCGATCCAAAACTGGCGGAGGCGGCGTTCCGCGGCTTGGCCTACGACACTCCGGCGCGACAGGTCGTGGCGCTGGCGCGGCGCGCCCGCGTGCCGCCGCCCAAAAAGCCGTCGCTGGCGAACATGACGCTCGACGCCTTGATCGAGCGGTTCATCGACGTGGCCACCCGCCTCTACGCGACGCGGTTTCTCGACTGCGTGACCAAGCGCGCCGATCTGGAGCTGCGCAACCGGATCGTCGACGAGGAAGGCGACATTCTGCGCGAGCTGAAGGCGCGCGGCGCGCTCGACCGTTTGCTGCCGTTGCTCGACGACCCAAACCCTGCAGTCCGCCCGCAGGCGGCGATCGCCTGCCTCGCCATCGCTACCGACAAGGCGGTCGCCATTCTGGAGGCCACGACGAGGAGTTACGATTCCTTGGAGAGCAGCGACGCGAGGCACTATCTCTACCAGTGGCGCGAAGGCAAGCCCGGGATTTGGGACGTCGTTTGACGACGCGACGAGACGCGAAGCCCGACTTCGAGATCGCTGGTCCTCCGGTCGAACAACCGCGGTTGGCGCCGCCTCTGCGTCGACAAGTTTGCGTCGTGCAAAGCCAGATCCGCCGACCTCGGTGGCCTGCGGCAAGGGAACCTACCGACGCGTCGGGACAACGCGCGACCGGTTTCCCCCGTTGACTTTCTTGTATATTACCATAATATACAACAATGTTCGACCCAACGGCGGTCGTCGGATTTGACTGGGACGCCGGAAACGCCCGCAAGAGCGTCGACAGGCATGGCGTCAGCCAAACGGAGGCGGAGCAGGTCTTCTTCAATGAGCCGCTCCTGCTGGTCGCCGATGAGCGCCACAGTGTCGCTGAGCGACGCTTCCACGCGCTCGGGGTGACGAGCGATGGACGTCGGCTGCATGTGACGTTCACTTTGCGCCGGAACGAAACGCTGATCCGCGTCATCTCCGCGCGCGACATGCATCGCAAGGAAAGGGCTATCTATGCGCAAGGCCCGTAAGACGATCCCGGTTTTCGCCAACGAGGCGGAAGAGCGGGCCTTCTGGGAGCGGACCGACTCGGCTGACTATGTCGATTGGCGCAAAGCGGAGCGCATTCGGCTGCCTAATCTGCGTCCGAGCACGACCGCGATTTCCCTGCGCCTCCCCCTCAGCCTACTGGAGCGGATCAAAGTCGCCGCCAACAAGCGCGATGTGCCCTACCAGTCGCTGATCAAGATGTGGCTCGCCGAGAAGGCCGAGTGACTTGTAGGCGCGACCGTCGGTCGCGCCAGCGCCGGAAAGGCCGCGCTCGACGCGCGCGGCTACATGTCTCTCACCTCGAGAACTTCTTGTACTTCAGCCGGTGCGGAATGATGCTGTCGAGGCCCAGTCGCCGCTTCTTGTCTTCCTCGTAGTCGGCGAAATTGCCCTCGAACCACTCGACGTGGCTGTCGTCCTCGAAGGCCAGCATGTGGGTGGCGATGCGGTCGAGGAAGAAGCGGTCGTGGCTGATGACGACCGCGCAGCCGGCGAAATCCAGCAGCGCCTCTTCCAGCGCGCGCAGCGTGTCGACGTCGAGGTCGTTGGTCGGCTCGTCGAGCAGCAGGAGGTTGGCGCCGGTCTTGAGCATCTTGGCGAGGTGCACGCGGTTGCGCTCGCCGCCCGACAGCATGCCGACCTTCTTCTGCTGGTCGGCCCCCTTGAAGTTGAAGGCGCCGCAATAGGCGCGCGAATTGATCTCGCGCTTGCCGAGGGTGAGGATGTCGTAGCCGCCGGAGATTTCCTCCCAGACGTTCTTCTTGTCGTCGAGCGCGTCGCGCGACTGGTCGACATAGCCGAGCTGCACCGACTCGCCGATCTTGATCGAACCGGAATCCGGCTTGTCCTGGCCGGTGATCATGCGGAACAAGGTGGTCTTGCCGGCGCCGTTGGGGCCGATGACGCCGACGATGCCGCCGGGCGGCAGCTTGAACGACAGCTTGTCGATCAGCAGCCGGTCGCCGAAGCCTTTCGACAGATTGTCGAACTCGATGACGTTCTGGCCCAGCCGTTCGGCGACCGGAATGACGATCTGGGCGACGGTCGGCGCCTTCTCGGATTGCTTCCTGACCAGCTCGTCGTAGGCGGCGATGCGCGCCTTCGACTTGGCCTGGCGGGCGCGCGCGCTCTGGCGCACCCATTCGAGCTCCTGCGAGATCGAGCGCTGGCGCGCCTGCTCTTGGCGGCCCTCCTGCTCGAGACGCTTCTGCTTCTCCTCG
>Ga0181519_10003643_pt1 | contig 12636 bp, 10 predicted proteins | sample PEATcosm2014_Bin_26_FD_121102 | JGI IMG/M metagenome (GOLD analysis project Ga0181519, IMG submission 121102) | Peatland microbial communities from MTU Mesocosm Facility, Houghton, MI, USA - PEATcosm2014_Bin02_10_metaG | ecosystem: Environmental > Terrestrial > Soil > Wetlands > Peat | place... | reverse complement strand
TTCCGCGGCGCCGCCCGGGTCGGTCGCGCGAGGCGTTCGGCAACGGACGTCCCAGAGGAATGGCCATCCCCCGCTTGCGGGGACAGAACCCGGCTTACAGGCCGTCTGGCGCAATTTATAACTCGGGAATTTTGGGTGGCGGTGACTGCCTCATTGTGCTCGCGCCTGCCGAAAAACCAGAACAAACGAAGAACAGTATTCGTCGTGAGATCGACCCCAATTACACAATGTTGTGGGGCCGAACCCTCGCGCTCCCAGCTTTTGTTTTCGGCGATGGTGTCATAATCACAGCAATAACGGTTTCTTGCCCATTGTAATATTGGGATATTCCGTTGACGCCCATACTATCCCATGATATCCCATAACGTCCCATGCCTGACCAAGGGTGGTCGGTCGGGCTGAGCAAATGGGGCACCTGTGCAAACAGGGGACACAAGGGGCCGGGTGCGATGTTGGTCTTCTCAGGGACCCACATCAATAAAGTGGACCGCAAGGGACGGGTATCCGTTCCCGCTCCGTTCCGTGCGACTTTGGCCAAGGCCGGCGCCACCGAGATCACCATCTTTCCGTCCTATAACGAGAAGGCCCTGGAAGGGCTGGGCCCCGACATACTCGAGACCTTGGCCCGTGGCAGTTTCGGTTCCTACAATTTCTATGCGCGCGACAACGGCAATTTGGCTACCCACATTTTCGAGGTCGCCCGCCAGGTCGAGTGGGATGCGGAAGGCCGGATCGGGCTGCCCGAGGAACTGATCGCCCATGCCGGCCTGAACGAGCAGGCCGCCTTCGTCGGCAAAGGCCTGTTCTTCCAAGTCTGGTCGCCCGAGCGGCTGGCCGTCAAGCGCGCGGCCGACGCCGCCGAGATCGCCCAGAACCCGCCCCGCCTGCCGTTGAACCTGGCGGACGGCAAATGAGCGAGGGCGCCCACACGCCGGTGCTGCTGGCCGAAATCGTGACCGCGCTCGCGCCGCGCGAGGGTTCGATCATCGTCGATGGCACGTTCGGCGCCGGCGGTTACGCCAAGGCGCTGCTCGACGCCGCCCCTTGCCGCGTGATCGGCATCGATCGCGACCCGGACCAGGTAGCCCGCGCGGCGGGTCTGGCCGCCCAGTATGCCGGGCGTCTGACCGTGATCGAAGGGCGGTTCGGCACCATGGACGAATTGCTCGCCGCCCGCGGCGTGACCGTGGTCGATGGCGTCGCCCTCGATTTGGGCGTCTCGTCGATGCAGCTCGACGAGGCCGACCGCGGCTTCTCGTTCCGCCACGCAGGTCCGCTCGACATGCGCATGGAGCGCGAGGGCCGCAGCGCGGCCGATATAGTCAATGGCGTTCCCGAGGCGGAACTGGCCGACATCATTTTCCGTTTCGGCGGCGAGCGGCATTCGCGTCGCGTCGCCAGGGCGATCGTCGCGCGGCGCAAAATCGAGGCCTTCGCCAGCACGACCGCGCTCGCCGAGACCGTGCGCAGCGCCGTTCCGCGCGCCAAGGATGGCGTCGATCCGGCCACGCGGACGTTCCAGGCGCTGCGCATCGAGGTCAATGACGAGCTGGGCGAACTGGATCGCGGCCTTGTCGCCGCCGAGCACCTGCTGGGCGCCGGCGGACGCCTGGCGGTCGTATCATTCCACTCGCTCGAAGACGGCGCGGTGAAGGATTTCCTGAGGCGGCGGAGTTCCGCCGAAGCGCGGCCCAGCCGCCATCTGCCTCCCATGGCGCCTGGCCGCGCCGCTTCTTTCCGCCCGATCACCAAAAAGCCGATCGTCGCGTCTTCGGCCGAAACCGCCGCCAATCCGCGCGCCCGTTCCGCCAAGCTGCGCGTTGCCGAACGCACCGCCGCGCCGGCCTGGGCCGCCGAGGGAGGCCGGGCGTGAGAATTGCCGCCACGACCGCCTGGGTGGCCCTGCCGATCGTCGCCGGCGTTGGACTCTACTTGCTCAAGATGCAGGTGGAGGCCCAGGTGCAGCATCTCGCCGGCCTCGAGCGCCAGATCGTCGAGACGCGCGAATCGATCCATGTGCTGAAGGCCGAATGGAGTTTCCTCAACGATCCCGCGCGCCTGCGCGAGCAGGCCGAGCGCCTGCTGGCGATGCATCCCGTGCGTCTCAAGCAACTCGTCACCTACGACCGCATTCCCCTCGCCGACACACCGTCCGATCCGACGACCCCATCGCTCTCCGGTCCGCTCGCCAAAGCCGAACCCGCGCCCGACGCGCTGGCGGCGATGATTGCGGCACTGGCCGACGCTAACAGGAGCAAGCGCCCATGATCGGCTTTCCCCGCCTGCCGCGCGGCCGCGCCGCGATGCAACCGCCCGGCACCACGATTCATATCGAAGGCGTGAAGCAGCGCGCCATCGAGACCGGCCGGGCGCGATTGATCGTTACCGGCGCCATATTCCTGCTCGTTTTTTCGGTCATTGCTGGACGCATGGTCGATATCACGGTTTTGGGCCACGGGGGCGCGCAACACGCTCGTGCAACGCATGGCGACGACGGCGTGCTTGGCCGCGCCGATATCGTCGACCGCAACGGCGTGCTGTTGGCGACCACCCTGCCGACCGACTCGCTGTACGTCCATCCGAATGAAGTCCGCGACGCCGCGGCCGCGGCCCGGGCGATCGCCGGCATCCTCCCCGATTTGCCCGCCGCCGATCTGCAATCCAAGCTGACGTCCGATCGCCCGTTCCTTTATCTGAAGCGGCACCTGACGCCGAGCGAAGTCTATGCCGTCAACGCGCTCGGCATTCCCGGCCTCTATTTCGAGAAGGACGCCAAGCGCGTCTATCCGCAGGGCGCGCTGGCCGCCCACGTGGTCGGGTTGACCGACCTCGACGGCAAGGGCATCGCCGGCGTCGAAAAGTCGTTCGACACCGAACTGGCCGAGCGGCGCGAACCGCTGCGGCTCTCGCTCGACATCCGCGTGCAGACCGTGCTGCACGACGAGCTTGCCAAGACGATGGCCGACTTCAACGCCGTCGGCGCGACCGGGATGGTGATGGACATCCGCACCGGCGAGCTGATCGCCATGGTGTCGCTGCCCGATTTCGATCCCAACGCCAAGGACGGCGCAACGCCCGCGGCGATGTTCAATCGCGCCACGCTGGGCGTCTACGAGATGGGCAGCACCTTCAAGCTGTTCGACGCCGCCGCCGCCATCGACGCGGGCGTGGCGACAACGGAGAGCAGCTACGACGTCAGCCACCCGATCCATGTCGCGCGCTTCGAGATCACCGACTATCACCCGATGAACCGCGCGCTGAGCGTGCCGGAAATTCTGATCTACTCGTCGAACATCGGCGCCGCCAAGATGGCGCTCGATCTCGGCACCGACCGGCAGAAGGATTATCTCGGCCGCTTCGGCCTGCTGCGGCCCGCGTCGGTTGAGGTGCCCGAGATCGGCGCGCCGCTGGTCCCCAATCCGTGGCGCGAGATCAACACCATGACCATCGCCTACGGCCACGGCATGGCGGTTTCGCCGGTGCAGATGGTGCAAGGGGTCGGCGCCATCGTGAACGGGGGCGTGCTGCACCCCACCACGCTGCTCGCGCACGCGCCCGGCGAGGCGATTGCCGGCGTCCGCGCGATCAAGCCGGAAACGTCGCGGGCGATGCTCGACATGATGCGCCTGATCGTCACCGAAGGCACCGGCGAGAAAGCCGACGTGCCGGGCTACGAAGTCGCCGGCAAGACCGGAACCGCGGAGAAGAATGTCGCCGGCGAGTATCACCACAAGTCGCTGCTGTCGTCCTTCATCGCCACCTTCCCGGTCAGCGACCCGCGCTACGTGGTGCTGGCGATGATCGACGAGCCCCAGGGCAACAAGGCCAGCCAGGGCTTCGCCACCGCGGGCTGGACCGCGGCGCCGGCCGTCGGCCGCGTCATCGCGCAGATCGGTCCGCTGCTCGACGTGGCGCCGATTGCCGCGCCGGACGGCGGCGCCGCCAACCAGCGCGTCGCCGAGACGAACGCCCGGACGCATGCCGCATCGGTGATCGCCAAGGGTGCGTCGTCAATGGTGAGGAAGGTGTCGCTTGCCACGGCTGAGTGAATTGCTCGTTCCATTACTGGCGGATGACCCTGACATTGGCGGCCTGACCGCCGACTCGCGCAAAGTGCGCCCGGGAGATTTGTTCGCCGCGCTGCCCGGAACGCGCGCCGACGGCCGCGACTTCATCGCCGAAGCGGTCAAGCGCGGCGCAGCGGCCGTGCTGGCGCCGCGCGGAACGGCGCTCGGCGATACCGACGCGGCACTGATCACCGACGACAACCCCAGGCGGCGTTTCGCCCAGGCCGCCGCCCAGTTCTTCGCGCCGCAGCCCAAGACCGTGGTCGCGGTGACCGGCACCAACGGCAAAACCTCGGTCGCCAACTTCGCCCGCCAGATCTGGGCCGCGCTCGGCTTGCAGGCGGCGAGCCTGGGGACGCTTGGGATCACTTCGCCCGCCGGATACGTCGCCGGATCGCTCACCACGCCCGATCCGGTGGACCTGCACAAGTCGCTGGCGCAGCTCGCGCGCGACGGCGTGACCCACGCCGCGATGGAAGCCTCGAGCCATGGACTCGACCAGTTCCGTCTCGACGGCGTGTCGATTGCCGCGGCCGCCTTCACCAATCTGACCCACGACCATCTCGATTATCACGGCGACATGGGCGCCTATTGGAACGCCAAGCGTCGTCTGTTCACCGAAGTGATGGCGCCGCGCCGGGTGGCCGTCATCAATGCCGATTCGCCCTATGCGCGCGAACTGGTGACCCAGTGCCGCAACCATTGGCACAAGGTGATCACGTTCGGCGAACGGGGCGACGATCTGCGACTGCGCCGCATGGTGCCGACCGCGAACGGCCAGGAACTCGAACTCACCGTGATGGGATCGGTGCGCCAGGTGCGCCTGCCCTTGGCCGGCGCGTTCCAGGCCTCGAACGCGATTTGCGCCCTGGGACTGGTGCTCGCGACCGGCGGCGAGGCCGATGCGGCGACAGCCGCGCTCGATCGCCTGGAGGGCATTCCGGGCCGTCTGCAGCATGTCGCCACCACGGCCAGCGGCGCCACGATCTACGTCGATTACGCCCATACGCCGGATGCGCTCGCCACCGTGCTGAAGGCGCTGCGCCCGCATGCCAAGGGCAAACTGTCGGTCGTGTTCGGCTGCGGCGGCGACCGCGACGCGACCAAGCGGCCCGAGATGGGCCGCATCGCGTGCGAATTCGCCGACACGATCATCGTCACCGACGACAATCCGCGCAGCGAGGACCCGGCGCTGATCCGCGCCGCGATCATCAAGGGTTGTCCCGGCGCGCGCGAGATCACCGAACGCCGCGCCGCCATTCAGACCGGCGTGCGCGAACTCGCCGCCGGCGACGTTCTGCTGCTCGCCGGCAAGGGACACGAGACCGGACAGATCGTCGGTGACCGCGTTCTCCCCTTCGTCGACGCCGACGAGGCGCGTCGTGCCGTTGCGGAGTTGCGCGGATGAACGCGATGCCGCTCTGGACGCGCGCCGAAACCTTGGCTGCGACCCGCGGTCGGGCCACGGGCGACGACTGGACCGCGACCGGAGTCTCGATCGACAGCCGAACCGTGGCGCCCGGCGACCTGTTCGTCGCGCTGTCGGGCCCCAATCATGACGGGCACGACTACGTTGCCGCCGCGTTCGCCAAGGGCGGCGCCGCGGCCATCGTGCAGCGCGTTCCCGCCGACATCTCGGCCACCGCGCCGCTGATCGTCGCGGCCGATACGCTGGCGTCGCTCAACGACCTCGCCATGGCCGCGCGCGCCCGCGCCGGTGCCCGCGTCGTTGCCGTGACCGGCAGCGTCGGCAAGACCGGCACCAAGGAGATGCTGAAGCTGGCGCTGGGCGCCGAGGGTCTAACTTACGCGACGGAAGGCAATCTCAACAATCATTGGGGCGTGCCGCTGTCGCTGGCGAGGCTGCCGCGCGAGGCGCGCTTTGCCGTGTTCGAACTCGGCATGAATCACGCCGGCGAGATCACGCCGCTGACCCGGTTGGTTCGGCCCCACGTCGCCGTGATTACCGCGGTCGAAGCCACGCATCTCGAATTCTTCGCGTCGACCGCCGAGATCGCCGACGCCAAGGCGGAGATTTTTCGCGGCGTCGAGCCCGGCGGGACCGCGATATTGCCGCGCGACAATCGCCATTACGCCCAGTTGGAAGCGGCGGCGCGGACCGAGGGCGTCGCGCGGATCGAAAGCTTCGGCCGGCACATCGAATCGACGGCCCGCCTGCTCGATGCCGCGGTCGATCCGGCGGCCACGCTGGTGTTTGCGATGTTCGGCGACCACCCGATCGGCTATCGCGTGGGCGCCGCCGGAATGCATTGGGCGAGCAACAGCCTTGCCGTCCTGCTCGCCGCGCGCGCGGCCGGTGTTTCAGTCGAAGCGGCCGCGGGCGCGCTGGCCAACATGGTCGCCCCCAAGGGGCGCGGCGCACGCCGCTCGCTGGCCTGGGACGATGGGCATATCGAATTGATCGACGATTCATACAATGCCAGCCCGGCCTCGATGCGCGCCGCGATTGCGACTCTCGGCGCCGCGCGTCCGGCCAAGCATGGCCGTCGCATCGCCGTGCTGGGCGACATGCTCGAACTGGGCGTCGCGTCCAAGGAGCTTCATTCCGGCCTCGCCGGTCCGCTCGACGAATGGAATATCGATCTGGTGATCACCGCCGGACCGACCATGCGCCATTTGCACGACGCGTTGCCGGAACGCCGGCGCGGCGGTCATGCCGCCGATGCCGATGCGGCGCGAATCTTGGTGCGGAAATCGCTGCGGGCCGGGGATGTGGTCCTGGTCAAGGGTTCGGCGGGCAGCCGGATGGGCAGCGTGGTGAAGGCGATCGAACAGGCGCAACCCGGTGTGACGGCGCAAGGCGAGGGCTAGAACAGGCATGCTCTACAATCTCCTTTCGCCATTGGCCGAACAGGGCGCCCTGTTCAACCTGTTCCGATACATCACGTTCCGGACCGGGGGCGCGATGATCACCGCGCTGGTGATCTCGTTCCTGATCGGGCCAACCGTGATCCGAATATTGCGCCGCTATCAGGGCCATGGTCAGCCGATCCGCGCCGACGGGCCGGAGAGCCATCTGCTGACCAAGAAGGGCACGCCCACGATGGGCGGATTCCTGATCCTTCTGGCGCTCACCCTTTCCACCCTGCTCTGGGCCGATCTGGCCAATGGCTATGTTTGGATCGGTCTGCTGGTGACGCTCGGCTATGGATTGATCGGCTTCGCCGACGATTTCACCAAGTTGCGCCGTCGCAGCTCGAAAGCCATACCCGGCCGGCTCAAGCTCGTGCTTGAAGTCGCCATCGCCCTGGTTGCGGCCTGGCTGGTGATGCACAAGCAGGGCCTGCCGCTGGGCCAGGCGCTGGCGGTGCCGTTCTTCAAGAACTTCCTGATTCAGTTCGGCGCGTTCTATCTGGCGGTGGCCGCCTTCGTCGTGGTCGGCGCCTGCAACGCCGTCAATCTGACCGACGGACTCGACGGGCTCGCGATCGGCCCGGTGATGATCGCCGGCGTGGTGTTCGGCCTGATCTCGTATCTCACCGGCAATCTGGTGTTCTCGAACTATCTTCAGCTGCACCACGTGCCCGGCTCGGGCGAGCTCGCGGTGTTCTGCGGCGCGCTGGTCGGCGCCGGACTCGGATTCCTTTGGTTCAACGCGCCGCCGGCGATGGTGTTCATGGGCGACACGGGATCGCTCGCGCTGGGTGGCGCGCTGGGCATCGTCAGCGTCGTCACCAAGCACGAAATCGTGCTGGCCGTCGTGGGCGGGCTGTTCGTGCTCGAGACCGTGTCCGTGATCGTGCAGGTCGCCTCCTTCAAGTTGACCGGGAAGCGCGTCTTCCGCATGGCGCCGTTGCATCATCATTTCGAGAAGAAGGGTTGGTCCGAACCCACCGTGGTGATCCGCTTCTGGATCATCTCGGCGATCCTGGCCTTGGCCGGCCTCGCCACCTTGAAGCTGCGGTGACCGGGGCGATGCCGATTCTTCCCAACATGTCGGGCACGATTGTCGCCGTGATGGGACTCGGCAAGTCGGGCCGTTCGGCCGGGCGCGCGTTGGCCGAGGCCGGTGCTGTGGTATGGGCCTGGGACGACAACGACGATACCCGCGCCGCCGCGCGCGCCGAAGGCCTGCGGCTGGTCGACCTCGCCACCGCCGACCTGGCCCGGGCCCGCATGGTGATGTGGAGCCCCGGGATCGCGCACACCTATCCCAAGCCGCATCCGGTCGCTATCCGGGCCCGCGCCGCGGGCGTGCCGCTCTTGTGCGACGTCGAGCTTTTGGTGCTCGCCTGCCCCGAGGCGCGCTTCGTCGCCATCACCGGAACCAACGGGAAATCCACCACCACGGCGCTGACCGCGCATCTGATCGAGAGCGCCGGGCGGCGCGTCGCCGCGGGTGGGAATCTCGGTATTCCCGCGCTCGATTTGCCGACGCTGGGCGATGGCGGCGTCTATGTGCTGGAGCTTTCGTCGTATCAGCTCGAACTGCTCGAGCGCTCGGCCTTCGATGCCGGCGTGCTGCTCAACATCACGCCCGACCATCTCGGCCGCCATGGCGGCATGGACGGCTATATCGCCGCCAAGGCCAGCCTGTTCGACCGGCTGCGGCCCCAGGCCACCGCCGTGGTCGGCACCGACGACGATCCGAGCCGGGCGATTTTCGAGCGCCTGCGCAAAAGCATGGGACGGCGCGCGGTACCGATTTCAGCCGAGCGCGACGCGACCGACGGCGTTTCCGCCCCGGCCGGGATATTAGTCGATGGCGCCGGCGGCGAGCCGCGCATCGAGATCGATTTGCGCGCCATTCCCACCCTGCCGGGCCGGCACAATTGGCAAAATGCCTGCGCCGCCTATGCCACCGGCCGCGCGCTCGGACTTTCGCCGGCGGCGATGCGCGCTGGCCTCGCCACCTATCCCGGCCTCGCCCACCGCCAGGAGCTGGTGGCCGAGATCGACGGCGTCCGTTACGTCAATGACTCGAAGGCGACCAACGCCGACGCCGCTGCTCGCGCGCTGGTTTGCTACGACGACATCTATTGGATCATCGGCGGCCAGGCCAAGGAAGGCGGCATCGCGAGCCTGGTGCCGCTTTTTCCCCGCGTGCGCCGCGCCTTCCTGATCGGCGAGGCGAGCGATGCGTTCGCCGCCACCCTCGATGGCAAGCTCGGCTACGAGCGTTGCGGCACGCTCGATGTGGCGGTCGCGCGCGCCAGCGCCGCCGCGCGCGCCGAGCAGCGGCCGCATCCCGTGGTGCTGCTGTCGCCCGCCTGCGCCTCGTGGGACCAGTTCAAGAGTTTCGAACAGCGCGGCGACCGGTTCCGCGATCTGGTCAAGGCGCTGGCCCCGGCTGAGGCCGCGCGATGACCACGCTGGGCCGCACCGACACCTCCGTCATCGGCCGCTGGTGGTGGACCGTGGACCGCTGGACCCTGGCCGCCCTGGTGGCGTTGGTGGCGATCGGCGCGATCCTGATCATGGCGGCTAGTCCGGCCGTGGCCGAGCGCATCGGCGCCGACCGGTTGCATTTCGTGCGTCGCCAGTTCGTGTTCCTGCCGCCGGCGTTGATGGTCGTGTTCGTGATGTCGCTGCTGCCGCCGATCTGGATTCGCCGCACCGCCTGCGTCGGCTTTTTGTTCGCGCTGGCGCTGATGGCCGCCACGCTGGTCGTCGGCCAGGAGATCAAGGGCGCGACGCGCTGGATCAACTTCGCCGGCCTGTCGATTCAGCCTTCCGAATTCGTCAAGCCGACCTTCGCCGTGGTGATTGCGTGGATGCTGGCCGAGCATCGGCTGCGGATCGACTTCCCGGGCCGGCTGATTGCCGTCGGACTCTATGGCCTAACCGCGGCGCTGCTGCTGCTGCAGCCGGATGTCGGCATGACGCTGGTGGTCTCGGCGGTGGCGTTCATCGAATTCTTCCTGGCCGGCCTGCCGGTCTCGTGGGTCTTGCTGTCGATCCTGGTCGGGCTGGGCGGCATCGTCGGCGCCTATTTCACGTTCAGCCATGTGGCGGCGCGCATCGACCGGTTCCTCGACCCCTCGGCCGGCGAAGGCTTCCAGGTCGCCACCGCGCTGCAGGCGTTCCATTCCGGCGGATTCTTCGGGCGCGGCCCGGGCGAAGGACGGGTCAAGGAAATCCTGCCCGACGCCCACACCGATTTCATCATGGCCGTGGCCGGCGAGGAGTTCGGGCTGCTGCTGTGCCTGGGCGTGGTCGGGCTGTTCGCGTTCATCGTCCTGCGCGGCTTCGCGCGCACGCTTTCGACCGGCAATCTGTTCGTGCTGCTGGCGACGTCGGGATTGCTGACTCAGTTCGGGTTGCAGGCCGTGATCAACATGGCCTCGACGCTGCACCTGATGCCCACCAAGGGGATGACGCTGCCGTTCATCTCCTATGGCGGCTCGTCGACGATCGCGCTCGCACTCGGCATGGGCATGGTGCTGGCGCTGACCCGCAAGCGCTACGGCCAGGAGGCGCTCTCATGAGCGTAGCCGGGCTGATCGTGCTGACCACGGGAGGAACCGGCGGTCACATCTTCCCGGCGGAGGCGCTGGCCGCCGAGCTGCTGAGCCGCGGCTTCGCGCTGGCGCTGGTCACCGACCGCCGTGGACAGAATTTCGGCGGCACGCTGGGGCAATTGCCGGTGCATCGAATCCGCGCCGGCGGCGTGGCGGGCCGCAAACTGGTTGCCCGCATGCAGGCCATCCTCGATCTCGCGGTCGGCTTCCTGCAAGCGCGCGTGCTGCTGGCCCGGATGCGTCCGGCGGCGGTGATCGGCTTCGGCGGCTACGCGTCGTTGCCGGCCACGCTGGCCGCCTCGTTCTCGGGCATTCCCACCGCGCTGCACGAGCAGAACGCCGTCCTGGGCCGCGCCAACCGGATGTTGGCGCCGCGCGTGTCGCGGATCGCGACGGCATTTTCCCGAGTGTCCCATCTAAACCCTGAATGGATGAAAAAGACGTTACGCACCGGCATGCCGGTGCGTCCGGCCGTCATCGCGATGCGCACGCGCGGCTACGAGCCGCCCGATACGCAAGGCGCGGTCCACATTCTGGTGTTGGGCGGTTCGCAGGGCGCGCGAATTCTGTCGGAGGTGGTTCCCGCCGCGCTCGCGCGCCTGCCCCAGACGATGCGCGCGCGCCTGATGGTCGAGCAGCAGTGCCGCGCCGAGGATCTCGGCATGGCCGGCGCCGCCTACGCCGAAGCGGGCATCAAGGCGGAGCTTGCGACGTTCTTCCACAATGTGCCGGAAAGGCTGGCCGCCGCGCATCTGGTCGTGTCGCGCTCGGGCGCCTCGACGGTGGCGGAACTGACCGCGGTGGGCCGTCCGTCGATCCTGGTTCCCTATCCGCACGCGGTCGACGACCACCAGACCGCTAACGCCCACGCGATCGACGAGGCAGGCGCGGGTTGGCTGATGCCACAGTCCGCCTTCACGCCCGAGGCCTTGGCGATGCGCATCGAGTCGCTGTTGCGCCTGCCCGAAAGCCTCGCCAAGGCGGCGGCCGGCGCGCGCGCCGCCGGCGCTCCCGACGCCGCGAAGCGCCTAGCCGACATGGTGGGCGACCTGGTCGCCGGCGCGCCGCTCGGGATCGCGGAGGCCGCGCCATGAGGAACATGCCGCTGTCGGTCGGACCGATCCATTTCGTCGGCATCGGCGGAATCGGGATGAGCGGCATCGCCGAAGTGTTGCGCAACCTCGGCTACCGCGTCCAGGGCTCGGACGTGTCCGAGAGCGCCAACGTGAAGCGCCTGCGCGCGCTCGGCATCGCCATCCGCATCGGCCATGCCGCCGAGAATCTGGGCGATGCCCGCGTTGTCGTCGTCTCCTCGGCGATCAAGACCGACAATCCCGAAGTGGCGGCGGCGCGCGCGCACATGATTCCGATCGTGCGTCGCGCCGAGATGCTGGCCGAGCTGATGCGGCTCAAGGCCGCGATCGCCATCGCCGGCACCCATGGCAAGACCACCACCACCTCGATGGTGGCGGCGATGCTCGACGCCGCCGGCCTCGACCCGACCGTCATCAACGGCGGCGTGATCAACGCGTACGGCACCAATGCGCGCCTCGGTGCGGGCGATTGGGTGGTGGTCGAAGCCGACGAATCCGACGGCACCTTCACCAAGCTGCCGGCGACCATCGCGGTGGTCACCAACATCGATCCCGAGCACATGGAATATTGGGGCAGCTTCGACAAGTTGCGCGACGGATTCCGCGAGTTCGTCGGCAACATCCCCTTCTATGGTTTCGCCGCGCTCTGTTCCGACCACCCGGAGGTGCAGGCGCTGATCCCGCGCCTGCCCGACCGCAAGATCGTCACCTATGGCTTGAATCCGCAGGCCGACGTGCGCGCGACGGAGGTGGTGCTGGGACCCGAGGGCGCGCAGTACGACATCGTCATCAGTGATCGCGCCGACGGCGCCGCACGCACCATCAACGGCGTCCGGCTGCCGATGTTCGGCCCCCACAATGTGCAGAACTCGCTGGCGGCGGTCGCGATCGGCCACGAGCTCGGTTTCGAAGCCGCAACGATGCGCCAGGCCTTGCAGAACTTCAAAGGCGTCAAGCGCCGCTTCACGCGCACCGGCGTCAGCGGCGGCATCA
>Ga0181519_10003641_pt1 | contig 12640 bp, 10 predicted proteins | sample PEATcosm2014_Bin_26_FD_121102 | JGI IMG/M metagenome (GOLD analysis project Ga0181519, IMG submission 121102) | Peatland microbial communities from MTU Mesocosm Facility, Houghton, MI, USA - PEATcosm2014_Bin02_10_metaG | ecosystem: Environmental > Terrestrial > Soil > Wetlands > Peat | place... | reverse complement strand
AGCTCTTCGACCAGCTCACCGTCAGGGAGAACCTCCGCGCTGCCTCGGACCGGCGAGACACCATGGCGTACCTGACCGACCTCGTCTACCCGGTGCAACAGGACCTGTCCTCAGCTGCCCTGCTCGCCATCGAGACCTTCGAGCTCGAAGACGAGCTCGATCGACTGCCCACCGAGCTCCCCTACGGCCGGCGTCGCCAGGTCGCCCTCGCTCGGTCCATCGCCACCGAGCCGTCGGTGCTCTTGCTCGACGAGCCTGCGGCCGGCCTCAACGCCACCGAGACGCACGAGTTCGCCACCTCGGTGCGCAGGCTGGCTGACGACTGGGGCATGGGCATCTTGCTCGTGGAGCACGACGTGCCGATGCTCAACCAGGTGTGCGACCAGCTCGTCGTGATCGACTTCGGCCTCCAGATCGCCGAGGGCACACCGGATGAGATCCGCACCGATCCGCGGGTCATCGCCGCCTACCTGGGCGACGCCCCCGATCCCTCTGAGGTCGAGCAACCTCACCCGAGCGAGGACGTGGCTTCCGGTGCCAACTGAGACCGCTCCCATCCTCGAGGCCGTGGGCCTCTACGCCGGCTACCGCAAGGTGGCGTGCGTCCGTGACCTCAACCTCGAGCTGCACAAGGGCGAGATCGTCGTGATCTTGGGACCGAACGGGGCCGGCAAGACCACCTCGCTGCTCACCATGTCGGGCGCCATCCCGAGCCTCGGTGGCACCGTGAAGTGGAAGGGCGAGCCCACCACCCAAGCGCTGCACAAGCGGATCCACAACGGCTTGGGCGTGGTCCCCGAGGAGCGCTCGATCACCTCGCAGCTCTCCACCCGGGACAACCTTCGCCTGGGCACCGGTCCCATCGACAAGGCCTTGGAGCTCTTCCCTGAGCTCATCCCCCTCCAGAAGCGCAAGGCTGGCCTGCTCTCAGGTGGCGAGCAGCGGATGCTCCAGACGGCCCGAGCCCTGGCCGCCGAGCCCGACGTGCTCTTCGCTGACGAGCTCTCGCTCGGCCTGGCCCCGATCATCGTCACGCGGCTGATGACGGCACTTCGAGAAGCTGCCGATCGCGGCGCGGGCGTGCTGCTCGTCGAGCAGTTCGCTCGCCAGGCCCTGGCGGTGGCTGATCGGGTCTACGTGCTCCAGCGCGGTGACCTCGCCTGGTCAGGTTCGGCCGACGAGGCGACCAAGAACCTCGCCACCATCGAGGGTGCCTACCTCGGCTAGCGATCCCGAGGGGGCCGCCCGTCAGGACGTCTGCTCAGTGCGCCTGCTCAGGGCTCGACGACGATGCGGAAGACGCCCTTTGAGCGATCCCGTGCGGCGGCGTAGGCGGCAGGTGCGTCTTCGAGCGGGAAGCGCTTCGAGATGAGCATCTCAGGCAGCTCGGGGCGCCGGGCCAGCATGTCAGCCACCTCGGCGAACTCCCTGCGGCCCTGGTGGGCGCAGTAGCCGAGAGACGGTCGAAGGGAGATCTCCTTCATCGACACCAGGTGCATGGGCCAGTCGACGTCGATGAAGACGCCGATGGTGACGACCGTCCCGCCAGGGCGGGCGAGCTCGACGGCACGGTGCAGCGAGCTCTCTGAGCCACCGGTCTCGATCACGACGTCGTAGCTGCCGGTCGTGGTGCCGGCACCGATGCGCTCACGTGCCTCGTGCTGGTGGGGGTGGCGGGCCTCCACGTCGACCTTGGCCGCGCTCATCTCTTGGGCGGCGGCGGCGGCCAGGATCCCGATGGCTCCGGCACCCACGACGGCCACCGTGGTGTCGGGACCGACCTTGCCGCTGTGGCAGCCGTGCCAGGCCACCGACGCCGGCTCGACCAGGCAGGCATCGTGGACCGAGAGCCCTTCTGGGAGGGGCGTCAGCACGCGCTCGGGCGCGCGGAAGTACTCGCTCATCCCACCTGGGGCGCTGAGCCCGAGGGCCGTCTCCATCAGGGTGTGGCAGTACTGGAAGTTGCCTTGCTCGCAGAACTCGCACTGCCCGCAGCCGAAGATCGCCTCGACGGCCACCGCTGTGCCGTCCTCACGGGTGCCCGCGAACTCATGGCCGGCGATCTGCTGGCTGCCGAACTGGAGGTAGAGCATGTCGGAGGCACAGATGCTGACCGAGCTGATCTTGATGAGCTCTCCCTCGCCCTCTGGCTCGTCGATCTCGACGACCTCCACCCCTGGTGGTGCGTTGCGGACTGCTTTCATGGCTGGTTCCCCCCTGTGGTGCTCACGTTGCTGGTTCCTCTCCGGCCTCCAGGCTGGCGGTCATCGCCTCCATCAGCTCGATCGTGCCGCGCGGGACGACCTCGACGCGGAGGTCTCCCGGGCAGCGGTGGTAGGCGAAGCCGCTCGGGTGGACGCCGTCCCCGTTGCCGGACACCTCGATCGGGCAGCCCTTGTCCGAGAGGAGCTTCGATGCGGCGGCCACGTCATCGACGAAGTAGCCGAGGTGATGGATGGCCGTGTCGCCCTTGAAGCTCCAAGGGCTGTCGGGGACCTCGCGGATCAGCTCGAGGCGGGGTTCATCCCTTGAATAGACCATCTGGAGCGTCACCGTGGACTCACCCTCTGGCGTCCACACGGGGACGGGGTACTCGACAGGGTGCAGCCAGCGGTACCCGAAGAGGTCGGTCAGCTGCCTCATCGAGGCCTCGACGTCCTTGACGATGATGCCCGTGTGGTACAGATCGGTTGCTCGCAGGTTCGTCATCTCTCGCCTCCCGGCACGGTCGGTTTCATGGTCGGGCGCTTGGGGGCGTGGCCGGTGTGGGTGGTCCCCGGCGGATCGACCACCCAGTCGGCGGTCTCGCCCCAGGAGTCCTCGAAGATCAGCTCAGGCAGCGGGCGCCGCCGCACCGGGCCGTGGTGACCGAGCGGCCGACCCAGGGTGATGGTCGCCGCGATGTAGACGTCGTCGGGTACCTCGAGGAGCGCTCGCAGCTCCGCCTCAGCCCAGAGGTGCCACGTCGTCATGACGCCGCCGTAGCCGAGCGCCCGTGCGGCGAGCAGGAGGTTCTGGCTGGCCGGGAAGACCGAGGCGCCGTCGAGGAAGCTCACCTCGCCCGAGAGCTTGACGCAGGGCAGGATGATGGCCGGCGCCCGATCGAGGTTCTCGATGTAGCGCTCCATGGTCCGGTTCATGCGACCCTTGGGCGTCGTCTCGTCGTGGCCCGAGCCGCTCGTGTAGCCCTCAGCCTCTCGCTTGAAGGCCCAGATCTGCTGGGCGGCGGCGGCGATGAGCACCTTGGCCTTGGCGGCCTTGGGTCCGTCGGCGAGGACGAGGAAGCGAAACGACTGGCGGTTCGAGTCCGACGGTGCTCTCGTCGCGGCGAAGCACACCGTCCTGAGGACCTCTTTGGGGATGGGTTCGTCGTGGTAGAGCCGGATCGCTCGTGTGGACACCAGGCCCTCGAGGAGACCGGTGGTGTCCTCGGGCAGCGCTTGGTCTCTCAGGTCGATCTCCATCAAGCCTCCTAGCTGCCCCTGAGCAAGAGCGCACCCGACGGCGCCAGCCCACCCGTGCTCGCCACCGCGACGCGCGCCCCGTCGACCTGTCGTGCCCCCGCCGTCCCGCGCAGCTGGGTGACCGCCTCGTGGATGAAGCCCATCCCATGGGTGCGCCCCGCCGAGAGCTGGCCTCCGTGGGTGTTGAGAGCGACGACACCTCCCGGGGCGACGTTGGCACCTCCGTCGAGAAAGTCCTTCGCCTCACCGATCCCGCAGAACCCGAGGCCCTCGAGCCACGAGAGGCAGTTGAAGGTGAAGCCGTCGTAGAGCTCGGCGACCTGGACGTCGTCGGGGCGGAGCGAGGTCCTCGACCAGAGGTGCGCCGCCGGGCCGAGCGTCTGGGGCTCGTGGGTCATCGTGCTCTGGTCCCACGCCCAGCGCTCGGTGACCTGGGTGCCGACAGCCTCGACGAACACCGGCGTCGAAGCCAGATCGCCTGCGGTCTCGGCCGCTGAGACGATCACGGCGATCGAGGCGTCGGCCGGCACGTCGCAGTCGTAGAGACCGAACGGCGTCGAGATCAGGCGGGCGCCCAAGTAGTCGTCCATGGTCATCGGGTCACGGTAGATCGCCTCGGGGTTCTTCGCCGCGTTGGCCCTGCCGTTGAGGGCGATCCACCCCAGGGTCTCGCGTGAGGCGCCGTAGCGCTTGAGGTAGTGCGAGGCGATGAGGCCGAGGTTGATCGACGCCGAGCTCAACCCGTACGGTCCGACGAACCCGGGCACCCGCGCCGCGCCGCCTCCGATGGCGTACGGGCTCCCTGCAGAGGGGTCCAACGACCGTTGCTGTGCGGCGAAGGTGGCCTGCCAGACGGTGCGGAAGCACAGGACGTGCCGAGCGAGGCCACCAGCCACCGCCAGCATGGCGGCGACGACGGAGCCTCCTGGGCCAAAGGTCTCGAAGGCGCCGTTGTACCAGGTGGGCTGGATGCCGAGCGCGTCCTCCAAGGCGGAGATCCCGCCCTCGGAGAAGCCGCCCATGACGTCCATCCCCGGATAGGTCGAGAGCCCGTCGAGGTCGGAGAGCTCGAGACCTGCGTCGGCCACCGCGGCCTTCACCGCAGCCACGGTGAGTGAGAGGGGAGGCACCATGAGGCGCCGGCCGATGGGCGAGGCTCCGATCCCAGAGATGACCACGCGGTCTTCGAACTTGTCTGCGCGCACCATGGGGCGGACGTGCTTGGCGTGATCGCCCGGGGCGATCTCGTCCTCTGGCAGGACCGCCGCGTTCCTCAAGCCGTCGGTCACGGGGCTGAAGAGCGGGAGGTAGACGTCGTCGTGCTTCTCGAAGTGGACGCGGACCCGTTGGCCCACCTCGACGTCCTCGGGATCGACGTCGACAAGGTTGGTCAGGACGTGGACGCGAGGGTCGTCGTCGATGGCCACCGAGGCCACCACGTAGGGGGGTTCGAACTCGGGGGTCCACCGCTGGTGGTTGACGCTGACGCCGATGACGGTGCCGGTCCCCTCGACCTCGGTCACCCCGAGGTCCTCGGAGCGGCAGTAGCGACAGAGGGGCTGGGGCGGGTGGAGGAGCGCTTGGCAGCTCTGGCACTGCTGGAAGCGCAGCACGCCGTCGGCGCCGGCGGTCCAGTAGAACGCATTGGTCTCATCGACCACGGGGAGGGGTCGTGCCGCCCCCTCCATGCTGATCCGGCGACCCTCGGAGGGTGCCGGCGATGTCATGGCCTCTCCCACAGTGCGTTCATCCCCCGACTTGATACGGTATCAGAAATTGAACTGAGTAGGACTTCTGAGATAGCCATGGTGGGCTGCCTCTCGAGGTGCTCGAGCAGTGGTGTTCGACGGGTGAGCGTCACTCGTCGCTGAAGCAAGGGGGCGTTGCGCGTGTGGGAGTTTGAGACCGATCCTGAGTTCCAAGAGAAGCTCGACTGGATGGAGACCTTCGTCAGCGAAGAGGTGGAGCTGCTCGATGCGCTCTTCCCCAACCAGGCGTTCGTCCGCCCGATGGACCCGGTGGTCGCCGAGATCATCGCCCCGATGAAGCAGAAGGTCAAAGACATGAAGCTCTGGGCGTGCCACCTCGGCCCCGAGCTCGGGGGTGAGGGCTACGGCCAGGTGAAGCTGGCGCTGATGAACCAGATCCTCGGGCGCACGGCGTGGGCGCCCATGATCTTCGGCACCCAGGCACCCGACACGGGCAACGCCGAGATCATCGCCCACTACGGCACCGAGGAGCAGAAGAAGCTCTACTTGGAGCCGCTGCTGAGCGGTGAGATCGTCTCGTGCTACTCGATGACCGAGCCCCAGGGCGGTGCCGACCCGAGGGTCTTCACCACCTCGGCGGTGCGCGATGGCGACGAGTGGGTCATCAACGGATGGAAGTTCTTCTCGTCGCACGCCCGCTGGGCCAGCTTCCTGCTGGTGATGACGGTGACCAACCCGGACGTCCCGATCTACCGCGGCGCGTCGATGTTCATCGTCCCGGCCGACACGCCCGGGGTGAACATCGAGCGGAACCAGGCGCTCTACGGCCACGAGCAGATGGGCGACGGCTCCCACGCCCTCATCCACTACGACAACGTGCGCGTGCCGCTCGAGAACATGCTCGGTAGCGAGGGCGAAGCCTTCGCCATCGCGCAGACGAGGCTGGGAGGCGGACGCATCCACCACGCCATGCGCACGGTGGGCCAGGCCACCAAGGCGCTCGACATGATGGTCGAGCGGGCCTTGAGCCGAGAGACGGCAGGGAGCATCCTGGCTGACAAGCAGTCGGTGCAGAACTACATCGCCGACTCCTACGCCCAGATCACGCAGTTCCGCCTCTTCGTGATGTACGTGGCCTGGCGCATCGACACCCTCCAGGACTACAAGGCCGTGCGCCATGACATCGCGGCGATCAAGGTGCTCACCCCCCAGGTGCTCCATGACGTCTCGCAGAAGTCGCTGCAGGTCCACGGCGCCCTCGGGACCACCGACGAGCTGCCGCTGGCCGGCATGATGTACGGCTCGACGATCATGGGCCTGGCCGATGGCCCCTCCGAGGTGCACCGCTTGACGGTGGCGAAGAAGCTGCTCAAGGACGGCAAGCCCTCCGAGGGCATGTGGCCCTCCAGCTGGATCCCAGGGCTCCAGGAGAAGGCGCGCAAGAAGTGGGCCAAGGAGCTCGAGGGACACGAGGCAGCGCAGTGAGCGACGCCGCGACCGAGGAGGTCGAGCCGACCATCGACGTCGAGGTGCTGGCTCGCTGGATGGACGCGGAGGGCCTCGACGGCATCGGCGAGCAGCCCGAGGTGAGCTTCATCTCAGGAGGCACGCAGAACGAGATCTTCGAGATCCGACGCGGCGACATCCACGCAGCGCTTCGCAAGCCCCCCCTCGATGCCCCCGAGGCTCGAGACGAAGGTGTGCTGCGAGAGTGGGCCATCGTCGAGGCGCTGACCGGCAGCGACGTGCCCTGCACCGATGCCGTGGCCGTGTGCCGCGACTCGAGCGTGCTCGGTCGACCCTTCTACATGATGGAGTACGTCGACGGCTGGTCGGTGATGAACGTGGAGGGCTGGTGGGCGCCCCCGTTCGACACCGACCTCGAGGCTCGCAACGGCCTCGCCTTCGAGCTGATCGAGGGCATCGTCCAGATGGGCAAGTTCGACTGGCAGGCGGGGGGGCTGAGCGAGCTCGGCCGCCCCGAGGGCTACCACGATCGCCAGGTCGAGCGATGGACGCGCTTCTATGAGCGCATCAAGGCTCGCGAGGTCCCTGGACTCGAGGAGGCCACGCAGTGGCTGGCCACGCACCGACCGCTCGACTTCGTCCCCGGGCTCATGCACGGTGACTACCAGTTCCCGAACGTCATGTTCCGCCACGGCAAGCCGCCGAAGCTGGCTGCGATCGTGGACTGGGAGATGGGTACCATCGGCGATCCGAAGATCGACCTGGCGTGGGCGCTGATGTCGTGGCCGGACGCCGCGATCGGCCAGGAGGGCACTGACCTGCTCGAGGGGATGCCCGACCGCTCTGAGATGCTCAAGTACTACACCGAGCACTCGGGCCGGCAGGTCGACGACTTCGACTACTACCTGGTGCTGGCCTGCTGGAAGCTGGCCATCGTCCTCGAGCAGGGCTTCCAGCGCGCGGGTGATGACGAGAAGCTCCAGAGCTTTGGCGCCTACGTGCTCGAGAACATGGCCAAGGCCGCCGAGCTCGCCTCGTCGAGCGACTACCCCTCCAACGTCTAGCGCACTGAACGCGAACGACCCCCCGGCGACACGGTGCGTGTCGCCGGGGGGTCGTTCGTCGATCACTCAGTCAGCAGGCTCGGACAGCGTCTTGGTGTTGAGGTACTCCTCGAAGCCCATCTTGCCCATCTCCCGGCCGAAGCCGCTCTGCTTGTAGCCGCCGAACGGGGCGTCGGGGCCGTAGTAGATGCCACCGTCGACGATCATGGTGCCGGCTCGGATCTTGCGAGCGACGGCCTTCGAGCGCTCGTGGTCACCTGAGTACACCGCACCTGAGAGGCCGAAGATGGAGTCGTTGGCGATGCGCACGGCGTCGTCGTCACCGTCGTGGGGCAGGCAGACGAGCACAGGACCGAACACCTCGTCGCGGACGATCTCGGCGTCTTCGGGCATGTTGGCGAAGACGGTCGGCTCGAAGTAGTAGCCCTTCTCGAACTGGGTGGCCCGGTTGCCGCCGATGACCGGCTTGCCGCCGGCGTCCTTGGCTCGGTTCACCATGGCCTCGACGCGGTCACGGTGGCGCTCGGAGTTGAGCGGGCCCATGACGTTGATCGGGTCGGTCGGATCGCCGTAGGGCATCGAGGCCATGAGCTGGGAGACCATCTCGACGCCCTCGTCGAACTTGGCTCGGGGCAGGACCAGCCTCGAGAGGGTGGCGCAGCCCTGTGCTCCGTGGAGGACGCACATGTAGCCCGGCATCATCACCGAGGACTGCAGATCAGCGTCATCGAGGACGATGGCGGCCGACTTGCCGCCGAGCTCCAAGAACAGCTTCTTGAGCGTGCCGGAGCCCTCCTTCATGATGTGCCGTCCGACGGCGGTCGAGCCGGTGAAGCTCACCATGTCGACGCGCGGGTCGCTGAGCAGCTCGTTGCCCAGCGTGTTGGTCTGGCCGGTGAGCACGTTGAAGACGCCCGCTGGGATGTCGGTGTGCTCGGCGACCATCTTGCCGAGGGCGGACGCCAACCAGGGCGTGGTGGGTGCGCCCTTCAAGATCACGGTGCAGCCTGCGGCCAGCGCAGGGGAGATCTTGGCCAGGTTGACCTGGGTGGGCTGGTTCCACGGGGTGATCGCGGCGACGACGCCGTAGGCCTCACGCTCGATCCAGCGCCGGGACTTGAACTGCGCCACCTCGTTGATGCCGAGGTCCTCGGTGAAGTCATAGGACTCGAGCAGATCGGTGTTCCACTTGAGGATCTCGACGGGGCTGTCGAAGGTCGAGCCGGCGATCTGGGACGGCAAGCCCACCTCGGCGGTGGCCATCTCCTTGAACGCGTCGCCGTTCGCCACCAGTGCGTCGTGGAGCTGGCGCAAGCAGTGGATGCGGAAGGCTCGATCCGTGCTCCACTCGGTCTCGTCGAAGGCGGTGCGAGCAGCAGCGATCGCCTTCTCGACGTCGGCGGCCTGGCCGTCAGCGGCGTTGCCGAGCGACTCTTCGGTGGCGGGGTTGATGTTGGGGTAGACCGCTCCACCTTCCGCGTCAACGAGCTCACCGTTGATGAACAGCTTGTCTACGTCCAATCCTGAGAATGACACGTCGATTCCTCCCTCTTGCTTGCATCTCGACCGTGGCGTGTGCCGGAGGCTCTGCGTTCCGGTGTCCCCCACTTAACCGTGTGTCGCAGGGCGCCAAGCGCGCGAGCGACTCCGATCGGACCGTTTGGTTCTGGTTTCGGCCTCGATCCCGAATTTAGACCAAGTAGAAGAAACTTGCTAGATTCGATTTCCGCGAGGAGGGGGGATCTTGTGTCGAAGATTGCGCTGACGGTCATTGATTTCTTGGATCGGGCTGAGGTGGTCTACCCCGACGCACTGGCCATCGTGGACGAGCCGGATCGACCGGGCAGCTTCGGACCCATGACCTATCGCGAGTTCGCCGCTCGCGCCCGCGGGATGGCCTTGGCCCTCGATCGGATGGGCGTCGGCCACGGCGAGCGGGTGGCCATCATCTCGCCGAACTGCGCGCGCTTCCAGATCAGCTACTTCGGCGTCAGCGGCTACGGCAGGATCCTGGTCCCGGTCAACTATCGCCTGCACCCCCAAGAGATCTCCTACATCCTCGAGCACTCGGGGGCCACGGTCGCCCTGGTGGACCCTGAGTTCGAAGAGCTCTGCACCAACACGTCGGTCGAGCACCGCATCATCCTCGACGGGGTCCACGACGAGGCGCTCTTCGCCGAGGCGCCCTTGGATGAGCATCCCGTGGCCTGGGTCCACGACGAGGACGCGACGGCCACGATCAACTACACCTCGGGCACCACCGCCCGCCCGAAGGGCGTCCAGCTGACGCACCGGAACCTGTGGCTGAACGCCACCTCCTTCGGCTGGCACACCACGGTCTCGGATCGAGACGTCCTGCTCCACACGCTGCCGATGTTCCACGTCAACGGCTGGGGCATGCCCTACGCCGTGACCGGCATGGGCGGCACGCACGTGGCCATCCGCAAGATCGACGGCGAGGACATCCTGAGCCGGATCGAGACCTTGGGGGTCACCTTGATGTGCGGCGCTCCGGCCGTCGTCGCGTCGATCCTCGACGCCGCGGCCAAGCGGACGGCTGACGGGCGAGAGGTCCCGGGCAAGGGGACCGTCCGGATCGTGGTGGCAGGGGCCCCGCCGCCGAGCTCGGTGGTGGCCAAGGTCGAAGAGGAGCTGGGCTGGGAGTTCATCCAGATCTACGGCCTGACCGAAGCCTCGCCCTTCCTCACCATCAACCGGACGCGCCCCGAGTGGGACGAGCTCTCCGTGGCAGAGCGGGCCAAGCTGCTGTCCAAGGCAGGAGCACCTGCGCTCGGGGTGCGCCTCGACATCGACGCGTCGGGCGAGATCATGGCGAAGTCGAACCACGTCTTCGACGGCTACTGGCAGCAGCCAGAGGCCACCAGCGATGCGTTCGATGGCGACTGGTTCCACACCGGCGACGGTGGCTACTTCGACGGTCCGTTGGTCACCATCAGCGACCGCAAGAAGGACGTGATCATCACCGGTGGTGAGAACGTCTCGTCGATCGAGGTCGAAGACTGCCTCTTCCAGCACCCCTCGGTGGCCGAAGCGGCGGTCATCGGCGTGCCGAGCGACAAGTGGGGCGAGACCATCAAGGCGCTCATCGTGTTGAGGCCTGACGCTGCGGTCACCGAAGACGAGCTGATCGCGTTCTGTCGAGAGCGGATCGCTCACTACAAGTGCCCGACGTCGATCGAGCTGCGAGACGCCCTCGAGCGGACGGCCACCGGCAAGCTGCAGAAGTACAAGCTCCGTGCTCCCTACTGGGAGGGTCGATCCCAGCAGGTGAACTGAGCGCCCCGCGCTCGGCACCTTCGTGGACGGGTCTCGAGGCACCGTCGCCCTCGAGGACGCAGCGGGAGAAGCACCATGAGAGAGAGAAGGAAGCCATGACGCTCGAGGAGCGGGTCCAACGCCTAGAAGACCTCCAGGAGATCACGCAGCTGCTGATCGACTACGGCGAGCTGCTTGACCTCAGAGACACCGAGACCTGGTCACAGCTCTGGGCCGAGGACGCCCAGTTCAACATGAGCTCGGGTCGCTCAGCACAAGGTCGGGCGGCCATCAAGGAGATGCTCGACACGCTCATGGCGAACAGCCCGGCAGCGGTCATGCACCTCGAGACCAACCCTCGGATCAACCTGGACGGCGATCGGGCCACGGCCACGATGATGTACGCCGTGGCCTCGACCCAAGACGACGGCCTGGCCCGCATCACCATGGCCGGCCACCACCACGATCAGCTGGTCCGCACCGCAGACGGCTGGAAGATCAAGCACCGCCAGAACGTGGTGGACCTCCCTGAGACCGGGCACCCCTAGAGCGCACTCGCCCGCGCCGTTCAGCCGACGGCGCCCTCATTGCGCAGCTCGGCGATGAGCTCCTCGCTCAGACCAGCCTCGGCCAGGACCGAGGAGGTGTCGGCACCCACCGCGCTGGCTGGCGTGGCGTCGACCAAGGGGCGCGGGCCGCTGGCGTCTCGGAAGCGGATCGGGAGCCGAGGGACCTTGACGCCGCCGACGTCTTGGAGCGTGCCTCGAGCGAGGACCTGAGGGTCGTCCACGAGATCTGCGCCGAGGTTGGCTCGGATCACGGCCGCTCCCTTGGGGCCGAGCTCGGCCACCCACTCGTCGGCCCGACGAGCCGCAAAGATCCCGGCAAGCTGCTCGGTGACGGCGTCCGGATCCTCCCAGCGATGGAGGGTGTCGGTGAGCTCGGGGAGCCCGAGCCCCTCGCAGAGCGCGGCCCAGGTGCGGGGCTCGGCCGCAGCCACTGCCACCCACGTGCCCTCAGCGCACTGGTAGAGGTGCCGATCGGGACCGTCCGGGATGCCCCAGGGGGTCTGGTTGAGCGCGCCGTCGGCCGACGAGAGCATCCAGGTGGCGGCCTCCGAGATGCTGACGTCGAGCTGGCAGCCTCGGCCCGTGCGGTCGCGCTCGCGGAGCGCGGCGATGATCCCGACGCTCGCCATGGTCGCTCCCATGGGGATGGCCATCACCAGCTGGGGGTACCACGGGAGCTCCCCGTTGGCGCTGGCGGTGAGCCCCGAGTGCGCCGCGTAGGAGAGGTCATGGCCCGACCACTGGGCGTAGGGGCCATCCTGGCCGTAGCCCGAGATCGAGCACCAGATGAGCGACGGGAGCTCCACGGCGGCGTGGCTGTAGCCGAAGCCTCGCTCGTCCATCGCCCCCGGTCGATCGTTCTCGACCAGGACGTCGACGCTGCTCGCCAGTTGGCGGAGCACCTCGGGGCCTCGAGGGTGGCGGAGGTCGACGGCGACGGAGCGCTTCGACCTGCTGAGGCCGACCGGGCCGTCGAAGACCCGGCCCTTGGGGGACTCGACCCTGATGACGTCGGCACCGAGATCAGCCAGCAGCACGGTGCAGAAGGTGCCCGGGGGGAGGCGAGTCATGTCGAGGACTCTCACGCCGCT
>Ga0181519_10003640_pt1 | contig 12640 bp, 12 predicted proteins | sample PEATcosm2014_Bin_26_FD_121102 | JGI IMG/M metagenome (GOLD analysis project Ga0181519, IMG submission 121102) | Peatland microbial communities from MTU Mesocosm Facility, Houghton, MI, USA - PEATcosm2014_Bin02_10_metaG | ecosystem: Environmental > Terrestrial > Soil > Wetlands > Peat | place... | reverse complement strand
GTCGGACAGCCTGAGCTGGCCGAGCTGGGCCATCGAGACGCCGAGGAAATGCTCGGCGGCGTGGTTGGCGAAGGTGAACCGGTCCTCGCCGTCGAGCACCAGCACCGGCACCGGCAGCGCCGACATCATGGCGGCCGCCTCGGGCGCGCGGCGCGCCACCCGCCGCTCCAGCACGGCGACGGCGGCGCGGCGCAGGGTGTCCTTCATGCCGCCTCCGCCAGGGCGGCGCCGCGGGCGATCAGCGGGTCGTAGAGGCGGTCGAGCAGGGCCAGCACCGCCGCCACCTCGGTCGTCCCATTGACGACCGCGCGGAACTCGGCCGAGCCGGGCAGGCCGCGCGAATACCAGGACAGGTGCTTGCGGGCGAGCCGCAGCCCGGCCTCGGTGCCGAAGTAGTTCAATATCGAATGGTAATGGGTCAGAACTATATGCTTCTGCACCGCCAACGGCGGGTCGCCGGCGAGCGTGCCGGTGCGCAGGAAATGGGCAACCTGGGCGGGGAACCAGGGGCGGCCGCAGCAGCCCCTGCCGATCATCACCCCATCGGCGCCGGACCGGCGCAGCGCCTCGGCGGCGTCCGCCTCGGTCAGGATGTCGCCGTTGACGATCACCGGAATGGCCACGCTCTCCTTGACCTTGCGGACGAACTCCCAGTCGGCTTTGCCGGTGTAGAACATCTGCCGGGTACGGCCGTGCACCGTGACCATGCGGATGCCGCTCTCCTCGGCGATGCGGGCGAGCCGGGGGGCGTTGGCGCTGGCGTGGTCCCAGCCCATGCGCATCTTCAGCGTCACCGGGGCGGCGACGGCGCGGGCGGTGGCCTCCAGGATGCGGGCGGCGGCGGCCTCGTCGCGCATCAGGGCGCTGCCGGCGCTCTGGCCGACCGCGACCTTCTTCACCGGGCAGCCGAAGTTGATGTCGACGATGTCGGCGCCGCGGCCGACCGCCATGCGGGCCGCCTCGGCCATCGCCGCGGGGTCGCAGCCCGCCAGCTGGATGGCGGACGGCGCGCCGTCCAGCTCGGCCATGCGCAGCGTGGTGCGGTTCTCCCGCAGCATCGCCCAGGAGGCGATCATCTCCGACACCACCAGCCCGGCGCCCAAATCGCGGGCAAGCCGGCGGAACGGCAGGTCGGTGACGCCGGACATGGGCGCGACGATGACCGGCGTGTCGAGTCGGACGCCCGCGCCGAGCTCGATCGGGCGCAGGCCCGGGGGAGTCGCAGTACCGTTGCCCATGATTTAGGCAGGATACCGTGCTGACCCGGCTGGCGCAATGCGCAGGTCCAGGCGGGCGGCCCCGCCCGGGGGGCACGGCTTGCCGCGGCGGGGCGATCCCGTCATGCTCGGCGGCGATCCGATCAAGAGGTGGGCAGTGCCGGCATCGGCCCGTGCGCGTTTCGGTCCGGCGGCGTGGCGGGACGCACGGATCGCCGATCAGGTCCTTGTCGTCGTTGCCCTGATGGCGGTGGTGGCGAGCGCCATCCTGGTGGCCCGCAACGGGCTGAACGGCCCGTGGTACGACGAATACGCCACCCTCTGGTTCTCCGATCCGGCCATCGACATCGCCGGCCTCTACCGGGACCGCTGGTCGCAGGAGACCAATCCGCCGCTGTTCTACTGGCTCGTCCGCTCGGCGCTGAGCCTCGCCGATTTCGACATTTTCGAGCTCCGGCTGGCGAATGTCGCGGGCTTTGCGCTGTCGGTCGGCTACCTGCTGTTCCGGGCGTGGCGGATGCCGTTCCTGCGGCCGTTCATCGGCTGCGTCCTGACGATCTACATTACGAACGAAGAAGTGAACAGAAATGTCCTGCTGCTGCGCTCGTATTCGTTGCAGGAATCGACCGGCTTGGTGCTTTGTTTCCTGATTGCGGCGCTGATCTACAAACAGGAGAAGCTGGCGCGCGCCGATTTGTTAGTTTTGTTCATATCGATCTTCGTCCTGATGAACACGCATTTCATGTCGGCCCTGTTCTGCGGTCTTCTCGTGGTGATTGCGATCCTCTACCTCCGGCTTGCCGGCCGGAGGCGCCAGGCCGGCGTGCTGGCGTGCGTTCTGCTCGCCTCTGCCGTGCCCGCGGGAATCTTCGTGCTGGCCAGCTACGCCGCGCTGCTCGAACGATCGCGGCATTTCTGGATCACCACGACGCCGACCGAGGCGGTCATCATGATGGCCCGGGTCGGCACGACATTCTTCAGCGGCAACCTCGCCCTGGTCGGGCTGCTCGGCCTCGCCGCGGTGTTCTCCGGCTGGCCCCGGCATGCCGCGGCAGCGGACGCGGCCCCGCCGGGCCGTGCCGGCGCCGCGGGACTGGTGCTCGGCCTCGCCGTGGCGGGGTTCTTCGCCGTGCTGTTCGCCGTCAATGCGCGCACGCCGATCGTCATCCTGCGCTACCTCGCGGTCACCGGGCCGGCGCTGATGGTCGGGGCCGGCGTGCTGGTCGCCCCGCTGCTGCGCCGCTGGCCGGTGCTGCTGCTGCCCGTGCTGGGCAACGGGCTGGTGGTGATGGCCCTGCATCCGTACGGCCCCGCCCACCCCGGCGATTATCCCGCCATCGCCGCCATCGCCGGGCTGCGCTCGGCCTGCCCGGACGCCAGCGTCTACGGGCTGTGGCGCGAGGACGGCATGGGCGGCATCTTCGTCACCGCGTACCGCTACATCTCCGACCACTATGGCATGCCGATGCAGGTGCGGCAGGCCGGCCAGCCGTGGACGCCGCCGGCCAACCCGGCCTGCCCGACGGTGCTGTGGAACGAGTACATGTGGGGCCCATCGTTCCCCCGTTCGGCCGCGGAATTCGCCGCCGACTTCCACCTGCGCCTCGACCCCGCGACACTTGCGCGCGCGGATTTCCGTCCGTTCCCGGCCAGCGGCAATGTCCTGCTGATCCTGCCTGCCGTTGACGCCGCCCCGGATCGGGGTATGGGTGCGCCCCCATGGCCCGTCCCCGCACCGCCCTCCTCCTCGTCGCCGCCGGCACCGGCAGCCGGCTCGGCGCCGGGACACCCAAGCAGTTCCTCGCCATCGCCGGACGGCCGGTGATCCGGCACGCCGCCGACCGCCTGGCGCCGGAGGTGGACCTGATCCAACCCGTCGGCGAGGTGGCACCGATCGAGGCCGCGCTGGCGGGGCTTGAGCACCTGCCCGTGGTGGCGGGCGGCGCCACCCGCCAGCAGAGCGTGCTGGCCGGGCTGGAGGCGCTGGCGCCGCACGCGCCCGACCTGGTGCTGGTGCATGACGCCGCCCGCCCCTGGGTGCCGCCCGGCACGGTGGCGGCGCTGCTGGCGGCGCTGGAGCACGCGCCGGGTGCCATCCCGGCGATTCCGGTGGGCGACTCGCTCAAGCGCGGCGGGGCGGACGGGCGCATCATCGAGACCGTGCCGCGTGCCGGGCTCTACCGGGCGCAGACCCCGCAGGGGTTTTCCTTTCCGCTCCTGCTCGCGCTGCACCGCGCGGCGCCGGCGGGCGCCACCGACGACGCCGCCATCCTGGAAGCCGCCGGCCACCCCGTGGCGCTGGTGGCGGGCAGCGAGGACAACATCAAGCTGACCTACAGGGAGGACCTGGTGCGACTAGAGCGGCTGCTACTGAAAACCCTGATCCCGCGAGTCGGCACCGGCTACGACGTGCACGCGTTGACCGAGGGGCGCAAACTGATCCTGTGCGGCATCGAGGTGCCGCACGACCGCGGCCTGGCCGGGCACTCTGACGCCGACGTGGGCATCCACGCGCTGTGCGACGCCATCTACGGCGCGCTCGCCGAGGGCGATATCGGCCGCCACTTCCCGCCCGGCGAGGCGGCCTGGAAGGACGCCGATTCGGCGCGTTTCCTGCACCACGCGGCCGAGCGCATCGCCGCGCGCGGCGGCGTGCTGGCCAATGCCGATGTCACCCTGATCTGCGAGCGCCCGAAGATCACCCCGCACGCGCCGCGCATGATCGCCCGGCTGGCGGAGATACTCGGGGTCGAACCGGGGCGGGTTTCGGTGAAGGCGACCACGACCGAAAAGCTGGGCTTCACCGGCCGGATGGAGGGCATCGCCGCGCAGGCCGTGGCGACGGTGCTGGTGGCGGATTGATGCGGATCAAGGCGGCCATGGCGCTACCGGACCACGGTCGGCAGAACGCTTGGAGGAGACCGAGATGAACAAGGACTGGCCGGAGCTGGCCGCTGGTCTGTCGGCGCCGCTGAAGGAACTGCGCGGCGGCACGCCGGATGTGATGAAGGGGTTCTCGGCGATGGCGCGCGCCGCGCTGGAAGCCCACGCGCTGGACACCAAGACCAAGGAACTGATCTCGCTGGGCATCGCGGTGGCGATCCGCTGCGACGCCTGCATCACCTTCCACGCCGAGGCCGCGCTGCGCCAGGGCGCCAGCCGCGAGGAAGTGATGGAGACCATGGGCACGGCGGTCTTCATGGGCGCCGGTCCCTCGGTCATGTACGCCGCCCAGGCCGTCGAGGCATACGACCAGTACGCCGCCCGGCAGACGGCGCCGGTCGCGTGAGCCGGTGAGGAAACAGGAAGCGATGCGCGATCTTTCGGGCGATGCGAGGCTTCTGTCGCTGAATACCGCGACCCTGGGGCCTGGGCGTTCTCTCCAGGACGCCGTGGAAGGCTGCCTGCGCCACGGCATCGGCGGCATTTCGCCGTGGCGCGACAAGATCGCCGACGTCGGGCTGGCCGAGGCCGAGCGCATGATCAAGCGCGCCGGCCTGACGGTGACCGGCGTTTGCCGCGGCGGCATGTATCCCGCCGCCGACGCGACGGGGCGCGAAAAAGCCCTGGCGGAAAACCGCCGCGCCGTCGATGAGACCGCGGCGCTGGGGGCCGAGTGCCTGGTCATGGTGGTCGGCGGCCTGCCCTCCGGTTCGAAGGATCTGCACGAAGCCCGCCGGCAGGTCGCGGACGGGCTCGCCGCCACGCTCGATTATGCGCGATCGGTGAATGTGCGGCTGGCCATCGAGCCGTTGCATCCGATGTATGCGGCGGATCGGGCCTGCGTGAATACGTTGGCTCAGGCGCTCGACCTTTGCGAAACGCTTGGCGCGGGCATCGGCGTTGCCGTCGATATCTATCATGTCTGGTGGGACCCCGACCTGCACGCCCAGATCGCCCGCGCCGGCAGCGCCGGCCGGCTCTACGCCTATCATGTCTGCGACTGGCTGGTGCCGACCCGGGACATCCTGAGCGACCGCGGCATGATGGGCGACGGCGTGGTCGATCTCAAGGACATCCGCGGGGCCGTGGAACTGGCCGGCTTCGACGGGTTGTGCGAGGTCGAGATTTTCTCCGCCGCGACGTGGTGGCCGAAATCGGTTGACGACATCCTGAACACCGTGGTGCAGCGCGGGAAAACCTGCGTCTAAGGAAGGAACGACCGCCGATGAACATCGACTTCGCCATCACCCCCACCACGCTGCTGCCGGCGCTGCACCGGATGTGGGAGGCTTCGGCGGCGAAAATCGTTTCCATCGACCGCTCGATGGACCGCTCCGGTGGGGCGCCGGTGCACACCGTGGCCGGGCGCTACCAGCCGCGCGGATGGACCGAGTGGACCCGGGGCTTCGAATTCGGCAGCGCGCTGCTGCAATACGACGCGACCGGGGAGGCGCGTTTCCTGGCCCAGGCGATCGACCGCATCCGCACCGACATGCCGGTCCACATCACCGACTTCGGCGTCCATGACCACGGATTCAACCAGATCAGCACCTACGGCAACCTGCGGCGGCTGATCGGCGAAGGGCGGCTCGCCGACGATTTCTGGCAGAGCGAATACGTCGATCTCGCGCTGCGCTGCTCGGGGGCCGTGCAGGCGCATCGCTGGACAGGGCTGGGTGACGGCGCCGGCTACATCTATTCCTTCAACGGGCCGCACTCGCTGTTCGTCGACACCATGCGGACGTTGCGGGTGCTGGTGCTGGCCGACCGGCTCGGCCAGGTGATGAAGGGCGAAGGCGATCAGTCGATTTCGCTGCTCGGCCGCGCCCTCGCCCATGCCCGCGCGACCGCGCGTTACGCGATTTTCTACGGCGAGGGGCGCGACATCTACGATGTGCGCGGGCGCACCGCCCACGAAGCGATCTTCAACGTCACCAACGGCGCGTTCCGCAGTGTCGCGACGCAACAGGGCTATTCCGGATTTTCGACCTGGACGCGCGGCCTGAGCTGGGCGATGTGCGGCTTCGCCGAATTGCTGGAATTCATCGAGACCGTCGAGCCGGCCAAGCTCGATCCGTTCGGCGGCAAGCCGGAGATCGTCGCGATGATGGACAAAGCCGCCGCGGCCACCTGCGATTTCTACATTTCTCACACGGCGACCGATGGGATTCCGTACTGGGACACCGGGGCGCCGGGATTGCGCGATATCGTCGATCCCTACGACCGCCCGTCCGATCCGGGCAACGACATCGAACCGGTGGACAGCTCGGCCGCCGCCATCGCCGCGCAGGGCCTGCTGCGCTACGGCGCCTGGCGCCGCGCGACCGGCCGCGAGGCCGCCGATGTCTATGTCCAGGCCGGATTGACCGTGCTTGAGACATTGCTGAGCGAAACCTACCTCAGCACCGATCCCGACCATCAGGGGCTGGTTCTGCACAGCCAGTACCATCGCCCCAACGGCTGGGACTACGTGCCGCCGGGCCATCGGACTCCGTTCGGCGAGGCCACCATGTGGGGCGATTATCACATGCGCGAACTGGCCCTTTACGTGCAGCGACTGGCGGAGGGCGGACCCTATCTGACCTTCTTCGGGGCGCAGCCATGAACGAGCGCACCGGCCGGCCGATCGCCCTGGTCACCGGCGGACGCCGCGGCATCGGGCTCGCCATCGCCGAGGGCCTGGCGGCGGACGGCTTCGACGTGGCGATCACCGGCACGCGCGATGATGTCGTGGCGCAGGCGGCGGTGGCCAAACTGATCGCGCTGGGCAGCGCCGCCACCTTTGTCGCCGGCGACGTCGGCGACGTCGCGGACCACGCGCGGGTGCTCGATGCCGTCGAGGCCGGCCTGGGGCAGATCGACGTGCTGGTGTCCAACGCCGGGATCGCGCCACCGCAGCGGCTCGACCTGCTGGAGGAGACGGAAGCGAATTTCGACATTGTGTTGGGAGTGAACCTGCGCGGGACGTTTTTCCTGGCCCAGGCCGTGGCCAAACGGATGCTGGCGAGGAAAGCGGAAAGTTCCGGCAGATCGCTGGTTTTCATCACCTCCTGTTCGGCTGAGATGGTCTCGACCAACCGCATCGAGTACTGCATCGCCAAGGCCGGACTGGCCATGGTGGTGCAAGGGTTTGCTGTCCGTCTGGCGGCAGAGGGAATCGGCGTTTTCGAGATCCGTCCCGGCATTATCCACAGCGACATGAGCGCTGCCGCGGCCAGCAAATACGATGGGCTGATCGCGGGCGGGCTGGTTCCCGCGGGCCGCTGGGGCGAGGGAGCCGACGTCGCCGCGGCCGTGCGTCTGCTGGCGAAGGGGGAGATGGCCTTCGCCACCGGTTCGGTGATCAACGTCGACGGCGGACTGACCGTCAGTCGTCTGTAGGGACCTTCATCATTGCGCTGTGCTGCGGCGGTGGCCGTGGCCTCGGCGCCGAACAACGAGGAGTGTGGACATGCGTAAGCGACGGATTGGCATCATCATGAACGGCGTGACCGGGCGGATGGGCGAGAATCAGCATCTCGTGCGCAGCATCCTGGCGATCCGCGCCGACGGCGGCCTGCCGCTCGGCGATGGCAGCGTGCTGATGCCCGATCCCATCCTGGTCGGCCGCAATGGCGCGAAACTCGAGGCGCTGGCGAAGAAGCACGGGGTCGCGCGCTGGACCACCGATCTCGACGCCGCCCTCGCCGACCCGCGCGACGAACTGTTCTTCGACGCCGCCAGCACGGACCTGCGCGCGGGCCTGCTGAACCAGGCGATCGATGCCGGCAAGCACATCTATTGCGAGAAGCCGATCGCCGCCAACCTGGCGGACGCGGTGGCGGTGGCGCGGCGCGCCAAGGCCGCCGGCATCAAGCACGGCGTGGTCCAGGACAAACTGTTCCTGCCCGGCCTGCGCAAGCTGAAGATGGTGATCGACAGCGGCTTCCTCGGCCGCATGCTCAGCGTTCGCGTCGAGTTCGGCTACTGGGTGTTCGAGGGCGATCTGCAACCGATACAGCGACCGTCCTGGAATTACCGGAAGGCCGACGGCGGCGGCCTGATGCTCGATATGCTGTGCCATTGGCGCTACGTGCTCGACGAAACCTTCGGCGCGGTGCAGGCCGTCTCCTGCCTCGGCGCGACCTTTATTCCGGAGCGTTTCGACGAGAGCGGCCGGCCCTACACCGTCGATGTCGATGACTCGGCCTATGCCACCTTCACCCTTGCCGGCGGCGTGGTGGCGCACATCAACAGCTCCTGGTGCACCCGCGTGCGGCGCGACGATCTGGTGACCTTCCAGGTCGACGGCACCTTGGGCTCGGCCATCTGTGGGTTGCAGAAATGCTGGACCCAGGCACGGGTGAACACGCCCAGGCCGGTGTGGAACCCCGACATTCCCCAGGCCGTCAACTTCTTCGACACCTGGCAGGAGGTGCCGGACACCATGGCCTATCCGAACGCCTTCCGCATTGAGTGGGAACTGTTCCTGCGCCATCTGGTGGGCGAGGTGCCGGAGTTCCGCTGGAACCTCGAGGCCGGCGCGCGCGGCGTGCAGCTTGCCGAGGCCGGCATGCAATCCTGGCACGAACGGCGCTGGATCGATCTGCCGACGCTGCAGTTCTGACCGCCCAGGCCGCGCCGGGCCAACGCCCGGCCGAGCCGGCGGAACGAGTACCGCAGCTTCCGCAAGACCACGACCGGACCCTGATGGCGCCGGCGCGTCGCTGCGCTGCCGCCGTTGCGGAACGGTCGAATCGCCGCGTAGACTGCCGTCTGGATGGCCGGGAGGCCCTTCGTCGGGGGAAGGTCGATCAGGATGTCGAACGACAGCGATCTGGCCGCGCCGGATTTTTCAAAGCCGGCGGACTATGGGTACGAAGTCGATCTTTCCACTGACAGCACAGCCGCCAACATCATAAAGCTGGTGGGGCGCGGCAAGGACGTGCTCGACGTTGGTGCAGGCCCGGGGTCCATTTCAAGGGTTCTCACCGCCACGTTCGGTTGCACGGTCGATGCCATAGAGCGTGAAAAATCTGCCGCCGAGGTCTGCCGGAATTATGTGAGAGAGGTCTATGAAATAGACCTGGCCTTACAGGATAACTTCGCCGAATTAACCGGAAAGAAATATGATGTTATCATTCTGTCAGATGTCATTGAGCATCTTTACGATCCTTGGAGCGTGGTCAGAAAACTGGCCACGGTGTTGCGCGATGATGGTTTTTTTGTCGTATCAATTCCTCACGCCGGCCACAATTCGATTATTGCAAGTCTGATTCTGGGTGATTTCAAATATGGCGATCTGGGATTGCTCGACAAGACACATATCCGTTTCTTTGGACCCAAAAATCTCGGGGCTCTGTTCCTGAACATGGGCTTCAGTCTGGTTGCAATGAAATTCATCTTTGCCGACAGCGAACATACTGAATTGGCCGCGGCCTGGAATCAGTTGCCGAAGAAAATGAAAAAAATACTGTTAGGCAACCCCCTGGGATCCGTCTATCAGATCGTTGTAAAGGCCGGTCGAACCGATCGGTTCGGCCGCGGCCTGGATATCAATTCGATCGCGATAGAACTTCCCCCGATCCCGGCATATTCGAAGGCGCCGTGTCGATTCCGATCCATCCCTCGGAGACTTCTTGAACTTTTCAGTGCACGAAGAAAGTAGGCGGCGGGCGACGAGGGGGCCGATGGGGCTTGCATCCCGCTCGTGTCAGGCTGCGAGGAGCGTCTTGCCCGCGATCGACCGGGTCTCGTAGCCCGCGGCCAGCGCGCTGAGCGTGAAGATGCGCTCAACCGCATGATGCAATGTGCCGTCGAGTTGACCTGCCTCGGCGTCGAAGTCGTCGGGTTGCAGATCGAGCATCCGCAAAGGCGCCAAAGCCTGCGGCCGGACCCAGAATATCGAACCCTCGAAAAAACCCAGGCGGACCGGCCCGTTCGGCTCCATGCGCCGGCAGAGAGTCTCGACGAGCGCTTTGTCGTTCATCCAGAAGACGTCTCTGGTTCTGAAAAAGGAGGCCGCACCGACCAATCCGACCCGGGGATCGGAAAATTGCCTCAGGATGCGCCGGACAATGCCGGGATGTCCTGCGACGGCGGTATAGAGGATCCGGCGCCGCAAGTTACCCAGCCGCAGATGTGGACTTTTCTTTGTGTGGATCTTGAGAACGGCGTCGAAGCGGTCGAGCCGGCCGGCGTTCAGGAGCATGAGAAAGGGCGCGATGTCCCGGCCACGATTCTCGCTCTCGTAAATTTCAATCAGAGGATTTTCCCCTCCCAGTGTCCTTATCTGGCTTCCCTGGCCGTGAGGGGTGGTGACAAGCAGCGGGCTGCCTGCCGGCAGGGCTTGCCAGACCTTCACGATCTCGGGCCAGAACTCGAGATAATAGACATGCGCCACCAGTGCCGTTCTGACGGGTGGCACCGGAGAGGCGGCAATGCCCAGCCACAGCGCTCGCAGCTTTTGATAGAGCGGCGAGACGAGCACCACGCCAGTCCCAAACTCCACACCACGCAGCGCCGTCAGGACCAGCCGCAGCAGTACCCGCTTCCACAGTGGTGGACGGGGCGTCATTCGCGGAAATTCTTCGCAACGCCGGGTGCAACCGGGCCGGGCCGCACGGTCGGGCGCATGGCGAAGCGGTGACGGACGTTTTCCGGCGCGTGTACGATGTTGCCGCCTGCTGCGAAGAAGCCGGTGGTGTCGCCAAGATCGACGCGCCAGTCGGCAATGACGTCGGAGCGCTTCACCATGACGGGGATACCAGCAGGTTGCGGTGCGCGGCACCAACGGCTGCATCGCCCGGCACGCCGCCCGACAGCGGGAAAAGTTGCCCGGGGAATGTCACGAACCCGGTTGAAACGCGCTGGATTGCGTTGGCGCGGCGGCCTGGCGAAGCGCCGCGGCGAGCCGAACGCCGACCGTGGCGTGGGAAAACTCGGCTTCGACCAGCTCACGCCCGACTGCCCCCATGCGCCGCCGCAACGCCGGATCGCGGCGCAGCGCCAACAGGGCGGACCGCCATTGCTCCGGCGTGTCGGCGAGGAAACCGTTGACGCCATCACGCACCACCACCCGGTTCATGCCCACCGGCGAGGCCACCACGGGCAGCCCGGACGCCATGTACTGGATGAGCTTGTAGGCGCATTTGCCCTCGCTCCATTCATCGTGCCGCAAGGGCATGATGCCGACGTCGAAGCCGCCGATCAGCCGGCCCTCGTCCGCCTCGCTCCAGGGCAGGTTGTGGACCGCGACACCATCCAGCGTGATCGGCCCCGATCCCACCAGATCCAACCGGACCCCGGCCTCGGCGGTAAGCTCGGCGAGCACCCCGGCGAGCGGCGGCAGATACATCGCCGCGTTCGCCGGTGAGCCGATCCAGCCGATCGTGAAGCCGCCGTCCGGGGTTCCGGTGGCCAGCGGGTAGCGGCCGAGATCGACCGTCGTGGGCAGCTCGAGGATGCGGGGGGCCTGCATCCGCCTGGCCCATGCCCCCAGATAGGCATTGCCCACGATGGTCAGCCGGCTGGCCCGCACGATGGCGGGCAACTTGCCGGCCAGGGCGGCGCGAACCAGGGGGTTGCGGTGTTCCTGGTAGCGCAGGTACCAGGCGTCGTCGAAGTCCGCCACATAGGGCCGGTCGCCGAGCAGCCGCCGCTCGATCGACCAGGGCAGCCACGGCACGGCTTCCTTCTCCAGCCAGATCAGATCGTGGTGCGCGCGGTCCAGCAGGATCTGCAAGCGGCGGGCGTAATAACCGAGGAGCGACGAAACCGACACCCCGCGCCCGGCGTAAAGCCTCACCAAATATTCATCGTCAAAAAACGAGCGGACATCCACCGATATTCCGCTCTGTTGCAATATCGGAAGCATGTCCAGGAAGCGCAGACGACTCGCGGACCCGAGTCTGGAATACCGGCACAGCGCCAAAACCGAGACGGATGTCATCTTCCTGACCCGAAAGGCTCCCCATGCGTTCATTTAGAACGCATTCTCAGGGTTTTTATATGCTCACGCCTCATGGGGTTGGTCAACCCGCGGCGGGGATGGCACGGCGTATCGGCGCCATCCAAAAAGCCCTACCCAGCGTACATGATTGGGTTTACCCATTAGATGCTGCAGGGAATGTAGCTGGGGAAGGAAATCGGATCATGAGCTTGGCTTTCACAGTCAGATGTGCGGGCTTCGGTGCGATCCTGAGCGTTCTCGCCAATGGCGGCACGGTCCCGGCCGTGCACGCCGAGGACGTGACCCTCACGGTCTGGAGTCACGAGGCCGACGAACCGGCCAAGGTGGTGTTCCGCAACAAGGCCGCCGCGGATCTGGAGAAGAGCCACCCCGGACTGCACGTCAAGATCACATGGTATGAGAAGGACGGCCTTTACACGGCACTGCGGACCTCGCTGCCGGCGGGGCGCGGGCCCGACGTCTTCTATCTGGAGCCGGACCAGAAGCATCAATACGTCACCGCCGGCTACATCCTGCCGCTCGACAACCT
>Ga0181519_10003637_pt1 | contig 12647 bp, 13 predicted proteins | sample PEATcosm2014_Bin_26_FD_121102 | JGI IMG/M metagenome (GOLD analysis project Ga0181519, IMG submission 121102) | Peatland microbial communities from MTU Mesocosm Facility, Houghton, MI, USA - PEATcosm2014_Bin02_10_metaG | ecosystem: Environmental > Terrestrial > Soil > Wetlands > Peat | place... | reverse complement strand
CGCCGGCAACGAGGGAATTGCGCGGGCCCTTAAAGCATATCCATCAGAGCGAAGTATCGTTTACATTGCGCATGACTTGACGCCGCATAACCGAGTGTGCCTGCTTGATGGCACGATTGATGCAGTAATCGATCAGAATCCGCGAATTGAGGCCAGAGAGGCTCTCAATGTTTTGATCGAGAGTATCAATGGCTGTCCGTATGAATACCATCCGCCGCGACTGCAAATCATATTTCGCGAGAACCTACCAGAAACCTAACGAAGTCGCGTCGAGAGCCGTTTGCTTTTGGCATTACGCATATCTGGCGCTCGTGACGTATGCGGCGCATTCGTCGGGGGAGCGCTTCGCATAACGCCGAGCCGCCGGGGGGGTCGGCCGTGTGGAGCCTCAACAGGTCGTGCGGCGGCCTCCGGCGTCTGGCCGCTCTCGACCTGCCGCACCAACCGCTCTCGACCGATCGGCGTCAAACGGGCATTCTTGTGGATGTTCATCCGGTCCTCTCCAAGGGCTCTGAAGCTTCGCAACCTCAGCTTCCTCGGTCCGGACCGGATGGACAACCTATGGAAAGCTCACAGCGAGATCGTCGTTAAGGATCACGCTCGGATCGAACGGACGCGCGGGCGCGAGGCTTTCGTGCCTTTGGCGCATCCGCCTGGCCATGCGCAGGCGGACTTTGGCGAAGCGGCGGGGGTGATCGGCGGGGCGCGCCAGAAGATCCATGTCTTCTGCACGGACGCGCCGCAATCGGACGTCTGCTTCGTCAAGGCGCATCCGGCGGAGACGGCGGAGGCGTTCTTCGACGGGCGCGTGTCGGCGTTCGTGTTCTTCGGCGGTGCGCGGTTGTCGTTTCTCTATGACAACCTCAAGATCGCGGTAGCCGGGATCTACGGAGACGGCAGGCGAGAGCGCCCGCGCGCGTTCGGTCAGCCGCAACCGGCGTCAGTTGAAGCGCCAGCTTCGCCTCCGACGTCGACGAAGGTAGGACGCAACGTTCCCAGGGTTCGTATGCCGCGATCGACCGGTTCAACCTTGGCTGGCGATATGTCTCACGCCTGCGGAGCAGGCGAACGCGCCAACTTGAAGGAGGTTCGTGCCAGCGCCGCACGACGTAGAGCCGCGCAAATTGCCTAATTGCCCCCTTCATTTTGATGTATTATGATGCGAGTCTTTGTCAAAAAGACGTTGACAGTCCGCGGAATCTTGGCGAAGAATGTCACAAAAATAAGGCGACGGGAGGGAATTTGATGTTCTCATCTGACAGGATATCGCGGCGGCGACTTCTCGGGGCGGGAGGTGAGGTTGCGCCTGTGGCGGCCGTCGCAGGCGTTGCGCCCGAGTTCATTCGGCCTGGCCGCGCCTATGCGGCAGACTCTTTGGCGCCCGGCATGGTCGGGGGCCCCACGGGATTCGAGGGATTCGAGCGCCACCAAGACGGCGAAGATACGCTCGCCGGTCGTGCGATCGAAGGAACCAGGGCCCTCGAGGCTGACGTTCCGCGCTCGAAGACGTTCCTCGACGACAGCTTCATGGCGAACAGATTATGAGCAGCAGGTCCATGGCCGCCGAAGCAAGACCGGCAAACTGGGGCAGAAGTCTGATCGGTCAGCGCGAGGCGTCCGTCGCGCTAATGATCCTGCTGCTGTTCGTCTATCTCGGATTTCGCAACGAGTTCTTCTTGACCCCCCGCAATCTGCTCAACGTGGGCCGTCAGGCCTCGGTTGTGGCGATCGTGGCGCTCGGCGAAGCGCTTGTGATCATCTCTCGTGGCCTCGATCTTTCAGTCGGTTCGACGCTTGGCCTCGCTGCTGTCGCGGCGGCCTACGTCGGCCAATGGAGCGGCGACCAATCGTTGGCGCTCCTGGCCGGTCTGGGAGTCGGCGCACTCGTCGGCGTGATCAACGGCGGCTTGGTGACGCGCATCAACATCAACCCGTTCATCGCCACCCTCGGCACTCTGTCGGTTGCGCGCGGCCTCGCGCTGCTGATCACCGGCGGCATTCCCATTCCCTTCAACGGCGGAATCCCTGAGTTTCTCGGCGCGGGCCGCATCTACACCGTGCCCGCTTCGCTCATCTTGATGGTCGTGCTCGCGATCATTTTCCACATCTTCGCGTCGCGCACGTGCACCGGACGGAACATCTACGCGATCGGCGACAGCCCCACGGCCGCGCGGCTCGCCGGCATCAACGTCGAAGGCGCGCGACTGCTCGTTTACGTCCTCTGCGGCCTGCTCGCGGGGCTGGGCGGCATCATCCTGTCCGGCAACCTCGCCAGCGCCAATCCGGATCTCGGCCGCGGCTATGAACTCGACGTGATCGCCGCCGTCATTCTCGGCGGAACGGCGCTTTCAGGGGGCCGCGGCTCAATTCTTGGCGTCGTGCTCGGCGCCCTGCTCATGGCGCTGCTCGGCAACGCCTTCGTGCTTCTTGGAATCTCGGCCCATTGGCAGGTCGTTTCAAAGGGGCTCGTCATTATCTTCGCCGTGGGCATCGACGGCATCCGGCGGGGACGCGAGGACTAATAGAACCAGGGAGGGTGCAGATGTATTGGACCAGAAGAGAACTTCTCAACGCGATCGCCGCCGTGGGGGTGCTGGCGGGCGCCTCGGGCGTGATGGCGGCCGAACTGCCCAAGGGCGGCACGGTGGCGGCGGTCGACAACACAAAGGGACCGTTGAAGATCGCGTTCCTGTCGTTCCAGAACAATCCGTTCTGGATTCCTGTCACGGAAGGCGAAAAGGCCGCCGCCGAATATCTCAAGAGCAAGAACGTCAAGGTCGACTACGTCGACCTGGGCGACAGCCTCAACGCCGAGGCCGTGATCGCCGGCATCGAGAGCGCCGTGGCGCAGAAGTATAATGGCATTGTCACCGTGCCGATCTTCGACGGCACCGAGCGCGCCATCAATGAGGCGGCAGACGCTGGCGTGCCGGTGTTCAACATCATCGCCGAGGGCGCAGCGCCGTCGAAGCGGATCGCGTTCATGGGCCAAGACGCTCTCGCGGCTGGCAAGCAACTTGGCGAATTCATCGTCAAGAAGCTCGGCGGCAAGGGCAAGGTCGGCGTCATCACCGGCTATTTCGGCGCGGTGCAGCACACGAACCGCATGAAAGGAGCGGTCGACTACATCAAGGCTAACGCCCCCGGCATCACGATCCTTGGCCCGTTCGAGAACCAGGACAAGGCTGAGACCGCCTACTCGATCGTCCAGGATATGTATACGGCGAACCCGGATCTTTCGCTGGTATATGTCACGGCCGGCGGGCCCTTCGGCGCCGCGAAGGCCGTGAAGGACCTCGGACTGACCGGAAAGGTCGGCGTCGTCGGCTTCGACCATACGCCCGACAACATGGCCTATCTGAATACGGGCGAGATGTACGCTCTGATCGACCAGGCTCCATTCCAGCAGGCGTTCGACGCCACTGTGATGCTCTACAACACTCTGGTCACCGGCAAGGCGCCCGCTGAGAAGATCATCCCGGTCAAGGGGCATATCATCACGCCGGAAGGCTCGCTGAACTAGTCTCCTTTATCCCTGCGTCGCGGCGGGTCGCCGCGACGCAATCACGGATCGCGACATGACCTCGCCCGTCGTCGAAATTTCCGACATCCAGAAGAGCTTCGTCGGAGTGCCCGTCTTGCACGGCATCAATCTCAGGATCGTGCCCGGCGAGATCATTGGATTGGTCGGCGAGAACGGCGCGGGCAAGTCCACGCTGATGAACATCATCGCCGGCAAGTTTCGTCCTACCGCCGGGACCATCGCGTTCGACGGCGTCCCCGTCGAACTCGATTCGATTCGGCAGGGCCAGGCCTTGGGCGTGCGGTTCGTCCATCAAGAGCTTTCGACGGCTGGCGCCATGAGCGTGGCGGAAAACATCTTCCTCGGCCGCTATCTTGCCGGCCGAGCCGGATTCATCAACGCCAAGCGCCTGAACAGCGAGGCGCGCAAAGTCCTCGCCCGCGTCGGCCTCGACCACGTCGATCCCTCGACTCCACTCGGCAGTCTCCGCAGCGGCGAGCAGCAGCTCGTCGAACTCGCTAAGGCGATCTCGGAGCAGCCTCGTCTCCTGATTCTCGACGAACCGACCTCCTCGCTGACGCCGGCCGAGGGGGAGCGCCTTTTCGGGCTGATCCATGAGCTGGCCGCCCAGGGCGTCGGCCTGATCTTCATCACGCACCGCCTCGAGGAGGCGCTCAATCACTGCGACCGGATCGTCGTCTTGCGCGACGGTCGTCTGATCACCGACCTGCCGGCCAACACGACCAGGAAATCGGACTTGATTCTCCACATGGTCGGCCGGCCGGCCACATTCAGCTACCACGCGCACGGCCAGATCTCCGACAGCACACGGATCGAAATCAAAGATCTAGCCGACGCTTCCTACCTCAAGGGGATCAATCTTTCCGCGCGGGGTGGCGAGGTCGTGGGCCTGTTCGGCCTCGTCGGCGCCGGGCGGACCGAATTCCTCGAGACCCTCTACGGCTATCGCGCGGCGCGCTCCGGCACTGTGACGGTGGATGGCGCGCCGCTGCCGCTGGGCAACGTCAAAACCGCAGTGCGCAAGGGCCTCTTCATGCTGCCCGAAGGCCGGAAGGCGCGCGGCATCTTTCCGACGCATTCGGTTCGCAGCAACATCAGTATCAGCGCCCTCGTTGACCTTAGCCGTCTGGGCTTCGTCAACCGCCGCGACGAGGCTGCCGAGACCAGCCGGCTTGCGCAGTCGCTCAATATCCGAATGACAAATATGGGCCAACCGATCATGGCCTTGTCGGGCGGCAATCAGCAAAAGGCCCTGTTCGCGCGAGCGCTCCTGGCGCGACCCAAGGTCCTTCTGCTCGACGAACCGACCCACGGCGTCGACGTCGGCGCGAAGGTCGAGATCTACGACATCATCAGCCGGCTTGCCGCCGACGGCGCGACGGTGCTGGTATCCTCCTCCGAACTGCCGGAGATCCTGGCGATTGCGGACCGTTGCATGGTCTTCGCCGGGGGTCGCGTGGTGGCCGATCTCGACCGCACCCAGATGAGCGAAGAAGCGATCCTGGCGAACGCCTTCGCCGTTCCGGATTCCGATCATTTGCACGAAGCGGTGGCGCATGGTTGAGCTATTCGGCCAGTCGTTGTCGCGGCGGCAGGTCGCCGAGCGGGCCGGCCTGTTCTCGCAATTCGCCGGCGTCCGTCTCATGACCCTCGGCGACGGCGTCGAGCGGGGCGTGCGTCTGCTCGAATTCCGCACCGGTTCCGGCCTGCGTTTCACCGCGCTTGTCGATCGGGCTCTCGACATCGCCGACTGCGATTTCAAAGGGCAGTCCATTGGCTGGCATTCGCCGGCAGGCTTCCGCAACCCCGCCCTGCACGAGGCCGAAGGCGAAGCCGGGCTCGGCTGGCTGCGGTCGTTCTCGGGGCTAATGATGACATGCGGGCTCGATCACACACTCGGTCCCGCTGAAGTTTCGGCCGAAACCTACAATTATCCCGGCCGAAGAACCATGCGCCATGGTCTGCACGGCCGCGTGGCGCTGATCCCTGCGCGGTTGACCGGCTATGGCGAGCGCTGGGAAAGCGATCGCTGCGTGCTTTGGGCGGAAGGAACTGTCGACCAGGCGACCGTGTTCGGCGAAGACCTGCGCCTCAACAGGCGCATCGAAGCTGATGTCGGCGGCGCCGAAATCCGTCTGTTCGATCGCGTCGAGAACTGCGGCTTCGCCGAGACGCCGCACATGTTCTTCTATCACGTGAATGTGGGCCATCCCGTGTTGGACGAAGGATCGCGCTTCTTGGCGCCGATCTCGGACGTCGTGTGGGCTGCGCATGAGGAGAGCTATAAGGCGCAAGGAGTCGGCTATCGCGTGCTGCCCGCGCCACAGGAGAAATTTCGCGAGCAGGTATGGCAGCATGAGCTGATGGCGGATTCGCGCGGCTGGACGGCGGCGGCGCTCGTCAACGACAGGATCGGCCTTGGCTTCGAGGTGCGCACGCGCAAGGATCAGCTGCCCTGTTTCTATCAGTGGCAGAACTGTCAGGCGGGTCTCTATGCGATGGGTCTCGAGCCATCGACGCATCACGTGCTCGGCGATCAGGCGGCGCGTGAACGCGGCGAAATGATTTGGCTCAAGCACGGCGAGAGCTGCAGCTACGACGCAATATTTAGCGTACTCGATGGCGCGGAGGCGATCGGCGCGGCGGAAGCGCGTATCGCGTCTGTCGCGCGTCAGCCGGAGGAGGGATTTCCGAAACCGTCGGGGCAATTCCGCGCGCTGGCGGGGATTCGTGCAGGGGGCGGCGGGAAATGACGTTGTCCCCCTCCGCCTCGGCGCGGCGATTCAGCGGATGGGCGAGAGCATCTTGCGTGACCGTTGACGCATTCATTGTCGCCGATATCGGTCAGCGACAGGGGAACAACGCGACGCCGCGGGCGGCGTGCGGGTAATTGCAACGACAATCAAACGTCGGAGGATATCCATGACAGGGGCCGCAGCCGAAAGTGCTTCTGCGCCCAAGCGCGACTATTCGCTTGTCGGCGCAAGCACGCGCACAGCCATCGAGACAGGCCTCGCTTCAGCGGAATGGTATCATACCGACGTATCGCGTAAGGTGATGAAAGATCTTATGCAGCGCTCGGACAGGCGCGCGCTGATCGACGCCATCATCTGGCTCGGCCTGCTCGCCCTCTCTGCGCTAGGCGGCGTCTATTTCTGGGGAAGCTGGGCCTGCGTCCCGTTCTTCTTCGTCTATGGAACGCTTTACGGCTCGGCGAGCGACGCACGCTGGCACGAGTGCGGCCATGGCACGGCGTTCAAGACGCGTTGGATGAACGACGTCATCTACGAGATCGCCAGCTTCATGGTGATGCGCAACCCCGTGACCTGGCGTTGGAGCCATGCGCGGCATCACACCGACACGATCATCGTCGGGCGCGATGCGGAGATCGCCGTGATGCGGCCGCCGGATCTGTTTCGCGTCGTCTGCAATTTCGTCGGCGTTTTTGACGTCTACTTTTCGCTGAAGGCGTTGCTGAAGAACGCGACTGGAATCATCACGCCGGACGAGGCGAGCTTCATTCCGGAGACGGAGCGCGGCAAGGCGGTGACCGCCGCACGCGTCCATATCGCCATCTATGCAGCGACGATCGTCGTGGCGCTGGTCATCCGATCCTGGTTGCCGCTCATGCTGATCGGCTTGCCGCGTTTGTATGGCTGCTGGCACATGGTGCTCGTCGGCTTGCTGCAGCATGGCGGTCTCGCCGATGATGTGACGGACCACCGGCTCAATTCCCGCACCGTCTATATGAACCCCGTCAGCCGCTTCATCTATCTCAACATGAACTATCATGTTGAGCATCATATGTTCCCGATGGTGCCCTATTACGCGTTGCCGCGCCTGCATGAGTTCATCAAGCATGATCTGCCCGCGCCGAACCCGTCGATCTTCCACGCTTATTGCGAGATGATCCCCGCCTTCTTGCGGCAATTGCGCAACGAAGACTATTTCGTCAAGCGCGAGCTGCCGCCGACCGCCAAGCCCTATCGAGAGGAATTCCACTCGGCGTCCGCGATACCGACCGGGGCCGAATAGGCGACGAAGACAGGGGAGCTTTTCGCATGGCGTGGGTTGAAGCTTGCGGCGTTGGCGATATCGACGAGGAGGACGTGATCCGCTGGGATCATGAAGGGCGCAGTTTCGCGCTCTATCGCTCGCCGGATGACGAGTATTTCGCGACCGACGGCCTTTGCACGCATGAGCGCGCGCATCTCGCCGACGGCCTTGTGATGGACGACGTCGTCGAATGTCCGAAGCACAATGGCCGGTTCAACTACAAGACCGGCAAAGCCCTGGCGGCGCCGGTTTGCGTGAACCTCAAGACGTACCCCACCAGGGTCCAAAGCGGCAAAGTGTTCGTCGACATCGGCTGATCGAGACGCGTGGAGAGATCGTCGATGGAGCGAGAGCAACCCGGCATGGTGATCGTCGGCGCGGGCGAATGCGGCGCTCGTGCGGCGCTGACTTTGCGCGAGCAGGCCTACGGCGGACCGGTGACGTTGATCGGCGCCGAGCGGCATCACCCCTATGAGCGACCGCCGCTGTCGAAGGCGCTTGGACCGGCGTGCGATGGACTGGCGCTAAAGACGATCGCCTCTCGCGAGAGCCTCGAGCGGGTCGGCATCGCGTTGCTTGCGCCGGCCGAGGTCGTCGCGATCGAGAGGGCGGAGCGCGGCGTGCGTCTCGCTGACGGGGCGCGCATCGCTTACGACAAACTGCTGCTGGCGACCGGCGCCACGCCGCGTGCGCTGCCGATGGCCGCAGGCCTCGATCACTGCTTGACCCTGCGCACATTCGATGACGCCATCGCGATCCGGTCGCGGCTCAGCCCCGGTTTTCGGGTCGCTATCATCGGCGGCGGCTTTATCGGGCTCGAACTGGCGGCGATCGCCAGCGTCCTCGGGGTGGAAGTGACGGTTCTGGAGGCGCAGGCCCGCATCCTCCAGCGCGGCGTTCCCGACGAAATCGCCGCCATCCTGCACAAGGCGCACACGGACCATGGCGTACGCATCCGGTGCGGACAAGTCATGGCGTCCATGACGGAGACGGCCCGCGGCGTCGCTATCCGTCTCGCCGGCGGCGGCCTCGTCGAGTCCGATCTCGTCGTGGTCGGCGTCGGGGCGCAGCCAAATATCGAACTGGCTGAGGCGGCGGGCCTCGCGATCGACAACGGCATTGCCGTCGACGAGCGGCTTCGAACGAGCGACCCGCATATTTTCGCCGCAGGCGACTGCTGCTCCTTTCCGCTGGCGCTTTACGGCGGGCGGCGGGTGCGGCTCGAAGCCTGGCGCAACGCGCTGGAGCAGGGCCCGCTCGCTGCGCTCAACATGCTGGGCCGGGACGAGTCTTATACCGCAGTGCCCTGGTTCTGGTCGGATCAGTATGATCTCGGCCTTCAGGTGGCGGGACTCGTCGATGAAGCTTCAGACATTGTGCGACGCGACGCCGGCGACGGAGGCGTCCTGTTGTTTCACCTCGCCGCCGACGGACGGCTTCTGGCGGCCAGCGGAATCGGGTCGGGCGCATCGATTGGGCGCGATTTCAAAGTGGCGGAAATGCTGATCGCCCGCCAGGCGCGGCCGCCGCGCGAGGCGCTGCGGTCGCCGGAGGTCAAACTGAAGAGATTGTTGATGTCAGCTTCGGGGTCTTAGACGCTTTTGTTGAGCCAACGCCGTTCGAGGGGCGGTCTCTAACCGCAAAAGAGGAATCAGGGAGTGACGAGCGCATGAGCACAGGATTTTTCGGCGATGTTCAGCCGATCCGTTACGAGGGGCCGAATTCGAAGAATCCTCTCGCGTATCGTCATTACAAGAAGGATGAAATCGTGCTCGGCAAACGGATGGAGGACCATCTGCGCTTCGCCGTAGCCTATTGGCATTCTTTCGCATGGAACGGCGGCGATCCGTTCGGCGGCCAGACTTTCGAGCGCCCCTGGTTCGGCGACACGATGGAGCTTGCGAACTTGAAGGCGGATGTCGCCTTCGAACTGTTTTCACTACTGGGCACGCCTTTCTATTGCTTCCATGACGCTGACGTCAGGCCCGAGGCTGCGACGTTCAAAGAAAGCGTCGCGCGGCTCGACGCGATCGGCGATCGCTTGGCGGAGAAACAGGAAGAGACCGGCGTCAAATTGCTGTGGGGCACGGCCAATCTGTTCTCGCATAGGCGCTTCATGGCGGGCGCCGCCACCAACCCCGATCCGGACGTCTTTGCCTATGCGGCGGCGACGGTGAAAAGCTGCATGGACGTCACCAAGCGGCTTGGTGGCGCAAATTACGTGCTGTGGGGCGGGCGCGAGGGCTATGAGACGCTGCTCAACACCGATCTCAAACGCGAGCTCGATCATGCCGGCCGGTTTCTTCAGCTCGTCGTCGAATACAAACATAAGATCGGCTTTAAAGGGACAATTCTCATCGAGCCGAAGCCGCAGGAACCGACCAAGCATCAATACGATTACGATGTGGCAACCGTATATGGCTTCCTCAAGCGGAACGGTCTTGAGAACGAGGTGAAACTCAATATCGAACAAGGCCATGCGATCCTCGCCGGCCATTCGTTCGAACACGAGCTCGCGCTCGCGAATGCGTTGGGAATCTTCGGTTCGATCGACATGAACCGCAACGACTACCAGTCGGGCTGGGACACCGACCAGTTCCCGAACAATGTGCCCGAAATGGCTTTGGCCTATTGTCAGGTGTTAAGCGGCGGCGGCTTCACCACAGGCGGCACGAATTTCGACGCTAAGCTGCGCCGCCAGTCGCTTGATCCCGCCGATCTTCTGATCGCCCATATCGGCGGCATCGATTGCTGCGCCCGGGGCCTGAAGGCCGCGGCGAAGATGATCGAGGAGAACGCGCTCTCGGGGCCGGTGGCGGAGCGTTACGCGGGATGGGACAAGCCGGACGCCAAGGCCATGCTCACGCACCAGTCGCTTGAGGAGATCGCCAAGCCCGTGCTGGAGGGAACGATCGACCCCAAGCCGCGCTCCGGCCGCCAGGAATATCTCGAGAATATCGTCAACCGCTACGTCTGACGTTGAGCGTCGAGCCTTCGCCTGGAGGCTCGGCGCCTGTCCTGGAGGGCGCGATGAGCCTTACGCCGGTCGCCTGGGAATATTTGCTGCCGGAGGAATTCGAGCGACGCCTCGCGGCGCGCCCGATCGCTTATCTGCCGTTGGGTCTTTGCGAGCCGCATGGCCATATCGCGCCCTTCGGGCTCGATACGATCAAAGCGCGCTACCTTTGCGAAGAAGCGGCGCGACGTTTCGGCGGGGTCGTCGCGCCAACCATGGCCTACCAGATCCACGAGACCGGCTACCATGCGCCCTGGTTGCGCGAGGTGATGGGCGACGTCAATCCGCGGCTCGCGGCGCTGCCGCCGCATATCGTGTTGGAGGCGCTGCTCTATCAGCTTCGCGCGTTCCGCAACGCGGGCTTTTCTGCCGCGGTCGTGCTTTCCGGCCATCACGGCGGCAATCAGGAAGACTTGCGCAAAGTCGCGCGCGTGTTCTGTGACGCTTATCCCTTCGAAGTCTTCGCCTGCAGCGATCCGGAGTTGGTCGAAGGGCATTACGAAGGCGATCACGCAGGCTACTATGAAATCTCCCAATTGCTCGCGATTGATCCGTCTCTCATCGACTTGAGCCGCGTGAACAGGACGCGCAGCGATCCGCTTGGGCGCTTTGCACAAAACCCGGATGCGGGTGAAGCAAATGCCGCAGCGGGCAAGAAGATGCTCGAAATCGCGCTCGACAGTTTGAAGCGCGTCGTCGACGGCTTCACGCTGAAGACGCGCAATGCGCCGCATATCCCAATGGAGGCGATGGCGCCGCTCTGGGCCAAGATCGACGCGGAGCGCGCGCGCTGGCGCACGCTGAACCTTTGAACCAACACGGAACGAGCCAGATGGACGCCTCCATTTTTCCCCGCACCAATCGCAACATCAGCCGGCTCGGTTTCGGCGCCATGGGTTTCGCCGGCTGGTTTGGCGACCAGTCCGAGGCTGATCACATCCGAGCGCTGCACTACGCGCTCGATCATGGCGTCAATTTCATCGACACCGCGCGCGCCTATGGCGAGTCCGAAGCGATCCTCGGCCGCGGCCTGAAGCAATGGATAGGCGAGAAGCCCTTTGTCGCGACCAAGGTCGAAGGGCTCGCGGGCGGCCCGCAATGGAGCACCGTCGTCCCCGTTGCAAGCTCGTTGCCTAGAGGTCAGGTGACGGCGAGTTGCGAGATTTCGCTGCGCGCTTTGCAGCTTGATTCCGTGGACCTCTTGCAGTTGCACGCCTATTGGCCGGTCTGGGGCGTGGAAGGCTATTGGATGGACGAACTGCGCAAGTTGAAAGAGCAAGGAAAAGTGCGTGCGATCGGCATTTCCGCGCCCGATCATCGCTCGGACATGGCGCTTCCGATCGTGATGAGCGGGGCGATCGACTCCGTCCAGACAGTCATCAACATCTTCGATCCCGTCGCGCTCGAAAATTTGGTGCCGATCTGCCAGAAGCACAACGTGGCGGTCATCGCGCGCTGCATCCTCGATGAGGGCGGCCTTACCGGAACGTTGACGCCCGAGACCGTTTTTCCACCCGGCGATTTCCGCGGCGGCTATTTCGACGATACCGTTCCGCGGGCGACGTATATCGCCAAGGTCGAAGCCCTGAAGGCCTATGTGCCTGAGCACGCGAGCAGCTTGGCCGCTCTGGCGCTCAAGTTCGCGCTATGGCATCCGGGCGTCACTGTTGGCGTCACCTCAATGCACGAGCAGCGCTACGCCAGCATGAACATCGCCGCCGCCGCGGAGCCTCGCCTGCCGGAGAACGTCTTCAAGGCGCTCATGTTCAAACATCGTTTCATCAAAGCGTTCATGGACGTCCGCAACTTCGCCGACCTCGACGCCATTCCCGACCAGCCCGTCGTTATCGATTGAGCGGCCGAGCTGACTGGCGCGCATGCGGCGCGCGCCCGCTCCTGGGGGTCGATGCGAGGCAATATGGGAGCCCGACTCCAACCCAGTATGGAGTGACTCCGCCCACACTCAATTTCGACCCACCAATAACAATGCCGCTGTTCGCGCGTTTCCGGGCGAAAGAAGTAACCAGTCGG
>Ga0181519_10003635_pt1 | contig 12657 bp, 13 predicted proteins | sample PEATcosm2014_Bin_26_FD_121102 | JGI IMG/M metagenome (GOLD analysis project Ga0181519, IMG submission 121102) | Peatland microbial communities from MTU Mesocosm Facility, Houghton, MI, USA - PEATcosm2014_Bin02_10_metaG | ecosystem: Environmental > Terrestrial > Soil > Wetlands > Peat | place... | reverse complement strand
GTCGGGGTCGAGCGCGCAGTCATCGTGACAGAGGAGGAAGAACGCGGCGCCCTCGACCATTCCGAGCGCCTCGTTGCTCGCAGCGGCGTACCCCGGCCTGCCCGGGAGGATTCGCACGAACGCTTCAGGCAGGATCCGCCCGACGCGCACCGTCGGATCGGACTCCTCGTCGGTGACCAACACGAGGACGGACAGCTCCTCGTAGTGCTGAGAAGCCAGGCTGGCCAGGGTCTCTTCTAGCCACGGACCCTGCCCTGTGGTCACGACGACCGCCACGACTGCCGGCACCTGGGCGTCCATTAGGTGCTTGAGGCTAACCGTTCCGGGTCGGACAATCCGGTACCGGTGTTCGCCACCAATGCTTGCAACTGTTTAACAAAGATGATACTGTTGTAGACGAACGCAGGGGTCCGGATCGGGCACGACTGGCCTCGGATGTGGCCTCCGGCGTGATCACTTTCGACCACGAACAAGAAATCAGGAGGCACGAAATGCCTGACGTGACCAACATGAGCGCCCTTTCGAAGGGCGTCGCCGACCTCGCCCGCGATGCCGCCTACGTCGCCGTCGGCTTCGGTGTCCTCGGCTTCCAGCGGGCCCAGGTGCAAAGGGCGGGCCTGAAGAACGCACTGGCGAAGGACTTCCCCCTGGACCAGCACCTCAGCGGCCTACGGGCTGAGGTCACCAAGGGCATCACCCAACTCGACGACCTTTTGGAGTCGGCGACGCAGTTCATCGAGACGAGCATGCAGCCGCTGGAGCAGCAGCTGCCCTCGACGGTGACGCAACTGACCTCCAAGGCCTTCGGCCAGTCCCGCGAGGTCCGCAGTCAGATCCGCCAGCGGGTCACCGCTTCCTGACCGACGCCACCTGCGTGGCCGGCACCGTCAGCCCGCCTCCCAAGAGGTGAGCACGTCAGTGAGCGTCGTGGCCAGCGGAATGGAAGGGGCCCATCCGGTCGCCTCGTGCAGAAGTCCGGCGTCGCCCCGCAGCACCGGCACGTCGACGGGACGCACCAGTGCGGGGTCGAGCACGAGCTCGAGGTCCGCCTGGGCCAGGGACAAGAGTTCGGCGGCCACCTCGGAGATCGCGACATCGCGGCCCGAACAGACGTTGTACACGGTGCCCACGTGGCCGTGCTCTATCAATAGCCGGTAGGCGACGACGACGTCTCGCACGTCGGTGAAGTCGCGCCGCGTGGTGAGCGTCCCGACCCGCAGGGAGCCGGCTCCTGCCTTGCGCGCCTCGACGATGCGCTTCGCCAGCGCTGACACGGCGAAGTTGGGCGATTGACCCGGGCCGATGTGGTTGAAGGGTCGGACGACAATGACCGGCTGGTTGTAGCCCCGCCAGGCCTGCAGGGCCACCGCTTCGGCGGCCAGCTTGCTCGCGGCGTACGGCGTCACGGGCGCCGTCGGGGCACCCTCGCGCAAGGGCAGCTGCCCTGGGGTCACCGTTCCGTACACCTCGGCCGAGCTCACCACCAGGATCGTGGGTGGCGTCGGCAGCGCCCGGGCGGCGGCCAGGAGCTCGGCCGTTCCGAGCACGTTGACCCTGAGGACCTCGCTCGGATTCTCCCAGCTCTCGCCGACGTGCGTCATGGCGGCCAGGTGGTAGATGGCATCGGGTGCGGCGTCGACCACCACCTTGTGCAGCGCCGGCCCATCGGAAATATCGGTCTCGATGTCGACCACGACCACCTCGTCACCGGAATCCTTGAGATGGGCCGCCAGCCACTGACCCACGAATCCCTTGCCACCCGTGATCAGCGCGCGCATCGCTGCACCCTACAGCGGGCCACCCAGGGCAATTTCATAGGCCCCGATGTGGCGGGTCGCGCTGGCCGCCCAGGTGAAGCCGGCGGCCACCGTCAAGCCCCGTTCTCGCTGCTCGCGGGCATGGTTGGCTCCCTTGCCCCCTTCCAGGGCCACGGCGATCGCATCGGCCAGGGATGAGGTGTCCCCCGGCGGGACCAGCGAGGCCGCGCCCTGTGCCATTTCGGCCATGGCCGTCCCCTCGGTCGTGATCAACGGAGCCCCGCAGGCCAGAGCCTCGAGGGCGGGCAACCCGAACCCCTCCTCGAGCGCCGGATAGACCACCACGGTGCTCCGGCGGAGCAGCGCCGGCACCGCGTCGTCCGGCAGGTAGCCGGTACGGATGATCCGGTCCCCGTGGACAGCCTGGGCCAGGACCCGCTCGACCTCTTGGAGTCCCCAACCCAGTTGGCCCCCCAGCACCAGGACCGCCTCGCGTTGGGTGGCCGCCACGGCGTCGAAGGCGGCAACCAGGGGGGCCAGCCCCTTTCGAGGCTCGAGCGTGCCGACGAACGACACCAAGGGGCGACCACGGGGAACGCCGCACGCCGACAGCAGCGCATCGTCCGCCCCGGAAGACGGTTCGGCCGGCGAGAAACGGACGTGGTCGACCCCGTGGGGCGCCACGACGATCGGGGCCCGCACCTCGCAGCTGGCCCGGAGTCGGGCCGCGGTGACCTCGCTCACGCACACGAGGGCCCCTGCGTGCAAAGAGGCGCGGCGGATGGCGCGCCGAAAGAGCAACGCCTTCGAGCGGACGTGCCATTCGGGGTGGTCGAAGAACGTGCAGTCGTGAATCGTGACCACACAGGGCATAGGCGCCCGCTCCGGCATCGTGTAGTGGGGGGCGTGGTGGACCTGGGCCCCCAATGACCCCAACAGACGGGGAAGACGCAGTTGCTCGAAGGCGAGACGGGCCGGGCGGGAAACGGGGACCACCCCCACCACCTTGGCCCGGGCCATCGCCAGGTCCCGCCAGCGTGCCTCGTCTCCCTGCCGCGCCACCATGGTCAAGGCGACGTCGTCCCGGGTACACAGCTCACGCGCGATCGCCATGGTGTAGTAACCGGCGCCCGCGGGGCGTTCCGGCACCGCCGAGACGTCGAGCGTGAGCGACAGGGCTCGGGCACTCACGACAGCGACCGCCACAGGCCGATGTGCTGGTGGGCCGCCGTCCGCCAGATCCGGGAGTGGGCGTGCGCCTCTCCCCTGGTCGCCAGATCGGCCCGCACCACGTCGTCCGTCAACGCCGTTGTGAGGGCATGGGCGATGGCATCGACGTCGAGGGGATCGACGATGAGCGCCGGCGGAGGACCGGGCTCGTCGAGATCGACCACGCTCGGCACCTCGCGTGAGATCACCGCGGGCGCGCCGAACCGCATCGCCTCGAGGGGCGGCAGCCCGTAGCCCTCGGTGAGGGGGACGTAGACGAACGCCCGGGCCCGGCGGTACAGGCCGCTGAGCGCACCCTCCGTCACGGCGCCGGCCAGGACGACCCCTTCGCGGTCGTGTGCTGTGGTCAGGACAGCGCCCCAGCCGGTCGGGCCCACGATCACCAGCGGCCAGGGGTCGGGCAGCGTGGCCCGGACCCGCGTATACGCCTGCAACAGACGGTCGACGTTCTTGCGAGGCTCCAACGTGCTGACGGTCAGGAGGAACTCGCCGCGCACTCCCAATCGCTCCAGGAGCGCCTCCGTCTGCACCGGGTCTTCAGGCATCAGGTGGTCGCTACCCCCGTGCACGATGGTGATGCGATCGGCGCCGACCCCGTCGTCGATCAGATCGGCGGCGACCAGCTTCGATGTCACCACGAGGGCCGCCGCGGAGCTCCGGGCCCGGCGCAGGGCCATCTCGTGCCATCTGGCACCCCGGGCGGTGGCGGTCTCGGGGTGCCGTCGCCACGCCACATCGTGCACGGTGACGACTGAGGCGGCGGATGAGTGGCGGCGAAGTGGCGGCATGGCGGTGGAGACCGAGTGCACCACGTCGAACCCGGCCGGCGCCCGCACCAAGCCGTGATCCCACCCCCGGGTCAACAACGGTCCCGGAAGCCGCGACAGGGCGAGGGGCCGGCCGAAACCCAACAAAGGGTCAACGGGTCGGGGGCGCCCACTCCCGGCACGACCAGGGGCCCGACTGGCCAAGAGGGTGATGTCCACCTCGTCGCCCTGTTCGCCGCACTGGGCGATGCCGCCGAGCAGGCCGCGGGCGTACGCACCGATCCCTCCGGGAACGGCGCGCCGGAGCTGCTCCACTGCAACCAGAACCCGAGGCCCGTCAGGCATCGTTCGAGTCCGCCGCGTCACGGTAGAGGCGGGCCAACTCCTCACCACAGCGCTGCCAGCTGAACGATGCCGCCCGGGCTGTGCCAGCCGCCACGAGGCGATCTCGCAGAGCCGGGTCGTCAAGCACGCCCGCCAGTGCCTCCGCCAGGCCGTCGCTGTCGCCGACGTCGACCAGTGACGCCCCGTCGCCCAGCACCTCGGGAAGCGAGCCGGCACGCGTCGCGACCACGGGGATGCCGGCTGCCATCGCCTCGAGCGGAGGGAAGCCGAATCCCTCGTACACCGAGGGGAAGGCCAACACCGTCGCCTCTGCCAACAGCGCGGCGAGAACCGGGGGCTCCAGCCAGCCGGTCCGCACCACCCGCGACCCGGCCCGGGCCTGTTCGACCGCAGCGCTCAGGGCACCCTCGCCCCAGCCGGGCGGACCGGCGAGCACCAGCGCCAGGTCACGATGACGATCCGCCAGCACGTCGAAGGCACGCACCAGACCGGGCAGGTCCTTCCTCGGCTCAGCCGTGCCGATGGCCAGGACGTAGCGCCCGGTCCCGGGGGGCAGGAGGGGCTCGACAAGCGGGCGAGCTGCACCCGGCACGAGGTGCGGCAGCGGGGGCACTCCGGGGGCCACGGCGCGTACCCGCGCCGGCTCGACCCCGAAGGCCTCGATCACCTCCTCGGCCACGAACGCCGAGTCCGTGTGCACCCAGGCCCCGCGGCCCACGGCGCGCCTGATCAGGCCGGGATACGCCAACGTGGCCGGGTTGCAGAGCTCAGGGTGGTGCAACGGGGTCAGGTCGTGCACCGAGACGACGGCCGCCGCCGTTCTGGTCGGCGGCACCACGAAGTTCGTGCCGTGCACGACGTCGACCGGACCGACGAAGAACTCCACCGGCGGCCAAGCGCCGCGCCCCCACAGGCTGTGGAGCGGACGGGCCGGCATCGGGCGCTGTGACGCAATGACGCCGGGGGGCAGCAGGGCCGTCATGCCCGAGCGGCGCCGCCAACTGACGGCGAAGGCGCGCACGTCCAGGTCGTCGCGCTTGCCCAGCGCCGTGAGCGCCCCCAGGCAGAACACGCCCACGCCGGTGGGCGTGCCCAAAAGAGGAGTTGCGTCAAGGGCCACCCGGAGTTCCCCCGGTGCTCCCCTCGCACTCACCTGGTGGACGCGCTCGGCACCGGTGGAGCCTTGCACACGACTCAGGCCGTGATGGCTCCGTCGACCGAGAGGATGGAGCCGGTGATGTAGGCCGCCTCGTCCGACCCCAGGTACGCGAAGGCGCCGCCGATCTCCTGCGCATGGGCGAAACCGAGGGGGGTCATGCAGCGCTGCACCAGGGTGAAGTCGGCGTCGTCGGGCGGCGCGAAGTCATGGACGATGGGAGTGTCCACTCCGCCGGGGGCTATCCCGTTCACCCGCACACCCCGGCCCATGTACTCCACGGCCAGGGCCTTCGTCAGCATGAGTACCCCACCTTTGGATGCGCAGTAGGCGGCCGAATACGGCTGGCCGATGATGCCGGCCGTCGAGACCGTGTTGACGATGGCACCCCCGTGCTCGAGCATGGCCGGAAGCACGGCACGGCTCAGGAGGAACGTGCCGGTGAGATTGACCGCCAGAACCTGGTTCCACCGGTCGAGTGATTCGTCGGTGGTGTGGCTGAAGCTCCCGATGCCGGCGATGTTGCACAAGTTGGTGATGATCCCCAACTCGGCCGTGACCTGCTCGATCGCCGACGTCACCGCCCGCTCGTCGGTGACATCACAGGTGAGAGCCCGTGCGCTCCCCGTGCCGTCCTCCTTGATGGCGTCGACCACGGTGGCCAGACCCGCCTCGTCGATGTCGAGGCACGCCACTGCCGCCCCTTCGGCGGCCAGCCGGCGGGCCGTGGCCCGCCCAATGCCCGAGGCGGCTCCGGTGACGACCGCCACCCTCCCGTCGTAGCGGCCAGGCTGGCGGGTCACCGGGGCCGTACCCCGGTCCGGATCGGCCGCTCTCACTCTGGTGGTCGGGCTCATTGTGCTCCTTCCGCTGGCCGGGGGAGTCCCTGACCGGGGCGCGGAGCGTACCAAAGCCATGCCCGAGCGTCGCCTCCGATCGGCCGCCCGAACCTGCCTTCTATGCTCGCACCGTGCTCGTGACCCTCTGCGGCGGCGTCGGGGCGGCGCGCATGCTCTCGGGCCTGGTCCAGATCGTCCCGCCCTCCTCCATCACCGCCATCGTCAACGTCGGGGACGACATGGTCCTGCACGGCCTCCACATCAGCCCCGACCTCGACACCATCACCTACACGCTGGCCGGCCTGGACAACCGGGAGACGGGCTGGGGTGTGGTCGGCGAGTCCTGGACCGTCATGGAAGAGCTCGAGCGGCTCGGGGGTGAAAGTTGGTTCCGGCTCGGCGACCGCGACCTCGCCACCCATCTCTTCCGCACGGAGCGCCTGCGGGCCGGGGATCCGCTCAGCGTCGTCACGGCCACCATTGCCGAGCGCCGTCGGATCGGCGTCCACCTCCTTCCGGTCACCGATGACCCGGTACGCACCATGCTCACCCTGGGCTCGGGCACCGAGCTGGGTCCGGCCGGCACTGAAGTGGCGTTCCAGGACTACTTCGTCCGTCTCCACCATGGTGTCGCTGTGCGTTCGGTTCGTTTCGCCGGTGCGACAGAGGCACGCCCCGCCGCGGGCGTCATGGAGGCGCTGGAACGGGCCGAGCGCATCGTGGTGTGCCCCTCAAATCCGATCGTGTCGATCGGGCCCCTCCTCGCCATTCCCGGCGTCCTCGCCGCGCTCGTGTCCCGCCGCGACCTGGTCACGGCCGTCTCCCCCATTGTGGCCGGAGCAGCCCTCAAAGGACCGGCGGATCGACTCATGGCCGAGCTGGGAACCGAACCGTCGGTGGTCGGCGTGGCCCGGCTGTACGCGCCTTGGGTCGGCACCCTCGTCATTGACGAAGCCGACCGCGCCCGCGCCTCGGAGGTGGAGGCCGAGGGCGTCCGCTGCGTCGTCGGCCCGTCCATCATGGACTCACCGCCGCGGGCGGCCGCCCTGGCGGAGCTGGTGATGGGGACCGGTGACTGACGGCATCTCGCTGATCCCGCTGACCGGCATCGGCGAGATCGAGCCCGGGACGGACCTGGCTCGTATGGTGGCCGACGCCCTTTCGCCGGCCCGAGCAGACGGGCCTGACCTGCGTCAGGGCGACGTGCTCGTCGTCACCCAGAAGGTCGTTTCGAAGGCGGAAGGCCGCCTCGTCCCCATCGACCCCGACGATCCCGGAGCGAAGGCCGCCCTGGTCGAGCGCGAGTCGGTGCGCATCGTCCGGCGGCGGGGCGATCTCATCATCAGCGAGACCAGACACGGGTTCATCTGCGCCAATGCAGGCATCGACCTCTCCAACGTCGACGCAGGAATGGCGGCGCTGCTGCCCGAGGACTCGGACCGGTCAGCCCGGAGGATACGAGCCGGGCTTCGGGTACTCCTGGCGGTCGACGTCGGCGTGATCATCTCCGACACGTTCGGCCGCACCTGGCGGCGGGGGGTCACCGACGTGGCGCTCGGGTGCGCCGGCGTGGCCGCCGTGATCGACCTGAGGGGCACGCCCGACGCCAACGGGCGCGATCTGATGGCGACGGAGGTGTGCGTGGCGGACGAGCTCGCCTCGGCCGCTGAGCTCGTCATGGGCAAGGACCGTGGCATTCCAGCGGCTATCGTCCGCGGCGTTCCCGCCTCGTGGCTACGCCGGGCATCGGTCCAGGCGGAGATCGTGCGCCCTCCCGACGAGGACCTGTTTCGCTGAGCTGTGCTCAGGCCGTCTGCTGGCGGACGAAATCCAACACGGCCCGCGTGCCGTCGGCCAGCTGTGTCCAGGGCCGCCAGCCCAGCTGTATGGCGGCCCTCTCGATGTCGAGGCTGGACCGCAACAGCTCGCCCGCCCGTAGGGGAGCCGCCACGGTCTGGGGCTCCACCCCGGCCTGCGCTGCCATGGTGGCGTAGAGGTCGTTGACCGAGGTCTCGTTGCCGGTTCCGATGTTGCAGATCAACCCGCCTCCGCGCGATGCCGCCCGCACGAAGGCGTCGACGACGTCGTCGACATAGACAAAATCGCGGGTCTGCTCTCCGTCGCCGAAGATCGTGACCGGCTGACCGTTGAGCAACCGGTCGGCGAAAATGGAGACGACGCCGGCTTCGCCGTGGGGATTCTGCCGGGGCCCGTACACGTTGGCCAACGCAAGGGCGGAGAACTCCAGGGCGTGGAGCTCGCGGTAGGCCACCAGGTAGTCCAGCACGGCTTTCTTGGCTACACCGTAGGGCGACAGTGGCTGGTGCGGATGCGCTTCGCGCACCGGCAGGTCCTCGGGTGCCGGCTCGCCGTAGAGGGTCCCGCCGCTCGCCGCAAAAATAACCCGCTCGGTTTCCGCCTGACGGGCGCCCTCGAGGACGTGCAGGGAGCCGACAATGTTGACTTCGGCATCGAATGCCGGACGGGCCACCGACACCCGCACGTCAGCCTGAGCGGCCAGGTGGAAGACGAGCTCGGGTCGGCGTCGGACCATGAGATCGATGACGGCCGGGGCGGTGATGTCGAGGTGATGGATGGTCAGCGCCCGACCGGCGCTCCCCCGGGCATCCGCCAGGTTGGCCAGTGATCCCGTCGAGAAGTCGTCGATGACGTCGACCTCGTGGCCCTCGACCAAGAGGCGATCCACCAAGGTCGACCCGATGAACCCTGCTCCGCCCGTCACCATCGTGCGCATCTGAGAGTCTCCCTAGCCCGGTACTCGTTCGCCGTCGACCACAGTTCCCGAGGTGACCACGGCGCCGGTGCCGAGCACCGACACCGGGCGGACGTCCGCGCGCTCCCCCACCGTTGCGTGCGGTCCCAAGATGGAGCCTGCCACGGTTGCGTCAGCCGCCACGTGGCTGCCGTTCATCAGGACCGAATCGAGCACGGTGGCGCCGGGCTCGATGACCGAACCGGTGCCGACGATGCTGCGTTCCACCCGGGCGCCTTCGGCGATTCGACACTCTCCGAAAATGACCGAGGGCCCGGTGACCGACCCGGCGATGGCGCTGGTACCGACGAGATAGACACCGTCACCGCGATCGTGCAGGTCCGAGTCCAGCGGCGCCGTGCGAACGCCCGAAATGAGATCCCGATTCGCCTGCAAGAAGGCCGCCGGTGTGCCCGTGTCCAGCCAGTACCCGTCGTCGGCGCGCGCGAACAAGGTACCGCTGCGCACCATGGCCGGGAATGTCTCCCGCTCGATAGAGACGCGGCCCGTCGAGGAGATGCGGTCGAGCACGGAAGCCTCGAGGACATAGGTTCCGGCGTTGATCTCGTTGGTCGGCGCCTGGTCACGAGGTGGCTTCTCCACGAACGCGGTGACCCGGCCGTCGGCGTCCGTCGGCACCACGCCGAAGGCCGACGGGTCGGCCACCGGGTGCAGGGCGATGGTGCCTTCGGCCCCGGTGTGGCGATGGAACTCGATCAACGAGCCGAGGTCGAGGTCGGTGAGCACGTCGCCGTTGACGACCACGAAGGTCTCGTCCACCCCTCCGTAAGCAGCGGCGAATCGCACGGCTCCCGCCGTGTCGAGCGGCTCGGGCTCCACCGCGTAGACCAGCCGTATCCCGGCGGCGTGACCGTCCGGATACGCCTCCTTGAAGGCGTCCGGAAGGTACCCGAGTGACAGGATCGCTTCGTCAATTCCATGCCTGGCCAAGTGGGTCAGCACTCTTTCGAGCATGGGCACCCCGACAATGGGCAGCATCTGCTTCGGGGCCGACAGCGTCAGAGGCCGAAGCCGCGTTCCTTCGCCCCCTACGAGGACAACCGCCTTCATTAGCCCGCAGGTTTTGTCGTGGTCGTCGTCGTCGTGCCCGATGACGAAGTGGTGGTCGTGGTGGTCCCCACCGGCGCCGTGGTGGTCGTGGTGGTCTCGGGAGCCGCCGTACCGTTGATCTCCTGCAGCAGGGCCAACTCGGTCGCCGCCGGGACCTTGGGGAGCGTGGTGCCGGAGGGGACGAACCCGACCGTGATCAGCTGACTGTTGCGCAGTTTGAGATCGGCGGGCTTCGAGGAGTACTTCCCCCCCAACTGCTTGACTTCGCTACCGCTCTTCTGGCTGGTCGACGCCAGGGTCCACGAACGAACTCGGAGAACTCCGGCCTTGCCGGCATCGGGCGTGCCCTTGGCGCACTTCTCTCCATTCGCGTACTTGACCCCCGCCGGGTACTGCACGGTGGAGTTCGTCAGCGTCAGGTTCCCGTACTCAGAGGCGAACTTGCCCAACGTGGCGTTGTTCCCGGCTTCGGAGCTGGTCTTGGGTGCGATGAGCAGGACGCCGCTTCCCGTCGTGGTCAATCCGTTGGCCGATCCCGAGGCGGTGGCAGTGAGGGCGGGCTCCGTTGTCCCGCATATGTCGAAGGCGAGAGCGGCATGCCAGGTCTGTCCCACGGTCGGGGGGGTCGTCGAAGCGCCTCTGGCGTAATTGTGATGAGCGAGGACAACTGATCCGATGCCGAGGATCACAATCACGACGAGCGCTGCGTACCAGTTCACCGGCATCTGCCCGCGATACGAGGTACCTCCCCCAGTCGCGGCGGCGCGGGCAACGGTCTTTCCGGTCGAGCTTCTGGGCATGGCGGGACGAAACCCTACAGCCTGGCGGGGTGCCCCCCGGCTGCGGGGATCCCCTCACCGGTCAGTTCCCGGTAGAGATTCACCGTCTTTTGGTGGACGAGCGGGGAACCCTGGTGCTCCGTCGTGCCTGGACCGGCTCCCAGAAGCCCGCGATCGCCATCACTGGCGATGAGGAGGATCTCCCGCATGGCCGCACGCAACCCGACTCTGTTGCCCGTGACCTCCGTCGCCCGGAGAAGGGCCCGATAGAGCCTCTCGTCGTAGGGACTGATCCGCAGGCCGCGACGGATGGCCGACTGGGCCTCTTCGCCCGCACCCCTACGAAGTGAGTGCTCGGCCGCCCGCAGCGCCGTCTCGACCACCATCGACTCGATCTGCGCCCCCGTGCCGTCCAGTACGGACCAGTCGCACAGGCTGAGTCCGTCGAAAAGCCGGCCACGAACCAGACTGAGCGCCTCCCGCCAGCGCTGCGGATCGGGCGACGCTGCGGCGGCCGCGAACTGCTCGAGGTCCGAACTCACGGTGTCGGCCAGACGGAGGAGGCGTCCGCTGCGCGGCAGGTGTGGGTTCCCGTCGCGTGAGCAGCCGAGGGCGCGTCTGGCCACCGACGCCGTCGAATGCACCGTGGAGGCCGCGACGCAGCGGTCGGTCCACAGCGCGGCCGACCAGACATCACTCCGGGCGCCTCGGCGGTGACAAGCCAGATAGACCACCAACTCCCGGGCCGCCGATCGGCGGAACGGCTGCGCCGCCCCGCGGATCTCCACCGGTCCCAGCACTGCGACAAGCACTTCGGGCGACGTCATGCCACAGGAACGGTCGGGAGGCCGACGGACTCGCCACTGGATCCCCAGATCCGGTTCTCGTCAGATCCGGTTCTCGTCAGACCTGGTTCTCGTCAGACCTGGCGCGATCCGTCCAACTCACGCGGCGGAGATTGCCCGTGTCCGTCCAGGGGAGCTTCCGGTGCGCGGGCCAGGAGCACGGCGCCGACGACAACCGCGGCGAAGCTGGCCAACCGAGCCCCGCCGGCGGCCCCTCCGGGCAATCTCTCGTGGAAGAGAAGCAGTCCACCGACAATAGGAATCATGTTGTTCACCAGGATCGAGAGCCCGGCGGTTTCGAGGACCCGGCCCCGTTGGAAGGCCAGCTGCAGGGTGACGAAACCCAGAGCGGTGCAGACGGCGAGGATCGGGACGAAAAGCAGCCCGTTTCCACTGACGGCTCCCTTGGTAGCCAGATCGCCCACCCCGAAGAAGAGCCCGGCCGCGCAGCCGAGCGCCACACCGGCACGTGCCGTCCGGCCCAAGGCGCCGGCCAAGAGCCCGGCAGCGGCGGCACCCACCCCGATGACGATGAGCAACGGCGCGCTGTGGGCTGCCGGGGCCCGCCGCGCATGAGCCGTCAGCGAGACAGCCAACAAGGCAAGTCCTCCGACCGCAACCCAGGCCCCGAGACGCTCGCGCGCCTGGAGGGGAGTGCCGAGTCGGTGGGCCAAGAAGGCCAGGATCCCAACCCCACCGGCCGAGACGGCCTGGACCAAGGAGAGTGGCGCCAGGCTCAGCGCGGCGATGTAGATGCCCCACCCCACCCAGCCAGTGGCGTATCCCACCATCCACTGCCGGTTCGTGACCAGGAGCCGAACGGAGCGCAACGGATGGCGCGGCGAGAGCGACAACATGGCGTTCGTGGCGCCGTGCTGAACGAAGAAGCCGACGTTGAGAGCCAGCGCCGCCACCAGGGCCAGCGCCAACCCCGCACCTAGCTTCACGGCACCCTCACTTCCCATCCTGGTCGGGTGCCACCATGCGCGCCACGGCCACCACATGGCCCACGCTACGAGATCAGCAAGCCGGAGCGTCGACGCCGGAAGGATCCCGCCCGATCAGCCGCCGCAGCAAGGTGTCGAGGGAGAGCCG
>Ga0181519_10003634_pt1 | contig 12657 bp, 10 predicted proteins | sample PEATcosm2014_Bin_26_FD_121102 | JGI IMG/M metagenome (GOLD analysis project Ga0181519, IMG submission 121102) | Peatland microbial communities from MTU Mesocosm Facility, Houghton, MI, USA - PEATcosm2014_Bin02_10_metaG | ecosystem: Environmental > Terrestrial > Soil > Wetlands > Peat | place... | reverse complement strand
GAACGACTCGTCGGTGTCGAGGTCGAGGTCGCCGTAGACCTCGCAGGTCGAGATGTGGTGGAAGCGAGACACGCCGCTGCGACGAGCGGCTTCGAGCATGGTCTGGGTGCCCATCACGTTGGTCGAGAAGAAGCGACCCGGATCGAGCACCGCAAGCGAGTTGTGCGACTCAGCCGCGAAGTTCACGATCGTGTCGATCGCATACTCCTTGAGCGCCTGCTCGGCCGCGTCGAAGTCGCGAATGTCAGCCTCGACGAAGCCGACGTCCTCGATGACAGTGGTCAAGCTGCCCATCGTGGCCGCATAGGTCATGGCGTCGTAGACCACGAGCTGATCGTCGGGGTGCTGGTCTCGCCAGTACCGGATGAAGGCCGAGCCGATGAAGCCGGCGCCGCCAGTGACAAGGATGCGCATGGCTCGCAATCCTACTCGGAGCCCCTAGAGGCCCCCCCGACCGCCGGACCACAGCTCTCGACCGTTTGGTCGAGCTCCAACGGGGCATCGTCAGAAGTGGCCCAGATCGGCCACATGAACCCAAGGGGGAAGAACGATGCTTCTGCTACTGGCGTTGCTGCTCGTGGTGGTCTTCGCAGGACTGGGCTTCGCGGTCCACCTGCTCTGGATCCTCGCTGCAGTCTTCTTGGTGGTCTTCCTCGTCGCTGCTGCCACCAGCCGCGGCCAGCGAGCGGGAACCCACTGAGCCAACAGCACTGGCGCTCTCGGCCTCGACGGCGCGAGCGCTCACTCGACAACCAAAGGAGGACAGATGAGCAAGGAATCAACGAGTCGCATCGGCGCAGAGGGTGTCGTCGAAGGTGTGAAGGGCAAGACCAAGGAGGTCGCGGGAGCCTTGATCGACGATGAGGATTTGCGAGAAGAGGGCCGAGCACAGCAGCACAAGGCCGACGAGCAGCGAAGCGCAGCCAAGAGCGAGGCCGACGCCAAGGCCAGTCGCTCGAAAGCCGAGGCTCACGAGGCCACGCAGCGTTCCCACCAGCGCTAGCGCCGCTCATCAGCGCCCGTTCGAGAGCCGAGCTCCCCAGGGAGCTCGGCTCTCGTCGCGCCAAGTGGCTCACACGAGGAGCAGGCGGGCGGAGACGATCAGCGTGAGGACTTCGAAGCCGTGCGCTCTCGACGCCAGGCGCCAGCATCGATCGGACGCGGGAAGGGGTGGGTCCCTGAGGGGTGAGCGCTCAGGCCGCCGCCTCGTGTCGTCGTGGTGGTGCCGGTCGAGGACGTTCCTCGCTGCTCGGTGCCCTCAATCCCTCCGTCGCTGTCGCTGACCGCTGACCCTCCGTCGCTGTCGCTGACCGCTGAGACGGGCTCGGCGAGCTCCTCAAGGCTCTTCTGCTCAGCATCGACGCCAAGGAACACCTCGACGAGGCCGGCAGCGATCATCAGACCCGCCCCGATGAGATAGCCGACAGCGGTGTCCACCGGCCGCTTCGTGGCGATGAGGTTCCCAAAGAGGACGGGTCCGATGATGCCCCCGAGGCCCGTCCCGACGGCGTAGAAGAAGGCGATGGCCAGCGCTCGAGTCTCGAGCGGGAAGATCTCGCTCACCGTCAGGTACGCCGCACTCGCGCCTGCGGAGGCGAAGAAGAAGATGACGACCCATGCGATCGTCTGGGTCATCGCGGTCAGCGTCCCGGCATCGAACAACCACGCGGTGATCGCCAGCATCGCCCCGGATCCGAGGTAGCAGAGCGAGATCATCACTCGTCGGCCGATCACGTCGAAGAGGCGACCGAGCAGGAGAGGGCCGGCGAAGTTCCCGAGGGCGAAGGCGATCAGGTAGTACCCGATCGATGCGGAGCTCACCTTGTAGAACGTGGTCAGCACCAAGGCGTAGGTGAAGAACACGGCGTTGTAGAGGAACGCCTGGCCGACGAAGAGCGAGATGCCGAGGACCGAACGGCGGGGGTACTCGCCGAAGACGATCTTGGCGACCGTGATGAAGCCGATCGAGCTGCGCTGGTCGATCGTGACCGACCCCTCCGGTTCAGGGAGCTGCTCGTCGACCGACGAGGAGACCTCCTGTTCGATCTCGTCAACGGTCTCCTCGGCCTCTTGCGCTTGGCCGTGGGTGAGCAGCCAGCGAGGGCTCTCTGGGATGTTGCGTCGCACCAAGAGCACGGCCAGGCCGAGGAGCGCTCCGAGCCCGAAGCAGAGCCGCCAGCCCACGTCGATGGCCAGGAAGTTCGGATCCAAGAGGACCAGCGTCACCGCCGCTCCCGCCGCCGTGCCCAGCCAGTACGAGCCGTTCACCAGCAGATCGACGGTGCCTCGCACCCGGGCGGGGATGAGCTCGTCGATCGCCGAGTTGATCGCTGAGTACTCCCCACCGATGCCCATGCCGGTGAAGAAGCGGAACACGAAGAACATCCAGGCGGTGTGCGAGAAGGCTGTCGCCACGGTCGCCAGGAGGTAGACGGCGAGCGTTACGAGGAAGAGCCGGCGTCGACCGAAGCGATCGGTGAGGTAGCCGAAGAGGAGGGCCCCGACGCAGGCCCCTGCGATGTAGATGCCGGCTGCGTCGCCAATCTGGGCGGTGGTGATCGAGATGCCGCTGCCCGCCTTGGTGATGGTCCCTCCGACGGCACCGACGATGGTGACCTCGAGGCCGTCGAGGATCCAGACCGTGCCGAGGCCGATGAGGACCATCCAGTGCCAACGAGACCACGGAAGGCGATCAAGGCGAGCTGGGACCTCGGTCTCGACGACCCCCTGATCCGCGTCGCCGGTCGACGGTGTGCTCTCGAAGTCTGTCGACATCTGCCCTCCCCTCCCGTGGTGCTCGCTCGCAGGTGGAGCGGCCCATGGAGCGCAGGTACCCACGCTCCGCTAGGGGGAAACGCCTCTGACGACGCGAGCGACCTCGGGGCTGCAGGAGGGCTGGCTCAGCCGGGACGGAGCTGCTCGACGTCGCCGACGGCGATCTCGACCTCGCCCTCCTCGGTCATGACGACCAAGAGGCCGTGCGGGCTGATCCGGTCGGCGACACCCGTCACCACCCCGCGGGGAGTGGTGACGCCGACGGCCTGTCCCAGGGTGACCAACGAGGCCGTCAGCTCGTTGAACAGCTCCGTCCTCCCTTCGTCGCTCTCGAGGAGATCGAGGCGCTCGCCGAGCTCATCGAGCAGCGCGGTCACCAGCTGGTCTCGGTTGACAGGGTGCCCGGACGCCGCCTCCAGGCTGGTGCCCCCGGCCTCCGGCGGACCGGGCCAGCTGAGGTTCATGCCCATCCCGATCACCACCGCGGTGCTCCCCGGCGGTCCTCCAGGGGCGCTGGCGTCAGCTTCAGCCAGGACGCCTGCCAGCTTGGACGAGTCGATCACGAGGTCGTTGGGCCACTTGAGTCCGGGGCGCAGCCCTGTGACGCGCTCCGCTGCCACCGCGCCAGCGAGCGCCATCGCTGCGGTGAGCAGGTGCGCGGCGCCTGCGACGAGGCGCTCTCGGACCAGAACGGAGAGGAGCAGCGACGTGCCGGGAGGTGACTCCCACGTCCGATCGAGCCGCCCTCGACCCGCCGACTGGTGATCGGCGATGGCGACGAGGCCTCCGGCTGCGCCCGCCTGGGCCTGCGCCAAGAGGTAGGCGTTGGTCGACCCGATGGTGTCGAACCACTCGATCCGCCACTTGCGCTGCGACATGGCATCCACCCTAGGTGGCGTGTGAGAATGACCCCCAAGGTCATGCCCGGCTTCCGGGGTCCCCAACGGTGAAAGGTCGAGGAGTGCTGCAGAAGGTCTTGATTGCGAACCGCGGTGAGATTGCTGTCCGCGTCATCCGCACGTGTCGGGAGATGGGGATCGGCACCGTCGCGGTGTACTCAGAGCTCGATCGAGATGCGCTCCACGTCCGCTTGGCCGATGAGGCCTACGCCCTCGGTGGCCAGAGCGCGGCAGAGAGCTACCTGAACACCGACGCCATCTTGGATGCCATCGAGAAGTCGGGAGCCGACGCGGTGCACCCCGGCTACGGCTTCTTCTCCGAGAACACCGACTTCGCACGGGCGATCACCGCCCGTGGCGTGACCTTCATCGGACCTCCTCCGGAGGCCATCGAGGTCATGGGTGACAAGATCAGCTCGCGGCTCGCCGCGGAGGCTGCCGGTGTGAGCGGCGTTCCCGGACGCTCCCAGATCCTGGTGTCCTCCGACGAGGTCGCCGAGTTCGGCGAAGCGGTCGGCTGGCCTGTGGCCATCAAGGCGGCGCACGGCGGCGGCGGTCGAGGCATGAAGGTCGTCCACAGCGCGGCAGAGGCAGCCGATGCCCTCGAGTCCGCCCAGCGCGAGGCGCTCTCGTACTTCGGTCGCGACGAGTGCTACGTCGAGCGCTACCTGACGTGGCCTCGCCACATCGAGATGCAGGTCCTGGCCGACGACCACGGCAACACGCTGTGGCTCGGCGAGCGCGACTGCTCGGCCCAGCGCCGGCACCAGAAGCTCATCGAAGAGAGCCCCGCACCGAACTTCCCCGATGAGGTCCGCCAGGCCATGGGTGAGGCCGCCGTCAAGGTCTCGGAGGCCTGCGGCTATCGCAACGCCGGCACCGTGGAGTTCCTCTACCAAGACGGCGAGTTCTTCTTCTTGGAGATGAACACGCGACTGCAGGTCGAGCACCCTGTCACCGAGTACGTCACCGGGCTCGACCTGGTGGCGTGGCAGATCAAGATCGCCTCGGGCGAGGCGCTCGACTTCGGCCAAGATCAGATCGCCCGCAACGGCCACTCGATCGAGGTCCGCATCAACGCCGAGGACCCCTCTGGCGGTCGCTTCACCCCGTCGCCCGGCACGCTGACCAAGTTCAGCCAGCCCTCCGGCCCTGGCGTGCGCCTCGATGCCGGCTACGAAGCTGGCGACACCGTCAGCCAGTACTACGACAACCTCATCGCCAAGCTCATCGTCTGGCACGAAGACCGCGAGGGTGCCCGTCGTCGGATGCTCCGTGCGCTCGAGGAGACGGTGATCGAGGGAGTGGCGACCACCATCCCCGCTGACGTCGCCATCTTGGAGCACCCCGACTTCGCCGCCAGCAACTACTCCACCAAATGGGTCGAAGAGACGCTGGATCTCTCTGGTCTCTCGGTCACGACCGAGGCACCTGAAGACGAAGACGGAGGGTCCAAGGTGCTCCGCAGCGTCACCACTGAGGTCGGCGGCCGTCGCTACGACATCAAGCTGTGGCTCGACGAAGCGAGCTTGGCTGGCGTGGCTGTCGCACCGAAGGGCACGAAGACCAAGCGACGCGGCGGAGGCGGCTCGATGTCAGCCGTCGCCACGGGCTCGGTGGCGGTCCCGATGCAGGGGACCATCGTCAAGGTGCTCGTCGCCGTCGGCGACGAGGTCGAGGTCGGCCAGACCCTCGTGGTGCTCGAGGCGATGAAGATGGAGAACGCCGTCAACGCCGCCGTCGCTGGCACCGTCAAAGAGGTCCGCGTGACCGAAGGCGATTCGGTGACCGGCAACGACGTCGTCGTCGTCATCGAGTAGCTGAGCGCTGTGGGCGACACCTCCGAGCGAGCGCGCCACGACATCGAAGCAGCTCTCGGCGAGCTGATCACCCTCTCCGAGGACCTCCACGCCCATCCGGAGCTCTCCTTCGAGGAGCGCAGGAGCGCAGCGCTCGTCGCTGACCTGCTCGCCGCGCACGGCTTCGAGGTGGCTCACGGGACCGCAGAGATGCCCACCGCCTTCGAGGCGCGCTTCGGCACGGGTGCGCTCCACATCGCCTTCCTGGCCGAGTACGACGCGCTGCCCGAGGTGGGCCACGCCTGTGGCCACAACCTGATCGCGGCGATCGCGGTCGGAGCGGGGATCGGCCTCAAGGCGGTCGCCGACGAGCTGGATCTCACCGTCAGGGTCCTGGGTACCCCGGCGGAGGAGGCGGGCGGCGGGAAGGTCGTCATGATCGACCACGGCGTCTTCGACGACGTCCACGCTGCGATGATGGTCCATCCGTGGTCCTTCGATCGGCTCGAATCGGCGTGCCTGGCCGTCGACCAGTTCGAGGTCACCTTCACCGGCAAGACGGCCCACGCGTCAGCGGCGCCGTTCGAGGGACGCAACGCCGCGGACGCCATGGTCATCGCCCAGGTCGCCCTCGGACAGCTCCGCCAGCAGCTCGCTCCGGGCGATCAGGTGCACGGCATCGTGGTCCAGGGAGGCGCGGCGGCGAACATCATCCCTGACCACGTCGTCGGCCGGTTCATGTGCCGCTCGAGGACCACGGAGGGGCTCGAGAAGCTCCGACCCCGCATCGATCGCTGCTTCGAAGCAGGAGCGCTCGCCGCCGAGTGCGGCCTCGCCATGGAGGAGATGGGACCCAGCTACAGCCACCTCGTCCAAGACCACGAGCTCTTGGCCCTCTTCCGCCGCCACGCCGAGGAGCGCGGACGCAGCTTCGACGCCGACGACGAGGGCCTCCCGCAACCGACCTACTCGACCGACATGGCCAACGTCTCGCTCGTCGTGCCTGCCATCCATCCGCTGCTCGGCCTCGAGACCCACGGCGCGGTGAACCACCAACCTGAGTTCACCGCCGCGTGCGTCGGCGACTCGGCCGAGGGCGTGCTCATCGATGGGGCGGTCGCTCTCTGCCTCACCGCCCTCGACGCCGCTCAGACCCCTGCGATCAGAGAGCGCCTGCTGGCTCGCTGAGCAGCCGTCGACCGCTTGGAACCCGAGGAGCCCGCCACCATGGTCTTAGAGCACGCACTCATGCACGTCACGCCAGGTGAGGAAGCGACGTTCGAAGAGGTGCTCGACGAAGCGCTCGGCGTCATCACGTCAGCGGAGGGCTGTCTCGGCGCCCGGATCCGGCGAGGCATCGAGTCGCCGTCGACCTACCTCTTGGAGGTCGAGTGGACGAGCGTGGCTGCCCACACCGAGGGCTTCCGCAGCTCGGAGCTCTTCGCCCGCTGGCGAGCGCTCGTGAGCCCGTTCTGGGTGGAGCTGCCCGTCGTCGAGCACTTCTCCCTCACCGCGGAGCAAGCCGGCTGAGCGCAGCGCTGGACGAACCGTGGCCGGGACTTCGGGACCAGCGGGCTCTAGGCTCGCCGCCGACGACCACCCCCGCAGGAGGATCCCATGCCCATCGCACCCGGCGACACACTTCCCGACGTCACCCTCATGACCCTGACCGAGCAGGGCCCCTCCCCCGTCAAGACGAGCGAGCTCCTCGGTCATGGCAAGGTGGTGCTCTTCGCCGTGCCCGGCGCCTTCACCCCCACGTGCTCTGATCACCACCTGCCGAGCTTCGTCGTGCGCAACGAGGACCTTCGGGCCAAGGGCGTCGACACCATCGCCTGCGTCTCGGTCAACGACGCCTTCGTCATGGGCGCCTGGGGCGAGGAGCACCACGTGGGTGACGGCATCATCATGCTGGCGGACGGCAACGGCGACTTCACCAAGGCGGTTGGCCTCGAGATGGACGGCAGCTCGTTCGGGCTCGGCATGCGCTCGCAGCGCTACGCCATGGTCATCGACGACGGCGTGGTGACCACCTTGCACGTCGAGACCGCACCGGGGACCATCGAGGCCAGCGGCGCCGACGCGGTGCTCGCCGCGCTCTAGGAGATCAGCGGGTCTCGGGGCAGCCCGAGGATCCGCTCACCGATCTGGTTCCGCTTGATCTCGGAGGTGCCCCCGGCGCTCGACAGCGCTCGGTTGGCGAGCGCGGTGCCGAACACCGCAGCACCCGGACCCTCGGCGTAGAGGCCATCGGTGCCCTTCGTCGCCGCCCAGATGCCAGCTGCGTCGTGGCCGATCTCAGAGAGCATCAGCTTGGTCACGTTGCCCTCAGGCCCGGGACCGCCGCCTGAGACCGCGCGGTGCGCACTGCGCAGGTTGAGGGCGCTGATCGCCTGGTGGGTCGCGACGTAGCGCCCGATCCGGGCGTCGCCGCCGGGCAGGCGCTCTGGGTGCTCGTCGTGAGCGGCGAGCAGGAGCTCGCCTGGTGTGGACAGCCCGTCCATGCTCCCCCCGATGCTGACGCTCTCGTTGCCGAGGGTCGCTCGAGCCACCGTCCACCCATCGTTGACGGTCCCCACGACGTCATCGTCGGGCACGAAGACGTCAGTGAAGAAGACCTCGTTGAAGTCTGAGGCGCCCGACGGCATCTTGATGGGCCGAACCTCGACGCCGTCGGCGTGCATGTCGATCACCATCGTGGTGATCCCTTGGTGCTTGGGGGCATCGGGGTCGGTCCGCACCGTGGCCAGCCCACGCTTGGCCACGTGCGCGCCGCTCGTCCAGACCTTCTGCCCGTTGATCACCCAGCCGCCATCGACCCGGGTGGCCCGCGACTTGATCCCCGCCGCGTCAGAGCCCGCGTCGGGTTCGCTGAAGAGCTGGCACCAGATCACCTCGTGGGTCAGGGCGCTTCGCACCCAGCGGGCCACCTGGTCCTCGGTGCCGTGCTGGATCAAGGTCAAGATCACCCATCCGGTGATGCCGTAGGCAGGCCGCCGGATGCCCGCAGCGCTGAACTCCTGCTCGATGACGAGCTGCTCGATCGCGCTGGCGTCTCGTCCCCACGGAGCGGGCCAGTTGGGCACGGCGTAGCCCGTCTCGATCATCCGCTCCTTCTGCTCGTCCTTCTCCAGCGACGCGATCTCGGACAAGAAGGCTCGCACGGGTTCCCTGAAGGCCTCTGCCTCGGGGGGCAGATCGACCGAACGGACACGGCGGACCCCTCTGCGCGTGCACTCGGAGACGGCCATCGCCGCGGCTTCGACGTCGAGCAGCGAGCGCAGCGCGGTGGCCCGACGGATGAAGAGGTGGGCGTCATGCTCCCAGGTCATGGCGATACCACCATGGACCTGGGTGTTCAGCTGCGAGCAGCGATCGGCGGCGTCCAGTGCCAGGGTGGCAGCCATCGCCGCGGCCAGGGTCGCCTGCTCGCCTCCAGAGCCCGCAGCCCGAGCGGCGTCCCACACGGCGCCGACGGCCAGCTCGGTGGCGGCCAGCATGTTGGCGCAGTGGTGCTTGACGGCCTGAAAGGTGCCGATGGGTCGACCGAACTGCAGCCTGGTGCTCGCGTACTCGGCGGCCTGGGCGGTGCACGAGATGGCGACACCGGCGGCCTCCGCTGCGCCGAGCAGGCGAGCTCGGTCGAGGAGCAGGCCTCGGGCCCCGGGGAGGACCACCGCCGCAGCGTGGTCGAAGTGCACCGACGCCACGCGGCGAGACGGATCGAGGTTCGAGCGCTGCTCGACCACCACGCCCGCCTGGGAAGCCTCGACCAAGGCGACGTCGTCGCCTGTGGTGATCACCAAGAGCCCTGCCAAGGCCGCTCCGAGGACCGCAGGGGCTGAGCCTGAGAGCGTGCCGTCTCGCAGCTCGAGCTCGCCGGCGAGGCCCACGCCCGCCACGAGCGTCCCGTCGCAGAGCCCGACCAGATGGCGCACCTGGTCGTCGAAGGGGGCGCTCGCCTCGAGCAGCGAGCTGGCGATCACCGTGGAGAGGTACGGGCCCGGCGCGAGGAAGCGCCCGAGCTGCTCGAGCACCACGACGAGCTCTTCGAGGCTGAAGCCCGAGCCTCCGTGCTCTTCGGACACGTGGAGGCCCAACCAGCCGAGCTCCGCGACCTCACCGTAGAGCTTGGAGAGCGGTTCGTCGTCGAGCTCGAGAAAGGCTCGTGCTTCGACGAGGGACTCATGTCGTATCAAGAAGGCTTCGACCGTCTCGGCTAGCGCGCGGTGCTCTTCGGAGATGGCAAGTGGCATGCCGCGACCTTAGACACTGGCGGCCTCGGGCCGCAGGGCTGACGAGGAGCTCGTGAGGTCCTGCGCAGCGCCGGGGCAGCGTCACAGGCGACGACCTAGAACTGAGACGTCGCTCCGAGGTCCGAGATGTTGGCTCCGAGCGTGGCCGAGGTGCTGCCGTTGATGGCGTTGCCCTCCTGGCCGTCCTCCATGATCACGACTGCGTAGTCCGAGGGGTTCGTGCTCAGCGGCGTCTTGGTGGTGAACAGCCCGTTGGCCTGGTCGATCGAGAGCGCCAGGTTGAAGAGCCTGACCACCTCGAGCAGGTCGGGCTGCGTGACGGTGACCTTGAAGAGATGCTGCCCGAAGACGTTGTTGTCCTGATAGGTCGCACCCGTGTTCGTCGAGAACCTCGTCCCCGCCTGCGGTCTCGTCCAGGCGATGGTGTAGCCGTTGGTGAAGTCCGGATAGAGGCACTCGTCGAAGCCTGAGGCGTCTTGGTCGCAGATGGTCGTCACCTGGCCTCCGCTCATGCAGATGTTCGCCCCCGCCTCAGAGGCAGGGCAGAGGCCCACCTGGCTGTGATCGGAGCGCCACAGCTCCTCACAGAGCTCGAAGCCTTGCGTGCTGGGCGACGAGGAGGACACGTCTCTGATGAAGGGGCAGAGATACGAGTGCCACACGCTCTGTGGGATCAGCTCGGCGGCGTTGTCGCTGACGGGGTTGAAGGCCGTCCGCAGCGCCAGCTGCCCGTTGCCCATCCACGGACGGACGTTGGGATAGGACCACGTGATCACGTGCTGGAGCCCGCAGTTGGTGACGCAGTAGTTCGTCGACGTGGAGCCCGAGAGCAGGAGGCCCCACAGCGAGTTCGGACCGTTGGTCGAGCAGGTCGTGCCCGTCTTCGGATCCTCGATCTGGTTGGACGCCGGCGCCGCGAAGCCCACTCGGTTGGTGAGATCGGCCGACGTCGGGGTGGTGAGCTGGTTGACCCCGGCGCCGTAGTCGAGGCAGAAGTCGCCAGGAGACTCATAGCCCCCAGGTGCGATGATCTGAGGGGGTGCGCTCCACTTCCGGCACGTCGAGGGCGGCACCAAGGGATCACCCGAGACGGCGGAGCACTCGCGATCCTTCACCGTGTCTTGCTCGTAGAACGTGAAGCTGTTGGACCTCGTGGGCGAGGCGACGTTGGTGGCGATCGAGGGGCTTGAGTGAGGAGCAAGCTGGCTGGTGGTCGCCGCGCCGTAGACCGAGAGATCTGACGAACCGTTGGCGAACGCCGCGTTCCAGCCGCCTCCCGCAGCGCTGGCGATCGAGGGGCTGACGTTGCGCGCCATCGCCTCACCGGTGTCGGTCAGCAGGTTGCGCGAGTCATAGGTGGCGAAGTCGCCGAACGAGCTCTGGAAGGCCACCTCGTCGGCTCCGTTGGTGAGGACCACCGACGGACTCGTGCCGCTCTCCATCGGTTGCTGGCTGTTCACGGTCTGAGAGGACTTGGTCAGGAACGTCATCAGGTCGTTCTCGGGCGAGGCCGACTGGAAGGCGATCTCGAAGCCGTTCCCCACGTTCGAGGCGATCGATGGGCTGGTGCCTGCGGCCATGGAGGGCCGGATCACCTGGTCGGTCAAGGAGACGGGCGTCTTGACCCGCCAGGAGAGGAGCGAGAGGCCACCGCTGCTCGCCTGGTAGGCGACCTTCCAGCCCACCGTGTTGTTGGGCGCGATCGACGGGCTGGTGCCGGCGGCCATCGCCAAGGGTGAGCCCGAGACCAGCGGAGTGTTCGTCTTCTTGTTCGAGGGCGTGTAGAAGCTCAGCGCGTTGCCCGATGCTGCGTGGAAGACGATCTTGAGCGAGCCACCCGTGTTCACCGTCACCGCAGGATTGGTGCCTGCGGCCATCACGTCTTGGGTGTCGAGCGCTCCGCCCCCCGTGCGGGTGTCGTAGGTCTCCAGGTGGCCGTTGGAGCCCTGGAAGGCCACGAGGTAGCCGCCTGCACCGTCGGAGGAGATCGAAGGGCTGGTGTTCGGGGCCATGGCGGCTCCGAGGTCGCTCGGCGACGCAGTGGCCGTGTTGACCACGAAGAGGTCTCCGTTGGAGCCCTGATAGGCGATCTCCCAGCCCGCGAGCGAGGTTGCCGACGACGAGCCGATGCCCGAGAGCACCGTCAGGCACGCCATGCCGACCACGCCCACCACGGCAAGGCGAGCCGCGAGGCGGTGCCTCGGGTGCCGGCTCGTCGTGACGTCGCTGTGCGTGGTCATTGATCTCTCGGTCTTTCGAAGGGCTCCGGATCGCCTCGACGGGGAGCGGAACGAATTTGCAACACCGTATCGGTCCCCGACCGCTCAGGTCAGCCATGTCGAGGTGCTGGCCTTCGCTTGAGCAGGCAGGGCCCGAGCGGCTCCCCCCGCTAGGGCGAAGCGACAGCGCCAGCTGCGGAGACAGGACCGGTCCCCGATGCCTGCACGCAGATCGGTCCGCCTTGGGCGACGATGATCCGGGCCCCGTGGAGCGTGCCGTGGTCACGGGTCGCGAGGGGGAACCACACGGTCTCGCGACCACGAGGCACGCGGATCACCTGGGGCACGCCAGCTGCTGGCGACCAAGGCCCCAACCGACCAGCCTTGCCTGCCATCTGCACCTGGGCGAGCAGGGCCGCGGGAGCGAGGGCGCGCAGCTTGACCACGATGGCCTGCGCGACCTGACGCTCGAAGCTGAGGTGGATGCCCTCGGCGAGGTGAAGGGCTGAGCCCGTGACTTCACAGACAGGCGGCGTCGCCTTGAGCACTGGCTCGTTGACCGTGGCGAAGCGTCCGTCTCGCATCGGCGCGACCATCGGCCCCTGACCGACCAGTGTGGTGCGCACCCCTTCGTGAGTCGCCACGATCGACATCCAGCTCGACGGCGTGTTGTACGAGATGGCGCTGGCATCCCACGGCGCTTGGACGT
>Ga0181519_10003633_pt1 | contig 12662 bp, 12 predicted proteins | sample PEATcosm2014_Bin_26_FD_121102 | JGI IMG/M metagenome (GOLD analysis project Ga0181519, IMG submission 121102) | Peatland microbial communities from MTU Mesocosm Facility, Houghton, MI, USA - PEATcosm2014_Bin02_10_metaG | ecosystem: Environmental > Terrestrial > Soil > Wetlands > Peat | place... | reverse complement strand
TGCGGCTGCACTACGTCTACCCGTACCCGCACGTCGACGACGTGCTGCCGCTGATGGCCGAGGGCCGGGTGCTGCCGTACCTCGACGTGCCGTTCCAGCACGGCAGCCCGCGGATCCTCAAGCTGATGAAGCGGCCGGCGCATGCCGAGAACACCCTCGAGCGCATCACGGCCTGGCGCCGGGCGCTGCCGGCGCTCGCCATCCGCAGCACCTTCATCGTCGGCTTCCCCGGCGAGACCGAGGCCGACTTCGAGCTGCTGCTCGCGTGGCTGCGCGCGGCCGAGCTCGACCGCGTGGGCTGCTTCAAGTACTCGCCGGTCGCGGGCGCGGCCGCCAACGCGCTGCCGGACCCGGTGCCCGAGGCGGTCAAGGACGAGCGCCTCGGGCGCTTCATGGAGGCCGCCGCGGCGATCAGCGCCGCGCGGCTCGCGCGCCGCGTCGGCGCTCGCGAGCGCGTGCTCGTCGACGCCGTCGAGGGCAGCGGCCGCGCCGCGGTCGCGATCGCGCGCAGCTTCGCCGACGCGCCGGAGATCGACGGCACGGTGCGCATCAGGGGCGCCGGTACCGCGCGCCTCGCGGTCGGTGAGTTCGCCGACGTCGAGATCACCGCCGCCGACAGCTACGACCTGGGCGCGCGGCCCGCCTGAGGGCGCGGCGCCTCAGCGCGTCGGGTTCAGTTCCTCGACCGCGAGCCGGCAGCTGCCGCCGACGTCCCAGGCGTGCACGAACACGTAGCGGCGCGCCGGCGCGTCGAGCCGCGCGGCGATGTCGTACTCGCCGAAGGTGACCTGGACGTCGCCGCCGTCGGAGCTGAGCGTGCGGGCGGTCCTGAGCTTGGCGAGCACGCCGCCGGCGAGCCGATCGGCCTTGAGCCAGCCGCGGCGGCCGTCCATGACCGGCGCGCCGGCGAGCAGCGAGCGCGCGTCGTCGGCGAGGAACTCCTTGAGCGCGGCGGCGCGGCCCTTCTGCTGCCAGAGCGCGCCGAAGGCGATGCTGCAGTCGGTCGCGCGGCCGTGGCCCGAACCGGCGTGCCGCAGCCGCGGCGTCACCTCGAGGTGCCGCGGCACCTGGGCGTCGTCGAGCGGGTAGGAGACGCCGCCGTCGAGCAGCACGCGCCAGACGCCGCCGTCGCCGCGCCGCCAGACCGTGAAGTAGTGGCCGGTGGCCACCGGCGGGTCGGCGGTGGACTTGGCGTAGGCGAGGAACGGCCCGCTCGCCCAGCCGAAGTCGCCGGCGCCCGAGATGCTGGCGAGGTCCGGCCGCCAGCGCAGCGGGCCGCCCGGGTCCGGGCCCGCCTCGACCGCGGCGCGGCCCGGCTTCGGCTGCGGGTCGAGGCTGACGGCGCCGTCGGCGAAGTATTCGAGGAAGCCCGCGCGCGTGCCGTGCTCGATCGCGGCGTGCTCGAAGGCGCGCTCGTTGTCGACGATCTGCTGCGCACTCGGCGGCGCGGCGCCGGCGGCGGCCGGCAGGCCGACGGCCAGGGCGAGGGCGAGCGTCGCGCGGGACGCGGCGGGCATGCGGGGCAGGGACATGGTGATCCTCCGGTGGCGGGGCGCCGCCAAGGATACCGAAGCCGGCGGCTACAGCGCCGGCAGGCTCGACAGGATGCCGAGCCGCAGGTCCTTGAAGCGCGGCGCGAAGCCGAGCTCGGCGTGGATGCGGCTGCTGTCGACGCGCCGCGACTCGGCGAGGTAGGACATGAGGCCCGGCGACAGGACCTTCTCCGCCTCGGCGCGCGACACGAGCTCGGGCGGCGGCAGCCCGAGCAGCGTCGCGACGCGCTCGAAATACTCGGTCATCGACGTCGGGTTGCCGTCGGTGACGTTGTAGATGCGCTCGACGGCGCGCGGCGCGCTGCCGGCCAGCAGGCACGCGCTCACCAGGTCGTCGACGTGGATGCGGCTCGAGTAGCCGGCCTCCGAGTGGCGGATCATCGGCTCGCGGCGCTTCAGCCGCTCGATCGGCAGCCGGCCCGGGCCGTAGATGCCGGGCACGCGCAGGATCGTCCAGCCGACGCCCTGGCGCTCGCACCATTCGCGCACCGTGCGCTCGGCGTCGACGCGGCGCATGGCGCGGTCGCTCGTCGGCTGCAACGGCGCGTCCTCGGCGACGACGGCCCCGCCCGTGTCGCCGTACACCCCCGTGGTGCTGAGGTAGATGATGCGCGCCGGCTGGGTCGGCAGCTTGGCGAGGAAACGCTTCAGGCGCGTGTCGGTCGTGCCACTCGGCGGCGGCGCGACCAGGTAGTAGATGACCGACGGCGTGCCGATGCCGCGCGGCACCGGCGCCTCGGCCGAGTCGAGGTCCCAGCTGACGGCGTCGATGCCCTGTGCGTCGAGCTCGACCGCGCTCGCCTCGGTGCGCGTGAGGGCGACGACCGGCCCGCGCGACAGCAGCGTCCGCGCGAGCCTCCTGCCGACGTAGCCGCAGCCTGCGACCAGATAGCGCGCGGTGGCACTCATGGGCAGCATTCTAGGCGGATTGCGGGCAGACTGGCGGCCCATGGAGCTGACGCTTCGCCCCCAAAACCGGACCCTGCGACTCCTGCCGGGGCGGCCGGTACTCGAGGCGGCGCTCGCCGCGCACATCAACCTGCCGCACAGCTGCAAGGGCGGCAGCTGCGGATCGTGCCGCGCGCGGCTGCTGGCGGGCACGATCGATTATCCGCGCGGTCCGCCGCTCGGCCTCAGCGCCGCCGAGGCGGACGCGGGCTACGTGCTGCTGTGCCAGGCGGTGCCGCAGAGCGACCTCGTCGTCGAGGCGCGCGAGGTCCGCCGCGTCACCGACGTCGAGATCAAGACCCTGCCGTGCCGCGTCGAACGGCTCGAGCCGCTGGCGCCCGACGTCATGGGCGTCTTTCTGCGCCTGCCGTTCATCGAGGACTTCCGCTTCCAGGCCGGCCAGTACCTCGACGTGATGCTGCCGGGCGGCGAGCGCCGCAGCTTCTCGATCGCCTCGCCGCCGCACGACGCGGGCCTGCTCGAGCTGCACGTGCGCCGCGTCGGCGGCGGGGCCTTCACGCCGCAGGTGTTCGCGACGCTCGCCGCCGGGGCGCTGCTGCGCATCGAGGGCCCGCTCGGCCAGTTCGTGTATCGCGAGCCGGAGGCCGGCGAAGCGGTCGGACCACTGGTGCTGGTCGCCGGCGGCACGGGGTTCGCGCCGCTCAAGGCGATCCTGCGGCAGCTGCTCGAGAGCCGCGCGCGGCGCCCGCTCCACCTGTACTGGGGCGCGCGTCAGGCGGTCGACCTCTATCAGGACGCGTGGGTCCGCGAGCGCTGCGCGCGCTTCGCCGAGCTGCAGTACGTGCCGGTGCTGTCGCGGCCGGCCGCCGGCGAGGCCGAGCGCTTCCGGACCGGGCTCGTCCACGAGGCGGTGCTGGCCGATTTCGCCGACCTCTCTGCCGCCGAGGTCTACGCGGCCGGGCCGCCGGCGCTGATCGCGGCGCTCCAGGCGACGCTGCCGGACCACGGCCTCGCACCCGGGCGACTGTATTTCGACTCGTTCGATTACGCGCCGCGCGCGGCGCCGCTGCGGTAGCTAGCGCCGCGGCACGCCGAAGCGCCGCTGCTTGAGCGGCGGCAGTGCCGGCTTCCGGCCCGTCACGAGCGCGATGCCCTCCTTCAGCATCGCGAGCGCGCGCTCGCCCTCGCCGAGCTGCTCCAGCAGCTGCGCGAGCAGCTGCGCGGTCTCGGGCCGCGGCTTGAGCGCCTGGCTCATCTCCAGGTAGCTGCGCGCCTTGCCGTAGAGCTCGGCGTTCAGGCACAGGCGCGCGCAGGTCACGAGCAGCGCCGGATCGTCGCGTCGCGCCCGCAGCCAGCTCTCGGCGACCCGCAGCCGGTCGAGCGGGTCGCCGCCGGCGAGCTCGCCGTACAGCAGCACGGCGGCCTCGTTCCAGTCTGCGTCGAGGAGCTCGCGCAGCGCCGCTGCGGCGCGCTCCGGCTCGTTGAAGCGCGCCAGTCCGCGGGCATAGGCGACCACCACGCCCGGCCGGCGTCGCGCCGCCCGGGTCGCCTCGTCCCACACCGCCGCGAGCGCCGCGGCACCGCCTTTGTCGGTGGCCACCTTGAGCATGTCGGCGTACAGCGTGTCCATGATCTCGTCGACCGCGGCCGGCGTGACGCCGCGCGTGTTGCGCAGGCGCGGCTCGAGCTGGCGCAGGCGGTCGAAGTCGCCGCGCTGCCGGTAGACCCGCGCCAGCAGCAGCAGCGCGCGCGGGTTGAGGTCGCCCAGCTGTTCGAGCAGCGTCAGCGCCTCGAGCGCGGCGTCCGGCCGGCCGCTCTTCAGGTTCATCTCCGCGACCGTGATCAGCACCGGCCCCGGCTCGTCGGCGGCGGCCTCGCGCGCGAGCGCGAGCCACGCGTCGCGCCGCTCGAAGGCCGACTGCAGGTCGGCCGCGCGCGCCGCCGCGAGGTAGTGCACGGCCGGCCAGTCGGCGTCGCGCGCCGCCCGCGTCAGCGTCAGTTCCGACTCGCCCCAGCGCCCGCCCGACATCTCGAGCAGCCCGCGGTTGAGGTCGTCGCGCGCCCGCGCCCGGCGCCGGGCCAGCCGCGCCGCGCGCTGCGTCTGCGGCCAGCGCAGCAGGCGCCGCAGCGCCTCGAGGCCGATCAGCGCGAGCACGATGCACAGCACCAGCGTCGGCACCGACATCTCGACCAGGTAGCCGCGGAAGCTGATCGCGACGTAGCCGTTCTCGGGCAGCAGCGTGTTGGCGAGCACCGCGCCGAGGATCAGTGCCGCGACCAAGAGCAGGCTGCGCATCACGGCCGCTTGCCGCGCAGCAGCTTCAGCGAGCCGGCGACGTCGGGGAGTTCCGGGCTGACGCGGCTCGTGGCCAGTGCCGCGAGCTCGCGGTCGACGTCCTGTGCCGCCGCGGCCTTGATGTCGAAGTAGCGCCCGAGCCAGTCGCGCGCGGCGGCGAGGTTCGCCGCGTAGTCGGCCTCGTCGGCACGCAGCGCCGCGAGGCGCGCGGCGAACAGCAGCGTCTCGAGGTGGTGGCGGCGCACGCCCATCTCCTCGATCGACACCAGCCGCACCGTCGCGTCGCTGACGCGCCGGACGCTGACGAGGTCGTCGAGGGCGGTCGTCAGCTTCCACAGCGCGCGCGCGAAGCCGGGCTCCGGCGGCGGCGTCGCACCGGGCGGCACGTACTGGTTCTTGATCGTGCCGAGCATCGGCAGGTCGCGCACGGCGGCCTCGGCAGCCGCGAGTCGCGCGCCGATCGCGGCGACGTCGGGCTCGGCCTCGGCGCGCAGCGCCGCGAGGTCGCGCGCGAGCTGCGCGCGGATGCGCAGCGCCGCCGGGTCGTTGAGCTCGGCGAGCCGCGCGTCCGCCGCTTCGAACAGCACGATCGCGCCGCGCACGTCGTGCTCGAGCGCCAGGCGATGCACGCCGAGCTCGACCAGGTGCGCGGCCTCGACGCGGGCGACCGCGCGCTGCGGCGCGTCGATGCGGGACTCGATGCGCGCGACGCGGCCGTCGAGCGCGTCGAGGTGGCCCGGCAGCGCCTCGACGGCCGCGAGCGCGGCGTCCGCGCTCGCGGCGCGCGCCTCGAGCCTGGCAAGCGCGGCCCGCAGCTGCTCGTAGTCGGCGCTCGCCAGCCGGCTGGCGCTGCGGTCGGCCTCGAAGCCGCGCTCGAGCGCGAGCACGCGCCAGCCGGCGAGCAGCGCGACCGCGATGGCGATCAGCCCGAACAGCAGGCCGAGCGCGCCCTGCCACAGCGCGCGTTCGAGGCGGCGCTGCTCGCCGCGCCGGCGTTCGGCGTGGCGGCGCTCGGCGGCGTCATCCGCCGGCGTGGGCGTGGGGTCTCGGTCGGACATCGGCGTTCGCCGGGGGCGGCGTCAGGGGCCGCTAGTATGCCGCCGCCACTCCAGCAGCGCATCCACGAGCCCGTCGTCGTCGGGCCGTGCGGCGACGATCAAGGGACCGGCGATGCCGATCTGGCGCGCGGTGGCGCCGATACGCGGTCCGCCGACCAGCACCACGCTCTTGGCGAGCAGGGCGCGACCGGCCGGGCTCAGGATCTCGTACAGGCAGCGCAGCAGCTCGCCGCTCGTCGCCGTCACGACGTCGATCGCGCCGTGGGCCCACTCGGCCTCGACCGCGGCGACGGCACCCGGGATCGGCCGCGCGCAGCGTCGCTCGTAGACCTCGGCGTAGGCGATCTCCGCGCCGCGCGCGGCGAGCTCGTCGGCCAGCAGCTCGCGACCGCCGTCGCCGCGGACGATCAGGATGCGCTGCCCCTGCACGTGCCGGAACTCGGGGCTCGCCAGCAGCCGCTCGCTGTTGTAGCCGCCCTGCGGCACGAGCGCGACGCGGTAGCCGGCGTGATTGAGCGCGGCCGCGGTCGCCGGACCGACGGCGGCGAGCTGCGCGTCGCGCCGCCCGTCGAGCAGCGACGCGCCGAAGCGCACGGCGTTGGAGCTGACGAACACGATCCAGTGGAAGCGGTCGATGGGCCCGAGTGCGGCGCGCTGGCGGGCGCGGTCGTCGCGCGGGTGCAGCTCGATCGCGGGCAGGCGGTAGATGCGTGCGCCCTCGGCGGCCAGCCGGCGCGCGAGCGGCCCCGCCTGGGGCTCCGGGCGCGTCACCAGCACGCCGAGGCCCTCGAGCGCCGTCACGAGTCAGTCGCCTCGCGCCCGCAGCGTCGCGAGCAGCGCGCCGGCGCCGGCGGCGAGCAGCCGGTCGGCGAGCGCCCGGCCGAGCGCGGCCGCCTCGGCGGGCGCGCCGGCGATGCGGTCGCGGTAGACGACGCTGCCGTCCGGCGCGCCGACGAGGCCCTCGAGCGCGAGCCCGCCGTGCGCGTGAACTGCGAAGCCCGCGATCGGCGAGGTGCAGCTGCCCTCGAGGCGCGCCGCGAGGGCGCGTTCCGCGGCCAGGCACTCGCGCGTCGGCGCGTCGTCGAGGACGCCGACGAGACCGAGCACGACCGCTTCGTCGCGGCACTCGATGCCGACGATGCCCTGGCCGACGGCGGGCAGCGACAGCGACGGCGCCAGGTACTCGGTGATCCGCGCGCCGAAGCCGAGCCGCGTGAGTCCGGCCGCGGCGAGGATGATCGCATCGAAGTCGCCGGCGTCGAGCTTCCTCAGCCGCGTGTCGACGTTGCCCCTCAGTGGCACGATCTCGAGGTCCGGACGCAGCGCGCGCAGGATCGACTGGCGGCGCTGGCTCGAGGTGCCGACGCGCGCGCCGGCCGGCAGCGCGGCGAAGCTCGGGTGGCGGATCGAGAGGAAGGCGTCGCGCGGATCGGCGCGCGGCAGCACGGCGCCGATGACGAAGCCGGCGGGCAGCGCTGCCGGCACGTCCTTCATCGAGTGCACGGCCAGATCGGCGCGGCCCTCGGTCATCGCCACCTCGAGCTCCTTGATGAACAGGCCCTTGCCGCCGACCTCGGCCAGCGGGCGGTCCTGGATCCGGTCGCCGGTCGTGACCATCGGGACCAGCGAGACGGTCAGCCCCGGGTGGCGCTCGCGCAGCAGAGCCGCCACGTGCTCGGTCTGCCACAGGGCGAGGGCACTGCGACGCGTCGCGATTCTGAGGTGTTGCATGCCGATATTGTGCCATGCGCCCGCGCCGGCCCGGGCCCGCTATCGGGGCGGCCGCGATCGGACTAGGATTTCGGCAGCGCCGGCCACCGACCGGCGAACGGGGGACGACGATGCTGCGCAGCCTTTCTGTGCTGGTCTTGCTCGCCGTGGCGCCGCTCGCGCTGGCCGATTCGGACGCGCCCGACGACGCGAGCATCGAGCACTCGGTCGGCGGCGATCGCTTCGCGGCCGGGCGGGCGGTCAGCCTCGGCGGCACCGTCGGTGGCGACGCCTTCGCCGTCGGCGGCCAGGTGACCGTCGACGGCCCGGTCGCGGGCGACGCCTTCCTGGCCGGCGCTCACGTCGCGATGGGCGGCGCGGTGGAGCGGGGCCTGTTCGCGGCCGGCGCGCTCGTGGTCGTCAGCGGCCACGTCAAGCACGATGCCCACCTGGTCGGCGGCACGGTGGAGGTGACCCCCGCCGGGCGTTTCGCCGGCACGCTCAGGATGGCCGGCCGGACGCTGTCGATGGCCGGGATCACCGACGGCAACCTGCAGATGACCGGCCGCGACGTGACCGTCAGCGGCGGCGTCGGCGGCGACGCCGAGATCTCCGCCGCCCACATCGAGATCGGCCCGTCGGCGCGCATCGCCGGCAAGCTGCGCTACCGCAGCGACCGCGAGCCCGCGATCGCGGCCGGTGCGCAGATCGGCGGCGGCCTCGAGCGGCTGCCGGGGACCTACCGGCCCTGGACCTGGGGCGAGGGCTCGCACCACGGAGTCGACGGCTTCGGCCGCAGCACCTGGCTTGGCGGGGGCTTCGTGTTCGGCGTGCTCTTGCTGCTGCTCGCGCCTGGCTTCCTGAGCGGCACGAGCCGCATCGCCGCGACCGAGTGGCCGCTCAGCCTCGGCGTCGGCATGGCGCTGCTGGTCGCCGTGCCGTTCGTCGCGGTGCTGCTGCTGATCACCTTGATCGGCATCCCGGTCGCGCTGCTGACGATCGCGCTGTACGCGCTGCTCCTGCTGCTCGGCCACATCGTCGCCGTGGTCGCGGTCGGCGACTACGCGCTCGGCCGGTGGTGGCCGGCGCGCGCCACGCGCACCGGCTGGCGCGTGCTCGCGCTGCTGGTCGCGCTCGTCGCGCTCGCCGTCGCGCGGCGCCTGCCGCTGGTCGGCGGCCTCGTGACGCTGCTCGTGCTCATCACCGGCGTCGGCGCGCTGTGCGTCTACGTGGTGCGGCCGAAGCCGCCCGCCGCCGCGGCGTAGCGCCCGGCGCGGTGTCGCTCAGCGCCGCGCCGCGCCGCGCGCGAACAGCGCGTCCTTGAGGCGGAAGATCGTCGAGATGTCCTCGTCGCCGTGCCCGGACGCGACGAGCTCGCGGTACTGGAGGCGCGTCGTCTCGACGACCGGCAGCTCGACGCCGCGCGCCGCCGCCATGTCGTGGCAGATGCCGAGGTCCTTGTCGTGCAGCCGCACCCGGAAGCCCGCCGGGAAGCTGCCGCGCGCCATGAACGGCGCCCGGTTGACGAAATACCACGACGAGCCCGCGCCCTTGCTGAGCGTCTCGATGACCTTGTCGAGCGGCAGGCCCTCGGCCTTCGCGAACGCCATCGCCTCGGCGACCGCCTGGATGACGCCGGCGCACATGATCTGGTTAGTGGCCTTGGTCGCCTGGCCGAAGCCGTTCGGACCGATGTGAGTGACGGTGCGGCCCATCGCGGTCAGCACCGGCTGCGCGCGCTCGAACGCCGCGGCGCTGCCGCCGCACATGATCGCGAGCGTGCCGTCGCGCGCGCCCTCGACGCCGCCGCTCACCGGGCAATCGAGGAAGGCGGCGCCGCGCGGCGCGAGTCGCGCCGCCGCCTCGCGTGCGGTCGATGCGGCCACGGTCGAGCAGTCGATGACCACGAGGCCGGCGTGCGCCCCGGGCAGGAGAGCGTCGACCAGGCCGAGCACGTCCGCGTCGGCGGAGACGCACAGCACGAGCGCATCGACGGCGGCAGCGAGCGCCGCCGGGTCGGTCGCGACGGTGCAGCCCGTCTCGGCCGCGAGCGCGCTCGCGCGGTCGCGGCTGCGGTTCCAGACGCCGGCCAGCAGGCCCGCCTTGTGGAGGTTGCGCGCCATGGACAGCCCCATGGCGCCGAGTCCGATGAATCCAGTTTTCACGCGAGCTCCAGACGGGCACGCCCGGCGGGCGCGGTGCGCCTAGTGAATCGCGAATCGGCCGCCGGGGGAAGCGGCCGTCGTCGGGCCGGCCGGGCCGGTCAGCCGCCGCAGAACTCGTCGACGTCGTGCTTGGCGTTCAGGCGCTCGGTCTCGAGTTCCTGGTCCGTCAGGTAGATGCGCTCGCCGTTGGGCCCGGTCTTGTACAGGCGCCGCGACTTGACGTAGCTCTGGTACTTGTCCTGCGCCTGCTTGCACTGGTCGGCGCGCGCGCTCGACACGTCGTTGTCGACGGTCTGCTTGAGCCGGGCCGCGGCCTCGGGCGAGGCGGCCGGTCCGGTGGTCGCCTGCTTCATCGCCGCGGCCGCCGGCATCTGCGCCGGGCGCGGCGACTCGGACGTGCGGGCGGTCGAAGTGTGCTGGGCGCTCGTGTCGACGGACAGCAGCTTGCCCTCCGGCGGCGGGGGCAGGTCGCTGTAGTGGATCACGCCCTGCGGGTCGACCCACTTGTAGACGGCGGCGGCCGCCGGCAGCGCCAGCGAGCCGAGCACCACGAGCGCCGTGAGCGCGAGTGCGCGCCGCGCGCGCGGGCGTCGGGCCGGGCCTCGTGTCGGGGTGCTGATCGTATTCATCGCGGGATCCTCGCTGCCGGCCGCGGTCAGTCCTGGGCCCCTGCCAGTGTCGCCTGTCGGCGGCCGAAAGACCCTAGAACTCCGTCACAGAGGGCCGCCGGAGCCCCATCCTCGCACGGCGGCACGGGCCTGTGAACGGCGCGCCCGCGCCGCTCGACGCCGGGGCCGGCACCAGGGCCGGCCGCCGACGGCCGCGGGGCGCGGCCGGCCGGTCGCGGCCGGAGCCCGTCGGTCGCGCCGGGGCCCGCGTGCTCAGACGCGGGCGGACGGGCCGCCGCGCAGCGGCAGGACCTCGCGCGCCAGCGCCGCCTCGGTCAGGTGCGACAGGTCGCGCGGCATCGTCGCCACCAGCCGGTGCTGGGCGGCGCGCGGCAGCTTGCGGTCGACCAGCCCGAGCATGCGCCCGCCGGCGACCAGCACCACGTCCTCGTTCTTGAGCGTCGCGCAGCGCCCGCCGATCCGCGTGGCGACGCTGCCGGCGAAGCGCTCGGCGGCCAGGCGCTTGGCGCTGCGATGCGCCTCGAAGGCCTGCGGATGGCCGTCGGCGCGGCTGTAGACGCGCCCCTGGCGGCCCGAGACGAGTTCGTGCTCGGCGCTGCGGGCAGCGGGATTGTGCAGGACCTCGAGCAGCCGCAGGCGGCGCGAGTCGCCCGGCAGACGGTAGAAGCGAGCCGTCGAGGAATCGGCGACCACGACCAGCAGCGGACGCATAAGAGCCTCCCGGACCGGCACTGCAGTCTGTCTTTTCAGACCGAGCCTAGCTCCCCCGTGGGCCGCTGCCAGACGGGGATTCCATACGCGGCTATCGGTAAGTCGCGCCACGGCCCGCGGCCGCGCCGCTGGCGGTGCGCGCGGCGATGCTAGGCTCTCTGGCGCGGCCCAGCGGAGCAGACGTCTTGACCGAATCGGCGCTCGTTACGGATCTTTACCAGCTCACGATGCTCGCGGCGTACCGGCGCCTCGGCTTCGACGGCGAGGCGGTGTTCGAGCTCTATGCGCGGCGCCTGCCCGACGAGCGCGGCTTCCTGCTGGTCGCGGGCCTCGAGCAGGCGCTCGAGTACCTCGAGACGCTCGCCGTGAGTGCCGACGAGCTCGCCTGGCTCGGCAGCCTCGGCCGCTTCGAGCCCGAATTCCTGGAGTGGCTCGGCCGGCTGCGCTTCAGCGGCGAGGTGTGGGCCGTGCCCGAGGGCACGGCGCTGTTCGCGGACGAGCCGTGGCTGCGGATCGTCGCGCCGCTGCCCGAGGCGCAGTTCGTCGAGAGCCGGCTGATCAACCTGCTGCACCTCGAGACGCTGATCGCGAGCAAGGCGGCACGCTGCGTGCTCGCCGCCGGCGGCCGGGCGCTGATCGACTTCGGCATGCGCCGCGCGCACGGCGCCGAGGCCGCCTGCCTCGCGGCGCGCGCCGCCGCGATCGCCGGCTTCGCGGGCACGGCGACCGTCGCGGCCGGGCGGCGCTTCGGGCTGCCGCTCTACGGCACGATGGCGCACTCGTTCGTGCAGGCGCACGACTCCGAGCGCGAGGCATTCGCTGGCTACGCGCGCTGCCACCCGGACCGCACGACGCTGCTGATCGACACCTACGACACGCTCGCCGCCGCGCGCGAGGTCGTCGCGCTGGTGCAGGGCGGCGCCCGCGTCGGCGCGGTGCGCATCGACAGCGGCGACCTGCTCGAGGGCTCGCGCGCGGTGCGCGCGATCCTCGACGGCGGCGGCTGCGGCGCGGTGCAGATCCTCGCCAGCGGCAACCTCGACGAGCACGAGATCGCGCGCCTGAGCGCCGCCGGTGCGCCGATCGACGCGTTCGGCGTCGGCACGCGCCTCGACACCTCGGCGGACGCGCCGTACCTGGACTGCGCCTACAAGCTCGAGGAATACGCCGGCCGGCCGCGCCGCAAGCGCTCGTGGGGCAAGGCCACCTGGCCGGGCCGCAAGCAGGTGTTCCGCCGCCACGACGCCGCCGGCCAGATCGCGGCCGACGTCGTCGCGCTCGAGACCGAGCGGCCGCCCGGCGCGCCACTGCTCGAGTGCGTGATGCGCGGCGGGCGCCGGCTGCGGCCGGCCGAGCCGATCGCCGCGCTCGCGGCGCGCACCGCCCGCTCGCTCGCCGCGCTGCCGGCCGCCTGCCGCGCGCTCGCCGCGCCGGTGCCGCTCACGGCGGCGATCTCGAGTGGGGTGCGCGCGCTCGCCGACGAGGTGGATCGGGCGACCGGCGACTGAGCGCGCCGACGGCGCGGCTCAGAGTGCCTGGTCGAAGCCGGCCGCGGCCGGGGCCGTGGCGGCGGCGGCGCTCGGCGGCCGGGTCGGCCAGCCGGCCCGTGCCAGCTGCTGCAGCAGCTGCGG
>Ga0181519_10003631_pt1 | contig 12665 bp, 8 predicted proteins | sample PEATcosm2014_Bin_26_FD_121102 | JGI IMG/M metagenome (GOLD analysis project Ga0181519, IMG submission 121102) | Peatland microbial communities from MTU Mesocosm Facility, Houghton, MI, USA - PEATcosm2014_Bin02_10_metaG | ecosystem: Environmental > Terrestrial > Soil > Wetlands > Peat | place... | reverse complement strand
GGCGCCGGTGAGCGGCGCGAAGGACTGCGACAACGGTTGCCCCCGATGGCTTGCGCGGTGTGCGCGGGCCGCGTGAGTCTAGCCGATCGGCCCCGCCGTCGCGGCACGGGCAGGCGGTGCGGCGCCGGCGCCGCGCAGCCAACAGTCCAGCCGCGCGGGCAGGGCGGCGATGTCGAAACGCTGCCGGGTGGCCTCGAAGGCAGCCTCACGCAGCCGCGCGCGGCCGGCAGTGCCGAGTGAGGCGAGCGTGGCGAGCGCGGTGGCGACGCTGTCCGGATCGAAGGGATCCGCCAGGATGCCGCTCGTGCCGTGGCTGACAATCTCGCTCGGCCCACCGTGGTCGGGCGCGACGATCACGAGTCCGTGCGCGGCGGCCTCGGCAAACACGAGGCCGAAGGGTTCGTCCGCTGGCAGTGCCGCGAACGCGTGGCACTCGGCACGCAGCGCCGCGAGACGCGCTTCCGGCAGCCAGCCATGGAAGCGTACGTACGCCTGCGCGCGCGATCCCGCGAGCCGCCGCTCGATGGCCTGCCGCTCGCGGCCGTCGCCAACGACCTCGAGCACGACGCGGGCGGGCCGGCGCGCGAGCAGCCGCTCGAGTCCGTCGAGCAGCAGCGCGAGGCCCTTCAGCGGCGAGAAGCCCCCCATGGTCAGGACGCGCAGGGTCGCCGCCGCGCGTGCCGCCGGCGGCAGCGTCGCCGGAACGGCGACCCCGGGAAAGAGCACGCTGGCGTCGCGACCGTAGATCGCACGCACCACCGCTGCGGTCGCCGCACTGTTGGCGGCGACCGCGTCGAGCTGCGCGATCCCGGTGAGGTCGGCGGCGCGCTTGCCGCGGTAGCGCGGGTTGAGGCGCAGGTTCCAGCGCGCGTTCCGCAGCGCCCGGCGATACAGCGCACCGAGCGGCGTGCGCGCAGCGAGCCGGCCGGACGCGACCGCGGCGTTGAGGTGCGGCCGCGTCTCGGGAACGTACAGCGAGCGGAACGGCTCGTGGCAGTACCAGACGCGGCGCGCGCTCCCGGACGCGTGCCCGAGGTAGCAGCTGGCCGGGTAGTTGTGCGCCATCGCGACGTCGGCGCCGTCGACGAGCCGGGCGAGCGCTGCCAGCGTCGCCGCGTGCGGCTGGCCGCTCAGGTGATGGCGCGGGCGCGGCAGGCGCACGACCTCGAGACCGCCCGCAAGCTCCGGGAACGCGTCCGGACTCCAGTCGAAGCACGCAATCGAGGCCTGCCAGCCGGCAACCTCGAGCGCGCGCGCGAACTGCACGACGACCTTTTCCGCGCCGCGTGCGGCGTCGAGGCGGGGATGGAACAGGACCGCTTTCATTCGCCTCGACCGCGTGGAACCCGGGCGGGATGATATGCCATCGCGCGCGTGGCCGAACGGATGCGGAGCGCGCTCGCGCCCATGATATCGTCGCGCGATGCCCGCTCGAACCGACGCCGACGCCCGCCGGCCGCTGATCGTGCGCCTGTGCAACTGGGTGGGCGAGGTCGTGCTCGCGGTACCGACGCTGAGGCGCCTCGAGGCGGCCGGCTGCGACCTCACCCTGGTCGGTCGCGGCTGGTCGCGCGCGCTGCTCGAAGGCTGCGGCTGGCGCGTCGCGGCGCGCCCGCCGCGACTGCTCGCGGCGGCCGGGCAGCTGCGCGAGCTGCGGCGAGAGGCTGAGGCGCGCTACCGTGGTCGGCTGCGGCGCCCCGCGGCGCTGCTGCTGACGAAGTCATTCTCCTCCGCGCTCGAGGCGCGGCTCGCGGGGCTGAGCGCCCACGGCTATGCCCGCGACGGCCGCAGCTGGCTGCTCGCCGGAGCGTATCCGCTGCCGCGCTTTGCACACGCCTCGCACGCCTACTGGCACCTCGCGAGCCGTTTCCTCGGCGCGGACGCGCCCTACCCCGACATTGTGGACCTCGCGCCGAGCGCGGCGCAGCAGGCGGCGGCGACGGCGCTGCTCAGCGCCCGGCGGCTGGCGCCTGGCGGCTACGTGCTGCTGTGTCCGTTCTCCGGCGCCGACGACCGCGAGCGGCGCAAGGTATGGCCTGGCTTCGCTGACCTCGCCCGCCGCCTCGGCGAGCGCGGCGTTCCAATCGTCGTGTGTCCGGGACCCGGCGAGGACGCAGCGGCCGAGGCGCTGCTGCCCGAGGCCGAGCGGATCACCGGCACCGACCTTGGCAGCTACGCGGCGCTGCTCGCCGCCGCACGCTGCGTGGTCGCGAACGACACCGGACCGGGCCACCTCGCGGCCGCCGTCGGCGCGCGCCTCATCAGCATCTACGGCCCGCAGTCAGTGGCCGCCTGGGCACCGCTCGGTCGTCGTGTTGAGTTGCTGCTCGATGCCCGCAGCTGGCCCGAGGCCGGAGCAATCGCCGCGCGGATCCTGGCCTAGATCGCGGACAGTTCGGCCAGCGCCGCGGCCAGCCGCGCGCCGAAGCCCGCCTTGTTCGCCGCGAACCACTCGCGCGCGGCGCGCGACAGGCGCGTGCGTTCCTCCGGCCCCATGCCGGACACCACGGCGACGACGCGCTCGAGGTCCAGCGGATCGAATGCAAAGGTCGTTGCGAGGTGCTGGCGGCCGCGCGGCGCTGCCCTGACCAGCAGGCCGCGCGCGGCGGTGATGAGCTCGTTCATGGGCGGTGCGTCGGTGGTGATGGCGACGGCGCCGGTGCTCGCGGCCTCGGCGATGTAGTGACCCCAGCCTTCGGTCTCGGACGTGCACAGGTGGAACTGGTTTTCATTCTGCAGGCGTCGCAGCTCGTCATCGCTCAGAAAGCGCGTCTCGATGCGGACGTTCGGTATCCGCGCCAGGCCCGGCCGCGGCAGGCTCTGCACCACGGTCAGGAGCGGCCACTCCGGGTGCCGTGCCCAGAGCTCGAGGAGTGGCGCGGTGCCCTTCATGCGACTCCGGCCGGCGAGATGCAGGAAGGTGGCCCTGCGCGTCACCCCCGGATCGTCGCGATCCACGCTGTCGAAGCCGATCAGGCTGCAACGGCGGCCCATCTGGCTGAAGAGCGCGAACGTATTGCGGGTCTTCGCCCAGACCGCGTCGAAGGCATCGAGCAGGCTCTGGTCGTGGCGGTCGAAGAATTCGGGGTTCGGCACGATGACGTTGCGCCGCGCGCGGTGCAGCTCCTCCGGCCACACGTGCTCGAGCATCACCGTCACGTCGAACGCGGGAACCCGGCCGCGGGCGAATTGCCGTGCGGCCAGCCGCCGGCGCAGGTCACCGAGCGCACGCACGAGGCGCAGGCGACGCCGGCGCCGGGCGTGCTTGCTCGGCACCGTGACTGTGACGCTGCAGCCCTGGGCGCGGAGCGCCGCCGCGAGCAGCGCAATGTCCCGCGAGTTCCCGACGCCGTTCTCGAAGGCGACCAGATTGACGCGCGTCATGCGGCGGGCCCGGTCGCCGGGTGGCACACAGGAGGCGGGCGGCGGCACTGTGGCGGAAACCTCACGATGGGGCGACCCTCCTTCACGCGACACGCGACACGCCACCGCCCTGCGCCATGGTCCGACGCGGCGCGAGGCACCCTACCGGAGGTGCTTGCCGCAGCACAAGTGAGCGCAGCAGAGCCTGCCTCTCGCAAGCATGCACGCACGGTGACACACTAGCCGGGAGCCGTCGTGGAAGATGCCGGGAACCGACCGTGAGCGAACCCACCGTCCTGTGCCTCGGCGAAACGCTCTGGGACATCCTGCCACACGGCGAATTCCTGGGAGGTGCGCCGCTCAACGTCGCCGCGCACCTCACGCGGCTCGGAGTGCGTGCCGTGCTTGTCAGCCGCGTCGGAGCCGACCCCCGCGGCCGCGCAGCGCTCGCCGAGATGCGCGCCCTCGGTCTCGACACGGCACGGGTGCAGATCGATCCGTGGCTGCCAACGGGCGAAGCGCGCGCCGCGCTCGATGCGAGTGGATCCGCCTCCTACGTGTTTCTGCAACCGGCGGCGTGGGACCGCATCGAGCCCGACGCCGCGACGTTGCAGGCAGCGCACGCGGCGACGGCAGTGGTGTTCGGGACGCTCGCGCAGCGCACCCCGGGGGCGGCGACGGTCGTGCGTCGCATCCTCGACGATGCGGCCTGGCGCGTGCTCGACGTGAACCTGAGGCCGCCGCATGCCGAGCGCGAGGTCGTGCTCGCCTCGCTCGCGCGCGCCGACTTCGTGAAGCTCAACGAGAACGAACTGGTCGTGCTCGCCGACTGGCTGAGCGTCAGGCACGAGCCCGAGGCACTGCAGGCGGCGCTCGCGGACCGCTACGAGACGAGTTCGCTGTGTATCACCCGGGGCGCAGCCGGTGCCGTGTTGTGGCACGAAGGCCGCTGGGTGGAGCAGCCTGCCCACCCGACCGAGGTGGCCGATACGGTTGGCGCGGGCGATTCATTCCTCGCGATGCTGCTCGCCGAACTCCTCGCCGGCAGCAGCGCCGAACTCGCGATGCGGCGGGCCGCACAGCTCGCCGCGTTCGTCGCCTCGCAGCGTGGCGCGGTGCCGCGCTACGACCCCGAGCAGTTCCGGCGCTGACGGCCGGCCACGGACGTCACCGGCTGGTTGCCGCAGCCGTCGCGCTGCTGCGGCCGGGAGCGCGTCATGCGCGTACCTCTGCGCGCGGTCCGGGTACCGGCGGGATCGGGGCCCTGGTGGACCGCGATCCCGCCGCTCGCCGCGGCGAGGCAGAGGGATTCCCGCCTAGAATTTGTACGCGAGGCTCGCCTTGATGGTCTGGCCATTGATCGAGCGGGCGCCCTGCCCGTTGTCGTACTCGGTCCAGCCGATGGTGTTGAAGAGATTGTTGGCGCTCACCGAAACCGACGCGCGCTCGCTCAGCTCGTACTTGGCGTACGCGTTGACGGTGCAGAACGCCGGCTGGACGATCGTGTTCTGGTCGTCGCCGAAGGACTTGGCGGTACCGATCACGCTGCCACCGATCGTGAACTTCTCCCAGGTGTAGGACGGCGACACCTGGTAGATGTACTTGGCGAGGCGATGCGGCTGGTCGCCGATGATCGTCGGGTCGCTGGCACCGATGATCGACGCATCCGTGTAGGTGAAGCCGCCGCGGATCTGGAAGCCGCCGATGTGGTAGCCGCTCTCGATCTCGACGCCCTGCGCGGAATATTGGTTGGCGGACAGGATCCGCGTCGTGACGTCGTAGTTGCCCTCCTTGGTCCGCGCGGAGAAGAAAGTCACGAACGACTCGAAGCCGCCGTTGCGCCACTTGATGCCGACTTCCGTCTGCTCGACGGTGTTGATCGGGATCGGCGCACCGCCGATGAAGGGTCCGCCCATGCGCTCGACGACGTTGAAGGCTGCGCCTTCGCTGTCGCGTGCAAAGAGCGCGAGATCATCGGTCCAGCGATAGTTCGCGCCGACCGACCATGAGGTGTGCGTCTTGCCGTAGTCGACCTCGGTCTGCGGCACGCTCGGGAACAGGCCCGGCACGTAGGGCGCAGCCACCGCCGCCGCCAGGGTGTTCTCCTGGAAGCCCGTGACCTTCTCGTTGTCCTCGCGGACGCCGCCGTCGAAGTTGAATCGACCCACCTCGGCCGCGACGTTCACGTACACCGAGTTCATGTTGTACTGCAGCTCGCGGTTCTGCTCGCTCCAGTTCTGCGCGTCCGGCAGCAGGCCGCTCGGATCGGTCGCGATGCCGCTGGCGTTCAGACCCGACACCGGCACCGGCTGGTTGCCGGTCGCCGTGAACAGGTAGTGCGGCAGGTTCTGATTCACGTGGATCGTCTGGTCGTTGAAGTCCCAGCCGAGCACCGGCGTGATCGACGCGCCGTCGCCGAGCTCGAAGTGGTTCGACAGGCGCAGCACGTTGACGACGCTGTTGAGGTTGTCGAGTGAGGCGTCGAACGCGGACAGTTCGATGACCTGGCCCGCATAGGCCTGGCCCTGGTTCGGACCCGCCGCATAGGTCATTGCGGACGCCGGCGTGAACGGCGCGCCGGTCGGGTAGCCGACCAGGAAGCTGCCGGACTTCACCGAGTCCCTGAAGTTCTCGTCCAGCTTCCAGCCGTTACCCAGTTCGAAGTGTGCCTGCAGGCCGAGCGCGTCCTCGCGCACGGTGAGACCGCTGTCGAGGTTGCTGACGGTGAGGCCGTTGTCGGCGTTGCGCTGGGTGATGCCCGGCCAGTACGGCGAATAGAAGCTCGCCGTGCGCGGGTCATAGCCCGGGTAGGCGCCGATGGTCGCCGGGTTGGCCTTGGTCGGATTCGAGTTGCTGAGGCTGAACGGCACCGGCATGTTGAGCGGGCTCTGGTCATCGAGGTGCTTGAAGCTGAGCCGGATGAAGCTGCCGTTCTCATCGAGGTCGTGGGTGATGTTCGCCTTGATCTGGCCGCCGCGCTCGATCGGTACGTCACCGTTGCGTGAACCGTCGCCGAGGCGGTAAAAGCCGCCGATGAAGAAGCGCGTCGTGTCCGACAGGTGCTGGCCGTAGTCGAAGTCCATCCGCGTCTCGTTGTAGTCGAGACCCTCCGAGATGCCGACGCTGCCACCCTCGCGCTCGCCGGTCTTGGAGATGAAGTTGATGATCGCGCCAGGGGAGTTCGAGGCGAGCACGGAGGCCGAGCCGCCGCGCACCACCTCGATGCGGTCGAGGGAATTATCCAGCTTGACGTACATGTCGGGCGTCACGAACGCGTAGTCGCCGTTGAGCAGTACCGGGATGCCGTCCTCCTGGAAGCCGACGTAGCGCGTGCCGCCGGCCGAGATCGGAATGCCGCGAACCGTCAGGTTCGTGTTGCCCTCGCCCGCCGACGCCTCCGAGTGGATGCCGGGGATGTCACGCAGCGCATCGGCCGTACTCACGGGCGCGGCGAGCGCGATCTCGTCCTGGTTCAGAGTGCTGATCGAGCTGCTGGACTGCATCTTGGTCGTCGCCGTCGCGGACGCCGTCACGACGATCTCGGCGAGATTGAGGTCATTACCGTCGGCGCCGGCCGGCACGGTGGCGGGCGCCTCGGCCCACACCGCGGCGGAGTGCCCGAGCGCCAGCGATACCGCGAGCGCGAGCGCACGGCTCGATCCCGACCGGGACAGACGTATGTGCAAGCTGTTCATCATGAACCCCCCCAAGAAAGAATTTATGTCGCTCGATCTTCATTCGACACGCGGGTCTGCCGGCAGGCAGGCACCCGCTTCGACTGCGAGGCACCAACGACGAGCGCCGGTACCGGTCCCCGCACCGCCGTGTCCGAAAAACTAATGGCCGACGTTCGAACTTCGGCCATGGTCAAATCCTACTTACGGATGCAATCGTTTGCAATATGCTTCGCATACGATTGCAAGAAAATTATTGCAGAGCCCGCGTGATCGATTCAGTGCTCAGCGCCCGCCGTTGCTACGGCGCAACATGTCGCGCCGTCAGCGCGACGCGCGCTCGCTGGCGCAGCGCAGCGCGACCCGCCGCAGCTCGCCGTCCATCGATGCGTGAATGTCGATACTCGAGTCGGCGAACGACACGCGCAGTTCCGCGACCGCCGCATCGCGCGTCCAGCGGAGCACGAGCGCGGCGTCCTCCGCCGCGACCGACGAGAACGTGCCGTCGAACGCCGGGTGTGAGTTCCTGAGCCGGATCAGGTCCAGCAGGTCCGCGACGACGGGCCGCGCGAGCGCACGGTCGATCTCGGGCCGCGTGTAGTGGTGACGGTTAATGTCGCGGCCGACGCGCGAGCGCTGCAGCAGGTCCATGTCGTTGGCGCCGGCGAGCAGCCCGACGTAGTAGACCTGCGGGACTCCGGGCAGGAAGAACTGGATCGCGCGCGCGATCAGGTAGTCGCGGTCGTTACCACCGAGGGCATCATAAAAGGTGCAGTTGACCTGGTAGAGATCGAGATTGGAGGCGGCGGCGCCGGTGGCGAGCCGGCTCTCGCCGCGGGAACGCTCGTGGATGAACTCGACGAGCCCGTCTATCTCGGCGGGTGGCACGAGCCCCGGCCTGCCGGCGCGATCGGTCGCATCGGCACCGACATCGATCACGCCGATGCCGTCGTGCGTATCGAGGACCGTGAGCGAGTTGTGCGGCCGTATCGCGAGCCATTCCTTCAGCCGCACCGCCGTCCGAAACGCAAATGCGTGCAGCACGAGCGGCGGCAGCGCGAAGTCGTAGACCCAGTCAACGCGCGCCGCGATCTCGATCTGCTTGCGGTAGTAGGAGTGGATCTCGACCAGCACTTCTATGCCGCGTGCCCGCGCCTTGGCGGCGAAGGAGTCGATGAATGCGAAGGTCTCGGGGATCATGAAGCAGCTGGTGCCGGCCTTCTTGACTGCGTAGCCCACGGCATCGAGGCGCACCATGCGGATGCCGCTCGCAGCGAATCTCTCGAGGATCCCGTCGAGATAGGCGACCCCCTCCGGTCCGCCAACGTCGATGTCGACCTGCTGCGGCGTGAAGGTCGTCCAGAGCACGCGGCGCTCGCCGTCGGCAAGCGTCGCGATCGTGAACGGCAGGCCCGGGCGCGGCCGGTAGATCGCCGTCAGGTCGCGCTCGGTGGCCCCGTCCGGAAACACGGCGCCGAGCGTGAGGAACAGGCCCGCATGGCGCGAGGCCGCGCCGCGTGCGACGAAGTCGCGGAACTGCGGCGACTCGCTCGACATGTGGTTGACGATGACGTCCCCCATGACGTCGAGCTCGCCGGCGAGCGCCGCGACGTCGTCCCAGGTGCCGAGGCGCGGGTCGACCTGCGTGTGGTCGATGGGATCGAAGCCGGCGTCCGCACCGTCGATCGGGTTGAAGAATGGCAGCAGGTGCACGCCGCCGAACAGCCGCGCGAGCGGTCCGCGCAGCAGCGCCGCGAGTTCGGCGATGCCACCGCCACCCAGACGGTCGACGTAGGTGATCAGCTGTACCTTGTTTTTCATGGCGCGGCCGCCGCGGCGGGGGTAAAGCGCGCGAGCTGCGTATGCGCCGGCTTCAGCAGCCAGTTGGCCGTGAAGCCGGCAGCGAGCAGCACTGCGAACCCGGTGGCGAACATGAACCCGTAGCGCGCGCCACCGAACGCATCGCTGACGAGCCCCATCGCGAGCGGCCCGAGGAAGGCGCCCGCGCACGTGAAGAACAGGATGATGCCGGCGACTGCCCCGTGATCGGTCGTGGCGAAGCAGCCGATGCCCTTCGAATTGAGCGTCGGGTAAATGATCGACATGAACAGGCCCGCGAGCGGCAGCAGGTACAGCGCGACCCCGACCCCGCCGACGACGCTGCCGGCGAAGCAGGCGCAGATCGCGAGGCCCGCAAGCGCGAGCGCCCCCGACCAGTCGACGCGGTGCAGGAGCCACGCACCCAGGAAGCGACCGCAGGCGCGCATCACGAAGAACGCCGGCAGCGCGTAGCCGACGAGTGCCCGCTCGGCGCCGCGCACGTCCGCGAGCAGCGTCGGCATCCAGACGTAGATCGCGCATTCGACGACGACGTAGGCGAACGCGCCGAAGCTGAAGCCGAGCGCATAGCGATTCGGCACGAGTCGCAGGGTACTCGCGAGGTTGCGCGCCTCGGCCGCCGGCCGCGAGGCGGCCGGATAACGCGCTCGGAAGGCGATCGCGAACAGCGCGGTGCACAGCGCGCCGGCGATGGCGTACAGCCACCGCCACGACACGCCCTCGGCGACGAGCGCCGTGACGATCAGGGGACCGATGATCGCCCCGACGCCGAAGAATCCCTCCACCAGGTTCATCGTCGAGGTCAGTTCGATCGCAGACGCCGAGACATCACCGACGAGCGCGAGCGCACCGGTCTTGAAGATGCCGATCGCGGCGCCGGCGACGACGATCAGCGCGACGATCGCCGCGAAGCTTCCGGCCGCCGGGAACAGGTAGGCGGTCGCGGCAAAGAGCGCAAGCCCGGTGAGGATGGTGCGCTTGCGGCCGATGCGGTCGGCGAGGAAGCCGAGCCCGAGGCCCGCGCTCGCGATGCCGAGCATCGAGCCGTACTGCAGGCCGCCGGCCGCCGTCATGCTCAGGTGAAACTCGGCGATGACCTGCGTGATGATGAGGCCTACGGAATCCGTGGTCATCGCGAACATGAAGAACATCAGGTACGTCAGCCACCTGATGGCGCGCAGGCTACCGTTGCCCGGACTCGCTGCGGTGCGGTTCACCAACCCCCCCGGCCCCGTGACGGGGCATTGGCGGGACTACAGATAGCGCATTTTCGGGGCCATTGCAAACGATTGCAATTGCCACCCTTCGACGTCCGTCCCGGTGCCACTCAGCGGGACAGCGCGCCGCAGGACTCGCGAATGATGAGCTCGGCCTGCATCGTCGCCGAGGGCGTGTCCTCGCCGGCGATGCGCCGGAACACGAGGTCGACCATGGTCTCCGCGCCGCGCTTCAGGTCCTGGCGGACGGTAGTGAGGGCAGGCGTCGTATAGGCGGCGAGCGAGATGTCGTCGTAGCCGACCACGGCGATGTCGCCGGGAACCTTGAGTCCGGCAGCCGTGATCGCCCGGATCGCACTGATCGCGATCACGTCGCTCGCGGCGAACACTGCGTCGAAGCGGGCCTTGCTGCCGATGAAGGCGCGCATCGCCTCGTAGGCGGTGTCCGGAGTCAGGTGCGCGGGCACCACCTGCTGCTCTTCGAGCGCACCGCCGCGCTCGAGCGCCTGCCGGTAGCCTTCGTAGCGCAGGCGGATCTCGGGGCTCGTCGGGTCGCCGAGGAACACGATGCGCCGCCGTCCGAGCCGGATCAGGTGCTCGACCGCGGCCCGTGCGCCGGCGACGTTGTCGGTGCCGACGGTGCAGTAGGACTGCTCGTCGGCGTGCCCGCCCCAGACGACGAGCGGCCGGTAGTTGGCAGCAGCCACCTCGATCAGCCCGTGCTCCGTGCTCTGGCCGATGACGATGATGCCGTCGGAGCGGTGCGAGCCGATGAGCCGCATCAGCCAGTCGTCCATCGGCGGCAGGACCTTCTGCAGGAACACCCCATAGCCGCGCTGCGTGATCTCGTCCGCGAGGTGGCCGAGCATCTCGACGAAAAACGGATCCGTGAGCGGCTGGCTGGCCTCGTGGCCGAGCGGAATGACGACGCTGATCGTCTCGGTGCGCTGCAGCCGGAGGTTGCGGGCGGTCGGATTCACGACGTAGCCGCGCTCGCGCGCGAGCTTCACGATCTGGTCGCGCTTCTTTCTCGCGACGAGGCTGGAGCCGGCGAGCGCCCGGGACACGGTGGACGCGGACACGCCCGCGAGCCGGGCGATGTCCGCCATCTTCGCCGGGCCCTTGGACGCGCGCTTCTTCATGGGTGCGAGCATAGCGGACGCAGGCCCCGGAAACGACGAAGCCCCGCGGGGCGGGGCTTCGCTGACCTTGCGGTCTCCATCAAGCGGACTCCGGCCGGGCCGAGGCCCGGCCGGAATGCGGGATTACATGTCCATCCCGCCCATGCCGCCCATGCCACCCATGCCACCCGGGGCGCCGTGCGAGTGTTCCTCGTCCTTCGGAGCCTCGGCGATCATGACCTCGGTGGTCAGCAGCAGTCCGGCAACCGACGCCGCGTTCTGCAGCGCCAGGCGCGTGACCTTGGTGGGATCCAGGATGCCCATCTCGATCATGTCGCCGTACTCGCCGGTCGCCGCGTTGTAGCCGAAGTTGCCCTTGCCTTCCTTGACCTTGTTGAGGACCACGGCCGCATCAACGCCCGCATTGGCGACGATCTGACGCAGCGGCTCCTCGATCGAGCGGGCCAGGATCTTGATGCCGAAGTTGCGGTCCTCGTTGTCGTGCGAGAGCTTCTCGAGCGCCTTGAGGACGCGGATCAGCGCCACACCACCGCCCGGGACCACGCCTTCTTCCACTGCTGCGCGCGTCGCGTGCAGAGCGTCCTCGACGCGGGCCTTCTTCTCCTTCATCTCGACTTCGGTCGCAGCGCCGACCTTGATCACGGCAACGCCACCGGAGAGCTTGGCAACGCGCTCCTGCAGCTTCTCCTTGTCGTAGTCGGAGGTCGCTTCTTCCGCCTGCTGGCGGATCTGCGCGACGCGCGCCTTGATGTCGGCCGGCTTGCCGGCGCCATCGATCAGCGTGGTGTTCTCCTTCTCGACGACGATCTTCTTCGCCTCGCCGAGATCGTTCAGGGTCGCCTTCTCGAGCGACAGGCCAACCTCATCCGAGATCACCGTGCCGCCGGTGAGGATCGCGATGTCCTGCAGCATGGCCTTGCGACGATCGCCGAAGCCCGGGGCCTTGACGGCCGCGACCTTGACGATGCCGCGGATCGTGTTGACGACGAGCGTCGCCAGGGCCTCGCCCTCGACGTCCTCGGCCACGATCAGCAGCGGCCGGCCGGCCTTCGCGATGCCCTCGAGGATCGGCAGCAGCTCGCGGATGTTCGAGATCTTCTTGTCGTACAGGAGGATCAGCGGCTTGTCGAGCTCGGCCGTCTGGTTCGCCTGGTTGTTGATGAAGTACGGCGAGAGGTAGCCGCGGTCGAACTGCATGCCCTCGACGACGTCGAGTTCATTCTTAAGGCCCGAGCCCTCCTCGACCGTGATCACGCCTTCCTTGCCGACCTTCTCCATCGCCTCGGCGATCGTCTCGCCGATGCTCTCGTCGGAGTTCGCCGAGATCGTGCCGACCTGCGCGATCGCCTTGGTGTCCTTGCAGGGCTTGGAGAGCTTCTTGACCTCCGCGACGACGACCTGGACGGCCGCGTCGATGCCGCGCTTGATCG
>Ga0181519_10003629_pt1 | contig 12668 bp, 11 predicted proteins | sample PEATcosm2014_Bin_26_FD_121102 | JGI IMG/M metagenome (GOLD analysis project Ga0181519, IMG submission 121102) | Peatland microbial communities from MTU Mesocosm Facility, Houghton, MI, USA - PEATcosm2014_Bin02_10_metaG | ecosystem: Environmental > Terrestrial > Soil > Wetlands > Peat | place... | reverse complement strand
TCACCGAGAGATCCTCGCCGCCGAGAGCGTCGAGCTCGTCGCGCTCGGGGGCGAACCGCGGGCGGAAGAACTGCTGGGCCACCAGGGTCGGCACGAGGGCGGACAGCAGCACGACCGTGACGAGCTCGGTGTACTGCGCCTTGTCGACCAGATGGTGCGTGAGCCCGAACAGGGCCGAGATCGAGCCGAAGGTGAGACCTGTCGCCATCAGGAGAGTCGTATAGGTGCGCTCGCGAGGTGGGATGTGGAAGGCAGATGCCGTCGGCCACACGCCGAGGATCTTCGTCAGCATCTTGATGCCGAACAAGAGCGCTATCACCCCCGCCCCCGATGCCAGCGCGGAGGCCGAGATGAGCAGGCCGGCATGTAGGAAGAAGAAAGGCGTCAACAGGGCGAAGGCGATTGACCGGATCCTGTCGACGAGCACCCGGTCTTTCATGAACACGCCGGCGACGATCAGGCCGGCCAGGTACGCCGGCAGCACCGCCTCGCTTCCGGCCGCGCTGGCCAGACCGCCGAGGGCGAAGAGCACGACGAGAAGGAACTTCACCTCCGGCTCGCTCACGCGATGGCCGAACCGGTCGATCACGAGCCGGGTCGCTCTGGGAAGGACCAGGAGCGTCAGGATCGTGACGGCCACGAAGACGAGCAGCAGCCAGCCGTAGGTGGCGAACAGGCCACCGAGCGCGAGCACCGTGCCGAGGTCGGTCACAAAGCATGCCGCCAGGATGAGCTTGCCGAGGTCCTTGCGGTTGAGACCGGTCTCGATCATGACCGCGTAGACGACCGCCACCGATGTCGTGCTCAACGAGACCCCACCGATCTCGGCCGCGTGCAGACGCCAGTCGAGCACGAGCTTGCAGAACCCGAACGCCCCCAGGAAAGGGAGCAGGAAGGAGACGACGCCGAGCGCCAGGCTGGGTTTCCAGTGCTTGCGCAAGGAGACCGGGTCGATCTCCGCTCCGGCGAGAAAGGTCAGCATGAGCGATCCCGCGCCGGCGAGGAAGGTCGTGACCTCGGTCTGGTGGATCTGCTCCTTGAGGCCGGGGATGTTGCCGAGCACCGCCCCGACGAGGATCTCGACGAGAGCCACGGAAAGGCCGACCCTGATGCTGATCAGCGAGGCCAACAGGGCCATGGCGATCCAGATGGCGAAGATGTAATAAGAGTTCATACCTACCCCTGATTCGGCTGACAGGGGCACGTACGAGCCCTACCAGCGGCCATTACAGCTGGTAGAAGCCATCAGTCGGTTTGCGCCGACAATTCGAGGAGCGGGCCTCATCGCGCCTGAGGCCGCATCATAGCCAGGCGTCCCGGACGGTCCGTGGTGGCCGGGGTTGAACCGGCGGAGTAAGAGTGATTATCATTCCTGTCCGTCGCGGACAACGGGCGTTTGTCCCGGAAGGGGTCTCGAAGATGCGCGTGCAGCTCATGGGGACAAGCCGTCGGCGGTGCGCGGCGGCCTGTGCCGCCGTGGCCCTGCTCGGGTGCGCGTGCTCCAGCGCCTCGGGCCTCAAGAGCTCTGACACGAGGGGTACCGTCGTCGCTGTCGGTGCCGAGAACGAGTACGCGAACGTGATCGCGCAGATCGGCGGCAAGTACGTCCAGGTGACGGCGATCCTGAGCAATCCCAACACCGATCCCCACAGCTTCGAGGCGAGCCCGTCGGTCGCCAGGCTCGTCAGCTCAGCGCGCCTGATCGTCCAGAACGGCGCAGGCTACGACACCTTCATGAACACCATCGAGGCCGCATCGCCGAATTCGGGCCGCAAGGTCGTCGATGTCCAGAAGCTCCTCGGGCTCCCGGCCGGCACGTCGAACCCGCACCTTTGGTACAGCCCGCGTACGATGCCGGCCGTGGCGAAGCAGATCGCAGGCGACCTGTCGGCTCTCGATGCCGGTCACGCCGCTTACTTCGCGGACAAGCTGGCGGACTTCGACCGCTCGCTTGTGCCTTGGCGCAAGGCCCTCGCGCAGTTCAAGGCCAGCCATCCCGGGACACCGGTGGCGACGACCGAGCCGGTGGCCGACTACATGCTGCAGGCGGCGGGAGCCGACAACAGGACCCCGTTCACGTTCCAAGCCGACATCATGAACGGCGTCGACCCGGCGCCCGAGAGCATCGCCTTCGAAGAGAGCCTCCTCACCGGTCGCAAGGTGAAGGTCTTCGTGTACAACGAGCAGGTGACCGATTCGATCACCGAGTCGCTCCTCGGGCTCGCCAAGTTGCACGGGATCCCCGTCGTGGGCGTCTACGAGACGATGCCCACGCCCGGCTACGACTACCAGACCTGGATGCTCGCCGAGGTCCGTGCCCTCGACAAGGCCGTCTCCGACGGGATCTCCGCGGAGCGGCTGTGACCGCGGCACCCCCGCCCGGGCGCGGTTGCGAGGAGGTCCTTTCCCTCGAGGCCGTCACGCTGTGGCTCTCCGGCCGGGAGATCCTCCACGACGTCACCTTCAGCCTGCGCGCCGGAGAGCTGACGGGCCTGATCGGGTCCAACGGTGCCGGCAAGACGACCATATTCCGTGTCATCCTCGGCCTGCAGGCTCCCTCTGGCGGCAGGGTGCTCTTCGGCGGCCGGCCACGTCCGCGCCGCAACCGGTCCATCGGCTACGTCCCGCAAAGCATCGCCCTCGACCCCGACGTGCCCTTGCGCACCCGGGACCTGGTGGCTCTCGGGCTCGACGGCGACCGGTTGGGCATCCCGCTCCCCTCGCGCTCGCGTCGCCGGCTCGTGGACGAGATGCTCGACTCGGTCGACGCCACGGCCTTCGCGGACGCCCGCGTGGGCGCCCTCTCGGGAGGCGAGCTGCAGCGGGCGCTGATAGCTCACGCCCTCATCTCCGAGCCGGGGCTCCTCCTCCTTGACGAACCCCTCGCCAACCTCGACATCAGCAGCGAGCAGGAGGTCGTCGGACTGCTTGCCGACGTCGCGAAGCGCCGAGGCGTCGCCGTGCTCATCTCCGCCCACGAGATGAACCCCCTCTTGCCGGTCATGGACCGGGTCGTCTACGTCGCGGCGGGCCGCGCGGCGAGCGGGTCCACCGAGGAGGTCGTCCGCGAGGACGTGCTCAGTGCTCTGTACGGCCATCACGTCGACGTGCTCCACCTCGACGGCCGCATCCTCGTGGTTGCGGGCAGGCACGAGGGCCACCATGCGGCCCGGGAGGGCCAGGGCGCGGCTGCTCCTCGGGGGCTGGCGTGACGGGAGCGGGCGCGATCCTCAACGGCGTCTTCGAGCCCGGGTTCTTCGCGAACGGGCCTGTGCGGGTGGCCGTCGTGGTGGGGGGAGCCGTGTCGGTCGTCTCGGCCGTGGTCGGGGTGTTCACCGTCATCCGTGGCCAGTCCTTCGCCGGGCATTCGCTTGCCGACCTCGGCACGACCGGCGGTTCGGGCGCCTTTCTCGTCGGCGTCAACCCGCTGTGGGGCTTCCTCTCGTTCGCCGTCCTCGCTGCCGGCTCCATGGAGCTGTTCGGGGCACGGCGGCCGAGATCGAGGGACATGGCCACGGGCATCGTGCTCGGTGCCGGTCTCGGGATCGCCTCTTTGTTCCTCTATCTGGGAACCGTCGAGCGCAACACGACGGGAGCGACGATCACGATCCTGTTCGGCTCGATGTTCGTCATCCGCTCGTCCATGATCCCCGTCTTCGCGCTGCTCTGCCTGTTCGCCCTGGGCGTCGTCGCTGCGCTCTACCGGCCCCTGTTGTTGAGCGCCGTCAGCCAGGACATCGCGTCGGCGCGCGGCGTGCCCGTCCGGCTCGTCGGCATCTTGTACCTGGCCTCGATGGCGGTCGCGGTGTCGCTAGCCTGCGTGACGATCGGAGCGATCCTCAGCACGGCGGTCCTCGTCGGCCCTCCCGCGGCCGCTCTGCGGCTCACACGGCGGCCCGGGGCCGCGATCGCCTGGGCCGCCGCCATCGGTCTCGCCGTGACGTGGCTGGGCATACTGCTCGCCTACGACAGCTACTACTGGCCGCCGGCAGGCCGCGGGGGCTGGCCGGTGAGCTTCTTCGTCGTGACCCTCGTCCTCCTCGCCTACCTCCTTGCTGACCTCCGCGCGCGGCTGACCACCCGGAGAGCCGGCGCGGGGCCTGCGGTGGCCGGAGCGGACTGATGTTCTCCGGGTTCATGGTCAACGCCTGGGCGGTCGCGACGATGGTCGCCGTCGTGGCAGGTGTCGTCGGGTTCTTCACGGTCCTGCGCGGCTCGGCCTTCGTCGCCCACGCCGTGCCCCAGGCCGGGTTCGCAGGCGCCGCAGGCGCCTCTCTCCTCGGTATCAGCACCTTCGCCGGGTTGGGGGTCTTCGCCCTCGTCAGCGCGCTTGCCATCGGCATCCTCGGCAAGCGTGGCCGCCACGACGCCATGACCGCACTCGTGCTCGTGTTCATGCTCGGCCTCGGAGCCCTGTTCCTCAGCTGGAGCCAGGAGTACGCCTCGGCGATCTACGCCCTGCTCTTCGGCGAGGTCCTCGGGGTCAGCAGCAACCAGGTGCTGACGACGGCTCTGTTCGGGCTCGTGTGCATCGTGGCCGTCCTCGTCCTGTTCCGCCGGCTGCTTTTGAGCTCGGTCGTGCCGGAGGTGGCGGAGGCACGGGGAGTCCGATCCGGGCGGATGGAGATCGGTTTCCTCTTCGTCGTGGCCGTGGCGACGACGATGTCGGTCCCCGTCGTCGGTGCCCTGCTCATGTTCAGCTTGATGATCGGGGCCCCGGGGGCGGCCCGGGTGGTCACAGGCAGGCCCTCGTTGGCATTGGCCCTGTCCGTCGCCATGTCCCTCGCCATCGTCTGGATCGCCATCGCGGCCTCGTACGAGACCGACTGGCCGGTCGGGTTCTTCGTCGGCGTTCTGGGTGCGGTGTTCTTCCTGCTGGCGCGTTGGTGGGCGGCCTGGCGCAGGCCGAGGGTCGAAGCCACCGGCGGGGATGCAAGACCGGCGAGAAGGAGAGGACCGGCTCGTGCGACCGCGGTCGGCACGGCTGGCGCGGGTGCGGCCTAGTGCCCGCGCCGGTGGTCGTCCCGCGTTCGGTGCACGAAGGCGTCAGCCTGCGCCTCGCGAGCGTGGACCAGCGGTACACGCATCTGCGGAGGATCCTGGTCGAGACGCTGGCCGCCGCCGGTCGCCCGCTCACGGTCCCGGAGATCCTGGCCGCGGCCCCCGGGCTTCCCCAGAGCAGCGCCTACCGGAACATGACCGCGCTCATCGACGTCGGTGTCGTCCGCCGGGTTGCGGGCTCCGACGACCACGGCCGCTTCGAGCTGGCCGAGGAGCTCTCAGGCCATCATCACCACTTCGTCTGCGCGAACTGCGGCAAGGTGGAAGACGTCCATCCCTCGCCGACGCTGGAGAGGGCGCTCGGAGAGGCCGCCCGGGCCGTGGCGCAGGAGCAGGGCTATGAGGTCACGGCGCACCAGCTCGACATGGTCGGCCTGTGCCCGGCCTGCCGGGGCTAGATCCTCCCGCCGTCGGGTCTGCCGTCCGCCCGGTGACAGGTGCTTCAGTCCCGTCCTTGGCTCGGAAGCGGAGTCACGACCCCCGTGCGGGTCGCGCACCACTCGAGCAGCGAGCCAGCCTCGCCGGGCTGCTCCGCCCCGCCGACAGGAAAGCGGTGCTCGTGACGCAGGTGCCGGTCCTGGAAGAACCCCGAGACCGGCGGGGCTGAACCGAGGCCGCGTGCCTGGCAGGCCGCCCCGCCGGCGGCCAGCCAGACCGCCGTGTCAGCGCCTTGAGCCGGCGTGCGGAGCAGCGGGCGTAAGAAGGCCTCGAATCGCGGCAGGCCGGCCTTGAGCCCAGGCGTGTCCGCCCAGCCCGGGTGCATGGAGTAGCTGGAAACGCCCGCGGCGCCGTAACGCTTGGCCCAGGCGGAGGCCAGGACGACCTGAGCCCGCTTGCACCGCGCGTACGCGACCGCCCCGTCGTAGTCCGCCGCTGTCATCTCCAGCCGGGCAAGGTCGAAGCCCTGTGTGTACATGCCACCCGAGCTGACGGTCACGATGGTCGCGGGCGAACTGCTCCACAACAAGGGCGCCAGCGTCGCCGTCAACAGGTACGGGGCGATGACCTGGGTGGCGACGGTGAGCTCGACTCCGGCCGGCGTCGTCTTGAAGGTCCGCGTGAGGGCCCCGGCATTGTGCACGAGGACGTTGAGCTTCTCGTAACGCTCCGAGAGGCGCAGCCCCAGCGTGACCACGGCGTCGGCGTCGGAGAGGTCGACGAGGTCCAGCTCGGCCGGGGCCGACCCCGCCTCTTCGACAGCGGCGCGCGCCGCCGCTGCTCTGGCGACGTCGCGCCCCACCAGGTGCACCGAGGCGCCCAGCCGGGCCATGGCGACGGCCGCCGCCAGCCCGATGCCGGAGGTGGCCCCGGTCACGACTGCGACCTGTCCCTTCATCGAGGGAGGATCCCGCCAGTCCTCGAGCCGCCGCCGCAGGGCGATGCCGAGGCGGCTGAAGCCCGGCAGCACCGTGGCATCGGCCGCGGCGTCCACGGCGGCGGCCAGGACCCGCCGGGCGGCGCTCGGCGAAGGTCTCACGCCGGACGCCCCGCGAGAGCTCTCCGGAGGCCGGTGGCGGCCCGGTCGCCGATGCGGCGCAACGCCACGCCCATGAGCGGGGCCAGGAGGAGGGCCGGCCCTCTCGGGTCGAGCGTGGCCGAGTAGGTCACCGTCGAGCCGTCGCCGGCGGCGGGCGCCACCTCGATGACGTCAGTCGAGCGGATCATGGCGTTCTGTGCCTGCAGGACCACGCGTCGCGGCGGGTCGAGCTCCGTGATCCGGTACTCGAGGGGCAGGCTGCGCCCGAGCGCGCTGACGAGGAGCCGGTACCTGCTCCCGTGACGAGGAGGTCCCGGGTCGAGCTCCGTGGCGCCGAGGACGCCCGGATCCCAGCGGGCTGCATTGGAGAAGCGTGCCATGTACCCGAAGGCGTCCGCCGGCGCCCACGAGGAGAGGATCACGACGCGGTAGGTGGCCATGGAGGGAGTTTAGTGCTAAACTCCGAAGAGAACAAGTTGGCTGCGGCTCGAAGAAAGAAGAGGCATGAGGATCGCCATTGTCGGAAGCGGAGTATCAGGGCTCGTGTGCGCTCACCTGCTGCACAAGCGCCATGACGTCGTCCTCTACGAGGCCGACGGCCGTCCCGGTGGTCACTCGCACACCCACCGGGTCGAGCTGCCCGAAGGAACCTTTGACGTCGACACGGGCTTTCTCGTCTACAACGAGCGAACCTACCCGTTGTTCTGCCGTCTCCTCGACCGCTTGGGCGTGGCCACCCAGGCGAGCGACATGAGCTTCGGCATGTCCGACGAGCGCACCGGCCTCGAATGGCGCGGCACGTCGCCGTCAACGGTCTTCGCGCAAAGACGAAACCTGGCGCGACCGGAGTTCCTGCGGATGCTCGCCGACGTCAGACGGTTCAACCGCCTCGCTGTCGGGCTGCTCGAAGAACCGCCGCCCGACGAGGTGACCCTCGAGGAGGTGCTCTCGTCACGTCGTTGGTCCGAGGGGTTCCGCGAGTGGTACCTGATCCCGCTCGGCTCCTCGATCTGGTCCGCGAAGCCGAACATGTTCACGCAGATCCCGGCGGCGACCTTTGCCCGTTTCTTCGAACGTCACGGCTTGCTGAGGCTGCGCGACCAGCCCCGCTGGCGCACCGTCACGGGCGGGTCGAGCCGTTACGTGGAGGCGATACTCGCCCCGCTGCGCGCCGAGGGCCGACTGCGCCTCGGTGCCCCTGTCGACAAGATCCGACGCGAGCCGGGAGAGGTCGAAGTTGTCGGTCCCGCCGGAGTCGAGTCGTACGACCATGTCGTCATCGCGACCCACAGCGATCAGGCCCTCTCGCTGCTGTCGGATCCCGACCGGGCCGAGCAGGCGATCCTGGGCTCAATCGGCTACCAACAGAACCGGGCCACCCTCCATACCGATGCCCGCCTCTTGCCACGCAACCGTCGGGCCTGGGCAAGCTGGAACTACCATCGCCTGGAGGCCGACACGGACCAGACGACGCTCACCTACAACTTGAACCGGCTGCAGGGCATTCGGTCTCCGACTCCGGTGCTCGTCACCTTGAACCGCGACGACGCCATCGATCCCGAGCGGGTCCTGGCGCGCATGGACTACGCCCACCCCGTGCTCGACCCGGCGGCCGTCGGGGCCCAGCAGCGGCACGCTGAGATCAACGGGGCCAGGCGGACGTGGTTCTGCGGCGCCTACTGGGGCTACGGGTTCCACGAAGACGGAGTCGCGAGCGCGGTGAGCACCTGCCGGGCGCTGGGCGCCAGGCTGTGAGCACATCGGCCCTGAGAGCCCCGGCCGAAGCGGTCCGCAAAGGCGCCTCCGGTCTGCGGAGTGCCATCTACGAGGGAACCTTGCGCCACCGCCGCTTCGGCCCGGGGCCGGCACGCGAGTTCTCGTATCAGGTGGCGATGCCCTTGTTGCACCTGGACGAGATCGACGCGGTCACCCGGTTGCACCCTCTGTGGTCGAGCCGCCGGCCGGCCCCGGTCTGGTTCCGCCGGGCGGACTACCTGGGGGAGGGGGCGGCGACACCGCTCGACCAGGCCGTGCGCGACGTGGTCGAAGAACGGCTGCATCGCCGCCCGGTCGGCCCCGTGGCGATGCTGGCGAACTTGCGCACCTGGGGATGGCTCTTCAACCCGATAAGCATGTATTTTTGCACCGGCGCCGATGGACACGCCGTCGAGGCACTCGTCGCCGAGGTCGAGAACACGCCCTGGCACGAGCGCCATTGCTACGCGATCGGGCCGCCCGGGCGTCACCGGTTTGCGAAAGAGATGCACGTGTCGCCTTTCTTGCCGATGGACGTGGACTACGAGCTGAGCTACACGACGCCCGGGGACCGCCTTGTCGTGAGGCTCGGCGTGCTGCGGGGCGATGAACGCCTCTTCGCTGTCACCTTGTCCTTGCGCCGGCGGGCGCTCAGCCGCCAGGGGTTGTCGCAGCTGCTGTGGCACAATCCGACGCCGACGCGCCGCGTGTCGACCGGGATCTACGCCCAGGCCGTCCACCTCGGACTGCGCCGGGCGCCTTTCTACCCTCATCCGGCCCGTCGTGCGCTCGGCGCCTGACTGGAGCGACTGGCGAGATGGAGGGCCCCGGGGCACGGAGCCCGTGCCCGTAGTCGACGGCGACGCGCTCGTTGGTCGGGCTTCTCCGAGCCGTGGCCGCCCGGCGGTCGAGTCGGCCAGCCGCCGCATCGTTCACGCGCTCGGGGCACGGGGGCGCGGGGGGGCGATCGAGGTGGTCGAGGGGCAAAAGAGCTACCGCCTGGGCAGCGGCCGGCCTTCGGCTCGTGTGCAGGTGCACGACGCACGTGCCTACGCCGCGCTGCTGCGCTCGGGCTCTGTCGGCCTCGGTACCTCCTACGTCGCCGGCTGGTGGGACGCCGATGACCTGACGGTCCTGATGAGAGAGCTCTTCGTCCGGGCGCGGCCGCTGCTCGCCCGGATGGACCGCCTCGGGCGTGCCGTCAGCGGCGTCGTCGACGTCGCGGCCCGATTGGCGCCGCCAACCAGGACCGAGGATGCGAGCAACATCCGGGCGCACTACGACTTGTCCAACGAGTTCTTCGAGCTGATGCTCGACGAGACGATGACGTACTCCTGCGGAGTCTTCGAACACCGTGAGGTCGACCTGCGCGATGCGCAAATGGCCAAGATCGACGGGCTGTGCGCGAAGCTCGACCTGCGGCCCGGTGACCACCTCCTCGAGATCGGCTCGGGCTGGGGCTCGTTCGCCGTTCGGGCGGCAGGGCTCCACGGCGCCCAGGTGACAACGACCACGATCTCGCAGGCTCAGCGCCTCTACGTCGAAAAGAAGGTCGCGGAGGCAGGTCTGTCGGACCGCATAACGGTCCTCGGCGAGGACTGGCGCGATCTGCGGGGCCGGTTCGACAGGCTGGTCTCGGTCGAGATGATCGAGGCCGTCGACTGGCGGCTCCACGACAAGTTCCTTGCCGCCTGCTCCAGACTGCTCGCAGACGGGGGCCTGGCGGCGCTGCAGGCCATCGTCATAGACGACCGGAGCTTCGCCCGGGCCAAGTGGCACCGGGACTTCATCCGGCGGATGGTCTTCCCCGGCGGGTGCCTTCCGTCCGTGGCCTCGATCACCGACTCGCTCGCCCGCGCCACCGACCTGCGCGTGGTCCACCTCGAGGACATCGGTCGCCACTACGCCGAGACGCTTCGGCGCTGGGCGACCAACCTGGAAGACAACGCCGCCGCTCTGGAGCGACTCGGGGTGAGCGATCAGCTCCGTCGCCTGTGGGCGCTCTATCTCGCCTACTGCGAGGCGGCCTTCCTCGAGCACCACGTGAGCGACGTGCAGGTCGTGTTGGCCAAGCCGGCCTGGCGAGTTCGTCCCGCCAACCAGGTCGCCTGACCGCCCGCGAGGTGCCGGCGCGTCACTGCTTGGTGCCGACGATCGCCTCCAGGGCGTGCACTATCTCGTCGGCGCGGCTGCCGGTGAACATGTCGGCACCCAGCCGCTTGGCCTGGGTGGCGGTGGCGATCGCGGCACCCCCGAGGAGAACCGGCACCTTCGGCGTCGACTGGCGCAGAGCGGCAATCGCCCGCCGGGCCGATTGGGGGGAGTTCTTCGCGGTACAGCCGATGGCAACGGCCACAAGGTCCGGCTCGGCGAGGGCAGCTTCCGCAAGCGCCTCAGCGGGAGTGTCCGCCCCCAGCTCCACAACCCCGAAGCCGTGCCAGCGCAGCAGGTTGGCGGCCATCGCGATCGGCACCGAGTGCATCTCTCCGGCCGGGGCCGTGACGATGACGGTGCCTCGCTTGTGGCCGCGGCGGCCAAAGCGCGCGCCGAGCCTGCTGATCAGGCGTGTGGCGGTGGCGCTGGCCCGGTGCTCGTCCGCGATGCTGAGCTTGCCCTGCTCCCAAAGCTCGCCAATCGACCGAAGCGTCGGGGCGATGACCTCCAGCAGCACGGTTTCCGGCTCCATGCCTGAACCCAGCGCAGCTTCGACGATCTCCCAAGCCCCGGGCTCGTCGCTCGCGAGGAGCCGCAGCTCGAGGTGCTCCCGAGCGGGTATGACACCTGTCGGGCGCCTCTCGCCGGTTCCCTTTCCTGCTCTGCGCATCTTCTCGAGATCCCCGGGATCGACCTGCCAGGTCCCGGCTACCCGCTTGGCGGGGAGGCGACCGGTACGCACGTAGCGGTAAGCCGTCATGTAGTGAACACCGAGCTGGTCTGCTACCTCCGGCAGCGTCAGCGGCTTTTTTGCCATATCGGTCCTTTGGGCGAGTCGAGTGCTTGCAGCGGCTAAGTTAGCACTAAATAGGGGGCACGCTGCGGAGAGGTTAGCGCGTCCGGAGATGAACAAGCAATTGCTCAGACGTCAGGCGAGATGACCTGTCGCAGAGACCTTGCGCGCTGGGCCTTGTCCGTCCTTTCGACTGGGTGAGTGCGTTCTCAGATTCGCGGCGGGCCGGAGGCGGCGGGGGGCCGTGACGACGGGTCGGGCTGGGGACACGGCGGTGGTGCACCCGACCGGAGGCTTCGAGCTGCCTGGGAGATTTCTGTGAGTAATCCGGGCGCCCGCTGTGAGCCAGGCCAGGTCCACCGCCGGCCTGATCGAGGTGGCGCGGTGGCGTTCGCCGGTCCCGGACAGAGGGGTGGGCCGATCCGGGCGGTCGATTAACTTCTGCCAGCCCAACTGTTACGATTTCTCCGGCAGGAGGTCGGTGATGAGCGGGCTACAAGGATGGCACGACGATCCCTTCGGGTTCCACGAGAGCCGCGACCCCTCCCGAGGTGAGCCCACGGAGCTTGTGCGCGACGGGCTCGGGGAGGCTCGTGACGCCGTCTTTCAGCGCGACGGACTCGTGGCGCCAGAAGACGAAGACGTCTCTTCACAAGACGAGGCGGTTCGCCAGAGGTCCTACGACGTGTTCTTGGGGGCCGTCCCGCCGGACGCGCCCGCCCAAGCGGTGAAGCGGCGCCGGCGCGGCCCGCTTCTGGCTGCGGCCGTGCTGGCGGTGGCTCTCGCGACGGCTCTCGGTGTTCTTCTCACCGGTACGGGCGGCCCGGACAACGGTCCCGGTGCCGGCATGGCGCCGGCGGCGTTCGTCACCTCGGCGACCCGCGCGACCCTGGCGCGTAGGACAGCCGACATGGAATTCAGTGGATCGATCCAGGTCTCAGGTGTGACGGTCCCGCTGCAAGGGACCGGAGAGGTCAATCTTTCGGCTCACACCCTCAGCGCCTCGTTTGACGCCGCGGCCGACGGCCACTCTGTCGTCGTGCGCGAGCGCGTCGTCGGAGGCCGTCTCTACGAGGCTGAGAGCCTGGACGGCACCAGCATCCTCGCCTCGGTCGCCCCTGGGAAGACCTGGCTCGAATACCCGAGCTCGCTGCTCGCGGCGAGCGGCACCGCAGGAACGGTCGACCCGATCGACCAGCTTCGCACCCTGTCCGAGCGGGGGAACGCCGTGAAGCGCCTGGGCGTCTCGATCGTGGGCGGTGTGACCGTCTCGGAGTTCGAAGTCACTCCGAGCCGCAAGACCTATGCCGAAGGGATCGCCAAGGCTGTCGCGGCGGCGGAGCTGCCCGCCGGTCTCGCGCGCAAACTGGACAAGCAGATGAGACAGATGGCGCTCGGGGAGAAGCTCGACGTCTGGATCGACTCGTC